>BNJU01001454.1_pt1:0-360000 | contig 381868 bp, 493 predicted proteins | sample 8539281 | NCBI WGS metagenome assembly BNJU01 (sample SAMD00202456, study PRJDB9452) | human saliva metagenome | isolation source: human saliva | place: Japan | reverse complement strand
CAACACGCGAAACAGTAGCCATCGACACTTTTGCTTCTTTTGCAACATCGTATATTGTTATTGTCATTTTCTTCTCTCCTTTACATCGTATTATTACTTTTTACTTTTTTTCAAGAATTAAAACCTTTTCATTACATTCATATTTTAACAAATTTACTATGAAAAAAGTCTAGTAATGAATATAAGATTTTTTTCATTTTCTTTTTTTATTTTCATTATACAAAATATAAAAAAATTAATATCTATTATTTTATCTATACTAAAAATAAAAAGGAGAATTAGATTACTCCTTTTTATAAGAGTAACCTAACTCCCCAAATTTTATTTTATTAGTTTTCTAAAGAAGCATATGCTTTTTCTAAAGTTTCTTTTAATACTTTAGCTGAATGTTGCATTTTAGCTGTTTCTTCTTCAGTTAAGTCTAATTCTACTACTTCACGAACACCTTCGCGTCCAACGATAGCTGGAGTTCCGATGTATAATCCGTCGATTCCGTAGTGTCCATCACAGTATCCACTTACTGCTAATTCTACGTTTTCGTCACGTAAGATAGCTTTTAACGATTGTGAATAATGCAATACCGATTGCGTAGTAAGTAGCACGTTTACGGTTGATAACTTCGTATGCTGCACGCATAACTTTTTCTTCTACATCTGCAAAGTCTTCTTTTGTGAAGTCAGATGATTCTAAGAATTTATCGAATTGTTTACCATATACGAAAACATTACTCCAAGCTGCAAGTTGAGTATCTCCGTGTTCTCCGATGATATATCCACGAACACTGCTTGGTGCTAAGTTTAATCTTTCTCCTAACATGTAACGGAATCTTGAAGTATCAAGAGTTGTACCTGATCCAACGATTCTGTGTCTTGGGAATCCAGTGAATTTTTGTAAAGCATTAGTTAATACGTCTACTGGGTTAGATGCGATAACGATAACTCCATCGAATCCAGATGCAACGATTTGTTCTGACATATCTTTAACAACTTTAATGTTTTTGTCAACTAGGTCTAAACGAGTTTCACCTGGTTTTTGTGGAAGTCCACCAGCGATTACGATTACGTCTGCATCAGCACATTGTTCGTATCCTCCAGATGTTACTTTAATAGGTGGTACTAAAAGCTCCCACCGTGGTTTAAGTCCATTGCTTCTCCCTTCAGCTTTTTTTCTGCGAAGAAGTCGATTAATCCTAATTCTTCACAAACTCCACTTGAATATAGTTGATAAAGCAAAAGCTCATCCCTACCATTCCTGCTCCTATTAAGACAACTTTTCTATTTTTTTCGCTTTCATAAGAAAAACCTCCATTAATTTGTATAAATTTAGATATTTTTAATTTTTTTACTGTTTTTCTAAATAAAATATAGTTTGAAAACTATTTCTATTCATAACACTCTGAATTATAGCACAGCTTTTGCAAAAAAAGAAAGTGTTTTTACGACATTAATTTTTCATATTAAATTAATTATTTTCTTTTAATTTATATATATTTTTGAAAGTGCTATCTTTAAAAAAATAAAAACGCTTTATTTATATTTTTTTAGTTATACTATATCTTTAAAAACCTTTTTTTATATCAACTTTAAAAGAGTTTTCTGATTAATTAAAAATTAATACATTATTTTATTGATTTGAATTCCAAATATTTTTAATATTAATTTTTTTTATAGAATTTTTTTGGTAGTTTTTCTTCATTTTCATTTTGAATATTTTAGTTATCTCTTAGTATAACAGCATTGAGTTAGTTAAAAATAAAAAAATATCAAGTAAAATAATACTTGATATTTTTTTATTATTTAATCTTCTATAATATTTCCATCTGAACTACAATGTAACTAATGTTACTAGTAATGCTATAGATGTTATTATTAATATGTATATTGCTACATTCCCAGTTAGATATATCTCTTATATATCCTAATAATGGTGGGAATATCGCTGCAAGTAAATAACCACCTGACTGAGCTAATCCTGAAATATTAGCTGATTCTTTTTTTCATTTCTTGCTTTTTGCTGAGAATAGATACATTACATAAGAGAATGATCCTCCTCCAGCTAATGCAAATAAAATTACTAAGATTGCCATTAATGTAAAAGTTACCATGTACATATACCATTCCTAATAATGATACTATATATCCTACTACTATAAAAATAGGAATAATTAGTTTATTTTTTTAACTTATCTGCTAATACTGGTACTAAAAAAATGTTGATGGAAATTGTGCAAATTGACTTATTGATAATAGCAATCCAGCCGCTTCTGGAGAAAATCCTTTACTTATCATTATTTCAGAAAACCAAGAAACACTACAATAGAATAACGCTGATTGAAGTCCCATACTTAAAGTTAAAGTCCACATTTTTCAAACTACCTAAGTAATTTTTAATACCATCAGATTTTTTTCTGCTACTACATTTTTCTACAGTAGCTTTTCTAGAAATATATAAGTAAACTATCGCATTTAAGATAGCTATAACTATCCAAATATTAACAGCTAATCCTATAGAAAATTCAGTACCTCCTATATTAGAACTTGCTATTGGATAACTTATTCCCGCAGCTAAAGCAGCACTCACATTCATTACAACTGCATAAAATCCAGTCATAACTCCTAGATTTTTCTGGGAAATATTTTTTTAGCTATTCCTGGTAATAATACGTTACCTACTGTTATCCCTACACCTACAATAAATGTAGCAAAGAAAAAAACACATAAGTATTTAGATAAAATCTTAAACCCTAAACCAATAGTAATAATTATCGCAGAAAAAGAATACTGTTTTTTTCTAAACCTAACTTTCCAGAAAAATTTACTAACAAAGCGGACTACATAAAGCGAATGCTATTAGTGGAATTGTTGTTATTAAACCAACTACTGTATTATTTATATTTAAGATACCTTTTAATGGTCCAGATATTGCCCCTACAGAAGTAATAGGCGATCTAAGTATCATACCTAATAAAACTATACCTAATATAATAATTACTTTATTTATATTTTTTTTGTCATTATATATCCTTTCTCAAATCTTTTCTCACAAAAAAAGAAGATAGAATAAACAAAGACAATTACTATTCATTCTACTTCTTTTTTTATTTTTTTTAAATTTTAATAAGTTCTTACTGGTAGAATAAGTTCAATAATATCTCTATGATAATCACTTGGTTGAACTATAAATGCAGTTAATTCACCAGAGAACTTAATTACGATTTCCTCAGAAGCAATAGCTGAAACTGCATCTTTTAAATATTTTTCCTGATACTGATATTTCAAAACTATCATCTTCTAATTTTAGAATTAACTTGTAATTCTTCTACAGCACTACCTAAATCTTTAGCCTGTGAAGAAATTTCTAAGTTACCTTCAGTTACTACTAATTTAATAATATCATCTTTATCTTCTCTACTCATAAGTGAGATTCTATCAACAGCATTGAAAAACTCTCTACTATCTGCAGTAAATGAACATTCAAACATAGTTGGAATAAGTTTTTTTCTGTATTTGGATAATTACCACTTATTAATAAAAACAGTATAAACTACATTTTTGGTAGTAAAGAACTATTCTATTATTTTTCATAGAAAGATTTCAACTTCATCTCCACCAGTTTCTATCATTCTTTGGAAGTATGTTAGAGCCTTTACGTGGAATAATTAGATTAAATTCTTTTTCTGCATCTTCATCATTTAAAAACTATTTGTCTTCTACTTAGACGGTAAGAGTCTGTAGCAGTCGCAGTTAAAAATTTTTATTTTTTTAATGAGAAGTTAACACCTTCTAAAAATAGGTCTTTTGATCATTAGGGAGCTGTACAGAACACTGTTTCTCTAATAATATCATTAAATACTGTAGCTTCTAATTTAAGACTATTTTCTCTAGATATTACAGGAAATTCTGGATATTCCATTGCATCATAACCTTTAATATTAAATTCACTCTTACCTGAATGAATTTTTAATAAATGAATCTGTACTTTCAAATTCAATAAGATTAGTAGGTGCTTTTCTTATAATTTCTATAAAAATTACGAGAAGGTAATACTACTTGTCCTTCTTCTTCTATAGTTATAATTTCTTTATCATCTTTATAAGCATCTATTATAAATTCAACAGATACTAAAGAATCACTTGCTTTTTAATACTAAGTTGTTAGAAGATAGTTCTAATTTAATTCCTTTTAAAAATTTCAAAAAGAGAATTAGGAGCTATAACTCTAGCAACATGATTTGAGACCTTCTAAAAAAATCAGATTTTTTTCTATAGTAAATTTCATTTTGTCTCCTTATATATAATATATATTAAATAAAAATAATAATAATAAGGGCTGTTAACACTGTGGAAAAACTCCACCCAAATTAAAAAAATAAATTGTAAAGTTTGCTGTGAATAACTTGTTAATAACTAACACAAAAGGTTAATACTTTATTAACAGCTATTATATTTGACCTAACTTTTTCTTTAATCATAGAGATGTTTTCAAAAAAATATCAGGAAATTCATCTTCATTTAACTTAGCTATCTTATTAAATGAATAAAGAATAGAAGTATGGTCCTTATTAAAGTGTTGACCTATCGCAGGAAACGATAGATTAGTAAGTTCACGACATAAGTAAATAGCTATATTTCTAGCTTGAACAACTTCTTTTTTTCTAGTAGAAGAAAAGAATATCATCTTTTCTAATAGAATAAAAAAATCAGAACAAGCATTAATAATATGATCAGGTGAAATATTTTTTTACGAGGAGCTTTTCTCACATCTTTTAATATTTCTTCTGCAATTTGAAGAGAAGGTTTTTTTATTCATTGTAGCTGACATAGATTTAATACTCTTTAAAAACACCTTCTAATTCTCTTATATTTGATGAAACATTATTAGAAATATATATAGAGTCTCTTCATCTAACTCAATGTCAAACTGAGTACATTTATATTTTAATATAGCCATACGAGTTTCAAAGTCCGGTGGTGTAATATCTGTAGTAACACCTTGTTCAAATCGAGTAACAAGACGATCTTCTAGGTCATTAAGTTGAGAAGGTGACTTATCACTTATAAGAACTATTTGTTTTTGGTTCATTTGAAGCTCATTAAAAGTGTGGAAAAATGCATTTTGCGTTTCAGTTTTTCCAGATAAAAACTGAATATCATCTATAAGTAAGGCATCTATCTCACGATACTTACGTCTGAAATCTTCATCAGCATTATCATTTTTATTTTTCATAGGTTTAATAGAGGCTAAAAACTCATTTAAGAATTTTTCCGAAGAAATACACTCTATTTTAAACTCAGGAAAGTTTTTCTCCATTTCATTACCTATAGCATGTAAAAGGTGTGTTTTACCTAATCCAGCTCCACCATAGATAAATAAGGGGTTATAGATACCACCAGGAGAATCAGCAACGTTATAAGCAACGTTATGAGCATATATATTACCAGCACCAACGACAAAATTATCAAACGTATAGTTTTTATTAAGTGTTGGATTCTTTTTGCTGTTAAAAGCATTATTAGAGGCAACAGGCTTTTTATATTCATCTAAAGGTAAACTTTGTTTTTGATAAAAGTGTTGAGCTCCAGAAGGTTTATTACCTTGTAAGAAGTTCTGTCTAATAATATCTTCAGCAGCAGGTGTTGTTTTAGTTGGTTTTTCAGGTATTTCAAAATTATTATCAAGTGAATCATACTCAATATTAAAATCAAAACCAGTAGTATTCTTTTAATATTTGTTTAAGACGTGCATCGTAAGCTCCATGAATAAATTGTGATACAAGAGCTTCTTTACTAGTAATTACGATAATCTTATTAGCAAAAATCAACTTTATCAATAGAGGCACCTAAAAACCAAGTTTCAAAAAAACTTGAGCAGGAAGTTCTGCTTTTTAATTCTTTAAGAATAATCTCCCACAAAAAAATTAGAATTACTCAAAAAAATCCCTCCTTAAAAAAATGTACACTAAATTATATCATAAAAAAAGAGATAAACCAAATAAAAAAATTAAAGTTATTCACAGTCTGTGGAAAAAAACTTTTTAATAACTATGAAAAAAACGAAAAGAAATTCTCTGTGAAAAAAACGTAAAAAAAGTATAAATTTTATAAAAAGTATAAAGAAAAAAATAACAAGTTTTTTTAACAGTTAAGAATATTATAAGAAAAAGTATTTTAATATTTTTTTCACACTAATTCACAACTGTGGAAAAACTTTATTAAGTGAAATTGTGAAAAAAAGTATAAATTTCTGTGGAAAAAAACAGTTAGTTTTGAAAATGGATTTTTGAACATATTCATAACTTTTTTTAACAGTTATTCTATGAAAAAAACTAACTAAATCTGTGGAAAAACTTTTTAAATATATTTTTTTATTTGTTAAAAAGTTTTTAATAAATATCTCTATTTTGAGCTATATTTTTTTAATTTTTAAAGGTTTCTTCTTGATTAATTAAGCTAGATATGTTAAACTAAATCAGTTATTACATCTATCTATTAAGAATTAAAGAAAACTCGAGGAGGATAAAATGAAACGTACGTATCAACCAAACAAAAGAAAACATTCAAAAGTACACGGATTTAGAGCTAGAATGAGCACTAAAAACGGAAGAAATGTATTAGCTAGACGTAGAGCTAAAGGAAGAAAAGTTCTTTCTGCTTAATATATAAGTACTTAAAGCATCGCTTCGGCGATGCTTTTTAGCGTTGTACGTTAGCATTTTAAGCATCAAAGATGCGCAGAAATGCTTACGTACAACGTATGCAAAAAGAACTTGAATTTCGAAGACGCAAGGATGAAAAAATTCCTAGTTCCAACTGCAGCGTTGAAAATAGGTCTGAGCAGAAATGCTTACGTATAACGTATGCAAAAAGAACTTGAATTTTGAAGACGCAAGGATGAAAAAATTCTTAGTTCCTACAGTGAATATCAGCCAAGGATAGAGTCGTCTTCATCCCTATCCTTGGGATATTCTTGAGTACGTTACTCAATAAGATTTCTTTGCATCTTACAGATTTAAGAAATCTAATGATTAACGCAACTGCGGCGTTGTTAATAAATACTCGTAAAAATACTTACGTACAACGTATGCAAAAGGAACTTGAATTTTGAAGATATTGTATAGAAAAACATATTATAAAAAAATTAAAAAAATGTAAAAAGAAAAAAATATTCTATAACTCAAACAAGATAGATAATTTAAAGAAAGATAGTTGTAAAAAAATTACAAGAAACTGTTAAAATATTAGTGTTAAGAAAGGTTTAAAGATGAAAAAAAGAATATAGAGTAAAAAAGTCAAGATTTTGATAATATAATAAGAAAAAAACAATCTTTTGCTAATAGACAGTTTGTTATTTATTATCAAGAAAATAAACTAGATCATATGCGCTTAGGTATTTCTGTGAGTAAAAAAATTAGGAAAAAAGCTCACGAAAGAAATAGGCTAAAAAAGATATGTAAGAGAGTTTTTAAGACAAGGAAAGATTTCTTAAAAAAATTACGATATTATAATTATAGTAAGACCTGCGGCAAAAAGGATTATCATTTTTTTAGAGTTTGGTAGTTCAATTGACCACGTATTAAAAAGATCAAAATTATATAGAGGAAAGAGGGTTTAAAAAAATGGAAAAAGAGTTTATTTATGTAGCAGGAACAGTAGATGAGGCTATAAAAAAATGGTTTAACAGACTTAGGATTAAAAGAAGAAGATGTTAAAAATAGAAGTATTAGAAGGTGGAAGTGCTGGTATCTTTTCGGTTTATTTAAAAAGAAGCTAGAGTAAAATTATCTCCACTAGATAGTGAATTTAAAAAGAAGATAAACCAAAAGTAGAAGAAAAAAAGTTAAAAGTAAAAACCTGAGTAAAAGAAGTTAAAGAACAAAAAAACAAGAAGAAAAAAAGTTGTTGTTAAAGAAGAAAAAAAGAAACACCAGTAGTCGAAAAAAACTACAGAAGTACAAGAAGAAACAGTAGTTGAAAAAGAAGAAGTTAAAGAACAAAAAAACCAAAAAGAAGACTATATTGTAAAAAAATCAAGATAAAATAGTTAGCTATTTACAAAAATATTGTAATAGCTATGGGATATCCAGATGCTACTGTAGAATTTAGTGAAGATGGAAATAGACATTTTACATTAAATATAAAAAAACAGAAGAAAAATACAAGCCTAATTATAGGTAAAAGAGGTTCAACTCTTAACAGTTTACAATTTTTAGTAAATAATTACGCTAAAAAATTCAGTTCACACTTCTTTAGAATAGAAGTAGACTGTGATGATTATAGAGAAAGTCGTAAGAAAACTTTAGAAGAATTAGCACTTAACCTTGCTAAAAAATCTAAAAAAACAGGAAGACCAGTTGAATTAGAACCAATGACAAGTGTTGAAAGAAAAATTATTCACAATGCTTTAACTGGTATAAAAAATGTTGAAACAGAATCACGTGGTGAAGAACCATATAGATATTTAGTTATTACAGCAAAATAGGAGAAACAATGAAATCAATACTAATTGTTGATGATAGTGCATATTATAGAAGTCGTGGCGCAGAGATAGCTGAATTAGCTGGTTTTAAGTGTCATTTTGCAGAAAATGGAGAACAAGCAGTAAGGATGTATCATAGAATACAACCGGACATAGTTACAATGGATATTTGTATGCCTCTTATGGATGGTCTAGAAGCTACTAAACAAATCTGTTCTCGCTATCCTAATGCAAACGTACTTATTTGTAGTAGTGTAGGTCATGTGCCAGTATATCGACGTCAAGCGTATGATAACGGAGCTAAAGGTATTCTTCCAAAAGAATATGATTTAGATGAGTTAGAATTTGCTATAAAAGAAATAGAACTAATGAAATAAAAAATGAGTAAGGCGTTAGCCCTACTCATTTTCTTTTAACTAAAAAAGACATTTATGTGTAATTAAGTAATATATAACATAAATTTATGGCTTTATTAATTAATTACCTATAAAATAGAGAAAGACCCGCAAAGTAGCGAGCCTATATTAGGAAGGAAAAATATATAAATATAGGTGTTTTGTTGAAAAAAAGATTATTAATTTTATAATATTATTGATTGAAATATTATTTCTATAGATGTTATAATACAAGAGAGAGGGATAAGCTGTCTTCGCTGCACCAGTGTTTTTCGTTAGTTATGGAGCTATACAAGACAGTAAAAGTAATTAATAAAGAAATAAAGTTATTACATAAAAACATTCTCAGAATTAAAAAGATATTTTTAGATTTTATTTATGAGAATAAAGGGATTGTATATTCAAAAAAATTAGTTAAATATATTATAAAAATCAAGTTTAGATAAGGTTTCATCTAATATTAAGGAAAAATATTTTTAAAAAAATGTAATGAAGCATTAACATAAGAATGTAGTTGCTTTCTCTTATTTATAATTTTAAGGAGGTAATAACTATGTCAAAATTACAAATTTTAATTTTTTTCAGGGATTTCTATTTTATTGATAGTTATAGGAAGAACTATGGAAAATAATTATTCGTTAAAATCAGGAGTAGCTATATTAGCTATAATGTCATTTATCACAGGATATAATATGGTAATCCAAAAATCGAATAGATTTATTTGCGGGTTCAGGTTTAAAAAAAGAAGATTTAGATAATTTATCGGAAGAAGTAAAAAAATAAAATATAGACCTGTAACCCTAAGTTGTGGATTATTCTCATTTGTTGTTGGAATATATTTAATATATACTATTTTTTTAATAAATAATTAGGGATAAGGGTTGAGAGAAAACTATAAAATTAGGATATTTTTGACCCCTATATCGAATATATCGCTTTATAAGGAGAATAAATATGCTAAAAAAACAATAGTATTATCTTTGTTAACGGTAGGTGTAGGTTTAATAATAATATCGAATAATAAAGTAGTAATGAAAAAGTGGAGGAATAATAGTAACAGTAGGTATGTTGTATGGATCGTTTGAATTACTATTTAGGAATAGTGTAGAATTACTTTCTGGATCTAAAATTACAAGCAAAGATTTAAAAAAACTACCTTTAGAAACACAAAAAAATATAGAAAAAGCAACTATATTAGTTGGTATTATGTGTTTATTAGGGAGTATATTAAATATGTATGCTGTGCTTTATAGGTTATAGTGACATAGATAAAAAAATGAGTAAGGCTGATATGTACCCCTTTTACTGGACAAACCGGTGAAAGGGGTATTATTATGCGTTATAGCTTTGAATTTAAATTAGAATGTATAGAAATGTATGAGAGAGGAGAATTTCCAGATACACCTGATGGTGTATCTACAAAGAGATTCAGAGATAATATAAGACAATGGAAAAGAATGGTTGATTCATCAGGAATTGACTCTTTACACCATAAACCACAAAAATAGAAAAATGGAAACCAGAAGAGAAATTAGAATTAATTGTTAAAGTCTTAGCTGGTGAATCATGTACTTTTGTTGCGTTAAGCAACGGAATTCAACCTGGAATGTTGTATCAATGGGTTAACAAATATAAAACTTTAGGTTATAATGGACTCGAAGAATCTAAGAAAGGTCGACCTCCTAAGGATAAAAAAATATGAAAAAGAAATAATAAAACACATGCACCAAAAACTTAATGAAACTGAATATGAAGAGCTTATAAGATTACGAGCTGAAAACGAACATATTAAAACAGAAATAGAAGTAATAAAAAAATCTATTGCCTTGAGAAGAGAAAAATGGGCTGCGCAACTCGAGGCGAAAAAGCAGCGATCATCAAAGAACTTGTAGATAAAAAAATATAAACTAAAGTATCTTTTTAAAAAGCAGTAGGAATGGCTAGATCAACATATTATTATGAGTTGAATAAAGTAGATGTAATAGCTATTCGCAATAAACCAATACTAAAAGAAATTAAAACGATTTTCGCTGAGAACAAGGGAATATACGGAGTTCGTAGAGTTTATAATGAATTAATTAATAGAGGTTTTAAAATAAATCATAAACGTGTTCAACGACTTATGAACAAGGCTGGATTAAAAAGGAAAAATGTCCTAAAGAAAAAAATATCATTCTTATAAAGGAACTGTTGGGAAAGTCGCTGATAATATAATAAATCGAGATTTCAGTACAACAGCACCATTACAAAAGTGGACTACAGACGTATCTCAATTTAAATTTTCATGGGGAAAGTGTTATTTTTCTCCAATATTAGATATGAATACAAATGAAATAATATCATATGATTTATCTTTACATCCTAATTTAGCTCAGATAAAAAAAGAATGTTAGAGAAAGCATTTAATAAATTTCCTAAAACAGAAGGACTAATCTTACATTCAGATCAAGGGTGGCAATATCAACATTTCTATTATAGAAATGAGTTGAAAAAAATGGAATCATTCAGTCAATGTCTAGAAAAGGAAACTGTTATGATAATAGTATAATGGAGACTTTCTTTGGAAGGATGAAAACCGAACTGTATTATGGTTGTGAAAAAGATTATTTATCATTTGAAAGTTTCAATGAAGCAGTAGAGGAATATATAGATTATTACAATAATAAAAGGATTCAATCAAAAACAAAATGGATGCCTCCTGTAAATTACAGGATAACATCCATAAGTTTAAACTAAATATATATGTGTCCAGAATTTTGGGTACACATCAGGCATATTTGCCCTACTCATTTTCTTTAACTTAAAAAGACATTTATAAGTAATTAAGTAATATATAACATAAATTTATGACCTTATTAATTAATTACCTATAAAATGGAGAAAGACCCGCAAAGTAGCGAGCCTATATTATGAAAAAAATATTATTAACTGATTACTATTATATATAACTTACTTAAAGGGAACTTAAAATGCTACTTAAAAATTTCAAAAAAAGATAATAAGTTTCAAATATATAATATAATAGTGTATAATTAATAAGGTATTTAGAAAGATAAAAAAATTAGAAAGAAGGAGTACAGTAATGAGTGAAACGATTTGCGCTATATCTACTGCCTTAGGAGAAGGTGCTATTGGTATAGTAAGACTTAGTGGTGATGAAGCTTTTTAGTATAGCGGATAAAATAGTAAGATTACCTAAAGGTAAAACTGTAGAAAGCTTACCTACCCACACTATTAACTATGGAAATGTTATTGATCCAGCAACAAATGAAAAAATAGAAGAAATAATGCTTGTTAAAATGGTAGGTCCACGTACATATACTACAGAAGATGTTGTAGAAATAAATTGTCACGGTGGAATAATTACTATTCAAAAAGTATTAGCCTTATGCTTAGAACATGGAGCAAGAATGGCAGAGCCTGGTGAATTTACTAAACGTGCCTTTTTAAATGGACGTATAGACTTAACACAAGCAGAAGCTGTTATCGACTTTATTAAAAGTAAAACTGACGAAGCTAGTCAAATAGCTAATAACCAAATGCAAGGGCGCCTATCTACCCTTATAAAACGACTAAGAGCAGAAATTTTAGATATATTAACGGTAGTAGAAGTTAATATAGATTATCCAGAATATGATGACCTTGAAATAGAGACAACAAAAAAACTATTTTAGAAAAAAATCTACAAGTATAAAAACGTAGTTTAGAAGACTTATTAGAAACTTCTAAACAAGGTAAAATAATAAAAGAAGGTATAAACACAGCTATTATAGGACGTCCTAATGTAGGTAAAAGTTCATTATTAAATAACCTATTACAAGAAAAATAAAGCTATTGTAACAGATATAGCTGGAACTACGCGTGACGTACTAGAAGAGTATGTAAATATTAAAGGAGTACCTATAAAACTAATAGATACAGCGGGTATTCGTGAAACTGATGATATAGTAGAACAAATAGGAGTTCAACGTAGTAAAGAAGCATTAGAAAAAAAGCTGATTTAGTATTATTCCTACTTAATAGTAGCGAAGAACTAACAGAAGATGACAAAGAATTATTAAAACTAACTAAAGGAAAAAAACTACTATAGTAATACTAAATAAATTAGACTTAGAAACAAAAAAATAGATTTAGAAGAAGTAGAAAAAAATTAGCACACAATCACCCTATTATTAAAAACTTCTATGACGACGTATAAAGGAATAGATGAATTAGAAAAAAATATTAGAGATTTATTCTTTGGAGGAGCTGCTCGTCCTAAAGATGCGACTTACCTATCTAATACTCGTCAAATTAATTTAATTCAGAGGGCTCTAGCAAGTCTAAATGAAGCAATAGGAGCTGCAGAATTAGGGATTAGAAGTAGATATGGTGCTTATAGATTATACAAATGCTTTTTAATTTATTAGGAGAAGTAATCGGAGAAAAACTCAGGAGATGAGTTAATTAATGAATTATTTAGTAGATTCTGTTTAGGAAAAATAAAATGTTTCGCGTGAAACAAAAAGTAAAAATATAGGAGAACCAAGATAATGAAATGTATAAGTTTTAATGTAAATGGATCTACGTGCTATAGTAGGAAAAAAATTTTGAGGAAGATTTTAAAAAGTTAGATGCAGATTTTTTTTCTGTCTACAAGAAACTAAAAATGCAAGCAGGTCAATTAGATTTACAGTTTGATGGTTATTACAGCTATTTTAACTATGCAGAACGTAAAAGGATATTCAGGTACTGCAATATATACAAAACATAAACCTTTAAATGTAACATATGGTATTGGAATAGAAGAACATGATACAGAAGGTCGAGTAATAACATTAGAATATGATAATTTCTTCTTTATCACAGTTTATACACCTAACTCAGGAAGTGAATTAAAGAGATTAGAATATAGAATGAGTTGGGAAGATGATTTTCAAAAGATTATTTATTAACACTAAATAAAGATAAAGGTGTTATTGTTTGTGGAGATTTAAATGTTGCTCATACAGAAATAGATTTAAAAAAATCCAAAAAAACTAATGTTAAAAATGCTGGATTCACACCAGAAGAAAGAGAAAAAAATTCACAAAAATTACTAGATGCTGGATTTATCGATACATTTAGATACTTTTAATCCAGACTTAACGGGTGCTTATTCGTGGTGGAGCTATAGATTTAATGCTCGTAAAAAAACAACTCAGGATGGAGAATTGATTACTTTTTAGTAAGTAAGGACTTGAAAAAAATACTTAGTTAGTGCTAAAAATACATAATGATATTTTTTTGGTAGTGATCATTGCCCAGTAGAACTTGTATTAGATGAAACTTTGATGTAAAGTAGAATATAATTCGGAGAGAACAAATATAGGTCTCTCTATTTTATATTATGAAAAGTAAGATGATTATTATTAAAAAAATAGTTTCAAAAATTACCCAAAAAGGTAGGTAATATAATGTTAAGAAAAAGCAAATAGTACAGAAATAGAAGAAATAATGTACAGTAATAAAGGATGGGTAAAGAGTTTTTAAAACAACAAGGTATAAATCAATGGCAACACGGTTCACCAGGGTGTAGTGATGTAGAAAATGATATAAAACAAGAAACATCATATGTTTATGAGTTAGATGGTGAAATAGTCGGAACAGCTATGTTAAATACTTATGACGCTGATTATGAGAAAAATACCCTACTATTTGGACGAAATGCAATAACTATCTAGTAATACATCGTCTAGCTGTAAAAAAAGAATATCGTTCACAAGGTATAGGACATAAATTTATGAATGATATTATTTTATTTGCTAAAAGAAAAATAGTGTAGAATACATAAGAATAGATACTCATAAAGACAATGTAATAATAAGAAAAATATTTAAGTAAAAACAACTTTAAAAGAGCTAGATGAAATAAAAATTATCAATGAAAAAAATAGTTTAGATGATAAAGAAAGAATAGCTTATGAGTTAAAAAAATAGAATAATATAAATGTTTCACGTAAAAACAAAAAGGAGTGATAGGTTTGAAATTTTACTCTTATGAATATTTATTAAATAAAAATAGATCAGAGTAATACTATAACATATATAATAGGAGGCTGCTTACTATTAATAATAATAGGATCACTATTTAAGTATTATAAAAAAATAGACAAGATAGTAAGTATAGAGAATTAGCTATCATAATGGTAGTAGGCATCTTTTTATTAATTGGGATACAAATAAGTGATTATCAAAGTAATAGTATATCAGCTAATCAGTATAAGAGTTCTGTTAAATTTATTGAGGGAAGTTTCAGAAAAAAATTAAATATTGACAAAACACATATTTATATAAATAGTGAAGTATCTATAGAAAATTCATTTTTTTAAAAAAAATAGATGACAACTACTATAGAGTTATAAGTAGCGAGAAATAAAGGATGATTATTTACTAGAGAAAAATAGAATTGGTAGAACCAATTGTTGAAAAAAAGTAGAGGTGAAAAAAATAATGCAACTTTCATATATAGAAATAGCGGTAAAAACTAGCTTTAGGTTTATTATCGCTTGTAATAGTAATTAATATATCAGGAAAAGGAAACTTAGCCCCTACTTCAGCAAGTGATCAGGTTCAAAAACTATGTACTCGGGGGAATAATAGGAGGAGTAATATATAGTCCATCAATATCTATTTTTACAATATTTAAATATATTATTAATATGGATAATTTTGGTATTAGGTATGAAGTGGTTAAAAACAAATAACTCATACTTTAAAAAAATGATAGATGGACAACCTACAACAATAATAAAAAAAGGAAAAAAATAGATATAGAAGCAACAAGAAAAGCAGGTTTAACAGCGCAAGATGTTGCATTTAAATTAAGAACACAAAGGTGTCTATAGTATTCAAAAAAAGTAAAAAGAGCAGTTTTAGAACAAAATGGACAACTAATTATAATACAACAAGGTGAGGAAAATCCTAAATATCCGGTAATTACTGATGGAACTATCCAACATAGCACGCTAGAATCAATAGATAAAAACAGAAGAATGGTTAATGGATAAACTGAAAAGAATTAGGGACATGAAGATATTAGTGAAAATATTCATAGCTGAATATGATAAAGGTCAACTACATATAGTAGAATATTAATTAAATAAAGATAAAAAAACAAATAAAAAAACATAAAATTTATCAATGCAATAAATTTTATGTTTTTTTGTTTTATAAAAATACTATTTATCCGCGTTAATAAAAATCGTAAGAAGAATCTTCTTCAAACTTTTTTTAACTACATATGAACAACTAGCTTTAATCTTTTTATTTTGTTGTTTCATATCTTCAACAAGACGTATTCAAAAGTTTTCCAGCAACACCTTGCCCTCTTAATGAAGAATCAACAAAATGTGTGGTCTGCAACAACTACATTAGGGATCAGAAGTCTTAGCATAAGTAATTTCGGCTATTAATTTGCCATTTTCATCGTATTTAACGAAACCATTATTAGTTTTTTTCGAATTTCATAGTAAACCTCCCTAGCTAAATATAATATTAGCTATAATTATTTATTGTACGTCTTTCATTATAGCATATTTAAAAATAGTAATACGAATGTTTAAAATAATAAAAATCATAAAAAGATAAAAAAAGGATAATATTCTTATATTAATAAAATGATTCTTATATTTATTAAAAACTTTTAAAAAATTATAATATATAAAAATTTAAATATTTTTTTGAGAAACATTTTATAGAAGAAAAAAATTAAGAGAAAAAAATTTGTAAAAAAAGTGTTGACAAATAAAAACAGGTGTACAATGAGTACAAACTTAATAATAAACGTTGAAAAGATAAGTAGATTAGTACGTAGCTAAAACAGAGAGTTGCTGGGATGGTGCGAAGTAACAAAGTGAAGATTAATTGAAAAATGGTCTTAGAGTTTTGTTTATCTAATAGGTAAACACGTGGGTTGCACGATATAGCACGCAGTATAATTTTTGTACTGGCTAAGGTACTAGCTGTAAAGTTAGTATAAAGTAGAGTGGTAACGCGAATATTAACATACTCGCCTCTATTGCAAACGCAATAGGGGTGAGTTTTTTTTATTTATTACACTCCCCTAATCTACTATCAACGAAAAAACAAGAAAAGAGGAAACACAATATGACAAGAAAATTTAGTTTTGAAACATTACAATTACACGTAGGACAAACTGTTGGAGACACTAAATCTCGTGCAGTACCAATTTACCAAACAACATCTTTTGTATTTGATGATACTGAAGAAGCTGCTGATTTATTCGCTTTAAGAAAAGCGGGGAATATTTATACTCGTATAACTAACCCTACTACTTCTGTATTTGAAGAACGTATTAACGCTTTAGAAGGTGGTGTTGGAGCACTAGCTGTTGCATCAGGAATGGCAGCAATCACTTATGTATTTCTAACTTTAGCTCATGCTGGAGATCATATCGTATCATCTAAAACGGTATATGGAGGAACATATAACCTATTCAAATTAACATTACCACGTTATGGTATTAATACAACATTCGTTGATCCAGATAACTTTGAAGAAGTAGAAGCAGCAATCAATGAAAATACAAAAGCTCTATTCGTAGAAACTTTAGGAAATCCATTAGCTAACGTTGCTGATTTAGAAAAATGGGCAGAAATTGCACACAAACATAAAATTCCATTAGTAGTAGATAATACATTCGCTACACCATACTTAATTAATGCATTTAGCCACGGTGTTGATATTATCGTTCACTCTGCAACTAAATTTATCGGAGGACATGGTACTTCAATCGCTGGTGTGATTGTAGACAGTGGTAAATTTGATTGGGAAGGTAGTGGTAAATTCCCACAATTAGTAGAAGAAGATCCAAGTTACCACAACTTAAGTTATACACGTGATGTAGGACCAGCTGCATTTATTACTAATGTAAGAACACAGTTATTACGTGATACAGGTGCTGCTTTATCACCATTTAATGCATTCTTATTATTACAAGGTTTAGAAACACTATCTCTACGTGTTGAACGTCACATAGAAAATACTAAAAAAGTAATAGACTTCTTAGTAAATCATCCAAAAGTAGAAAGTGTGAACTACCCTGGTTTAGAAAATAGTAAATATTATGAACTAGCTAAAAAATACTTACCTAAAGGTAGTGGATCAATATTCTCATTTGATGTAGTAGGTGGAGAAGAAGCTGCAAGAAAAGTAATTGATAGTTTAGAAATATTCTCTAACCTTGCCAATGTTGCTGATGCTAAGAGTTTAGTAGTGCACCCAGCTTCAACAACTCATGGGCAATTAAGTCCAGAGGAGTTAGCTTATACAGGTATTACTCCATCACAAATCCGTTTATCAATCGGTTTAGAAAATGCTGATGACTTAATCGAAGATTTAAGATTAGCATTAGAAAATATTTAATATAGAAGAAACAAAAATGTTTTACGTGAAACATTTATAAGATTACTAAATATCAATTAACCTTAAAAAAATATATATTTATAGAATATGAGCGGGGTTAAGACCCGACTTCTGATAATTTAATAACCGTTTATTTTTTTGTATTGTATATATAATAAACATGTCTTAACCCTCATGAGTTTTTCTCTTTTTGGAAGGTGATTAACGAAAAGATAAATAATGATAAAAAAACAGTATCGACATTTATCTTGATAGTTAATCACCTTCTTTTTATATTGATTATAAAAAAAGCGGTGTATAAAAAAAGTCTTTTTTTAGGAAAATATCCTAAAAAGACCTATATAAATGATATTAACTAGTTAAAAACTAACTTTTAGCTATTAACATGTCACCTGAAGCAACTTCTTTACCATTTTCATCTTGAATTACGGCGTTGACCCTTATAAGACTACGTAAACTAGACTGTAGTTCACATATAATCTTTAATTGATCCCCGGCTGTTACTAATCTTTTAAATTTAAAGTTTTTAACACTAGCTAAATAACCAACATTATTTGTGACAGTTTCAAAATCAGTCTGTTCATTTATTTCTTCTACTCCTAAAGAGTCTAGAATACATAGTAAACCTGCAGATTGTGCTGCCATTTCAATCATTAAAACTCCTGGTACAACAGGTTTTTTAGGAAAATGACCTTGGAAATAAGGTTCATTTATCGTTATATTTTTACGACATTCAATTGAACCGGGTTTATAACTAATTACTTTATCTACCAATAGAAAAGGGTAGCCGTGAGGTAATAACTTCATTATAGTTTCAATATTAATCATGATAATAAAACTCCTTTTTTTGTAAAAAAATTATTTTCAATACTTATTAAAAAAACACCTTAAAACATTAAATATCTTTACTATATATAATAGAATTTTATTCTTCAATTGTCAAATTAAACAGAAAAAAATTACTTAATTAAATAAAACTATAATTTCTTAAGTTATTAAAACTAGTTAAAATATTTTTTTAGTGAATATATGTTAGAAATAGTATGTATTAGAAGAAAAACACCTTGTTTTTTTGTCACTCCCTTCCCTTTTTTTCTTCTTTTTCACATATTCTCATCTTCCCCTTTTTTTAGTTGATATCCCTCTTTTTTTACATAGATCTAATCCTTTTTCTTTAAAAAAATCACAATAAACGTTACATATTCGTTTCTTTAATACGTATTTTACTACTAAATAATGAATACCCTCCCTCCCTTTCTTGCTACTAGACTCTCTCCCTCCCTATCAGTATTATATTATTTAAATTTTATTTATAAAAAAACAGTTAACTACAAGAAATATCGATTATAAAATATTAAGGTGAATTAATTTTAATTTTATTATAAAAATTATCAATAACTTTAATATTTAAGGAAAAATACTCCTCTTTTTTTATAAATTTAAGAATTAATTTTTGTTTGTTTACATTTTATGGTATAATTTTATTAAAGTTTTACAATAAGGAGGAGATAGTATGTATAAAGTAATGATAGTAGAAGATGATGAGATAATCTCTAACTCAATAGCTGGCTATCTTAATAAATGGCAGTACACTACACATGAAGTAAGTAACTTTCAAAAATGTTATTACTGAATTTGTGAAGAAAAAGCCAGATATAGTGTTAATGGATATAAATCTCCCTATTTTTGATGGATATTATTTTTTTGTGAAGAAATAAGAAAAAAATATCTAAAGTACCTATTATATTTATTTCATCAGCTAGTGATGATATGAATATAGTTATGGCTATGAATATTGGTGCAGATGATTTTTATAGAAAAAAACCTTTTAAACTAGTAGTATTAAAAAGCTAAAAATAGAAGCCCTATTAAGACGTGTTTATAATTTTTAATAGTAGTAATTCACTAATTGTTTATAAGGAAGTTATATTTGATATAAATAAAGATGAAATTAAATACAAAGATAATATTGCAACATTAACAAAAAAATGAAAGTAAAATTTTTGACGATATTATTAGAAAAATAGAGAAAAAGATTGTTTCTAGAGAAGATATAATAGCTGCTTTATGGCAAAGTGATAATTTTATAGATGAGAATACACTTTCTGTAAACGTTAATAGACTAAGATCAAAAATTAAAAGATATAGGTATAACTGACTTTTATAATTACAAAAAAAGGTAAAGGATATATGGTTTAATGGATATAATAAAGAGTTATATAAAGAAAAAAATCTAAAAAAATATACTTATTGTTTATCATCTTTATTTTTTTATCTTTGTTTTAATATTTTATTTATACAATCTACCTTTTGAATCCTTATTTTATGGTAGTTTATTATGTTTTGTAGTCTCATTAATAGCGAGTATAATAGATTATAATAATTATAGAAAAAAAGTTATATCGATTTAAAAATACCTTGAGACTAATATTTTTAAATAGTAAGGAAGACTTGCCTAAGAGTTTAGATATAAGAGTTAAATACTACCAAAAATATTATTGAAAGATTACATAATGAAGTAAAAAAACTTAAAAATTGAAGATAATAAAAAAATGGAAGATTTAGCTGATTACTATAGTATGTGGATTCATCAAATAAAAGACGCCAATAGCTGCGATGAATTTTCTATTAGATAATGAAGAAACTGATGTAAAAAGTATTTAAACAAGAATTATTTAAAAATAGAAAGATATGTAGAGATGGTTCTTACATATATCCGTCTAGGTAGTGAAACTTCAGACTATGTAATAACGAGTATTGATTTAGATGAAGTAGTAAGAGAAAACATAAAGAAATATGCGACATTATTTATTAATAAGAAGATTAAATTAAATTATGTTTCACATGAAACATATGTAATAAGTGATAAAAAAATGGCTTGGCTTCGCATTCGAACAACTTCTTAGTAACGCTATAAAAATATACGAAAAGCGGCGGTGAGATAAGTATAAATATATCTGAGAGTGAATTAATAATAGAAGACAGTGGGATTGGTATTTATGAAGAAGACTTACCAAGGATCTTCGAACAAAGTTTCACAGGATTAAATGGAAGATATGAGAAAAAAATCAAGTGGTCTAGGGTTTATATCTATGTAAAAAAAGACTTTAGATAAACTTCAACATAAGATAGAAATAACTTCTGAAGTGAACAAAGGAACAAAAAGTAAAAAGTTAGTTTTTCCTAAGAAAGATATATTTAGAGATTAAAAACTCTAGTCTTACAAAATTGTAAGATTAGAGTCTTTTTGTAAGGAAAAATCGATAGAATGAGTAAGAAAAGTAAGGTAAAAATATAAATATAAACAAGATAAAACTTGTAGATAAAAAGTTCGAACTAGTTAAATTAGATTAAGATAAAAATTAGGAGTGATAAAGATGTTATTAGAAGTAAACAATATTAGAAAAGTTTATACAACAAGATTAAGTACACAAAGTACAGAAGCATTAAAAAAATGTGAATTTCTCAGTAGATAATGGTGAGTATGTAGCGATTATGGGAGAAAGTGGTAGCGGGAAAAACGACTCTGCTTAATATACTAGCTACATTTGATAAAAGCTACTTCAGGGAGTGTATTGCTAAATAATTTAGATTTAAGTAAGTTAAAAGGATAAAAGACTTGGCAGATTTTTCGTCGTGATAATTTAGGATTTGTTTTTCCAAGATTTTAATTTATTAGATAATTTTTTTCAATAAAAAGACAATATTCTTTTTACCGTTAGTTTTAGCTAATAAAAAAATATAAAGATATGGAAGCAAGATTAGAAAAAAAGTTACTAAACCTTTAGGAATTGATAAGTTAATCAATAAATATCCGTATGAAATCTCAGGAGGTCAAAGACAAAGAGTTGCAGTAGCTCGTGCGATTATAACAAATCCATCGTTAATTTTGGCAGATGAACCAACAGGGGCTCTTGATTCAAAATCAACGGATCAACTATTAAATGTTTTTGATAAGTTAAATGAAAGTTGGACAAACAATTATAATGGTTACGCACTCTGTGAAAACAGCGGCGAGAGCTAAACGAGTATTGTTTATTAAAGACGGAGTAGTTTTCCATGAATTAAGAAAAGGAAATGCAACAACAAATGAAATGTTCCAAAAAATAAATGATACACTATCATTGATGCAGGCAGGTGAGTAAAATGAATCTATTTTTATAGTAAATTTGCATTTCAATAATCTTTTTGAAAAAAATAAAAAGATTTCTAGTACCTTATGTGCTGTCATCTATCTTTCACGATTATTTGTTTTTACATATTAAGTTCATTAACATACGGTGGTAAATTTAGATAAAACTTGAACATGGAGCAAGTGCAGTAAAAACGAGTATTAGGTTTTGGGAGTTATAGTTATTGGTATATTTTCTGTAATATTCCTTTTTTTACACATATAGTTTTTTTAATAAAAACGTAGGGTAAAAGAGTTTGGGTTATACTCAGTACTAGGAATGACTAAAAAAACAAATTGCACGTATTTTTAGTATTAGAAACAATATATATCGCAGTAGTAACTATAGGATTAGGATTAGTACTAGGTATTGTGTTAGATAAATTAGCGTTATTAGCTTTGTTAAAATTATTTACTACTGGTGTTAGTTTTGGATTTGTAATTTCACCAAAAAGCAATAGTAGTAACAGCATTACTATTTGGTGGAGTGTACTTCTTATTATTAATATATACAATAATCAAAAATTTCAAGATTAAAAAAATAGTAGCTTTACTAAAAAGAAAGCAGTAAAGGTGAAAAAAAGAACCTAAAAGCTAGATGGTTATTAGCGATAATAGGTTTAGGATTAATAGGTTATGGTTATTACACAGCGCAAACTGTGACTAACCCTATAAAAAGCAGTGACAGTATTCTTCGTTTGCGGTAATAGCGGTAATTATAGGTACATACTTTATTTTTTTGTTGCTGTAAGCATTACAGTATTAAAAAAATAATGAAAAAAATAATAAAGTTTCTACTATAAACCTAAAAAAACTTTATAAGTGTATCAGGGTTTATTATATAGAATGAAAAGAAATGCCGTAGGACTGGCAAATATTTGTATCTTAGCAACTATGATACTAGTTACTATGGGGACTACTTCAGCTTTATATGCAGGGATCAGAAAGTTCATTTGAAAAAAAGATATCCAAGAGATATAGCTATAATGGCATATAGTCAAAAGTGATAAAGAAATAGCTGATCTAGATACAGAGTATAGAAAAAAATCGTAAAAAGAAAAATAATACTGAAATAAAAGATTTAATAACATATAATCAATTAAATATTGCTGGGTACAGTAGAAGGTTCAAATTTTTTTCTTTACAAAGAGAATTTGGATTAGGATCAGTGGATAAAGTTAAGTTTATGACAGTGATAACACTAGATGATTATAATAAAGTAGCTAAAACTAATAAAACACTTAAATCAGATGAAATATTATTGTACGTTGATAAAAAGGGAACTTATGACTATGATCAACTAAATATAAATGGTGATAAACCTAAAAGTAAAAAGAAAAAAATGAGTAGTTTTCCCTGGTGAAGTTGGTTCGCAAACTGCAAATATAACGGATACATACTATGTAGTAGTTAAAGATAAAAGAAAAAGCTAAACAGTATAAGTGCTAGAAACAGGTGAAGCTTTTTAAAAAGAAGTGATACAGATGATTTAAAATCAAAATATATTACATTTGACTTTAGGGAGATAAAGAGTAAAGAAGAAATAGTAGTAAATAAATTAAAAAAATTTAGAAAAATAGCGATAGAGTAATTATAGAAAGAAAAATCAGAATCTAAAGTAGAATTTATTGGGTTCTTCGCATCATTCTTATTCATTGGAATATTTATTAGTATGGTGTTTGTAGTTTCACAAGTAGTTATAATGTACTACAAACAAATATCAGAAGGTTATGAGGACAAAGATAAATTTGAAATAATGAGAAAAAGTAGGTTTAACTGATAAACAGATTAAACAATCTATAAAGAGCACAAGTATTGTTAATATTCTTCGCTCCACTAGTAGTAGCGACAATACATACAATAGTAGCTTATCCATTTATAGAAAAAATTCTTAAACTATTCTTATTATCAGAAACACGTTCATTCTTAATAGCTATGTTTGCTACAATAAGTATCTTTTCGCTCTATTCTACCTAGTAGTTTACACAATTACATCGAAAAAAACATACTACAGAATAATAAAAGAAATAATAAATAATAAGTCGGTCATTATTATGATCGACTTTTTAGTTGATTTAAACCTGATAAGATAGGGGTTTTTTAATAGGTGTAGAAAAACCCTTTTTATTTTTTTCACAAAAAAACTATTGACAAGTGAGTGATTACTCACTAAAAATATAAAGTACAAGGTGAGTAGTTACTCACTAATCAAAAAAATAAATAGTTGATTTCTTTATAAAAAAAGAAATAGAGTTATGTAATGTAAAGAGGTGTTTTTACTATGGGAAGACTAATAGAAAATAGAGAAATTATCAAAAAGTTTTTGGAGAACAAAAAAGTATTAGATAAAATCGATTTTAAATTAGAAAGTGGCGAAATCGTTGGTTTAATAGGCCCTTCTGGTTCAGGTAAATCGACATTAATTAAAAACAATGTTAGGGAATGGAAAAAAAGCAGATGAAGGCGAAGCGTTAGTATTAGATTATAAAAATGCCAAAAAGAGAAATCTTATCTAATATAGGATATATGGCGCAAAGTGATGCTTTATATGAAATGCTAACTGGGTATGAAAAACTTAGATTTCTTTGGAAAAAAATGAAAAGGTGTACCTTCTGATAAATTAAAAAAAGAAATAGAATATATAGCTGAGATTGTCGATTTAACAGATGATTTGAAAAAAAGTTAGTATCTAAATATTCAGGAGGAATGAAAGCGTAGATTATCTTTAGCTATAGCATTAATAGGGAAGTCCCAGAGTTATTAATACTAGATGAGCCTACAGTTGGTATAGATCCGAGTCTTAGAAAAAAACATATGGAAAGAGTTATTTAAACAAAGAGATAATGGTGTAGGGATATTAGTAACGACTCACGTAATGGATGAAGCGGAACTTACTGATAAAGTAGGGTTACTTCTTAATGGTGATATTATTGATTTTGACACACCACAACAGCTAAAAGTAAAAAATAATGTTAAGACAATAGAAGAAGTATTCTTAAAAAGTGGAGGAAAACTAATATGAGAGTATTTACAATAGCTAAAAAGAGTATCAAAAAGAGTTTTTTTAGAGATAAAAAGAACGCTAGCAATGATGTTTGTAGCACCTATATTTATTATGTGGTTAATGAGTGTTGTATTTTCAGCGAGTACAACAACAGATGTAAGTGTCGCTTCAGTAAATACACCAACAAATGTTGTAGAGATTATGAAAAAAATGTTGATAATGTTAGTTTGGAACAATATCAAACAAAAGAAGAAGCTGATAAAAAAAGTTAAAAAGATGGAGAAGTAGATACAGTTATTTATTACGATAACGGCACATATAATGTAACTTATGCCAATATAGATTCTAGTAAAAACTGTTAAAAGCTCAACAAGTGTTAAAAAGCTCAATACAAGGTGCAGAAGTAAAAAATATAGTGGAAGTAGTTAAAAAAATAAATCCAAAAATTGAGAATAATCAACAACAACCAGAGTTAAAAAGAATATTACAATTATGGAAATGCTGATACAACATTTTTTTAATAAAGTAGCACCTGTATTAATTGGATATATACTTTTCTTCTTTGTTTTCTTAATCTCAGGTATGGCATTACTAAAAGAAAGAACAACAGGAACACTAGATCGCTTACTAGCAACTCCAGTAAAAAGAAGTGAAGTGGTATTTGGTTATATACTAGCTTATAGTACCCTAGCAATAGTACAAACTATTATAGTAACTACTATCATCAATATATTTATTAAATATTGAGGTTGTTGGAAGTCTATATTATGTTATAATAGTAAATGTATTATTAGCTATGGTTGCACTATCATTAGGGTTATTACTTTCAACTATAGCAAAAAAACAGAGTTTCAAATTATGCAATTTGTACCTATTGTAGTTATTCCACAGATGTTCTTCTCTGGAATAGTATCAGTAGAAAGCATGGGTAAAAACAGCAGTATATATTAGTAAAAATATTACCAGTTACATATGCAAGTGACGGACTAAAGTAAAATTATTTTAGAAGGAAAAAAACTAGTTGTGGTAAAAACATGATGTAATAGTATTAATAGTATTCTGCATAGTGTTAATAGCATTAAATATTATAGGGTTTGAAACGTTATAGAAAAAGTTTAATAATAGCGGAGAAAAAGCAATGATAGAAAAATATATTAAGTTCATATTTGGACATAACAAAAAGAAGAAAAAAATGCCTCCAGGGCAAGAAGAAAACTTTAGAAGCGAGCGATAAAGCTATTCGCAAAAACAGGGTTATAATGGAACATCAACTTTTGCAGATTGCAAAAGTTGCAGGGAGTAAAGTCAGGCGACGGTATTTAAATATTTTAAAACTAAGGAAGACTTATTATATTCGATAATTGTTCCGGTAATACCTAAGTTATTTTCAAGTTTTTTTAGGTAGGGTTAAAAAAAGCTAATTCAGTTCAAGAGTTAATAAGTTATGTAGTAAGAGATAGATTTGAATTTTTTTAGAAGAAAAATAGAAATACTGTAAGAATAGTATTCTCAGAGTTATTGACAAATGAAGAGTTAAAAAAACAACTACTTTTTTTCGATTTCAAAAAAATTTTTTTGAAGAATTCGATATTGCAGCTCTACTAAAGAAATATAAGGAAACTAATCCAGAACTCAATGAGAATTTAACAACAGCAGAAATAATACGTTCATTTGCTGGCCCAATTATGACGTATTCAGCACAAAGGTTCCTATTATTTGAAAAATGTTCCTTGTGAAACACAAGAACATGATTTACAATTTATAGAAAATCAAATTTATAGAAATATTATAAAATAAAGTAAAAAAAGCAGTAGAAGAAAAAGTATTCTTCTACTGCTTTTTCGAACGTTACGAATGAAATGATCGGAAAAATAACGCAAAATAATATGTCATTAGAGACATTAATGATAGATTTTTAGAAATAACGCACTTTTTGCGATAAGGAAAAATGTATCTTTACAAAACATAAAAGTCATGATACAATAAACTAAGTTAATTCGATTAACTTTATTTATTTATTTTGAAGTTAATTCGATTAACTTTATTCGTATATTTGCTTAAAAATCAATTATTTTTAAGAGATAGTTAATATATAAAAACCGAGAAAAAAACACAGTTCTATTGTTAAAATTTATTCGACGTAAATAATAAATGTTAAAAGATAGACTAGATAAATAAAAAAATATGATATAAAAATTCACATTATATCACACTGTATAAATTGGTTACTTTTTATTTTTTTAAAGTTGTTTACTAATTTTCAATGTTGATTTTATAGGGTTATTGAACTGAAAACAGGGAATTATAAGGAGGTGGAAATGATGGTGTCTATTATATCGGTAAAAAAATTTAAAGAAAAATCTATAAGGAAAAAAATCAGTTGTTGATAACATCAGTTTTAATGTAGAAGAAGGTAGTCTATTTTTCTTTTTTTAGGGACCTAATGGAGCAGGTAAATCAACAACTATCAATATTATTTGTACAGTATTAACTCCCTCTGATGGAGAGGTACTTATAGATGGACTAAATGTTAGAACAAATAGTCAAGATATTAGGAGAAAAAAATTGGTGTGGTATACCAACATAATGTATTAGATGATTTATTAACTGTTGCAGAAAAACTTGAGATTTAGAGCTAGTTTATTTGGGATTGTAGGAGAAAACTTTGAAAATCGTTTGGAAGAAGTAGCAAATCAATTGGATTTTAAAAACTATTTGAATCAACCTTTTTATACTTTATCAGGAGGACAAAAAAGACGAGTGGAAATAGCTCGTGCAATATTTCATAAACCCAAAGATTTTATTACTTGATGAGCCAACAACAGGTTTAGATCCTGAGTCTAGAAAAATTGTTTGGGGAATTATAGGAAAATTAAAAAATAGTTTTGGAATGACCATCTTTTTGACTACCCACTATCTTGAAGAGGCGAGAAATTCAGATTTAATTACAGTAATTAATCATGGGAAAATTGTTGCGACTGGCTCGGCTATTACTCTGCAAAAAAAATTTTCTTGTGACCGATTATTTTTATATCCATGTAATGGGAAGATGAATCAATTAATAACTAGTGTAGAAAATATACCACTACCCTATAAACAATCTTATGATTATTTAATTGTTGAGAATCCAAGTATTGCTAATGTGCGAGAAATATTGAAATATGATGAGTTGATAGATTCATTTGAGTATTTTAAAGGGGATTTAGATGATGCATTTATCAATATTTTAAAAAACAAACGGAGGGAGGTATATGATGATTAAAAGGCATTTGAAAATTTATATACGAGATAAAGGGAACATTCGTTTCCTCTCTTGTTGCTATATTTGTTACAATAGGATTATACCTATTGTTCTTGGGAAATTACCTAGAAAAATACTATAAATCAGTCAATTGGGACTAATTCTGGTACCTTTTTTTATTTGTTAATACATGGGTGCTATCAGGAATAATTATTGTTTGTTCGGTTACTATTTCTTTAGGTGTATTTGGTGTTAAAGTCAAAGATTATGAAACAGGGATATTTACTAGTTTTGCTGTAAGCCCGATTAGAAAAAAATAGAAATTGTATTCAGTTATATTATAGCAGCTTGGTTAATGAGTTTGGTAATTACGCTTGTTGTATTATTAGTTTGGACTATAGTTATGTATATATTGGGTTTACAAAATAATTACTGTTTCAACTATTCCTCTACTTCTTGTATATATTACTTTAAACAGTTTATCTGCAACTAGTTTTACATTTTTTTATAGTGAACTTTGTAAAAATCTATGACTGCTTTTTAGTTCTATTTCAACTATTTTTAGGCACGCTAACAGGATTTTTTTAGCAGGAATCTATCTTCCAATAGGTGCATTACCACACTATGTTCAAAAATGTTATGAAACTTTTTCCACCGACTTATGGAGTAGCACAGATTCGTAGTCTTTTTAACTAGAGAACCTTTGGAGCTTATTACAAAAGGTGATAGTTCATCTACTATTGAACAACTTAAACTGGATATGGGAATTAATGTGAAAGTTTTTAAACATACATTAGAAAAATTATGAGATAATATATTTATTGTTGTTTGTTATAGTGATATTCACACTATTATCAGTTTATTATTTAAAGGAGAAAAAAATGAAGGAGAAAAAAATAGATTTCATCATGGAGATTTAAAGAATGAAATTATTAAGCAAGGTTTAAAGATTGTATATGATAAAGGATTTCAATCTGTTGAACTAAAAAGATATTTCACAAGCTTGTCATGTAAGTACACCATCTATTTATAAACACTTTGATGGGAAGAGTGATTTGATGGAAGCATTACTTATAGAAGTCGCAGGTATTTTTTTATGTTTTTTTAGAGAAAGAGTGTCATTATTCCTATGAAGATGCTGAAGAAGATTTGATAAAAAAATGGGAGTTTGTTTCTTACAGTTTTCTCAGAACTATCCTCGTTACTTTGAATTTTTTTATTTTATAGCAAGTTTAAGCGCAATGTACAATTAGACACAGATATTCAAATAGATTATATTAATGACAACAATAGCTTCAATTTATTTAAAGAAGTTGTAATTCGCTATTTAACGTATAATGGAGTTAAGAAAAGATCACAATAGGCATATTGTTAATCTTTGGTCTTATATTAGTGGTTTATCCATTGTTGCGAGTAGTATTAATAGTGAGAATAAAGATGTAGTTCTAAGAAATTATATTCAAAGTATGGTTAAGTTATATACTTTGGGAATCAAACGAGAGAATGGAAAACTCCTAAGCAAGGAAAAATATATTTATATTAAGAAAAAAATAGATTGAAAAAAATTCTAAAGGAATAGAATTTTTCACAAGAGTTTCTTCGAACCACAATCGAACATATGTATTACAATTATAACAAAGGAGAAATTATATGAATATTTTTAATTATTACGGCTCATCCTAACCCTCAAAGTTTTAACGCACATATCGTTAACCAAGTTCAAAAAAGTATTGATAAATCGCATGAAATCCAGTTATTAGACCTATATGCTGAAAGATTTGATCCTGTTTTACATTTTGATGAAAAGCATCGTAGACGAGATTTAATTGTCGATTCTGAAACTGCTAAATATCGAGATTTAGTAACTTGGGCAGATCAATTCATTTTTTTATTTTCCCAATTTGGTGGTCAGGTATGCCAGCAATACTCAAGGGATTTATTGATCGTGTTTTTGTTGCTGGTTTTGCTTATACCAACACAAAGAGAGGATTAAAAGGGAATCTAAAAGGGAAAGCTTGGATTATTACTACGCATAACATGCCAGGTTTAATTGTACCATTTGCACAAGATTACGGAAAAATCCTTAAAAATCAGGTGCTAAAAGCTTGCGGCATTTCTCCAGTTACTATAAGTCGAATAGCGAGTGTAGAAAAAAATTTCTGATCAGGAACGCCGTAAGGTTTTTGAATAGAATTATACAAAAAAAGCAAAAAAATTATAACATAAAAATTAGAAGATAATAAATAATAGTTAAGCGGATGTTAGAGATGGATAATTACTTAATTTGATGGCCTTAGATATTAAGTTTTTCTTTAAAAGTAAACTCCGTTAAAATACTATGTAGATTTAAGAGAGTCGCTTTTTGAGCAAAGGTTCCTATTATTTGAAAAATGTTCCTTGTGAAACACAAGAACATGATTTACAATTTATAGAAAATCAAATTTATAGAAATATTACAAAATAAAAGTAAAAAAAGCAGTAGAAGAAAAAGTATTCTTCTACTGCTTTTTTTCGAACGTTACGAATGAAATGATCGGAAAAATAACGCAAAAATAATATGCCATTAGAGACATTAATGATAGATTTTTAGAAATAACGTTCATTTTTTTCATTATACCACAAAAAAATATAAATAAAAGTCTTTTTACAAAAAAATATAATATATAATGAAATGTAAGAAAATGAAAAACAGAGTTTCATTTTCATAACATAGCTGTTTTATGTCTATAAGAGAGAGATTAATTATTATTCTTTATAGGTATAAGGTAAGCTAGAGTATAAAATATAAGGAGAGAACAGTAATGAATAAAGTAAAAAAATATCGCAATCGCTGACTTTAGTTTTTTTCTAGTTTAGTGGCAGTATCTGCTAATACATCAGCAGCTCAGGCAGGAGACACAGCATCTGAAAGATATGGGGTTCATTTAAACCTTACTCCATCTCATATGACGGCTGAAGAATATCAAAAAAATATTTTGGTTCAAAAAAACTGGTAGTACAAATACAGTAACAACAAAACAAAGTGAAGTACCAACTTTTTGAAAAATACAGAAGTGAAAAAAATAACAATTCCCTTATTATTATAATTCTTCTACACTTTCAGGTAGATATGGTATCTATACAGACGATGAGAAGAAAGATATTATAGTAACTCAATATAAAAACTTCAACAGGTAGTTTTGTAGATAGAGGTTATGTAGGATATGAAGGAAGTTATTCAACAAACAATGAAGGAAAGAAAGTTTATAACTTTAGAGAAAAATGGAATGCAATTAAAAGAAGAAAGTACTAATTTTGCAGACAAAAACTTTCCTAGGAGAAATTAAAAAAATAGTGATGGAGCAATTTATCGTTACTGGAGATAATAATTACAAAAGTCTTTTTGTAAAACATAAGATGTTTTATTACTAAATAGGGCAAAAAGAAGATCGAACATAAATAGTTGATCTTCTTTTTTTTTATCCTATTTCATATAATTGTTCTTGTCCTGCCTTATAAACATCATCCAATAGTTTATTTATTTCTTCTTTTACCTCTTTTTTTCATACTTAGGTTTTTTTCTTCTTCTGTTAGTTTTCTACATTATCTAATGTTTATAAAAAAAGAATCTAAGTAGGATATATTTACTTAGATTCTTATATTCTAACCTTCTAATTTAACGATTTTTATCACAAATAGATAAGGTAGATTTATTATGAGATATAATAATTGTTATTTTATCTTCTTTATTAGCTTCTAGAGCTTTTAAGTACTTCGATTTCACTGAAAATATCGATGTTTGCTGTTGCTTCATCTAAGATTAGAAGTTTACTATCGTTATAGAATGAACGAGCAACAGATAGGCGTTGTTTTTGTCCAGAACTAATATTTGAACTGCGTTCTCCAACTATTTCTTGATCTTCGTGTTTTAAACTAGTTACGAAGTTTTTTTAAGATTTGTATGCCTTAAAAGCATCACTTAATCGATTTTTGTCTAAATCTTTATCAAAAAAAGTTTATATTATCTCTTATTGTCGCATTAAATAAATAGCTATCTTGAAGAATAATAGAACTGTTTTCTCTGAAATATCTATTGTCTATATCTGCTAAGTCGACGTTATCAATAGTGATACGTCCGTCCATACCTTCATCCGAGATAAATTTCATAATAAGTTTAGCTATAGTAGATTTACCGCAACCACTAGGTCCGCTAATGCCGATGATTTCACCTTTTTTAGCTATTAGATTAATATTGCTTAATACTGGAGTACCGCTATAGCTATAAGATAGATTATCAATTTTTAGTTCATTGAAATCTACTACTTTTCCACTATTTTGATCTTCTTCTGGCATATTCATCAGCTCTAAAAATCTTTTACCACTAGCCATAGTTTGACTAAGTGTAGAAGCTAAGTTACCCATATACAAAATAGGGATAAACGATACGATAAACATAGCCACTAAAGCAAGGATCATATTAGGTCTATCTAGTGAAGTAGTAGCGAAATAAATAAATGCCAATACTCCAAAAATTATATGTAACAACATTAAGTGCATTTAAATCAATTAAAAATTTATTTTTTTCACATAAGAGCTACGAGTTAACTCCTCTGTTTCATCAATAATTGCTTGTTTTGCTTCTCTTACTTTATTATATTGTAAAGTTTCAAAGATTCCATAGGCTTGTTCTGAAGAATTATTATTTACCTTTGTAAGCTTTTCTTCTGTATTTCTCTCCGACTAATTGACCTCTATTTTTTTAAAAGCTTAGCGGATAAACAAGTCCGATAATAATATAGACAGCTAATGCGATAAAAGCAAGCTTGAAGCTAAAGAACATTAAGAATATAGTTACGGCTAAACTTTGAACGATATAAATCATAAATGGAGTAATTGTATGAGCGTAGAAAACCTCTAATAATTCAATATCGGTAGTAATAATAGTCATATAATCTCCAGAAGTGTTTCGCGTGAAACTATCGATAGAAATCTTCTTAAATTTGTTTAGTACTTTAACTCTTAAAGTATGCAGCACCTTGAATGCTACATAGTGATTTAACAATTGTTCAGTATAACTAAATAATCCTTTTAAAATAGCTAATGCAAAAATTATAAAAAATAATATTACTGCAATAGTAGTTATTTTTGTTAAAAAGAATAATGCTAGGAAGTAGGTAAATACTACAAGTGTTAGGTGCCCTAAACTACCAAACAGCGTTGCACGAAGTAGAGGACGTTTAAAGTCTTTAGCGATTGCTAAAAGTTGTTTTAATTCTTTTAAAGAAGTCATTATTCTACCTCCTTAGCTGAAAATTTTGATTTTAGTTCTTGTTGATCATTAAATAATCGTTTGTAAAGTGAAGGAGAATCTAGTAATTCGTCATGTGTACCTTCTTCGATTATTTTTTTATCTTTAAGAACATAAATGTTATCAGAGTTTGTAATTGTTTCTAAATCGTGAGAGATTATAATAATTATTTTTTTCCTTCTTTAATTGAATCAAAAGGCAGAAAGAACGATATTTTTTTACTATAGTCATCTATATTAGAAACAGCTTCATCTAGTATATAAATGTAACTATCTTTTAGAATAGCTTTTTGCGGCAAGTAGACGTTGTTTTTGACCACCAGAAAGGTTACCCGCCCCAGCGGTAAGTTCATAGTCTAAGCCACCATTTTTAATTACAAAAATCTTTTAGGTTCACTTTTTTTCTAATGCATTAAACATATCTTCTTCTGTGATATATTTACTTACGGTTAAGTGATCACGGATAGTTCCTTTTACTAAGTAACTATCATTTGTAATAAGTGTTGTGATTTTTTTAACATTTCGTCAGTAGGGATTGCATCGATATCATAAGTATCATATTTAATAGTCCCTGAATAATTAGAGTATAAACCAAGGATAAGTTTAACAAGTGTAGATTTTCCACTACCACTTTCACCAACAAAAGCTATTTTAGTACCTGGTTTAATAATCATATTGATATCTTCTAATGTAGTGTTGTCTCCATAAGAGAATCCAACATTACTTAGAACAATGTTTTTTTCCTGGCGTTAGGGTAATATCATTATTTTTTTCTTGTTCAGGATAGTCAAGAAGTTTATAGATATTATCTAATTCCACATTACCTTTCATAGAAATATGGAATAGTCCGCCTAATGCACGAAGCGGTTTGAAACACTCTAATGACGCCACAATAACAAAGATAATAAGTTTATTATCTTTAACGATAAATATTGCAATAATTGATAAAACAAAAATCGAAATATAAGTAATAGCGTCCATTACATTAATCGAGTTTAACTGATGGCGTAAAAGAGCCATAGTTGATTTTCTATATTTAGAACTACGTGTATCTACATCTCCAGCCACGCTATCTTCTTTACCGTAGATTTTAGCAGTTGTAAAACCTGCTAGTCTATCATAGAAAAACCTCTGAAAGGTTTAAGAAATCACTGAAGTTTTGCTTATTTGCTTTTTTTAGATTTTTTTATAATAATCATAATAGAAATAGGAATCAGTGGATAAAGAAGTAACATCGCTACAAATAGTAGGATATGTATTTTTTTCCATAGATTACAAATGAACTAAGTACTATTAATAGTGTTGCGAACATTTGCGGTACAAATTTATTAAAGTAAAAACTCTATATTAACAATAGAAGATGAGTTCATCACAAGAAGACTCCCGGTATTAACCGCCTCAGTATAGTTAAGAGAAAGACGTTCTACTTTATTATAAATTTCTTGACGTAAAGTATTTCTCACCTGCTTAGAAATTTTATGACTAAAGAAATTATCTCCAGTAGTTGCAAGGTAATAAAGAACAAAACTTAGCGCAGTTCGTAGTGTGAAAATTAGTATATAACTAATAGGATATTCACCGCTCAGCAGGGTAAATAGGAAGTCTACGAAGTTATATATGAAAAATAGCGAACACCAGAATGCGACTAGTTTGCAGAATGCAACGAGATAAACTTCTTTTTTGATATTAAAGAGAGCTAGAGCTCTACCGTCAATTTTCATATTGCCTCCTTAAATAAGTTAGTTTATGATTGAAAACAACAACTAGATGAGGTAATATAACATTAAAGAGTAAGTATAGTTCACCTGTTGATATTAACTATCAATTATATCTTATTTATTATACTATATTGTGCAAATAAATGAAATAGTAAACGGAAAATATTACGAAAAATGTTCAAAAAAATCTATGTTTTATAGCGAAATAACAAAAAGTCAAAAAGGTAAAAAAATATAAACTATATTTTTAAGTTGCTAAAAATATAATATAGGAACATTAATAGATTAGGAGGAATTTATTAAGATGAAAGTTATAAACAAATTATGGAATAAATTTCTTGGTTATTTAGAGGATAAAAAGATTTATAGAACATATGACGGCGCATTATTCGCTGGTGTATGTAGTGGAATTAGTAAAAGATTTGGAATAAGTTTAAGTTTAGTAAGAGTATTATTTTTTTATTAACAGGAATAGCCTTTATTGGTAGTCCATTAATACTGTACTTCTTGCTAGTAATAGTAATGCCGGCAGAACCAAGAAAACAAAGATATAGAAAAATCAAGTTATATAGATGTAAGAGCTTGGGAAAAAAATAAAATAATCGTTTCTAGGATGGAAGAAGCGGAAAAAGTAAGACAGGATTGACTAAAAATCAATCCTGTTTTTTTCTTTTTAATAGAGTAGTTATTTTGCATAAAAAAATATGTAAAAAAATTATTAAGTTGAAAAATCAATGAATTTAATATATCAAAGAGTCCAGTAAAAAATCAAGAAAAAAACAAATAAAGATGTACTAGAAGCAAGGTTTTATTTAGAATATAAAAATATTGCCAAAAAGAAGATGGAGTAGGAAATTATAGCTAATTATGTGTAAAAACATATAGAGGAAGATTGTTTGCAATTTTTATTGAGGACGAAAAAGTATGGAATAGGATTCAGGTATCAATATGATTATATGAGATTAGGGATGAAGAACTTTCTATAACAAAAAGAGTTAAGGGAGAAATCTTTAAAAATTTTCTGGGGTAGAAGAGGAGTTTAAATAACTATTATTCAAAAAGAAAGAGGGAGTTAATTTATTTGGTGCTAAGGGAATTGTGTGAATAAAAAAAGATTGTTTTTTTAAATGAGGAGTAAAACTTCTTGATTTTTTTAGTGCAGAAGAACAATGAGGGAGATATAAGGGAAGAATTAAAATATATGTTAATGAACTCTAGTGTGAGAGAAATATAATATATATAATCTAAAAAAATAGGTTGTGCCAAGAAGAGGGATTCCTAAAAATTTTAAAGTAAAAAGCTAAGTTAGAGTATTATACATACACCACACATACCTAAAAAAATCATATACTTATCCGTATGTTTAATATGTTGGCCATCTCTAATACAGGTGAAGAAGTGAAAAAAACTACTATGTTGAAGGGGGTAACATAACATATTGAATAAAAAACAACAAAACTTAATGCAAAAACCAATCAAGCGCCCCTAACTTAATCAAACAAACGGGCGATTGAAGATGTAGTAGATAAAAATAATAAAAAAATATATGTTAAATTAATAGGTCTTGAATCATGGTTAGTTTAAACATAAAAAAACGTCTCAAACCTTAATTAAACTGACTTTTTTTCGCATTGTAAAACGCTTGTAAAAATGCAGAAGATTTGATAAAATTAATTAGCAGTACTTTTTGAAATAAAAAGAAAATATTATTAAAGTTAAGGAAGGTGTTTAAATGTTATTCAATAAAAGTAATACTGTACAAAAAAATTGGCGCATGGTAAAAAAAGGGAAATTTATAGCTTTTGGTTGTTCTTTATTTTTTGCCACTGGATTGGCGTTGGCGTCTCCAGCTCAAGCGACTGATAAAGTAGTAGAACCAAAATCTACAGTTACGTCAGGAGATGCTTCAACTCCGAATTCCACGGCTACAGGAGGGGCAACAGTTTCTAAAGTAACTGAAGTTCCAAAAGAAGGTGTAGTTTCGGAAAAAAATGCTGTTTCAGAAAAAAAACCTGTTTTAGAGAAAAAGGACACTGCAGAGAAAGTTGAAACTTCTGAAAAGGATCAGGAACAGAAAAAAGCTAAGGTAAACAAAGCTCACTTAGAAAGTGTCTTACAACAAGCTAAAGCTCAAAGTCTAGAAGGGAAAACTTCTACGTCTATTGAGAATTTAGAGAAAACTATACAAGAAGCTCAATTGTTACTTGCTAAAGAAAATGTTACACAACAAGAAATAGATAGTAGTGTAAATAGTCTGACTAACTCAATTAATAATTTAAAAAATGAAACAAAAAGTAGAAAGTATTGCTGACAAAGATAGATTGAGTGAAAAAGAAAATAATAAAAAAGAAACTTCTGAGGATAGTAAGAAATCAACTGAAATCAGTGATCCGAAAGCAGCTGTAAAAAAAGAAGTTTCAGCGGAAGGTGCTATAAAACCAACTGCTAAAAAAGCAGCAGTAATAGAAAGTAGTACGAAGCCGGTTAAAGATGAAGCAACATCGAAAGCAGAAAGTGCTATTCCAGCAACAAATAAACCATTCTCATCAAACGAGAATACAAGTCCATCTGTGGTTAATGAAAAACCAGTAACAACAAGAGTTAGAAGTAGACGTGCTTTATCGCCAGGTCAAGAACGCTCGATGGAAGGAAAGGATATTAAATACGTTTATAAAAATAGAAAAGCTACTGTTAATGGTGGGAATCCGGAAGAACGTGCTAAGATTGAATATAGACAATTGGGAGACTATGAGGTTGTTAATGGGAAGACTGTTCCTACAGATCCATCAGGACAAGGTCGTCCAGTATTGGAATGGACAGTGACTTTTAACGAGGCCCAATACGATAAAATGGGGGGGTACTACTACTTCACAATTCCCAAAAATGTATCCGACCCTTACAATGTTGTCACAGACTACGATGGTGCCTACCCAGACCGATATGGCTGGAAGGATGCAAATAAGGAGTCAAATGCAGGGGCAGCAAATAAAGAAGGTGTTCAGTATGTTGACGCAGGTAATAGACTTGAATGGCGTGTCAAAAACACAGTTGGAAATGATTATAATAACGTAAATGGTCTTAAAGGTGTTATGGGTGACACTAAAAAAGTCCATGTCTTTCAATTTGATAACAAAACTAGTGCACGTAAGGTTACTATTAAGTACCGTACTGTGGTTGAAGACTCATCACAGACAGTTTCTTATCTAGCAGGTGTTGAGTCTAAGACAGGTTTACCAAGAAACAACTGGTATGCTATCTCAGGTAAGTACGACAAGGAATTGGTTAGTCAGGTTGCGACACCAAGCGTAACTCCAAACCTAACAAATACTTCGGTTAATGTTCCAGTACAAACTGTAGCTTCTACATCAAACACTCTTTCAGGAACAGGAACTCCAGGTGCGACTATTAAACTTTATATCGATGGTCAACCTCAAAATATTGGTAATGTAACTGTTGACAACAATGGTAATTGGACAACAGGGGAACTTCCTACAGCTTTAAACAACAATCAAGGTGACGGTACAACTCTTAAACCACGTCAAACTGTGGAAGTAACTCAGACTGTTGATGGTACTGAAAGTAGTCGTCGTACAGTTCCAATCTCTGTGGGAGTTACAACAGTAGAGCCATCTGCTTTAACAAATAATAAAGATGCAATTGTAGCAGGTCAGAAAGAGGTAACACTTAAAGTTCCTCATGATGCAGGTATAGCTTACTTCCGTTATACAAATACTGCTGGAGAGAGTGTTGAGATTCCAATCAAACGTAATAGTGTTTCAGATCCTTGGGTGTCTCAAAAAGCTGATAAAGCCACGGTAAAATCATATGAAAAAGGAAAATTTGAAGATACAGTTATTTTAAATATGCTTGATAAAATTGCAGGTACAGAAGTAGCATCAATCTCAAACGTAACCGAAGGTGGTTTCTCTAGTGTAGCTGGTTGGCAACCTCGTGGAGTAGAAAACCAAGCTCCAACGATTACATCTGCAGTAGAAGGAAACAAAAAAACTGTTCAACAAGGTGCTCAACTCGACCTTGCTTCTCTTGTGACAGTAGCAGATAAAGAAGATGACGCCCAAGCAACACTAGGTGATAAGGTTCATGCTGAAGTTGTCTCAGTAAATGGTAACACAGCAACTAAGACTGTTGATACAAATACCCCGGGTACTTACGCAGTTAAGTATAAAGCTGTTGATAGCCAAGGTAAAACGTCAGATGAGATTGAAGTTGCTGTAGTTGTAAATGCTGCGCGTCAAAACGAGGCTCCAACAGTAGAGATTCCTTACTCTAATAAAGATACTAAAGAAGTTTATGTATATGGTGGGGAAGAAAACTCGTTTGATATCAAATTCAAAGATGATAGTGGAAAAATTGCAAGTGCTACTGTAAAACAAGGGGGTAATAGAGAGTTTAGTTCTGTTACTGGCGAAGCGGATACCATCAATACTCAATTCGGATTTAAAGCAAATGTTATCAATGCTGAAACACCAGCAACGGCAGAAGCGCCAGCAGTTATTACTTATAGAGGTACTCCAGCACCAGAAGGGAAATTTACACAAGACGACTTAAATGCTGCCACTAGAGGTGAAAACCCACAAGGTGTAGCTTTAGGTTGGCGTTATGCAACTGCAACTGATACAGATGGTGCCCTTATTGAGAATAAAGCTGTGGGTAGCTCAGTAGCAACTGATCCAGGGGCATTCCGTGTTATGCTTAAGGGACAAACTCAAAAATATGATATTGCAACTCCAACTGAAAAAGTTACTGTAGCAGATCCAGCTAATGTAACAGAAGCTGAGCTAGCTAAAATCAAAGAGAAACTTCAACTTGAGTACTCTCAAAACAACGATGATGCTAACTTAGCAGACAAAAAAGGTACAACAGCTGATAAAACTAATAAGATTCAATCAGTCACAAAAGATGCTGATGGTAATCTTGTAGTAACTTATACAGATGGTTCTCAAGATAAAAAACCATTATCAGAATTTGTAACTAAAGACACAACAGCACCAGCTAAACCAGTTGTAAACACAGACCTTACAGGTAAAGCAGGAACTAAGACACCAGTTGAAGTGAGTGCAGAACCAGGATCAACAGTTGAGTTGTTCGATAAAGACGGCAACAAGATTGGTGAAGGTGTGGCTAATGACGAAGGTAAAGCAAGCATCACACCAACAGTAGATATTCCAGAAGGAGCTGTATCAGCGAAAGCAACAGACAAAGCTGGAAACACATCAGAAGCAAGTGATCCTAAAGTAGCAACAGACACAACAGCACCAGCTAAACCAGTTGTAAACACAGACCTTACAGGTAAAAGCAGGAACTAAGACACCAGTTGAAGTGAGTGCAGAACCAGGATCAACAGTTGAGTTGTTCGATAAAGACGGCAACAAGATTGGTGAAGGTGTGGCTAATGACGAAGGTAAAGCAAGCATCACACCAACAGTAGATATTCCAGAAGGAGCTGTATCAGCGAAAGCAACAGACAAAGCTGGAAACACATCAGAAGCAAGTGATCCTAAAGTAGCAACAGACACAACAGCACCAGCTAAACCAGTTGTAAACACAGACCTTACAGGTAAAGCAGGAACTAAGACACCAGTTGAAGTGAGTGCAGAACCAGGATCAACAGTTGAGTTGTTCGATAAAGACGGCAACAAGATTGGTGAAGGTGTGGCTAATGACGAAGGTAAAGCAAGCATCACACCAACAGTAGATATTCCAGAAGGAGCTGTATCAGCGAAAGCAACAGACAAAGCTGGAAACACATCAGAAGCAAGTGATCCTAAAAGTAGCAACAGACACAACAGCACCAGCTAAACCAGTTGTAAACACAGACCTTACAGGTAAAGCAGGAACTAAGACACCAGTTGAAGTGAGTGCAGAACCAGGATCAACAGTTGAGTTGTTCGATAAAGACGGCAACAAGATTGGTGAAGGTGTGGCTAATGACGAAGGTAAAGCAAGCATCACACCAACAGTAGATATTCCAGAAGGAGCTGTATCAGCGAAAGCAACAGACAAAGCTGGAAACACATCAGAAGCAAGTGATCCTAAAAGTAGCAACAGACACAACAGCACCAGCTAAAACCAGTTGTAAACACAGACCTTACAGGTAAAAGCAGGAACTAAGACACCAGTTGAAGTGAGTGCAGAACCAGGATCAACAGTTGAGTTGTTCGATAAAGACGGCAACAAGATTGGTGAAGGTGTGGCTAATGACGAAGGTAAAGCAAGCATCACACCAACAGTAGATATTCCAGAAGGAGCTGTATCAGCGAAAGCAACAGACAAAAGCTGGAAACACATCAGAAGCAAGTGATCCTAAAAGTAGCAACAGACACAACAGCACCAGCTAAAACCAGTTGTAAACACAGACCTTACAGGTAAAGCAGGAACTAAGACACCAGTTGAAGTGAGTGCAGAACCAGGATCAACAGTTGAGTTGTTCGATAAAGACGGCAACAAGATTGGTGAAGGTGTGGCTAATGACGAAGGTAAAGCAAGCATCACACCAACAGTAGATATTCCAGAAGGAGCTGTATCAGCGAAAGCAACAGACAAAGCTGGAAACACATCAGAAGCAAGTGATCCTAAAAGTAGCAACAGACACAACAGCACCAGCTAAAACCAGTTGTAAACACAGACCTTACAGGTAAAGCAGGAACTAAGACACCAGTTGAAGTGAGTGCAGAACCAGGATCAACAGTTGAGTTGTTCGATAAAGACGGCAACAAGATTGGTGAAGGTGTGGCTAATGACGAAGGTAAAGCAAGCATCACACCAACAGTAGATATTCCAGAAGGAGCTGTATCAGCGAAAGCAACAGACAAAGCTGGAAACACATCAGAAGCAAGTGATCCTAAAGTAGCAACAGACACAACAGCACCAGCTAAAACCAGTTGTAAACACAGACCTTACAGGTAAAGCAGGAACTAAGACACCAGTTGAAGTGAGTGCAGAACCAGGATCAACAGTTGAGTTGTTCGATAAAGACGGCAACAAGATTGGTGAAGGTGTGGCTAATGACGAAGGTAAAGCAAGCATCACACCAACAGTAGATATTCCAGAAGGAGCTGTATCAGCGAAAGCAACAGACAAAGCTGGAAACACATCAGAAGCAAGTGATCCTAAAGTAGCAACAGACACAACAGCACCAGCTAAACCAGTTGTAAACACAGACCTTACAGGTAAAGCAGGAACTAAGACACCAGTTGAAGTGAGTGCAGAACCAGGATCAACAGTTGAGTTGTTCGATAAAGACGGCAACAAGATTGGTGAAGGTGTGGCTAATGACGAAGGTAAAGCAAGCATCACACCAACAGTAGATATTCCAGAAGGAGCTGTATCAGCGAAAGCAACAGACAAAGCTGGAAACACATCAGAAGCAAGTGATCCTAAAGTAGCAACAGACACAACAGCACCAGCTAAACCAGTTGTAAACACAGACCTTACAGGTAAAGCAGGAACTAAGACACCAGTTGAAGTGAGTGCAGAACCAGGATCAACAGTTGAGTTGTTCGATAAAGACGGCAACAAGATTGGTGAAGGTGTGGCTAATGACGAAGGTAAAGCAAGCATCACACCAACAGTAGATATTCCAGAAGGAGCTGTATCAGCGAAAGCAACAGACAAAGCTGGAAACACATCAGAAGCAAGTGATCCTAAAGTAGCAACAGACACAACAGCACCAGCTAAACCAGTTGTAAACACAGACCTTACAGGTAAAGCAGGAACTAAGACACCAGTTGAAGTGAGTGCAGAACCAGGATCAACAGTTGAGTTGTTCGATAAAGACGGCAACAAGATTGGTGAAGGTGTGGCTAATGACGAAGGTAAAGCAAGCATCACACCAACAGTAGATATTCCAGAAGGAGCTGTATCAGCGAAAGCAACAGACAAAGCTGGAAACACATCAGAAGCAAGTGATCCTAAAAGTAGCAACAGACACAACAGCACCAGCTAAACCAGTTGTAAACACAGACCTTACAGGTAAAGCAGGAACTAAGACACCAGTTGAAGTGAGTGCAGAACCAGGATCAACAGTTGAGTTGTTCGATAAAGACGGCAACAAGATTGGTGAAGGTGTGGCTAATGACGAAGGTAAAGCAAGCATCACACCAACAGTAGATATTCCAGAAGGAGCTGTATCAGCGAAAGCAACAGACAAAGCTGGAAACACATCAGAAGCAAGTGATCCTAAAGTAGCAACAGACACAACAGCACCAGCTAAAACCAGTTGTAAACACAGACCTTACAGGTAAAGCAGGAACTAAGACACCAGTTGAAGTGAGTGCAGAACCAGGATCAACAGTTGAGTTGTTCGATAAAGACGGCAACAAGATTGGTGAAGGTGTGGCTAATGACGAAGGTAAAGCAAGCATCACACCAACAGTAGATATTCCAGAAGGAGCTGTATCAGCGAAAGCAACAGACAAAGCTGGAAACACATCAGAAGCAAGTGATCCTAAAGTAGCAACAGACACAACAGCACCAGCTAAACCAGTTGTAAACACAGACCTTACAGGTAAAAGCAGGAACTAAGACACCAGTTGAAGTGAGTGCAGAACCAGGATCAACAGTTGAGTTGTTCGATAAAGACGGCAACAAGATTGGTGAAGGTGTGGCTAATGACGAAGGTAAAGCAAGCATCACACCAACAGTAGATATTCCAGAAGGAGCTGTATCAGCGAAAGCAACAGACAAAGCTGGAAACACATCAGAAGCAAGTGATCCTAAAGTAGCAACAGACACAACAGCACCAGCTAAAACCAGTTGTAAACACAGACCTTACAGGTAAAGCAGGAACTAAGACACCAGTTGAAGTGAGTGCAGAACCAGGATCAACAGTTGAGTTGTTCGATAAAGACGGCAACAAGATTGGTGAAGGTGTGGCTGACGAAGGTAAAGCAAGCATCACCCAACAGTAGATATTCCAGAAGGAGCTGTATCAGCGAAAGCAACAGACAAAGCTGGAAACACATCAGAAGCAAGTGATCCAAAGTAGCAACAGACACAACAGCACCAGCTAAACCAGTTGTAAACACAGACCTTACAGGTAAAGCAGGAACTAAGACACCAGTTGAAGTGAGTGCAGAACCAGGATCAACAGTTGAGTTGTTCGATAAAGACGGCAACAAGATTGGTGAAGGTGTGGCTAATGACGAAGGTAAAAGCAAGCATCACACCAACAGTAGATATTCCAGAAGGAGCTGTATCAGCGAAAGCAACAGACAAAGCTGGAAACACATCAGAAGCAAGTGATCCTAAAGTAGCAACAGACACAACAGCACCAGCTAAACCAGTTGTAAACACAGACCTTACAGGTAAAAGCAGGAACTAAGACACCAGTTGAAGTGAGTGCAGAACCAGGATCAACAGTTGAGTTGTTCGATAAAGACGGCAACAAGATTGGTGAAGGTGTGGCTAATGACGAAGGTAAAGCAAGCATCACACCAACAGTAGATATTCCAGAAGGAGCTGTATCAGCGAAAGCAACAGACAAAGCTGGAAACACATCAGAAGCAAGTGATCCTAAAGTAGCAACAGACACAACAGCACCAGCTAAAACCAGTTGTAAACACAGACCTTACAGGTAAAGCAGGAACTAAGACACCAGTTGAAGTGAGTGCAGAACCAGGATCAACAGTTGAGTTGTTCGATAAAGACGGCAACAAGATTGGTGAAGGTGTGGCTAATGACGAAGGTAAAGCAAGCATCACACCAACAGTAGATATTCCAGAAGGAGCTGTATCAGCGAAAGCAACAGACAAAGCTGGAAACACATCAGAAGCAAGTGATCCTAAAGTAGCAACAGACACAACAGCACCAGCTAAACCAGTTGTAAACACAGACCTTACAGGTAAAGCAGGAACTAAGACACCAGTTGAAGTGAGTGCAGAACCAGGATCAACAGTTGAGTTGTTCGATAAAGACGGCAACAAGATTGGTGAAGGTGTGGCTAATGACGAAGGTAAAGCAAGCATCACACCAACAGTAGATATTCCAGAAGGAGCTGTATCAGCGAAAGCAACAGACAAAGCTGGAAACACATCAGAAGCAAGTGATCCTAAAGTAGCAACAGACACAACAGCACCAGCTAAACCAGTTGTAAACACAGACCTTACAGGTAAAGCAGGAACTAAGACACCAGTTGAAGTGAGTGCAGAACCAGGATCAACAGTTGAGTTGTTCGATAAAGACGGCAACAAGATTGGTGAAGGTGTGGCTAATGACGAAGGTAAAGCAAGCATCACACCAACAGTAGATATTCCAGAAGGAGCTGTATCAGCGAAAGCAACAGACAAAGCTGGAAACACATCAGAAGCAAGTGATCCTAAAGTAGCAACAGACACAACAGCACCAGCTAAACCAGTTGTAAAACACAGACCTTACAGGTAAAGCAGGAACTAAGACACCAGTTGAAGTGAGTGCAGAACCAGGATCAACAGTTGAGTTGTTCGATAAAGACGGCAACAAGATTGGTGAAGGTGTGGCTAATGACGAAGGTAAAGCAAGCATCACACCAACAGTAGATATTCCAGAAGGAGCTGTATCAGCGAAAGCAACAGACAAAGCTGGAAACACATCAGAAGCAAGTGATCCTAAAAGTAGCAACAGACACAACAGCACCAGCTAAAACCAGTTGTAAAACACAGACCTTACAGGTAAAGCAGGAACTAAGACACCAGTTGAAGTGAGTGCAGAACCAGGATCAACAGTTGAGTTGTTCGATAAAGACGGCAACAAGATTGGTGAAGGTGTGGCTAATGACGAAGGTAAAGCAAGCATCACACCAACAGTAGATATTCCAGAAGGAGCTGTATCAGCGAAAGCAACAGACAAAGCTGGAAACACATCAGAAGCAAGTGATCCTAAAGTAGCAACAGACACAACAGCACCAGCTAAAACCAGTTGTAAACACAGACCTTACAGGTAAAGCAGGAACTAAGACACCAGTTGAAGTGAGTGCAGAACCAGGATCAACAGTTGAGTTGTTCGATAAAGACGGCAACAAGATTGGTGAAGGTGTGGCTAATGACGAAGGTAAAGCAAGCATCACACCAACAGTAGATATTCCAGAAGGAGCTGTATCAGCGAAAGCAACAGACAAAGCTGGAAACACATCAGAAGCAAGTGATCCTAAAAGTAGCAACAGACACAACAGCACCAGCTAAACCAGTTGTAAACACAGACCTTACAGGTAAAGCAGGAACTAAGACACCAGTTGAAGTGAGTGCAGAACCAGGATCAACAGTTGAGTTGTTCGATAAAGACGGCAACAAGATTGGTGAAGGTGTGGCTAATGACGAAGGTAAAGCAAGCATCACACCAACAGTAGATATTCCAGAAGGAGCTGTATCAGCGAAAGCAACAGACAAAGCTGGAAACACATCAGAAGCAAGTGATCCTAAAGTAGCAACAGACACAACAGCACCAGCTAAAACCAGTTGTAAACACAGACCTTACAGGTAAAGCAGGAACTAAGACACCAGTTGAAGTGAGTGCAGAACCAGGATCAACAGTTGAGTTGTTCGATAAAGACGGCAACAAGATTGGTGAAGGTGTGGCTAATGACGAAGGTAAAGCAAGCATCACACCAACAGTAGATATTCCAGAAGGAGCTGTATCAGCGAAAGCAACAGACAAAAGCTGGAAACACATCAGAAGCAAGTGATCCTAAAGTAGCAACAGACACAACAGCACCAGCTAAAACCAGTTGTAAACACAGACCTTACAGGTAAAAGCAGGAACTAAGACACCAGTTGAAGTGAGTGCAGAACCAGGATCAACAGTTGAGTTGTTCGATAAAGACGGCAACAAGATTGGTGAAGGTGTGGCTAATGACGAAGGTAAAGCAAGCATCACACCAACAGTAGATATTCCAGAAGGAGCTGTATCAGCGAAAGCAACAGACAAAGCTGGAAACACATCAGAAGCAAGTGATCCTAAAGTAGCAACAGACACAACAGCACCAGCTAAACCAGTTGTAAACACAGACCTTACAGGTAAAGCAGGAACTAAGACACCAGTTGAAGTGAGTGCAGAACCAGGATCAACAGTTGAGTTGTTCGATAAAGACGGCAACAAGATTGGTGAAGGTGTGGCTAATGACGAAGGTAAAGCAAGCATCACACCAACAGTAGATATTCCAGAAGGAGCTGTATCAGCGAAAGCAACAGACAAAGCTGGAAACACATCAGAAGCAAGTGATCCTAAAGTAGCAACAGACACAACAGCACCAGCTAAACCAGTTGTAAACACAGACCTTACAGGTAAAGCAGGAACTAAGACACCAGTTGAAGTGAGTGCAGAACCAGGATCAACAGTTGAGTTGTTCGATAAAGACGGCAACAAGATTGGTGAAGGTGTGGCTAATGACGAAGGTAAAGCAAGCATCACACCAACAGTAGATATTCCAGAAGGAGCTGTATCAGCGAAAGCAACAGACAAAGCTGGAAACACATCAGAAGCAAGTGATCCAGCTAAGGTAACATCAGAAGATGCAGCAGGAATCAAAGAACCAGCTAAGACACCGGTAGAAGATCCAGCGAACTTAACACAAGCAGAAAAAGATTCAGTTAAGAAAGCAATAGAAGATGCGAACCCAGGAAAAGTTGCAAACGTAGAAGTAACACCAGATGGAACTGCGACAGTAACATTCAAAGACGGATCAGTAGCAACGCTAACACCGGACAAAACAGTAGCAAAAGCAAAAGATGATGCAGCAGGAATCAAAGAACCAGCTAAGACACCGGTAGAAGATCCAGCGAACTTAACACAAGCAGAAAAAGATGCAGTTAAGAAAGCAATAGAAGATGCGAACCCAGGAAAAGTTGCAAACGTAGAAGTAACACCAGATGGAACTGCGACAGTAACATTCAAAGACGGATCAGTAGCAACGCTAACACCGGACAAAACAGTAGCAAAAGATGATGCAGCAGGAATCAAAGAACCAGCTAAGACACCGGTAGAAGATCCAGCGAACTTAACACAAGCAGAAAAAGATGCAGTTAAGAAAGCAATAGAAGATGCGAACCCAGGAAAAGTTGCAAACGTAGAAGTAACACCAGATGGAACTGCGACAGTAACATTCAAAGACGGATCAGTAGCAACGCTAACACCGGACAAAACAGTAGCAAAAGATGATGCAGCAGGAATCAAAGAACCAGCTAAGACACCGGTAGAAGATCCAGCAAACTTAACACAAGCAGAAAAAAAGATGCAGTTAAGAAAGCAATAGAAGATGCGAACCCAGGAAAAGTTGCAAACGTAGAAGTAACACCAGACGGAACTGCGACAGTAACATTCAAAGACGGATCAGTAGCAACGCTAACACCGGACAAAACAGTAGCAAAAGCAAAAGATGCAGCAGGAATCAAAGAACCAGCTAAGACACCGGTAGAAGATCCAGCGAACTTAACACAAGCAGAAAAAAGATGCAGTTAAGAAAGCAATAGAAGATGCGAACCCAGGAAAAAGTTGCAAACGTAGAAGTAACACCAGATGGAACTGCGACAGTAACATTCAAAGACGGATCAGTAGCAACTCTAACACCGGACAAAAAACAGTAGCAAAAAGCAAAAAGATGCAGCAGGAATCAAAGAACCAGCTAAGACACCGGTAGTAGATCCAGCAAACTTAACACAAGCAGAAAAAGATGCAGTTAAGAAAGCAATAGAAGATGCGAACCCAGGAAAAGTTGCAAACGTAGAAGTAACACCAGATGGAACTGCGACAGTAAATATTCAAAGACGGATCAGTAGCAACTCTAACACCGGACAAAACAGTAGCAAAAAGCAAAAGATGCAGCAGGAATCAAAGAACCAGCTAAGACACCGGTAGAAGATCCAGCGAACTTAACACAAGCAGAAAAAGATGCAGTTAAGAAAGCAATAGAAGATGCGAACCCAGGAAAAGTTGCAAACGTAGAAGTAACACCAGACGGAACTGCGACAGTAACATTCAAAGACGGATCAGTAGCAACGCTAACACCGGACAAAACAGTAGCAAAAGCAAAAGATGCAGCAGGAATCAAAGAACCAGCTAAGACACCGGTAGAAGATCCAGCGAACTTAACACAAGCAGAAAAAGATGCAGTTAAGAAAGCAATAGAAGATGCGAACCCAGGAAAAGTTGCAAACGTAGAAGTAACACCAGATGGAACTGCGACAGTAACATTCAAAGACGGATCAGTAGCAACGCTAACACCGGACAAAACAGTAGCAAAAGCAAAAGATGCAGCAGGAATCAAAGAACCAGCTAAGACACCGGTAGTAGATCCAGCAAACTTAACACAAGTAGAAAAAGATGCAGTTAAGAAAGCAATAGAAGATGCGAACCCAGGAAAAGTTGCAAACGTAGAAGTAACACCAGATGGAACTGCGACAGTAACATTCAAAGACGGATCAGTAGCAACTCTAACACCGGACAAAACAGTAGCAAAAGCAAAAGATGCAGCAGGAATCAAAGAACCAGCTAAGACACCGGATAAAGTAGTTTTAGGTGAAAAAGCTAAAGGTATTTTACCAAATACTGGATTAAATACTTCAGAAAGTGCATCATTAGGATTTAGTGCTTTACTTGCAGGTATTGCATTAGCAGTTAGAAAACGTAAAAAAGAAGAGTAGGATATACATATAATAGTTTCTCTAACTACAGAAAAACCTAGATAATGTACCGACCTCAAAAAGTTAGACGAAATATGCTAACGTTTTGGAGGTCGGTTTTTTTATGCTAAATAATAAAAAAAGAAAAAAAGCTTAACTCCCTAGATAAGGATATGAAGCCGCAATATATGCAGAAACTGGAAGATGGCCATCGAAAAGATCCAGAAGAAAAACAGTAGAAAGTTTATTCAAAAAATCCGAAATTAAAACAAGAATTATTTTCAAAAAGAAGAATAAGAAAAAAAGAAAAATAGCGGAGAGAGAAATAGAGGAGGTTAGAAAAAAATCCAGAAATCATCCTTAGAGAATCATGGAAAAAGAAATTTATTTTCCAAAGAAGAAATAGAGCGTTTAGAGGTACTTGTAAAAGAAAAACATAAAAAAATTCATAAAATGAAAAATAAGAAATCGATGTGGAAAAATTATAGCGTCAAGTGTAGTAGTACTTATATTCTTCAAGGGAGGATTATATGGTTATAATAAATAACTAATAGAAACGCCTTTGAAGAGATGTATAACTCATATTATAATATACTACCTCTTAGGACTGTGGATAATATGCCAGAAATAGAAACTATATCTAAAAAAATTAAAAAAATCAAGATGTTATATATTTAGTATATAAGGAAAAATACTGATAAAAAAATAAAGTGAAGTTTTCACTAACAGAAAAATAAAAATAGCTTTATTTTTATTCGGAACTTATTGAGGAAAAATGTATGGTTGGATATAACATATAGTTATAATGTTAGCGAAAAAAATGAAAAAAATTATATTAGTTTCCGTGGGGAAAAATGTTCCTACAGTAGATGATGAACAAAAAAACAAACAAAAAGAATTCCTAGAAAAAAATATAATATCTCAAAAAGAATATCTACAAGAAAAAGTCTAATGAACTATTAGATACTGTATTGACAGACTGGAAGAACTATAGTGGTAGCTCATATTCAAAAGACAATATGGGAAGATTAACAATAGAGAAAGATGAGTTTTTAAGGTGATAAATTAAATATAGATGAAATAAGGTTGTGGCTTGAGTAAAGTTACAACCTTATTGTTATAATTACTCAATAATAGTATAATAAAGATAAATAATAAAAAGGTTTTAAATAAGGTAAAAAAATAAGTTAGTTTAAGCCTAACTAGTATACTGTAAAAAGGGGGATTGAAAAAATGCAAAAAGTAGAGATAGAAAATTATAGAAATCATGGAATAAGTATAAGCGGTAATGAATATAGGATATTTTGGTTTAGAGGTAAAGAACATTTCAGTTATGATGCAACGGAAGAATTGGCAGAGAAATCAAGAAAAATCAGATAAAGATGCATTAGAGGTAATGTTTTATTTAGAACATAAAAAGGTGGCCTGAAGAAGGTGAATTAGAAAACTACAATAAAAACAGATGTTAAAACGTATGTAGGAGACGGATTTTTAATTTATGAAGAAAAAGGGAAGTATGAAATAGAAATAGAAAGAGATTGGGGAAAAAGCACAACGTTATCCTATAACTAAAGAACTTAAAGAAAAAGCACTTAAATCCCCTAGAGATGGATACGAAGTCGCAATATATGCAGAAACTGGAGGTTGGCCACCGAAAGATCCAGAAGAAAACAATAGAAAGTTCATTAGAGAATATCCTGAATTTGTTCTTATAAATCCTGAAAAAATGCAGAAAATATTTTCCAAAGAGGAATATGAACACTTAGTAAAACTTGCAAAAAGAAGAACAAGAAAAAAAGAAAAAATAGCGAGAGAAAAAAAGAAGAAATTAGAGAGAACCCAGAACTTATCTCATGGGTATCAGAGAAAAAAAGAAATATGTTTTCCAAAGAAGAAATAGAGCGTTTAGAGGTGCAAGCGAATGAAATAAAAAAAACTCGTAAAGAGAAGTTAAGAAAACGATGGGGAAAAATTATAGCGGTAAGTATAGTAGCACTTATATTATTGAGCGGTGGATTATATGGATATTTTTAAAAATAACTAATAGAAAATGCATTTCAAGAGATGTATAACTCATATTATCATTTATCCCCTTATAGGTCGGTAGAACATATGCCGCAACTAAACGAGCATTATAGACCAACAAAAACACTGTGGGACACACTTACACATTCATATTCTAATAAAGCAAACTTGACATACAAAAAAAGTTTTTGAAAAAAAGTATAACCTTAGTAGAAGATGGTCAAATAGTATTGGAAAAAGTATATTCCCAATATCAGGAGATGCAAGGATAGAAATATACTATTCATATGATATAAAGACCTATAAATTAACCAATTATGTAATTGCAAAAAGAAGGTTTTTAAAGAAGTACCAGTAGAAGACTTTCTGGAAAAAAATATAACATCTCAAAAAGGATACATAAAAGCAGTATCAGATAAATTGTTAGATAGCGTACTTACTGATTGGAAGAACTTTAGTGGTAGCCCATATTCAAAAGATAATATGGGAACAATAACAATTGAAAAAGATGAAATATTAAGATAACAAAAACAGGATTGACTAAAAATCAATCCTGTTTGTTCTATTTCACAGCGTTAATAAATCTTGACGCTATTTCTTTTGGACGAGTAATAGCTCCACCTACCACTACACTATATGCTCCAGCATCATAGGCAGCTTTTGCATTTTCAGGGTAGTGGATTCTACCTTCTGCAATAATAGGTATAGATATATTTTTTGATAAATCTGAAATAAGTTTTAAGTCAACTTCATCAGGTCTATTCGCAGTGTTTTCTGTGTAACCACTTAGAGTGGTACCGACGAGATCCACACCTATTTTTTCAGCGTTGATTCCTTCTTCTAATGTTGCGATATCAGCCATAAGAATAATATCAGGGTATTTTTCCTTAATTTCTTTTACGAAATCATTGATTGTTGATCCGTCAAAACGTGGACGAAGTGTACAATCTAGAGCGATAATTTCACAACCTGTTTCTACTAGTTCATCAACTTCTTTCATAGTAGCTGTTATAAATTGTGACATTCCTTCGTAGCTGCGTTTAATAATACCGATAATAGGTAAGTCTACTTGCTGTTGAATTTCTTTGATGTCACGTACTCCTTGGGCACGGATTCCTACTGCACCAGCTTCTTTAGCGGCTAAAGCCATAAGAGGCATAATGCCACCTTTTTCTGTATATAGTGGTTCACCAGGAAGAGCTTGGCAAGAAACGATGATACCACCTTTAATTTGCTCTAAAATTTCATTTTTTTTGTTCATAACAAACTCCAATCTTAACACATTAATCTTTGATTGTTAATGTATAGTATTTATAATTTATATATATTTTTACATATTCAAAAACCTTACCATCTGCAAAGTATGTGAATCTGTCAAATTCGAAGCAAGGTTCATTGTCTTTAGCTACATATTTAGCAACTTTTTTTCGGTGTATCTAATGTTACTTTCATAGTTTTTTTAGATTTTTTTCTTTATGTATATCTATGCGATATTTTTTTCTAATCATAGTTGCTAATTCTTTAAAAGTTATCTAAGTCGTCTGTATTTATGTCTGGTAAGTATTTTAACGGTATGTAGTTAGTTTGATGTGCCCAAACTACATTTCCAATATATTTTTACACGAACTACTTTTTAGTAGTTTTTTTGATTTTTTTGATTTTTTTAATTTGTCACAAAGTTCTTTATCTTGGATTATTTCCGCAGAAATAACTTTTTGAGTGTTCATAAACTGACTCTTTAAAGTATTTATGAAAAATTATTGTTTTCTGTGACATAAACTTTTTTTATTAACTAATGTTTTATTAACGAAGCTACCTTTCCTTGAACTCTGAAAAATATATCCAGTGGTTTCTAGTTCGTTTAAGACACGAACAGCAGTAGTGCTACTAACGTTATAAATTTCTTTTTATTTCACGTTCTGTATAAAGTTGTTCTCCTCTTTAAACATTCCCTGATTGTATCTTTAAGATGATATCATCAATAATCTTTTCGTATTTTTTTTCAAAAAAATGGCACCTCCGTCTCAGTGTTATGAAGTAAAAATATTATTTGATTATAAATTTAATGTGTTAACTTATTTTTTTATATTATCACTTAAAGTATTGTTTGTAAAGTTAAAACTGAAGAATTTATATAAAAGAAAAAAAGAACCGCAAAAAGCGATTCTTTTTAGGTTTTATATTATTTTTTTACAAATGGACTAACTGCTCCGTAAAGCGCAGCGTCATTACCTAATTCAGCTGCTAGGAACTTAGTTTTATTGATTTTAATTGGGTGAAGTTCACGAACTTTTTGCTTCTAATTTATTTAATAAATAATCTCCTTGCGCAGATACAGCTCCACCAATAATTATGTATTTAGGATCTAAAATACATAATAGATTAACTATACCGCGAGCAACTTCGTATAACCATTCATCAAGTACTTTAAGTGCAGTAGAGTCATCGCGTTTACAAAGATCGAAAAATTCAATAACGCTTAAACCTTCGTACATTTCAGCTTTAATTTTGCGATCTAGCGCTATAGTAGATGCACGTTGTTCATATGTAGTGTCAGTATCCACATCATAAACAGATTGTCCGATTTCTCCTACACTGAAGTTTGAACCGAATGGTAAGCTAGTTAAGTAATAAGCTCCTCCAATACCAGTTCCTAAAGCCATACAGAACACTTCATCAAGACCTTTAGCTCCACCTAACCATTGTTCCCCAAGTAACGCACAGTTAACGTCGTTATCAGCGTAAACATCGATACCTAGACGGTCTCCAAAATCTTTTTTAAAGTTTGTCCCTAAATAATTTTTAATAGTTGGAGCAGAACGGATAACTTCCATATTTACATTATCGATTACTCCAGCTGCAGAAATACCTGCGGCAGTAAAGTTATAGCTTTCGCGAATTTTGCTAGCGATTCTAAACATTTCATCTGTGATTTTTGTTGTTACATTGTCTGGTGTTTTACAAGTTTCATAGTGAACAATTTTATAGTTATTATCAATAACTGCAAACTTGATACTAGTACCACCGATATCTATTCCTAAAAACATATACATACCTACCTTATTATTTTATTAAATTCATAAATTGGATAAAATCATCAACTTATGAAGATGCTGTCAACGTTATGTTATCATAAAAGAGTATTTTTGAAAAATAGTTTGTAAGAAATTTTCTTATAAGATTTTTTTAAATAAGGTTTTGTAACTTTATTATTAATGTTATAAGTTATATGTTATAATGATTTGGTAAGAAATAGTTGAGTAATAAAAAAATTATATAGGAGAGCGGAATGGATAAAATAGTATTTTTAGAGCCGGTATTTTGTGAAAGGATTTGGGGAGGAAGAAACTTAGAAAGTTTTAACTTTGATATACCTGAAGGAAATATAGGAGAAGCTTGGGTTGTTGCGGCTCATGATAATGGTAGTTCAAAAATAGTTAACGGAGAACTAGCAGGCTTAACATTAAAAGAAGCTTACGCTAAAAATCCACAACTATTTACAGAGAAAAAATATGATAAATATCCGTTGCTAATTAAAATTTTAGATGCAAGTGATAATTTATCGGTACAAGTTCATCCAGAAGATGATTACGCACGCGTAAATGAAAATGGCGAGCTAGGTAAGACAGAATGTTGGTACGTTCTAGACGCTAAAGAAGATTCAAAACTTATATATGGGCATACCGCTAAAACAAAAGAAGAGTTTGATACGGCTATTGATAATGAAGAGTGGGATAAGCTTTTTGTAGAAGAAGGAGTAAAAAAAGGTGATTTCTTCTATATTCCAGCAGGAACTCTACACGCTATTGGAGAAGGCATATTAATATATGAAGTACAACAAAACTCTGATACAACTTACAGAGTATACGACTACGATCGTGTAGACAAAGATGGTAATAAACGCGAATTACACATTGAAAAAACTAAAGATGTAACAAAAGTTCCATTTGAAAAAGCAGCTACGACTAGAGAAGTAGAAAACAAAGAAGGCGCTACTATCACACATTTAGCTAATGAAAAATATTTCGCCGTGTATAAGGTAGATGTCTCAGGAAAAGTAACATTAGAGAAAAACAAAACAGGAAACTTATTTACTGTACTAGAAGGTAGTGGAGTCGTAAGAGTAGGTGGAGATAGTTTTGATGTTAAAAAAGGAGATAGTTTTATCTTAACAACAGCTTGCGATACTTTTGAGTTAGAAGGTTCTATGTTCTTAATAGGAAGCTACGATAAATAATTACACAATAAATTAAAAAATATAAGAAATTCAAAAACAAGAATTAACTATAGTTTTTGAGTTTCTTTTTTTATTTTAAAAATACATAATGTGTTAAATAAATAATAGTTATCTATACAAGTTTGTTTTTAAATTATTTTTTTGTTGGATTTCTACAACAGGTCAAAGATAAATGCTGTTACATCAACGTTTATAGACGGTAAAAATATTTTGTATAATTTAAGCGTTTTCTATTGACAAAACAAAGAAAACGTTTTAAAATGAAAGTGTATTAAAATTTAATGTGTTAAATTATTTTTAAATAACGGAGGACAAAAAAATGAAAGATTTAAAAGGTATTTATTCAGCATTACTTATTCCTTTTGATGAAAAAGGTGAAGTAAAAGAAGAGGGATTACGCCAAGTAATTGAACACAATCTTAATGTTTGTGGAGTTGACGGTTTATACGTTAACGGAAGTAGTGGGGAAAACTTTCTACTAAACACAGCACAAAAAAACAAATTTTTCAAATTTGTTAAAGAAGTAGTTGGCGATAGAGCAAAACTTATTGCACAAGTAGGTTCTTTAGACTTAAATGAAGCGGTAGAATTAGCAAAATACGCAACTGAATTAGGATATGATTCATTATCTGCAGTTACACCATTCTACTATCCTTTATCATTTAAAGAAATCAAAGATTACTACGAAACAATTATTAACGCAACTGATAACAGTATGATTCTTTACTACATTCCAACTTTAACTGGGGTAAAAATCAGCTTAGAACAATTCTCTGAATTACTAGATAATGAAAAAGTTATCGGTGTTAAATACACTGCGGCAGACTTCTATCAATTAGAAAGATTCAGAAGAAGATTCCCAGATAAATTAATTTGGTCTGGATTTGATGAAATGTTAGTTCAAGCTGCTATATCTGGAGTAGATGGAGCTATCGGTTCTACATATAACGTTAATGGTAAAACAAGCAAAAAAATCTTTGAACTTGCTAAAGAAGGTAAAGTAGAAGAAGCTTATGAATTACAACACAAAGCAAATGATGTAATTGAAAAAGTATTAGAACTTGGTTTATACCAAACATTAAAAGAAATCTTAAAAGTAAAAGGTATAGATGCAGGATATTGTAAAAACCTATGAAAGTTTTTCGATCCTGAAAAATTACCAGAAGTAGAAAAATTAGTTAAAGATTATAATCTTTAATAAAAAAATTAGGAAAAAAAGGAAAAAGTGAAGGAAAAATAGTCGATTTGACTAAAAGCCACATTATAAAAAATTAATAAGTAGGAGGGATGTACCATGGATAAGATAGGATTTGGTACGCTTAACAGTATAGTTTTAGCGGTTTATCTGTTAGCTATGCTAGCAATAGGGGTGTATTTCACTAAAAAAGCAGGTGAAAGCACGGATGAATTCTTTAAAGCTGGAGGAAATATTCCATCTTGGGCAGTAGGATTCTCAATTTATGCAACAACATTATCAGCCATTACATTTATGGCGACACCGGAAAAAGCATTTAACGGTGACTGGACATATGCAGCAGGGAACTTTTCAATTATCGCGATTATTCCGATATTAATTTACTACTATGTTCCGTTCTTTAGAAAATTAAATGTAACGACAGCGTATGAATATTTAGAAGAACGTTTTAATCCTAGTGTACGTGTAGTAGGAAGTGTGTTATTCTCACTATTCCATATTGGACGTGTAGCTATCGTTATTTACTTACCAACAGTTGCGATTACATCAGTATCGACACTTAACCCATTCTTAGTGTGTGCGGTTATCGGATTACTTTGTGTAGTTTACTCATTCTTAGGAGGGGTAGAAGGGGTTATCTGGACAGATGTTATCCAAGGTATTATTTTACTTGGAGGAGCTGTTTTAGTAATCATCTTAGGAGCTTACCACGTAGGTGGATTTGGACACATTACTCAAGATGCTTTAGCAAATGGTAAAATTGTAACTGCTGAGAAATTTAATTGGTCATTAACTGCATCTACTATTCCGATCATCTTCATTGGATCAGTATTTAACAGTTTACAACAATACACAGCGTCTCAAGACGTAGTTCAACGTTATAGTACTACTGAATCAGTTAAAGAAACTAATAAATCACTTTGGACTAACGGATTATTAGCATTCATATCTATTCCAATTTTCTATGGAATGGGAACAGTTCTTTACAGCTTCTACAAAGGTAGCCACGCTGTAACTAAATTACCAGACTTCATGAACGCTGAAGTAGTAGGTAAAGCAGCTAACACAACAGCTTTAGTACCTTACTTCATCTTAACAGCATTACCAGCTGGTATCGCTGGATTAGTTATCGCAGCTATCTTAGCAGCTGCTCAATCAACTATCGCATCAAGCTTTAAACTCAATTTCTGCTTGTATCACAGTTGATATTAAACAACGTTTCTTTCGGGATTAAGTAAAGATGCTAAACAAGACGTTCTATTAGCTCGTGTTATCATTATTGTAGCAGGTGTACTTGGAACAATTGCAGCATTATACTTTGTTAACACTAACCAAAAAGAAACTTGGGATTTATTCCTTAAATATATCGGACTTCTAGGAGTGCCTTTAGCTGGTACATTTGCACTTGGTATCTTTACTAAACGTGCAAACGGAGCTGGAGCATTATTAGGATTATTAGTAGCAGGTGTTGTATGTTGGTATATCCAAGATTACACAACTTATGCTAAACAAAGTCCATTTATCTTCTCAGGATTCTCATTCTTAAGTGCATTAGTATTCGGTTATATCTGTAGTTTCTTCTTCAAATCTACTAAAAATATCACTGGTCTAACTATCTATACAAAAGATCAAGAATACGTAAAAGAAGCAAAATAAAGTTAAACAACAAAAGAAGAGTAGAGTTACTAATTTGTAACTTTACTCTTTTTTTTCGATTTTTAAATAGATATATATACATGTTCAAGGTAAGGTTAATTTAGGGTGATTTCTAGAGTTGAAGAATTTATTGAATGTATTAGAGACGTTAAATCTATTTTTATTTATATTTTAAGTGAGTGATTTATGATGAAGGTGGATGACTTCATTCATTATCAGGATTAATATAGTATAATAATTTAGGTATAAATATTGATAATGACTAGAGAGTTGGTGGTATAAATAAAAGAATAGCGAGAGCGTTCATTAGATTATATTGCTGTATTTATTACATTGTAATGAAACGCCATTTATGGCTAGGGTAGTAGATGAGGTTGAAAAATAGTCTACATAAAAAAATGACATGTAGATGTATTTTCCAATAAAAGTAAGTATATTTGATTAAAAATAAAAAACCAAGAAAGGATGTAACTATGAAAATTAATAAGAAAAAGTTATTTTTAGCAGTGTTAATGGCAAGTGGTTTATTTACTAGTCAACAAGCGTTAGCAAATGATACATCTCAAAAAGAATATTGAAGCTAAGCTAAACAGCGCGCAGTGGAAAGGGCTAAAACCTTCTAGAACTGGTGGAGATAATATTGCGTTTGTAGATAAAGCATCGTTGAATAGTGATGAAGTAAAAGAAATTAAAACACTAGGTGAGAATGAAAAAGTAGATGGATGTACAGTTTATAAGTTAGTCTACGAAAAAAATTCGGTAGGAACTACTAACAGTACTAAAGAAAAAATTCAAAAAATCTTACCTAAAACAGGAGATGTTATTGGGTGGGGACACCTAGTGGGTGCTGGTATATTAGCTGGTTTAGCATTTTTTTCCTAATTAAAAAAATAAAAAAAGGACGTAAATTCCTAGTTATCGCTTTAATCGGAGGGGGATCACTAGTTTATGCAATGCAAGATACAGGCGCATATTCAGGAACTGAAATAAAAGAAACTACTTTTATAGCGAGCGATCAAGAGTTAAAAAACACCTGAGATAGACGGTTATCATTTTTGTAGGTGTAATAAAAATTAGAAGATGCATGTGTATTTAATACTCCATCAGATGAGACGCCTGCTGATAATCAGAAAGAAGAAAAACCAAAAACAGAAAAACCTGATAATAAAAAAGAAGAGCAGCCAAAAACAGAAAAACCTAATAATAAAAAAGAAGAGCAGCCAAAAACAGAAAAAAACCTGACAACAAAAAAAGAAGAAAAAAACCAAAAATCAGATAATCCTAAAACAAATAAAGAAGAACAGACAGTTAAACCCGCTGAAATACAGTTTAACTTCACAAAAGCTTACCATGGTGGAACACTAAAAGCAGGTCAATTCAAGTTTGAAATGCGTGATAGTAGTGGCAAAGTAGTTCAAACTGCAACTAACGATGAAAAAGGAAATATCTTATTCCAATCAATTAAGTTTAAAGATAATGAAGTAGGGACACATACGTATACTATAAGTGAAGTGAAAAGGGACTGAAGAAAAATACAGAATACGACAAAATGGTATCAACAGTAACTGTTACAGTAACTAAATCTGATGATAAGCTGGTCGCAAAAAAATAACGAAGATTGTTTCAGCTAATGGAATAGACGGAAAAACTTAAGTCTACGAATGGACAAGCAGATACAGAGTTTAATAACAGTTATATTGAACCTATCACAGTAGCGCCATCAGATCATTTAGATGATTAATTATAAGTATAAGTTCTCGGTAATATAAAAAAAGAGTTACATTTTTTTGTAACTCTTTTTTTGTTTGTATTATTTAATTTTACTAATCTCTTCTTCAAGAGCGCTCTCTGTTAAAGCACCAGAGATTTGGTTTGAGATAGTTCCATCAGAGTTGATAAAAATATGTGTTGGGAATGAACGGATAGTGTAGTTTACTAAGAATCTGTCGTTCACATCAAATAGAACAGGGTATGTAACTCCAAGTTCTTGTGCTTTAGCAAGAATAGTAGCTTTATCCTTATCTTGAGGACTTTGATTTTTGAATACGTCATCGCTAGGAGATGTTATTGATAAGAAAACAACATCCTCCTTATCTTTTAGTTTTTGATAAGCTTTTTCTAATTCAGGCATTTCTCTAACGCAAGGACCGCACCAAGATGCCCATACGTTGATATAAACTTTTTTACCTTTGTAGTCGCTAAGTTTAACTGTGTTGCCGTCTTTATCCATAGCGCTGAAGTCAAAGGCTTGTCTAGTTTTTTTCTCTTCGGTAGAATTTGAAGAGCTAGAACTTGAAGAACTAGAGTTATTTTGTTCGCTAGAATTTGATTGTGTCTTTGAACATGCTGTTAAGACTAATGCACCACTTAAAAGAGTGGCAGTAAGTATTGATAGTTTTTTCATTAATTATACCTCCAAGGTTAGTGTAAATAATTTTTATTAACTAAAGTATCTTGCAATCGTAGTGAATGAACCACTTAAAATTAGAACACCGATAATTATAAGTATTATTCCAGAAATAATCTGTGTATATTTTAGAATATTAGTATTGCGTTTGAATACTGCAAGTAGTGTAGAAGCGAAGAAAGCTACTAAAATAAATGGCAGAATAAATCCTAAACAGTATACTAATACTAAAAGAATACTCATAATACCTGTATGGCTAGAAGCGTATAAGAAAACACTAGCCAAAATAGGGCCGATACAAGGTGTCCAAGAAAAACTAAAAGTGAACCCCATAAGAAACGCAAGAAAAGGTGTAGTTTTATTACCTTTTCGTTTTACTTTATCTTTTGCAGAGAATTCTTGTTTTAAGAAACCAATTTTGAAAACTCCTAATTGAAGAAGCCCCATAAATACAATAAGAACACCACTTATAATCTGTAATGTTTTTATGTTTTCGTTTAAGAAGATACTGATAAAACTTGTTGCAAATGCCAAAATAAAGAATGTGGCACAAATACCTAGTACAAAGAATAGGGTATTAGTTATAGTGTTTTTTTATTAAACACTAACTCTCCGTTAGCATTTTCCTCTTTTTTCCCTGCAAGAATACCGATATAAATTGGTAATATTGGTATTACACAAGGAGAAAGGAATGATAACAAGCCTTCTAAAAATAAGAGTCCCATTTTTGTAAGAGAAGCGGCACTGTTTATGTCTGTCATATTACCTCCCTGTTTTTATTTAATTTTTTTATAATTTTTAAACATTGTCAAATACTTGTATAATCAATTTTTTTAAGAAAAGGACGCTACAAGTTATTTACAAAGATAATATATAACAAAATACACATTTTAGCAAAAGAAAGTGTTTTGGGGATTGTTAATAAACAATAATAAAGTATTAAATAATTAAAAGTTTGGTTTATAGGGTATTAAATTTATAGTTTACTTGATAAATAGATATTAAAAAGGCGTAATAATTAATAAGATAGGTTGACTTCAAGGAGTAAACCGTTTACAATATAAATGCATAAAATTATTTCATATATTTATATTTAACAACTCATTTTCTTTATGAATTAAAAAAATTTCTTGTATTTATCATAAAGATTAAGTTAACAAATATAAAAAGGAATGATTAAATATATAATTTAGTTTTAATATATTGTGATTAAAAAGGAGAAAAATCAATGGGATATAATAAAAAAATAAGACTAAGACTCACAGAATATCGGTATTAATAGGTAATGGATTTGATATTCAAATATTAAAACATTTAAAAAGAACCTGTAGACACATCATATATATCTTTTTACAATTTTATAAATTGGAAGTATAAGGATGCAATTAAGAATAATATCATTGTTCAGAAGATGGAGAAAGATAAGGAATTAGGTAAAGGTAATTGGTCAGATTTTGAGAATACGATAAAAAGATATTATTAAAATGGAGTATAGTAACAAGTGTAAAAATGATGATAAAAAAATGTAAAAACAAAATATAGATTAGCGTTACTAGAATTACAATGTTATTTTTTTCAGATTTTTTTAAATACAATTGTTACTACAGAGGTTTTAGCAGAAGTTGATAAATTAGGGCAAGTTAGTGAAGGCTCTAGTGAAAGTTTGCCTTTGGTTACCTTTGAAGTATTTTTTTCAGGGATTCTATCACCAGAAGAAAGTAAAAGATTAAAAATTTTTTTAGATAAAGATAAAATACAAACGTCCGATGTACTAGATTTTACATTTTTTTAATTTTAACTATACCCCTTTATTTGATAATTACATTACTTTAGGTAAAAAGTGATTTTGATCCACACACACATAAGCACTCTGAAAATAATTTTATTTTAGGGAAAGCAACTGTTAATAAGAAATTTGATAAATTATATGTTAAATTGAGAACTAGAATTTTTCCATCCTCATGGATATCAACATACACCGAGATCTATGTTGTTTGGTTTTGACAATCCTAACCAAGTAATAGATGATTACAAAGGTGATTTATATACTAATGAGGAAGTGCAAGCATATGTAAAGTATTTCTTAAAAACCATATTGGGCAGAAAAATAATATGAGATATAAAAAAATATCTTACTGAATCTGAGTTATATATATTATTTGGTCATTCTATAGGAGAGAGTGATAGATATTGGTGGGGTAATATCATGAATAATCTTAAAAACAATAAATCTGAATTAATAATTTATAATTATATAAACAATGATACTGACGGAGATAAAACAAGGATTAAGTTAAATTTTTTTAGCAGCAGCAGGATTTGCTGAGGAAAAAAGAGGTTAAAAAAATTTTTAAAAACGAATATTTGTTATAAACTTTAACGAGAAGAAATCAAGGTATGCGTTTAATGTTGATAAAAATAAGTTAGAAAATAACGTAAAAAGTGGGTAATCTATCCACTTTTTTTATATCGTTTTTGAAATAAATTAGTTTATTATTCTAATTAATGAAATGTAATATTTATAATATAAACAAAAAGATAGGAAACATAACATAGCGCTCTGTATTATTATTTAGGTTAATACATTAAAAATAAGGGGTTATTTTATAGTTTTTAGAAAGTTAAATTGCTAAAAAAACAGGTTTTTTTATTAACATATAAGGAAAAAAACTATTTTTTTAAGAGATAAAAATACATTAAGAAATACTACAGAAAAAAATGTCAATAAATCTGCAAAACAGCCCTTTTTAAATTACTGATAAATTACGAAAAGTAGACTTATGTAACAGCAAGTTATCACTATTGTTACAAAACTGTTACAACTATTGAAAACCAATCTGTTACATCATATAATGTTATTACGTCGAAATTAAAACGAAGTTTAAACACATTTAAACGAGGTTAAAGACGTCTTACAAGTATTAATAAAAAAATTAAGAAAAATTAGAAAATGGAAAAAAATAGAAAATTATTGAGGGAGTCGCAAGACTCAAAAATTCGATTTAAAAAGGAGACTTATTTATATGAGTAAATTACATAAAATAGTAGCAACAACGGCATTCGTAGGAACAGTAGCAGTAGGTGGATCTCAAATCGCTGACGCTGATACTTATACAATCAAATCAGGTGATACTCTTTGGGATATCGCTGTAAACAACGGGACAACTGTTGATGCACTTATGCAAGATAACAACTTATCAAGTCATTTAATCTACCCTGGAGATAAATTAAACTACTCTTCTAGTTCATCTAGTTCAGTAGAAAAATTAGCTCAAGTTAAAAATGATGGTTACTACACAATCGCATTAGGTGATACTTTAGGAACAGTAGCAGATAAATTTGGTACTTCAGTAGATAACCTAGTTGAAATTAACAACCTTTCAAACCCACATTTAGTATATGTTGGACAAGTAATTAAAGTTGATGGAAATGCAGCACCTAAAGCAACTCCAGCTGTAGCGCAAGCAGCTCCAGTACAAGCTGCACCTGTACAAGCAGCTCCAGTTGCTAGAGTACAAGCAGCTCCAGTAGCTCAAACAAGAGTAGCAGCTCCAGCGGCTCAAACAAAAGTAGCAGCTCCAGTAGCTCAAACAAGAGTAGCAGCTCCAGTAGCTCAAACAAAAGTAGCAGCTCCAGCGGCTCAAACAAAAGTAGCAGCTCCAGCAGCTCAAACAAAAGCAGCAGCTCCAGCAGCTCAAACAAAAGCAGCAGCTCCAGCAGCTCAAACAAAAGCAGCAGCTCCAGCGGCTCAAACAAAAGCAGTGGCTCCAGCAGCTCAAACAAAAGCAGCAGCTCCAGCGGCTCAAACAAAAGCAGCAGCTCCAGCGGCTCCAGCAACTCAAACAAAAGCAGTAACAACAACTGCTCCAAAAACTGAAACAAAAGCAGCAGCTCAAACGCCAGCTCCAGCAGCTCAAACAAAAGCTGCTACACCAGCTCCAAAAGCTGAAACAAAAGCAGCAACTCAAACACCAGCTCCAGCAGCTCAAACAAAAGCTGCTACACCAGCTCCAGCGGCTCAAACAAAACCAGCAGCAACAACAACTCCTTCAGGAAGTAAAAATGCTGCAATCTACCAAGCAGCTTTAGCTCAAGTTGGTAGATACCAAGACTGTACAATGCTTGTAACAAATGCTCTTAAATCTGTAGGAATCAACTACCACGATTGGCCAGCAGGATACATGAAGTTAGGAACTCAAGTTTCAGCTTCTCAAGCACAAGCAGGAGACTTAGTTTACTATGCAAATGGTGGAACAGGATTAGCTCACATCGCAGTTTACGCTGGTAACGGACAAGCAGTTCACGGTGGATGGTTAGGAAACCAAACAGTTGTTAACACTGCTAACGTAGGTAGCGGACCAGTTTACATCCGTGTTAAATAATTAATTATAGAAGATAATAAAAGGCACCTTGAATTAAGTTTCAAGGTGTTTTTTTTATAGTATATAAATTAAGATATAAAAAAACAATCCTTAAAAATATATTTAAGGATTGCTTATTTTTTCTATTAAAGTTTTGAAACATTCTTGCGCATCTCTAAAGTCTCTTTCATCAGGATGAGTTTTTGATTCTTTCACCATATCCATTAGATCTGGAGTTAATTTATGAATAAAAGTTAGGATCTCTCCAAGTTAAAAATTTTTAAAGACTATTAGTACTTTTAGGGTCTATCTTACCTTGACAAACAAAAAGTTTTCAGGATATTGTTGTTTCTTTTCTTCCATAAATTGAATATAATTATTTATTGAATCTTCTGCATGATAATGTTCACGTGGAACTCCGCAAGTAAGGAAGATAGCAACATCTTTATTGTGGATGTTTTGGTCATCGATAAATTTCTGCATATTTTTATTAGCGTTTGTTTTATCTGTCCAAGCTCCTAGTATATACAAATCAAATTCTTCCCCTAATGGTTTTCTTTGTTTTTTTATATCTATTAATTTAACATCGGCAAGATTTTTTTATTTCATCATAAATAGCTTCGGCTACTTTTTTTAGTGTTTTTTTGTTTTACTTGAGTAAGCTAGTAGAATTTTTCATTATTTACCTCCAACTGCATATAACAAAAATTATATCAAAAAAAGTACGATTTATACAGTACTATTTACTAAAAAAATAATGTAAAAATATTTATTAAAACTTGTGTAGAATAGGTAAATATAGTATTATAAAGTTGATATAATAACTAGGAGGATAGAAGGTGGCTAAAGAAAAAAAGAGCGAAGTGAAAAAAATAGATAAAAAGCTTAGAAGTGACAAGTCATTGTTCATATATTGTATATAGAATAGAATCATTTACTAAGATAAAAAAACTCCTAAAAAAAGCAATTTACAACTATATAGAGTTAGAAAAAAACAATGGGCAACTTTCCTAAAAGAATTAGAATATATTACTTCATTTTATGACGATGAAACTGGAAGTAGTGGTAGTTTTTTTCAAAAATAATGAACAAGATAACTATATTTTTGGCGTATACAGGAACTAATTTTTTTACTTCGATAGGGAAAAAAAGATATGAAAACTGATGTGCTAGACATATGTTTAGGTCAAGGTAGACATTATAGTCCTTGTTTTAAGTTTTATAAGAGAATGGTAAAAAAATACGGGGACAATATTATTCTAACAGGGCATTCTCTAGGTGGTAACATAGCTATGCGTGTTGCTTTAGAGTATAATGTTCAAAATACTGTAGTTTATAATGGAGCGCCGCTTTACCTAACAGGAGGCGTTGATATATTTATGGATGAAAGTGTAGAACCAGAGCTGTACAAGGAAAGAAAAGCAAGATATAAGAGAAATGTCAATAAAATTACCAAAAAACAAGCTGAGTTTACGGGTGTTATAAAAAGAATTATTTCTGATAGAGATATTTTCACGCGTATATCAGAACTACTTGGTATCGGAAATTATGTAGGAGAAGAATATATCATAAGCGATGCAGGAATGCATGGCATGAAAGTTTTTCTAAATGTACATCAAGAAACGCTGAATGCAGTTTTAGTAAAGAAAGATGCCGAACATGATAATTTAACAAATGAGTATAAAGACTTTTCATTGGAAGAAATTAAACTATTAAAAGGTTTTTTTCAAAAAGATACATTAAGTTCTTTTAGAAGGCCAATTAGGATCAACGCTGATGAGTGATACGATAATGGATATTTTAAATAAAAAAATCCGTATAAAAATAGACTTTCAAAGATTTATTTCAGCAATATTAGAAAAAAATAGAACAACAAAGACAAGAAAAAGCTAGAGTAAAACAACTCTAGTTTTTTTATATTTTATATAGTAGAAAGAAGATTTGTAGTTTGTTAATTTCTAGATACTTATTTCCCAGAAGAAATGAAGGTGTTTTTACATTATGTAAACAAGAAATTGATTATAAAAAAATGATAATTACTGAAAAAAATGTAAAAAAAGTGTTATAATATAAACAGTTCTTTGTAACAGGATACAATGTGATAAATACAGATGTTATCGGTTATAGATATGAAAACTATATATTGAAATAAATAATATAATTTATTTTATTATTTGGGAAAAAAATCAATATAAGAGTAAGGAGGAGTTGTAATGGCAGAATATAAGATTTTAGTCGTAGATGACGAGGAGCCAATTGCAAAAATTTTAGACTTTAATTTAAGGAAAGAAGGCTATGATGTAATAGTAGCTAATGATGGAGAAAAAGCAGTAGAATTAGCGTTCAGTGAAGATCCTGACCTAATTTTATTAGACCTTATGTTACCGAAAAAAGATGGTATGGAGGTTTGTCGAGAAGTACGTGCTCAAAAAAATATTCCTATTATTATGTTAACAGCAAAAAATAGTGAAATAGATAAAGTTCTAGGTCTTGAATTTGGTGCAGATGACTATGTAACAAAACCTTTTTCAACAAGAGAGCTTATGGCTCGTGTGAAAGTAAATTTACGTCGTGTCGCTAAACAAACTGAAGTAGTAGAAGAAAAAAATACTAGCGAAGTTGTAATCAAAGACATAGTAATTTATCCTGAAGCATACATTATTAAAAAGAATGGAGAAGAGGTTGATTTAACACGTAGAGAGTTCGATCTATTTTTATTATTTAGCTCAACACCGTGGTCAAGTATTAACTCGAGAAAATCTTCTTCAAACTGTTTGGGGTTACGATTATTTTGGTGATGTAAGAACGGTCGATGTAACAGTTAGACGTCTTCGTGAGAAAGTTGAGACAGACTCATCACAACCAGAATACATAATGACAAGACGTGGAGTAGGATACTTTATAGGTGAAGAGTAATGAGCTTCTTTGGGAAAAAAATTTAAAAAAAGATATTTTTTTCATCTATTAGGGTGAAGTTCGTAATAGTTTATGTATTGGTAAATATTATTTCGTTACAGTTAATTGGATTATTCTTTACAACGCAACTTAGGACTACCAATATAAATACTTTCGAACAAAAATATTATGGAACAAGAGAAGATATTAAATTATCATATAAGAGAGGAATTAGATAAAGATAAGTCTAACTCACTAACGGAAAGTGATAATGATACCAAGTCAACAGATACTAAGAGTAGTATAACTAAGTTAGTAAGTGAATTTAATATTCAAAAATTACTTTTAGTAAGTGTTATTGACAAAGATTCAAAAATAGTCGCGTCATCATCAAAAAATGGTAATGATGATTATTTATCTAAAAGATCATTTGATCCACAAGTAAGCCAGGTCTTAAAAACTGGTGAAAGTGCGAAGAAAATTCAAACTAATCCAGATACGAACAGAAGGGTTTGGCTTTATGTCAGTCCGATAAAAAAAGATAATGAAGTTGTCGGAGTTGTTTCGTTAATGGCGGATATAGAAAGTGTATACCAAGATTTAGTAGGTATTACGAAAATATTCACCGTTGGAACAATTTTATCAATCTTAATAACGACAATAATTGGTTTTGTTGCTTCTAAAACAGTAACTAGTTCTATAGAGAAGATGAGTGCTCAGGTAAAAACCATGGCCTCAGGGAACTACGGAACAGTTGTTGGAATAAATACAAACGACGAAATTGGGGACTTAGCCAAGGTCTTCAACCAAATTTCGAAGAGAATTAAGGAAGAACAAGACGTAACGGAAACAGAACGTAGGAGACTAGCGACCATTATCGAAAGTATGATGGACGGTATTATTACGACTGATACTAATGGTAAAGTTATCCTAATAAATACTAGTGCTGGAGATATGATAGATGCGCCAGAAAATGAAATTCTTATCGGAAAAGATGCGCTGAAATTACTAAATATTTCAGAATATGAAAGTATCGGTGAAATAATAGAAGCAGAAGATAGCTTATTAGTTAATGTTTCTGAAGATGACGAAGGTCTACTACTTAGGGCAGAATTTTCTAAAATATTAAAAGAAGAAAATGAAGATTTATCACAAGTATCAACGGAATTAGAAGGATACATCATTGTATTATATGATGTAACTGATCAAGAAAGACAAGAGCGTGAGAGAAGAGAGTTCGTCTCTACTGTATCTCACGAATTAAGAACACCTCTAACAACTATGAATAGTTACATAGAAGCGTTAGAAGAAGGTGTTATTAATGATAAAGAATTAGCTCCACAATTTATAGATACAATCCATAAAGAAACTACGCGTATGATAAGAATGGTTAACGAACTTATGCAGTTAGGTAAGATGGATATTAAAGAGGAGCACTATGATAAGGAGTTTATTGATATAAATAAACTAATAGAGCAAATTTCTGACAGATTTGAGCTTACTCATCCAGAGAAAAAAACTTTATTAAATATATACCAAAAAAACACCTATATTTGTAGAAGGAGACCAAGATAAATTAACGCAAGTGTTTGATAATATTATGAACAATGCGATAAAAATACTCTCCAAACGGTAAAAAAATATAACGGTTAGGGTAAGACAAAATTATAATCATAATCGTGTAAGTATTTCTATAAAAAGACGAAGGGGTAGGGATACCGCTTGTTCATATAGATAAAATATTCAATAGATTTTATCGTGTAGACAAGAGTCGTCAAAGAACTATGGGTGGTACAGGATTAGGATTAGCGCTAGCTAAAAATATCGTAGAAGCACATAGAGGAAGAATATGGGCGCAAAGTAGGGAAGGTTATGGTAGTATTATCTTTGTAACTTTACCATGTGAAAACATGGATGATGAGTGGTTATAGGAGGGTTTGTATGAGACATAATAAGAAGGAAACTATGAAGACAATACTATTAGTTTTCTTAGTAATTAGCAGTATAGCTTTATCTTATTTAATAACAACATATCAACCTGATTACGAAATATTTACTAGAAAAAGTGGACAGAAAGCTACGGAAGGTAAGGATAGTTCAGCGTTGCTTAACTTCTTAACTCCAGATTCAATCGCAAAAACAGATGCTGGAGCTAGAGAAGAGCCGCCTGTTAAAGGTTCTATTACAAAAGTAGCAACGGTAAACGCAGTAAAAGATAGAGGAAAATTAAAAGAGATTCTATCTGTTCTAGCTAAAAGTGAAAGTACAGAAGCCAGAGTAAAAAGTGTTGGAGCTGAAGAGTTATTCGGCAATAACAACAAAGAAAAATTAACGATAAACTACTCTGTTACTCTGGAATCATCTTTACTGAAATCATTGCTTTTCTCAGAGGAGAACTCTAATATTACTGTAGAGTTTGATACAATAGTATTATTAAAAAGAAAAAAACCAGATACTATTTATTTATAAAAAAAGATGATAAAAAAACTATTTACAAATAACATTAAAAGAAAAAAAGTATATGATACTGTTGATACTATATTTAATGAGAATAAGCATGAATATGGAAAAATATAGCTTAAAACAATAAGTTTATCTATGTAAAAAGAAAAAGACAGATAATCTTATGATTGATGAATATAGTATAGAAGATGTCAATATGAATAAACTAGCTAGAGGTATCTTTGACAAGAAAGATAATATTCGAGTTAGTAGTAACAATGAAATGACTGATGGATATGGAATTCTAAAACCACAAGGTAACAGAATAATCTATACGAATCCATCAAGTGAAGATGGTAAAGAGGTTGATGCGACTACAGCGGTAACTAATGCGATTAACTTCTTAGAATTAGGTTATAATGAGGATGTTAGTTACCAAGTAACAACAGCCTTAGAAGGTATAACAATACTTCAACAAACGTATAAAGACTCAATAGTATTTAGTAAAGATGGTTCTGCGGAAATTATCGTTGAGGATAATACAAATGGTATCTATCGTCTAACTTCGCCAAGAAAAATATCTAAGGCATATTTATCATCCAAAGCTTTAGGAACATATGATATAGAAAGAATAGAGTATGTAATAAACTATTTATATAAACATGTAGAGCTACAGTCTGTTGATGATATAGTATTAGGATATGAAAAAAATCATATAATAAATCTAAAAAAATACTTGTAGTTATATTCCTGCATGGTATATAAAAATATAATGATCGCTACGTAAGTTTCAAAAAGTTTAAAAGAAGCGGTAGATAAAGGAGAAAGACTATGAACTGGGGTAAAATAAAAACTATGTTTATATATGTGTTTATAGTTTTAAATATTATTCTACTAAGTTTCTTTTATCTATACAGTTGAGAAAAAAATAGTGCTGATATTGTTCAGGAAAAAAGAAATAATCGAAAAAAATCTATGGCTAATGACAATATCACTGTAGAAGAAAACTATACTAAAAAAAGATAATCTAGGTTATGTGAACGTAACTATTTCAGACTTAAAAAGACATCAAACAAGATGTAGCGGGATTAAATTACGATTTAACTAAATCAGATAAGACTGCAATATTAAAAAGTTACAAGTGAAGCTAGCTTGACGAATGTTAATAAAAAAATAATTACAAAAGTAGATTTAGATACATTTTTTTACTTGAAAGATTTAAACCAAGTGCAAATTATATCTTTTCTAGCTATGACAGCAATAAAAAGGAGATTATTTATGATCAGCAAGTAGATGGGCTAAGAATCTTTAGTAACAACAATGCTAGAATAGTATTCCGTGTTGATGATAACGGGGATGTGAAATCCTTTGAACAAACATTAGTAACGAATATTAGAAAAGATAAAAATGAAACGCTAGTAACGCAATCACAAGCTGTAAATAGGTTATATCATGAAGATTTAATTCCTAAAAAAACAGCAAAGTAAAAAGCGAACCTAGGATATTATACATATATTTCACAAACAGAAAAATCAGGTACTTATTCCTACTTGGAATATAGTAATTAGCAATAACGATAGTGGTGAAGTAAAAAACTACTATGTTGATGCGATAAACCTTGATATATTAAATAAGAAACAATAAATAAAAAGGTCAACCAAATAATTGGTTGACCTTTATTTTAATGTCTATTTATTATTCTACTGTTACTGATTTAGCTAAGTTACGTGGTTTATCAACGTCTAATCCACGAGTGTAAGCTGCATAGTATGCGAATAGTTGAGTAACTACGATACTTGCGATTGGAGCAAGATCTTCGTTTACGTTTGGAATAGCATAGTCACCTTTACGAGCTAGTTTTTCAAGAGTGATAACTAGAGTGTTAGCTCCACGGCTTGCTACCTCACTTACATTACTACGAGTGTTTAAGTCTAGTTTTGTATTTGTGATAAGAGCAACTACTGGAGTTTTTTCTTCGATTAGGGCGATAGTTCCGTGTTTTAATTCCCCACCAGCAAATCCTTCAGTTTGGATATAAGAAACTTCTTTAAGTTTTAAAGCAGCCTCACATGCACTATAGTAGTCGATTCCACGACCGATATAGAATGCATTGCGTTCAGTGAATAAGTTTTTAGCTAAGTTTTTAATTGTCTTAGTATCATCTAAGATTGATTCGATTGCAGAAGTAATTACTGATAATTCTTGTTCGATATCAAATTTAGGTTTTCTATTAAGTTTAAGAGCTACTTCATAAGCTAAAATACTTAAAATAGCAATTTGTGAAGTATAAGCTTTAGTAGAAGCAACGGCGATTTCTACACCTGCGTGTAATAATAATGTGTAATCACATTCACGAGATAGAGTAGAAGCATCTACGTTAGTTAATACTAAGAATTTATAATCGCTGTTTACACCGCGTAATTTAGTTAATACTGCACGTAAGTCGGCTGTTTCTCCAGATTGAGAAAGGAAGATAAACATTGGTTTTTTAGATAATAGAGGTACATTGTATGCAAACTCTGATGCAAGGTGTACTTCTGTTGGGATACCAGCCCATTTTTCGAAGTAGTTTCTTCCTACTAAACCAGCGTTATAACTAGTTCCGCAACCTATAATGTATAATCTATCAGCATCTTTTACGTGGTTAACGATATCGCTATCGATGTTAATGTCGTGTCCGTTGAAGTAGTGAGAAATGATGTTACGCATAGCTCCTACTTGTTCGTTAATTTCTTTAATCATATAGTGCTCGTGAATACCTTTATCGATTTCACCAGCGTTTAAGTTAGTTGAGAAGCTTTCACGTTCAACAACGTTTCCTTCTTTATCTTCGATAGTTACGCTATCTTTTTTAACGATTACGATTTCACCATCGTTGATTTCTAAGAAGTTGTTAGTGTACTTAATCATAGCAAGAGCATCACTACCTACGTAGTTTTTATTTCCTTCTCCAAGACCAATTAATAATGGGCTTTTGTTTTTCGCTACATATAAAGTATCTTGATCTTCAGTATCGATTAAACAAAGTGCATATGAACCTTGTAATTTAGAAACAGCTTTTTTGAATGCATCTTTAGTGCTCATTCCACGGTCGCTGTATACTTGAACTAATTGAACGATAACTTCAGTATCAGTTTCAGAAACAAGCTCTACATTTTTGAAAAATCTATCTTTAAGTTCTTGGAAGTTTTCGATAACTCCGTTGTGAACTAAAACAAAACGTTTGTTGAAACTTTGGTGAGGGTGAGAGTTAGTCACATTAACACCACCATGAGTAGCCCAACGAGTGTGACCAATACCTAATTCAAGGTGTAAATCCTCAGGGATTAAAGCTTCTAAGTTTTTGATACGACCAACAGCTTTAATAACGCTAGCCTCTCCATCTACAACACCAGCAATACCAGCTGAGTCATATCCACGATACTCAAGGCTGCTAAGCCCATCGATTAAAAACTTCACTCCATTTGCCTCTCCAACAAATCCTACAATTCCACACATATTTAATTTCCTCGCTTTTTTTATATTTTATTTAATTAATAATTCAAATTTATAATACCAAAAAATACTTAATAGTAGCTTAAAACTCCATTGTTTACCGCTATTCTTATTAAAGATAGGTATTATATAAAGAGATAATAATGATTTTGAAGAATAAACTTAAAAAAATTAACACTAAAAATTTACCTCGTAAATGGTTGTTTTATGAAAAGAAAATTTCATAAAGAAAAATTAGAAAGTACTAATTTATTATAGAAGTAAAATAGCTAATTTCTTGTATTCTGTTGTACATTATTTAACGAAACTCTTTAATTCCGAAAAAAAGCATCCGCCGAATTTTCGATAACTTTTTTTCCTCGTCAACTAAGCTCAATTTAACCGTTAGAACTTAGTTCGGGCGCTGTAATTATAAATAATAAAAACCTCCATATTTTTAAGCATTCTATCATATTATACTAAATGAAAAAGAATTATGTAAATTAATTTGATGTTCTTTTTAGTTGCAAAGAGGGTTAAAAAAGAACATCCATACCTAGTTATACTTAAGGCATAGATGTTATAGGGGTATTAATATGTATTAACCAGTTACTTCTACAGCGTTTTTAGTTTCATCTGGAAGACTTACTTCATTTACAGAGTTGATTTTACTATAATCAGTGTTTATTGTTCCGATAAAAAGTAAGATTATTAGCGCTGAAAGAGAATTTTGTTTCACTACGTACTGGAGTGAAGTCTTTAGTTACAACATATTTAATTTGTAACTCTTTTGGATCTATATCTTTATAAAGATCTTCTTGGTCATCAGCGTTTCTTGTTGAATTTAATACTGCTGTAATAATTTCTTTTGAATTTACTATTATCTGTTCCTGAATAAGTAAGAACATAGTTTCCATTTTCTTCAGTTACTTTAAAGTCTTTAGCATTGTTTTTGTACGCTTCTAATACTTTTTGAGGGAAAAATATTATCTTTTATATAATCATATTGAGAAGTAACTGTTGGATTTGAACTTTTTGTCCAATCAGAAGATGTGCTTTTTTTAACATAAGCAGTATCATCTTTTAAATAAATGTCTTCTTTATAATTGTTATCACTAACATTATCAGAAGATACAGTCCCTGAAATTTTGTAAACTGCAGGATCAGTAGTAAATGTAGTTACTATTTTTAGTTTCTGATTTTTGGAGTAGAGTTATCAGTAACCATTTCGGCTATAGAAGTCGTAGAACTCTCCCCACTTTTTGATTTTTTTAGTGTTCTCAATAGTTTTATTAAGTATAGTTTCTGGATTTGAAGTGCTCTTTAAATTACAAGCTGTCAAAGTAACAGCTAGTACAAATGTAAAAGCAATTAAAAAAATATTTTTTTCGCAATTTTCATTATGTATATCTCCTTATTTATAGGCTTTTAACATAGTTTATCACATTTTAATATTAAAAAGCTAGAGGAGGAAAAATGTAAATAAATAACAAAATTCCTCTTGACATATATCAATGATTGATATACAATTATATCAAAGATAGATATATCGATGATGGATATAGATAGAGAATATCTCTATAAATGAGGTGATAAAATGGCAAAATTAAGCCCGTATGAAACAGGCGAATTAACGGATAGTATATTTTTTACACTTCTTGTTCTAATAGAACCGATACATGGTTACATGATAATGCAGAAAGTTGCAGAGATTACAAATAATAGCATCATTATCGGGCCAGCAACAATGTATACGACATTAGGAAAAATGGTTGGTGCAGGTTGGATAGAAGAAAAAGAAGTGGATAATTCAAAAAAGGAATATCATATTACTCCAAAAGGAGAAGAGATATTAAACAGAAATCTACAACAACGTCAATTCTTGGTTGATGTAGCTAAAAGATTTTTGGGAGGTGATTTAAATGGGTAAATATAAAGCTTTATAAATGGATTTACTTTTATCGAATGATAGATGTATGAAGAAATTAGAAAAAAATACAGTGAAGAGGGCTGGTATTTTAAAAAAATATCTCGTATTTTTTTATGTTACTCGAAAAAGGTGAAAAAGAAGAAGTGTAAGTATAGATTGTTATATGAGAAAAAAATTTGATAAAGAACGCGAAGAGTTTTATGCGGCTAATGGTTGGCAGGTAGTAAGAAATAGCCACTTTTGGCAAATACTAAGAGGTGATGCCGATGCTGTGGAACTATATACAGATGCTGTTAGTGAGAAAGAAATGTGGAAACAAAGAATAAAAATTTAATTCAATATTAACGGCAATAGTTATAATAGTAGATATATTATTTGATTTTGCAAGTATATATATTAGTGACGATGAGTTTGTTGATTTTATTAGGGGTATGGTGTTTAGTGCAGGGTTTGGAATGGCAGCACTTACTATTTATTTCTGTTTTAAATATCTATCCCTTGATAAAAAAATCGTATAATGAATAATAAGTAGAGGTGATAAGGATGTATAAATATATAAATATATGGATCAGTTATGATAAAGTAGCTGATAAAATGAATCGCCTTGCTGCTCAAGGATACGAATACGATAAAGAATATTTAGTAGCAGTTAGAATGAAAAAAACATCTGAAACCAATGATAAGCAATATAAGTTTATCTATGACAAGAATTTCACTCCCGAGACAGCGGAGTATTATAAAGCGAGTGGTTGGAAACTTCACAAGTTTAAGTTTTATAATATATTTAGACTAGCTGAAGGAGATTCAAATTCGTATCCAATTTATACTGATACCGAGACAGAATTAGAAATTGCTAGATATAGATTGTTAAGATTTATAATTCAGTTTATTATAATAAGTATGATAGCCGTATTGTTTTTTTCACAAATAAGTTTGCGATTCTTAGTTTTGCAATCCAAAGTAAAATATTGAGTATGTTTTTTTATACTATTATCTGGATTAATAGGTGGTATGTGTGGTTATTGTATAGGAGGTCTTGCAATATTTATACCGAAGTATTTTTAAGTTGAAAAAAAGAATTGAAATTAAATAGTGATTAAGTAGAATGAAAAGAAAGAGGTAAAAAAATATGATTCTAGAGTTTATAAATGTAGAGAAAAGTTTTGGTGCTAAAAAAGGTACTAAAAAGGTGTTAACTTCACTGCGAAAAGTGGAGTAGCAAATGGTTATTTAGGGCGAAACGGAAGCGGAAAAACAACAAGTTTCCGTATACTATTAGATATTTTCAAACCTGATAAAGGTCAAATCTTACTAGATGGTAAGAAGCTTGATCATAAAAAGGTAAAAATAGGATATCTACCAGAAGAGCGTGGAATGTACGATGGTGTAGGTTTAGTAGACCAACTAACATATTTTGGTATGTTAAAAGGAATGAAGAAAAAAGCTGCACAAACAGAAGCAAAAAATGGTTAGAGTATTTTGACTTGAAAGATGATAAACAAGCACTTAAAACATTATCTAAAGGTAATGCTCAAAAAATCCAAATCATTCAAAGTGTTATGAATGATCCTGATATTCTTGTTTTTGACGAACCTTTTAGTGGACTAGATCCGGTTAACGTATCAAAAATTAAAAAGAAATTATTAATAACTTTATCAAAAAGAGATAAGCTAGTGTTGTTTTCTTCTCACCAAATGCCTGTGGTAGAAACATTTTTGTGAAGATGTACATATTCTTGAAAAAAAGGTGAAATAGTACTAAGCGGAAATCTTGATTATATGAAAAAAACAACTAGGTCATGGAAAAAAATGATTTTTAAGCGTAAGCAATATAACTAATCAAGAATTATATGCTAACTTAAGAAGTTTACCGATGGGAATAGATTTATCACTAAAAACCAGAAGGAGTACTACTTGACTTTAAAGAACCAGATGCTAAAAGAGAGTTACTTAACAAGTTAGCTGGTAGTAGTTTTGATATTGAAGAGTTTAAATTGTATAAACCAACATTAGAAGAAATATTTAAAGAACAGGTAGGTAAGTAATTATGAAAAAAACTTTATGACAGTATTTAATTTTGAAATTAAACAATTTTTTTGCGAAGAAATCAACAAGAGTTATAATGGTGATATACTTTGTTCTAATCTTTGGAGCGACTTTTATTCCTACTATTATGAACAGTAGCTATTTCAAAGGTAACAACAATGATAACTTCAGTAAGAGTGCATATGTTGTAAAAGATGTTCCGGTTGAAGTGACAGATTTAAAAGAAGCTAAAAAATATGAAAGCAAAGAACAAATCGAAAAAGATATAAAAGACGGAAAACTTGAAGAAGGTATAGTTTTAACTAAGGATAGCTATGAATATCTATCAAAACAAAGCATTATGGGTAACAATGATAGTGCGTTTAGAGATGCCTTTGGAGCAAATGTTGAAAAAAATTAGTATATAAGCAAAAATAGCTTAGATTATGCAAAAAGTAAATCAAGTTAAAGCAAGTATACCAAAACCGACTCCGATAAATATTGGAGGAGATTCTAATGTTAAATCACAAATAGCTAACTTTGCGATGATTTACGTATTAACATTTATTATATATATGACTGTAGTTCAATTTGGTGGTATTGTAGCAACAAATGTTGTTAAAGAGAAAAGTAACAGAGCTATGGAGCTTCTAATAGTTACGGTTAAACCAAAAACATTAATTTTAGGAAAAGTACTTGCATTATCTGTGGCTGTATTAATTCAAATGGGATTAATCGTTGGTGGATTAGTATTAGGTCTTAAAATCAATGGAGCTAAATACAGCGATAGTATAAGAGAAATAGTTAGTAACTTAAACTATAAAGTGTTAGGAGTTGGATTAGCATTTACATTAACAGGATTCGTAATGTTTATGTTTATGTTTGCGGCATTTGCATCACTAGTAAGTAAAGTTGAAGATGTTAACGGAGCTGTGATGTTACCAATGTTAGCATTTATGGCAGCATTCTTTGTTAACTACTACTTAATGGGACAAGGTGCTAATACTAAGATTGCTGCAATATTATCATACTTCCCACTAACTTCATATTTTGTAATGTTTACTAGATACGCACTTGGTAATGCTAACCTACACAGTGTAGAGATTTCTTACGGTATTCTAGCTATTACAACACTAATAGTAGCTATTGCTTGTGTTAGAGTATACAGAGCAGCAACATTAAGATATGGACAAAAAAACTAAAATTCTTTAAATTGTTATTTGGAAAAATAAAAATATTATAAGAAACTGAAGTGGCTATTATTAGCTGCTTCTTTTTTTGTTTGTAATTAGAGGAGAAACTAATAGATAAATATAGATTTTTTTAATTCGAAAAAAATACATTTGAATTTTTGATAAATAGTGTAATGTATAGTATAATATACAAAAAAAGTAAAAAGATAAAAAGGAGCTAATATGGTTTTATTACAAAGTAGTAGAGAAGAAGCTTCAGGAGCAGCGACACAATTAATGGGAGCTAGTAATGGCTTAAATGATGTAGGAACAGTTACAAAAGATACAGAAACTACAGTAGCTGGAAATAAAAATGCACAAAGCAGTGCTGATACAGCGATAACTAATGGTCAAAAAAAGTTCAACAAGTAATTCAAAATATGTGTAATAATATTAATAGTGTTGCAGCTGAATTCGAAGCTATGGATAAGGATATAAGTAAAGAATTACAATTTAATATTAAGCGCTAATTAATAAATATTAAAAAGGATTAATAAATGGAAAAATAAAGACGAATATATTAAAAAGGCAACTGTTAGAAGAGCAGCTAGATGATAACAAAAAGAAGTTGAAAGAATTTGAGCAATTAGAAGAGCTAAATAATAAAGAACAATCTCGAAGTTATAGATTAAAACAGCAGTTACATCACTTGTTCGGAAGAGAGTATAATAGACACATTGAACATATAGATTATTGTGAAGAGCAAAAGTAGAAAAAAATTTAGCAAAAACAAAGAATACTCTTCTAGATGAAGAGGTAGATCTTAAAAATTAAGTATCAAAAACTAGAGAAATAGTAGGTGATAGTATGAGTATAGATATGATATTAGGTTCGGCACGAAGCCAAACCAATAGTATAAAGAGTCTTACGACAAAGCAAATAGCAAGTTATGAAGAAATAGAACGAGCTTTAACTAATTTTGTTACACAAACACATAATTTGAAAGGAGTGACATACGATAGTGCAAAAGCATATTGCAGTAGTGTATTAACTCCAGTGATTAGAGGTAGTATATTACTAGATCAAGCAATAGCAAGATCTAATGAACAATATATAAATACATACACAGGTGAAGTACATAGCGATTCACTAAAACAAAGTGAATTAGAAAGGGCAATAGAAGAAACAAAAAGCCAAATAGCTTTCAATGAAAGGTTACTAAATGAACATTTTGAACAAGATGCAGTTGACTTACGTGAAGTAAGCAATCTACAAGACAAAATATCGAGTTATAGAAAAATTCAGCATGACCTTGAAGAAAAACTAAGAAAGTTATTAGCATTTAATGCAAAGTCACCAAGTTTCTTCCAAGAAATAGAAAGTTTGAAGAATGCTGTTGAGCAAGGAATTGTGCTAGCAGAAAAAAGTTGGAGCCCCTTCTCAAAAACATTCTCAATACCGAGAAGGGAAGATATGGGCTGGACGGACATAATAGAAGGTAAGTGGGAAGAAAAAGACTATTCCCAAGATGATCTAAACTATAAGGAATCATTAAAAGTTCAATATGGTTTTGATGATAAAACATCAAGAATAATTGTAAAGCTTAAAAAGGAATATTTATAAAGATTCAAGAATGAAAGAAGAAGAAAAAAGATTATGTATTTACGAGATTACTTGGCGGGTTAGTTTATGGTCATGAAGATAATGGTTTAATGAATCAATTTATGTGGCGTAATACAGCTGGAAGTGGGATGGTGATTGATTATCCTACGTTGAATAATAGAAAGCAAATGTTATTTTTGGTTTAACTTATCAGAAGATGAATACGAGTATTTAAAATATAAGGTTAGAATACAACATAGTAATCATGTGAGTTTTAAACAACTTAAAGAACATTTTAATAAAGATATTCCAAACTATAAAAAAAATATGGAAGTTGTATTAGGTTATAAATTAACTGAAGAGGAATTTGGGAAGTTATGGGATGAGCAAATTAATTCATTTAAAGAGAAAACAGATTTTGCGCATCAATATATTACAATGGCTACTCACTTAAACGATAAACCACGTCTTGCAGATATTATGGGAGGTAATAAAAAAACAAATGCCATGTCTGGGTGGTTAGGCGATACAACAAATGTAGCTGATGTTAACCCAAGTATAGGTAATGATGATTATAAAGCTGATTTAGATTCAGTTAATATAACAAGCATAATGAAAAAAAGGATAATATTAGTTTTATTGAAGCAAGTAATAAATATTATAAAAAAATATAGAAAATGGTAATTATAATCGTGCTGAAGAATTCAAAAAAATATAGATTTTTGAAAAAGTAAAAAAAGATATCTATGAACAACTTACAATAAAAAAAGAACAGATGCAAGAGGAACAACAATAGAAAGGCCTAGTAATATAAATTATATAAAAAGAAAATGTTCCTCAAACATATAATTTTGTAAAGAGTTTAGAGAATAACCAAAATGATCTAAAAAAATTATGCCGATGTGAAGTAGGTGCTTTTATGAAAAAAATAAGCAAAAAAATGGAAGATAATTATAACTGCTGTAGTAATTCTGATAGGTAGTTTCTATGGTTACTACAAAAGCAAACAATAGAAATGCATTTGAAGAGATGTATAACTCATATTACGATATACTCCCTATCGCCTCTATAGACAGAATGGGACAAATTGAACCTATGCGTAAAGATAAAAGGGGTATAGACGTTGTAACATTAGAGTATAAAAAAATAATACAAAAGATAAAAAAATAGGAATTCTCTTGATAAGAAGAGATGAAGAGATAATAGTTACTAGTTCTATTTTAGTAGAAGAAGGAATACATATAGGAATAAGTTATACATATAATATGAATTCTCATAGATTGATAAATGATGTGGGTATTCACGGGGAAAAATGTACCAACAGTTGAAGATAAGGTAAAACAAACAAAAAGAACTCCTAGAAAAAAATATAACATCTCAAAAAGAGTACTTACAAGAAAAAAATCAGATGAATTATTGAATACTGTACTAACAGATTGGAAAAAGATACAGTGGTAGCTCATATTCAAAAAGATAATATGGGAAGACTAACGATAGAGAAAGATGAATTTTTTTAAGGTAATAGGTTAAATCTATGAAGAAATTGAGTAAAAAAATGGAAGATATTTATAACTACTGTAGTAATTCTGATAGGCAGTTTCTATGGTTATTATAAAAATAAACAACAGAAATGCATTTGAAGAAATGTTTAACTCATACTATAATTTTTGTACCGACAACGGCTTTATATAATATGCCGCAGATAGAGCCAATACCTAGAGACAATAGAGGAGCGGATATCGTAAATTTATATTATAAAGAAAAAAAGTTGATAATAGTAATATAAAGTTTACTTTAGTGGCTTTTAAATGAAGTGGAAAAAGTAGGTTTTAGTAGTTCAACAGTTATAGATGAAGGAGTATATTTAGATATAGGTTATGTGTATAATATGAATACACATGAATTAAGAAACGGTGTATCTTTTTCGCGGGGAAAAATGTTCCTAGAGTAAAAGATGATCAAAAAACAAACCAAAGAACTCCTAGAAAAAAATATAATATTTCAAAAGAATACCTACAAGAAAAAAATCAGATAAATTGTTGAATACTGTATTGGCAGATTGGAAAAAGATACAGTGGGAGCTCGTATTCAAAAAGATAATATGGGAAGACTGACAATAGAGAAAGATGAATTTTTTTAAAATAATAAGGTAAGTCTATGAAAAAAACTTAGTAAAAAAATGGAAAAATAATTATAACTACTGTAGTAATTCTGATAGGCAGTTTCTATGGTTATTACAAAGTAAACAACAGAAATGCATTTGAAGAAATGTATAACTCATATTATAAGATGGTACCGATGACTGCACTGTATAATATGCCCCAAATAGAACCAGTGGGTAGAAAAAAATAGAGGAGAAGATGTTGCAAAACTATACTATAAAGAGATTAAAAAAATGAAATGAAAATAGAGTTTTCACTAGTCTCTTTTGATGATAACGATAAAAATATTGTTAATAGGTTCAACGTTTATTGAGGAAGGGGTATATTTAGATGTAAGCTATATATACGATATTAATACACATAACTTAAAAAAATAATGTATCTTTTAGTGGAGAAAAAGGTTCCTTTTTATTTCAGATGTCAAGAAACAAACAAAAAGAACTACTTGAAAAAAATACAACATCTCAAAAAGAATACTTACAAGAAAGATCAGACAAACTATTAGATACTGTATTGACAGATTGGAAGAACTATAGTGGTAGCTCATATTCAAAAAAACAATATGGGAAGACTAACGATTGAAAAAAAGATGAATTTTTAAAAATAATAAGGTAAACTTATGAAGAAATTAAGTAAAAAAATGGAATATATTTATAATAGTTGTAGTAATCTTGATAGGTAGTTTCTATGGTTATTATAAAGCAAACAACAGAAATGCATTTGAAGAGATGTATAACTCGTATTATAATTTTGTACCAACAACAGCATTATATAATATGCCCCAAATAGAGCCGACACCAAGAGATGAAATAGGATTAGAAATAGCAAAATTATATTATAAAGAAAAAGTTGATAATAGTAATATAGAGTTTACTTTAGTGACTTTAAATGAAGTGGAAAAAAAGTAGGTTTTAATAGCTCGACATTAATAGATGAAGGAATATATTTAGATATAAACTATGTGTATGATATGAGTACACATAAATTGAAAAAAATAGTGTAACTTTCCGTGGAGAAAAATGTTCCTTTAACAAATGATAAACCTAAACAAAGAAGAGAACTTCTAGAAAAATATAATATTTCAAAAAGAATATTTACAAGAAAAAAATCAGATAAACTACTGGATACTGTACTAACGGATTGGAAAAAGATACAGTGGCAGCCCATATTCAAAAAGATAACATGGGAAGATTAACAATAGAGAAAGATGAATTTTTTTGAGTTAATAGAGATGGAATTTAAAGTAACAAGGTAAACCTATGAAAAAAAGTTAAGTAAAAAAATGGAAAAATATTTATAACTACTGTAGTAATACTGATAGGTAGTTTATATGGTTATTATAAAATAAACAACAGAAACGCATTTGAAGAAATGTATAACTCATATTACAATATACTACCTATTGGTTCTATAGATAGAATGGGGCAAATTGAACCTATGCGTAGATATGAAAGAGATATAGACGTTGTAACATTAGACTATAAAAAAATAATACAAAAAGATAAAAAGAATAGGAATTATTTTTGCTAAGAAGTGAAGAAGAGATAATAGTTACTGGTTCTATTTTAGTAGAAGAAGGAATACATATAGGAATAAGTTATACATACAACATGAATTCTCATAAATTGATAAATGATGTAATTATTCATGGTAAAAAAATGTGCCTACAGTTGAAGATAAAATAAAACAAACAAGAGAATTCTTAGAAAAAAATACAATATTTCAAAAAGAATACTTACAAGAAAAAGTCAGATGAATTATTGAATACCGTACTAACAGATTGGAAAAAGATACAGTGGCAGCTCATATTCAAAAAGATAATATGGGAAGACTAACAATAGAGAAAGATGAATTTTTAAGGTAATAGGTCAAATCTATGAAGAAATTGAGTAGAAAATGGAAAAATAATTGTAACTACTGTAGTAATACTGATAGGTAGTTTATATGGCTATTACAAAGCAAACAATAGAAACGCATTTGAAGAAATGTATAATTCATATTATAATATACTTCCTATTGGTTCTATAGATAGAATGGGGCAAATAGAACCGATACCTAGGGATAATAGAGGAGCGGATATTGTAAATCTACATTATAAAGAAAAAAAGTTGATAATAGCAATATAGAGTTTAGTTTAATAACTTTAAATGAAATGAAAACAGTAAGTTTCAATAGCACGACATTAATAGATGAAGGAGTGTATTTAGACATAACTTATATGTATGATATGAATACACATAACTTAAAAAAATAATGTATCTTTTCGCGGGGAAAATGTTCCTACAGTAGAAGATGATCAAAAACAAACAAAAAGAATTTTTTTAGAAAAAAATACAACATCTCAAAAAGAATACTTACAAGAAAAAGTCAGATGAATTACTGAATACTGTACTAACAGATTGGAAAAAGATACAGTGGCAGCTCATATTCAAAAAGACAATATGGGAAGACTAACGATAGAGAAAGATGAATTTTTTTGAGATAATATAGAAAACAATATATTATGAGAAAAAGAAGTAGCTATTTATTAGATGCTTCTTTTTTTCTTACCAAGCAGTAAGATAGCTACTTTTTAAAGTTTTTTTGTCGGAATTAATGCTAAGAATAGATATAGCTTGAAATATTAGTTTTGTATAAAAAAATATGATATAATAAATAAAAAAATAGACAGTCTATTTACTTTAGTAAGATAAATATCGTAGTGACGGTTATAATGAAAGGTAACAATATATGAAAAAAAGCTAAATACATATTGGGTAACTTTAATAGTAATAGTGAGTATAGTAGCTGGTTATTATACTTATCATAAAGTAATAATAAAAAAATGTTTTTTTGAGGAGATGTATGATTCTTATTATAGTTTCTCAGTATTAGGTTCAATAGATGATATGCCCCAAATAGAGCCGACACCAAGAGATGAAATAGGATTAGAAATAGCAAAAATTATATTATAAAGAAAAAAAGTTGATAATAGTAATATAGAGTTTACTTTAGTGACTTTAAATGAAGTGAAAAAAAGTAGGTTTTAATAGCTCGACATTAATAGATGAAGGAATATATTTAGATATAAACTATGTGTATGATATGAGTACACATAAATTGAAAAAAATAGTGTAACTTTCCGTGGAGAAAAATGTTCCTTTAACAAATGATAAACCTAAACAAAGAAGAGAACTTCTAGAAAAAAATATAATATTTCAAAAGAATATCTACAAGAAAAAAATCAGATAAATTATTAGATACAGTCTTGACTGACTGGAAAAAAACTATAGTTTTAGTCCATATTCAAAAGACAATATGGGAAGACTAACGATTGAGAAAGATGAATTTTTAAAAATAATAAGGTAAACCTATGAAAAAAAGCTAAACACATATTGGGTAACTTTAATAGTAATAGTGACTATAGTAGCTGGTTATTATACTTATCATAAAGTAATAATAAAAAAATGTTTTTGAGGAGATGTATGATTCTTATTATAGTTTCTCAGTATTAGGTTCAATAGATGATATGCCTCAAATAGAGCCTATACCTAGGGATGAAAAAGGAGCAGCTGTTGTAGTTCTAAATTATAAAGAAAAATAAAAAAAGAAAAATAGAATAGAAATTTCATTAGGTAATTATAAAGATATCCAGACTCTATCAATATTATATTCTACTTTAGTTTCGGAGGAAGTATACTTAGATATAATATATGTTTATGATATGAATACATATATTAAAGAATTATGTAAGATTTTATGGGGATAATATTCCAGAAACTAAAAGATAAAGTAAGCCAAACAAGAGAACTATTGCAAAAAAATATAATATTTCTAAAGAGCAGCTACAAAAAAATATCAGATGAAGGATTAGATAAAAGTGCTGACTGACTGGAAAAAAATTACAGTGGTAGCTCATATTCAAAAAGACAATATGGGAAGACTGACAATAGAGAAAGATGAATTTTTAAAGTAACAAGGTAAATCTATGAAAAAAACTTGGTAAAAAAATGGAAAAATAATAATAACTGTTGTAGTAATTTTTATAGGTAGTTTCTATGGTTATTACAAAGCAAACAATAGAAACGCATTTGAAGAGGTGTACAATTCGTATTTTAACATATTACCACTTAGTGCTATAGATAATATGCCTCAAGTAAAGCCGATACCCAAAAAAATTAAGAGAACAAGATATTGTATTACTAGAGTATAAAGAAAAAAAGAGTGATGGTAATATAAAGTTGTTTTTGATAAAAACCAGAAGATAGAAAAAAATAATTATAAGTTATTCAATTTTAATGGAAAAAAAGGTGATTATATGGAAATAAGTTATAGTTACGATATGACAACACATAAACTCATAAACGATGTAGATTTTTATGGTGCGAATATACCTACAGTAGAGGATAAGGCAAAACAAACAAGAGAACTCCTAGAAAAAAATACAATATATCAAAAAGAATACTTACAGAAAAAAATCAGATGAACTATTAGATACGGTTTTTGACAGACTGGAAGAGGTATAGTAATAGCTCATATTCAAAAAGACAATATGGGAAGACTAACAATTGAGAAAGATGAATTTTTAAGGTAATAGGTCAAATCTATGAAGAAATTGAGTAGAAAATGGAAAAATAATTATAACTACTGTAGTAATTTTTTTATAGGTAGTTTCTATGGTTATTATAAAAATAAACAATAGAAATGCATTTGAAGAGATGTATAATTCGTATTTTAACGTATTACCACTTAGAACTATAGATAATATGGGACAGATAAAACTTATCCGCAGAGATGATCAAGGTTTTGATGTTAAAAGATTATACTATAAAGAAAAAGTTAATAATAGTGATATAGGCATTTTTTTAATAAATTTTAACAATAAAAAGAAAATATTTTTTTAATTAGCTCAACACTAATCGCCGAAGGGGTATATTTAGAAATAAACTACCTATATGATATGGATAATCATGAATTACGGAATACTGTGACTTTCCGCGGAGAAAAATGTTCCTACAGTAGAAGATGATCAAAAACAAACAAGAGAGCTACTAGAAAAAAATATAATATTTCAAAAAGAATACTTACAGAAAAAAATCAGATGAACTATTAGATACGGTCCTGACAGACTGGAAGAACTATAGTGGTAGCTCGTATTCAAAAAGACAATATGGGAAGATTAACAATAGAGAAAGATGAATTTTTGAGATAATAGAGATAGATTTTTAAAAGTAACAAGGTAAACCTATGAAAAAAAGTTAAGTAAAAAAATGGAAAAATATTTATAACGGCTATGGTAGTCCTGGTAGGAGGATTATATGGTGTTTATAAAATAAACAACAGAAATGCATTTGAAGAAATGTTCAACTCATACTATAATTTTGTACCGATATCGGCTCTATATAATATGCCCCAAATAGAGCCGACACCAAGAGATGAAATAGGATTAGAAATAGCAAAATTATATTATAAAGAAATTAAGAATGATATAAAAAAATAGAGTTTTCACTAGTCTCTTTTGATGATAAAGATGAAATATTGTTAATAGGTTCAACGTTTATAGAAGAAGGGGTATATTTAGATGTAAGCTATGTATATGATATGAATACTCATATATTAACTAACAACGTTTCTTTCCGAGGTAAAAACCTTCCTGTAGTAGAAAAATTATCAAAAAAACAAACAAAAAGAACTTTTTAGAAAAAAATACAACATCTCAAAAAGAATATCTACAAGAAAAAAATCAGAAAAAAATTGTTGGATACTGTACTGACGGACTGGAAGAACTATAGTGGCAGCTCATATTCAAAAAGATAATATGGGACGACTGACAATAGAGAAAGATGAATTTTTGAGTTAATATAGATGGATTTTAAAGTAACAAGGTAAACCTATGAAAAAAAGTTAAGTAAGAAATGGAAAATATTTATAACAGCTGTAGTAATTCTGATAGGCAGTTTCTATGGTTATTACAAAGCAAACAACAGAAATGCATTTGAAGAGATGTATAATTCATACTATAATTTTAGTGCCAACAACGGCACTATATAATATGCCGCAAATAGAGACAATACCTAAAAAAAGTTAAGAAATCAAGATGTTGTAACTTTAAATTATAAAGAAAAATAACACTGATTCCAAGGTAGATTTTACATTAGCAAATAATGACGTGAGTAAAAACAATACTGATACAATATTCTATTTGTGTTTCTGAAGGCGTAAATTTATGTATTACATATGATTATGATATAAATAGTTATAAATTAAGTTATAGTCTAAACATCTACGGAGAAAGGGTTCCATACACTAATAATAAAGAAATGCAAATAAGAGAATTATTAGAAAAAAACACAATATTTCTAAAGAGCAGCTACAAAAAAATATCAGATGAAGGATTAGATAAAAGTGCTAACGGACTGGAAAAAAATTATAGTGGCAGCTCATATTCAAAAAGATAATATGGGAAGACTAACAATTGAGAAAGATGAATTTTTAAGGTAATAGGTCAAATCATAGAAAGCAAAATATTACGAGAAAAAGAAGTAGCTATTACTAGCTGCTTCTTTTTTTATCAAGTAATAAGATAGTTTTTTTAGATATGAAAGCTGAGAGTAGAAATTGTTTGAAATATTAGTTTTGTATAAAAATGTGATATAATAAATAGAAAAAAATAGATATTCTATTTGCTTTAGTAAGATAAATATCATAGTGATGTTTATAATGAAAGGTAACAATATATGAAAAAGCTAAATGCATATTGGGTAACTTTAATAGTAATAGTGAGTATAGTAGCTGGTTATTATACTTATCATAAAGTAATAATAAAAAAATGTTTTTGAGGAGATGTATGATTCTTATTATAGTTTCTCAGTATTAGGTTCAATAGATGATATGCCACAAATAGAGCCTATTCCTAGGGATAATAGAGGAGCGGATATTGTAAATCTACATTATAAAGAAAAAAAGTTGATAATAGTAATGTTGAGTTTACTTTAATGACTGTAAATGAACTAAAAAAACAGTAAGTTTTAATAGTTCAACATTAATAGATGATGGAGTATATCTAGACATAATTTATATGTATGACATGAATAAACATAATTTAAAAAAACGGTATAAGTTTTCGTGGGGAAAAATGTTCCTAGAGTAAAAGATGATCAAAAAAACAAACAAAAAGAACTCCTAGAAAAAAATATAATATCTCAAGAGAATATCTACGGGAAAAAAATCAGACAAACTATTAGATACGGTCTTAACTGACTGGAAAAAAACTATAGTTTTAGCTCATATTCAAAAAGATAATATGGGAAGACTGACAATAGAGAAAGATGAATTTTTGAGATAATAGAGATAGATTTTTAAAGTAACAAGGTAAACCTATGAAAAAAACTTAATAAAAAAATGGAAGATAATTATAACTACTGTAGTAATTCTGATAGGTAGTTTTTATGGTTATTACAAAGCAAATAATAGAAATGCTTTTTGAGGAAATGTATAACTCGTGTTATAAGATGGTACCGATGACTGCACTATATAATATGCCTCAAATAGAGCCAATACCACGAGATAATAGAGGGCGGAAGTTATAAGATTATATTATAAAAAAATGAAAATGATAATAATAAAATAGAGATCTCTTTAGGGAATTATGAAGACATACATTCAATATCATTATTTTATTATGTTTATCTTTCAGAAGGGTATATATAGATTTAATATATGTTTATGATATAAACACGAATAAATTAGAAAAATAGAGTAGCTTTTTCATGGTGATAATGTTCCCTATACCAAAGATAAAGAAAAAAACAAACAAAAAGAATTGCTAGAAAAAAATACAATATCTCAAAAGAGTACTTACAAGAAAAAGTCAGATAAATTATTGGACACTGTACTTACTGATTGGAAGAGCTATAGTGGCAGCTCATATTCAAAAAGATAATATGGGAAGACTAACGATAGAGAAAGATGAGTTTTTGAGTTAATAGAGATGGAATTTAAAGTAACAAGGTAAACCTATGAAAAAAAGTTAAGTAAGAAATGGAAAATAATTATAACTACTGTAGTAATCCTGATAGGTAGTTTCTATGGTTATTACAAAGCAAACAACAGAAATGCATTTGAAGAGATGTTCAACTCATACTATAATTTTTGTACCAACAACGGCACTATATAATATGCCCCAAATAGAGCCTATTCCTAGAGATGAAAGAGGTAAAGATATAGTAAAAATTACATTATAAAGAGAATAATAACACTAATGAGATAAAAGCTTTCTTTAGTAAATTTTAATGAGAATAAGGAAATAATGCTGATAGAATCTATACTTCTTGAGGAGGATATATATTTAGATATAAATTATATTTATAATATGAGTACACATAAATTGGAAAAACAGTGTAACTTTTCATGGGGAAAAATGTTCCTAGAGTAAAAAGATGATCAAAAACAAACAAGAGAATTACTTGAAAAAAATACAATATCTCAAAAGAATACTTACAAGAAAAAGTCTGATAAACTATTAGATACTGTATTGACAGATTGGAAAAAGATACAGTGGTAGCTCATATTCAAAAAGATAATATGGGGAAACTAACAATAGAGAAAGATGAATTTTTGAGTTAGTAAATTAAATATAGGTAAAAATAAATGGTCGTAGCTTTTTAAATAAAGTTGCGACTTTTTTTATGAAAAAGTGTATTTTCTATATAAAAATAACCATAAAATATTTAATGTGTTTATGAAAGGGTGTTTCATGAAAAATCATAGTAATCTTGATACAGCTAACTTTGTAGATAATAACAATTTAAAAATCTGTTACATAAAAAAATCCAACATCTATTTACTTTATTTTTTTATTAGAAAAAAAGGTATAATATAGCTATAAAAAAACGATTACAAAAAAATACAAATAAAGGAGGCGTAATTTATGAGCGAATTAAAAAGAACGATAGGTTTCTTACCGGCATTTATGACGGTAATAGGTTCTGTAATAGGAGCGGGGGTATTCTTTAAAGCCGCCATAATATATAAAACAACTGGAACAATGAGCCTAGGGCTTTTAGCTTGGGCATTAGCGGGAGTAATTACAATATGTGCAGGTCTTACTGTAGCTGAACTTGCAGCTTCTATCCCAGAAGTTGGAGGGATGGTTGTTTGGATTGAAAAAGCTTATGGTAAAACAGCAGCGTTCTTATTAGGTTGGGCACAATCAGTTATCTATTTCCCAGCTATGATAGCGGCTTTAGCAGTTATCTTCTCAACACAAGTATTAAACTTATTAAACTTAGACAAAGCATGGCATTTACCAATTGCTTTCGCTGCAGCAGCATCACTAATGTTTTTAAACTTCTTAGGAGGAAAAACAGGTGGAGTTATCCAAACGGTTGCTACAATCTGTAAGTTGATTCCATTGGCTGCTATTATACTTTTTGGTTTATTCCAATCAGATTCTCAACCTCTACAACTTTTCCCAATTGAAGCAGGAAAAGACATCTCATTCGCAGGAGGATTAGGGGGAGCATTACTAGCTGCGATGTTCGCATATGAAGGATGGACTAACGTAGGTAGTATGGCTGGAGAAATGAAAAATCCTCAAAAAGACTTACCAAGAGCTATTTTCTTAGGTCTTGCAGTAGTTATGGCTGTATATGTACTTATAAATGTTGCGTATCTAATGAGTTTACCAATGGATCGTGTTGCTGGTAACCAAACAGTAGCGAGTGAAGTAGCGGCTAAGTTATTTGGAGGACTAGGTGGTAAAATCCTAACAATCGGTATCCTAATAAGTGTATACGGTGCTATAAACGGATTTACAATGGCAGGAATTCGTGTGCCTTACGCAATGGCAAAAAGTGATCAAATTCCAATGAAAAATGTTTGGACAAAATTAAATAAAGATTCTATTCCGGTAAATGCAGGTTTACTATTATTAGTACTAGCTGGAATTATGATGTTAACAGGAAGTTTTGATAAATTAACAGACTTACTAGTATTTGTAATGTGGTTCTTCTATACAGCTACATTCCTTGCGGTAATAATCTTACGTAAAAAAGATCCTGAATTAGAACGTCCTTACAAAGTGCCTCTATACCCAATTATTCCAATAATTGCAATTTTAGGTGGAGTATACACATTAGTAAGTACACTTATCGCTCAAACAGGATTAGCTTTAGGTGGAATCGGATTAACAGTTATTGGTTTACTATTCTACACAGAAACACAAAAAAATTCAAAAAAATAGCATTATTCTATATACAAAAAGAGTACAAACAATTGGTTTGTACTCTTTTTCAATTTTTAAGGAAACAATACAAGTTAAGAATTTTTTTAGAAGATATATAGTATTATTCTAAATTATAAAAGTAGATTTAGCAATAATTTAAAAAAATTAATAGAGTGATATTACTCTATTTTTTTATCGAAGAATATGATATAATGAAGAAAAAAATTAATAAGGTAGGTGTAAAATGAGTAATATTAGAGCTATAACAATACGAGTACTATTAGCTATAATAGCGTTTGTTGCACTGATAGCTATACTTTACTATTCAACTTTATCTAATGGGAAAGAAATAAGAAAGATGCATGAACAAGAGAGGATAGCACTGTATACTGTACAAAATTTCAGTAATGTAAAAAAAATAGAGTTTAAGAGTTTTGAACATCGTTCTGGACCTGGGCCAAGCGGCTGGTTTGTCGGAGCTGTAGTAAATGATGATTTTGGAGCATACTACCATTTGAAAGATATAGAAGGTAATGCAGAAATTAGCGGGGATATAAATGTGTATACTCGAGAGGATATGAAGGATGAGATTAAAGCGGGTATTCGTACAATGAATGTAGAGAGGAGAAAACAGCCGGATACAAACGCAAATATAAAACAATATAGAAATAAAAATATTTCGAAGGATAATAATTAATGAAAAAGATAACAAAAAGTATTAGTAAGTATAATTAGTTTAGTAGTACTTGGAATATATAGTGCTGGATGTGGATCAAATAATGTGAAAAATAACTAAAGAGCAACAAGATAATGTAGTTAAAATATTATCAAAAAAACTATGATATAAAAATCAATAGAATTTCAAAAAAATTTGAAAAAAATATGAAGCAGGCTCATATAGATTGTCTATAAAAAAATAAATGATATTGATGAGTACAGTACGGTGATTAATATTTCTAGAGAAGAAGAGTTGGATAGACCAGAAGCTAAATGGTTGCTTAGTCCGACAGGAAGTTTCAAAAAAATAAAAAAAGAAAAGAAACTATAACATTAGAGAATATAGATTTAAAAAAAGTATAAAAAAATAAAATATATAGAAAAAAATAGTGTTTCGAAGGAAAAATAATTAATGAAAAGAATAATAAAAAGTATTGATAGGTGTAACTAGTTTAGTGTTACTAGTAGTGTTTGCAACAGGATGTGCAGATAAAGTAGATAGAAAAACACTTAGGGAAGAACAAGAGAGATTAGCAAAAATATACAATTCAAAAAGTTTGAAGATGTAAAAAAATAGAGTTTACAAGTTTTTGAGCAAAAATACATCAACTAGAACATGGTCTGCCGATGTAGTAATAAATGAAGTCTACCATATAACTTATAGTCTAAATAGAATAGGGGATAATCAAATTGGTATAGGGTACCATGTAGAGGATAGTGAAGGGAAAAATGCCGGTAAGTAAAAAGGAATCAGATAAAGATATAAATATCAACAATATAGAAATAAAGTATTTCGAAGACTAGCATTATAATAGCATTATTCTATATACAAAAAGAGTACAAACAATTGGTTTGTACTCTTTTCTACGTTAAAAGTATATTTATACACGAGGGTTATTTTCTATTTTCTAAGTATTCAGCGATTGCTGCTACGTCTTTATCTCCACGACCAGATACGTTAACGATAATCACTTTATCTTTATCCATTTTTGGAGCACGTTTGATAACTTCTGCTAGTGCGTGAGAACTTTCGATAGCTGGAATAATTCCTTCTGTTCTAGTTAATAAAAGTAGTGCATCAACTGCTTCGTCATCAGTTGCACTTACATATTCTGCACGTTTTGCATCTCTTAGGAATGAGTGTTCTGGTCCAATACCAGGGTAGTCTAAACCTGGTGAAATAGAATAAACAGGTTTAACAGAACCATCTTCGTTAAATAGTGCGTAAGTCTTCATTCCATCTAATACACCAACAGTTCCAAGAGTCAGTGTTGCAGCGTGACGGTCTGTGTTTAAACCACGTCCAGCAGCTTCTACACCTAGAAGAGCAACTTCTTCATGAGGTATAAACTCTGCAAAAGCACCGATAGCGTTAGATCCACCACCAACACAAGCCACAACTAAGTCAGGTAAACGACCTTCTTTTTCTAGAATTTGACGTTTTGCTTCTTTACTAATAATTTTTTGGAAGTCTTTAACGATAGTTGGGTAAGGGTGTGGACCAACTGCTGATCCAAGTACGTAGAAAGTATCATCAATATTTTCAATCCATGCTTTAAATGCAGCGTCAACTGCTTCTTTTAAAGTTTTTTCTCCCTCTTGAGCCGGGTGTACTTTTGCTCCAAGCATTTCCATTCTAAATACATTTAAACGTTGGCGTTCAACATCTAATGCCCCCATGTAAATTTCACATTCCATACCGAATTTAGCGGCAGCAGCTGCAGTAGCAACACCATGTTGTCCAGCACCTGTTTCAGCAATCACTTTCTTTTTACCCATACGTTTAGCTAGTAAAATTTGTCCAATAACGTTATTAAGTTTATGTGCGCCAAGGTGGTTTAAATCTTCACGTTTTAAATAGATTTTAGCTCCACCAAGCTCTTTTGTTAATGTCTCAGCGTAGTAAAGTGGAGTTTCACGGCCTGAATAGTCTTTTAAATAGTGTGCATACTCAGCTAAAAATTCTTCGTCATCTTTATATTTATTATATGCTTCTTCTAATTCATCTAATGCTTTTTGTACTGCTTCAGGAACAAAGCTTCCTCCAAATTCTCCAAAGTATCCTTTTTAATGTATCTAAGTTATTTTCTAAGTTTGTCATTTATTTATCCTCCAAGTAATTCGTCTTTAAAAATTTTTTTAATAATCTATCTTACTCCAAAAAGAAAAAGACCGTATAGATCTCTACACGGCCTTTTTTTCGAAATTTAAATGAATTTTTTTCTACAGCCGACATAGACACTTTTTAGAGTACACTAAAGTTGCGTCTACGTCTTTAAAAACATACACACAACATTATCTACGCCAGTTTTGCCAAGAATTTAAAGTTGTTGTTTGTTTCATTTTGTAGTACCTCCATTCATTTTGTTGATTTAATTATACATAGTTTTAAAATAAAAAAAGCAATAGTATTTTTTTAAAAATTTTTTTAAATATTTTTCAGAAAATTCAAAAAGAAAAGTTAGTGAATATAAAGAGAAGGGTGCTTTTGTAATTAAAACAAATTTTGAAATCTACCAACAAAGATTTTTTTATAATATAGCGATAAAAAAATATTTTATATAAAAACAGAAATCTTCTAAACTATAATACACTTAACATTTTCAAAGGGGAATTTTAATAATAGTCTATAATACTGCTGAACTTTCAAAAATAAATAGTTATTATAACAGAAACAATAGAGTATATAATACAAGATAAAAAAAGTAAAAATTTATTACTATTTTGATGAGCAGATGAATTGATTTTTTTATTTTGCATAAATATAAAAATACGGGTAATGATAATTGATATCAGAAATTTTAATGAAAAGAGGAACAAATTAATGAGTAAAATAGTAGTAGTAGGAGCAAACCACGCAGGAACAGCATGTGTTAACAAAATTTTAGCAACATATGGTGATAAAAATGAAGTGGTAGTTTTTGACCAAAACTCAAATATTTCATTTTTAGGATGTGGAATGGCTTTATGGATTGGAAAACAAATTTCAGGTCCAGAAGGATTATTCTATGCTAGTAAAGAATCTTTAGAAGAAGCAGGGGCAAAAGTTTATATGAACTCTCCTGTTGAATCTGTCGATTATGATGAAAAAGAAGTACACGTATTATTAGATGGGAAAACAAAACACGTTGAAAGTTACGATAAATTAATATTTGCGACTGGTTCAACACCTATCTTACCTCCAATTAAAGGAGCAGAAATCGTACCAGGGAATCGTGAATTTAAAGCTACATTAGAGAATTTACAATTCGTTAAGTTATACCAAAACTCTGAGGAAGTTATTAATAAACTTAATGCCAACCCAGATATCAAACGTGTAGCTGTAGTAGGTGCAGGATATATCGGTGTAGAACTTGCAGAAGCATTTGAACGTTTAGGAAAAGAAGTAACTGTAGTAGATATAGTAGATACATGTCTTGCTGGATACTATGATCCTGAATTTTCAGACTTAATGAAGAAAAATCTAGAAGATCACGGTATTAAATTAGCATTTGGACAAAAAGTAGAAGCTATTGAAGGTGACGGTAAAGTTGAAAGATTAATTACAGATAAAGAAACATTTGATGTAGATATGGTTGTATTAGCTGTAGGTTTCCGTCCGAATACTGCATTAGGTGACGGGAAAATTGAATTATTCCGTAATGGAGCATTCTTAGTAAATAAAAAACAAGAAACAAGTATAAAAGACGTATATGCTATTGGAGACTGTGCAACTGTATATGATAACGCAGTTGGAGACACTAACTACATTGCTTTAGCATCTAACGCAGTTCGTACTGGATTAGTTGCAGCTCTAAATGCTGGAGGTAATGGAGATGTAGTTGAATCAGCAGGTGTTCAAGGTTCAAATGGTATTTGTATCTATGACCTAAAAATGGTATCTACTGGTTTAACATTAGAAAAAGCAAAACGTTTTGGTTATAATGCAGCTGTAACAGAATACACAGACTTACAAAAACCAGAATTTATTGAACATGATAACCATGAAGTAAAAATCAAAATAGTATACGATAAAGATAGCCGTGTAATTTTAGGAGCTCAAATCGCATCTAAAGAAGATATTTCAATGGGAATCCACTTATTCTCATTAGCTATCCAAGAGAAAGTAACTATTGAAAAAAACTTGCTCTTACAGATATTTTCTTCCTACCACACTTTAACAAGCCGTACAACTACATTACTATGGCAGCATTATCAGCAAAAGAATAGTAAGTAATATATTAATAAATATCACCAAGGAAATAATCTTTGGTGATATTTTTTTTAATGATAAGGAAGGTATCTTCGAAAAATCTAGTGTCTATAAAGTAAAAATGTATAAACTAATATAGAAAGAAAAACTTTTTATAAACTAAAGTTTTTTTATCTTAAAATTTGCCTTAAAAAGTGATATAATGTAGCAGTAAATGTTTTTAGTATGGAGGTGTAACTTGAAATTATCGGTATTAGCCAGTAGTAGTAGTGGAAATAGTATCTACTTAGAACATAATGATTTTAAATGTTTAGTAGATGCAGGACTAACTGGTAAAAAAATAACAGAAAAACTTAGCGCAAATTGAACGAGATATAAAAAGATATTAATGCTATATTTGTAACACATGAACATATAGACCATATAAAAGGTATTGGTGTACTTGCACGTAAATATAATATTCCAGTTTATGCGAACAAGTTAACTTGGGATAACATGCAGAAAGTTGGCGAGATAAAAACTGATCTTAAATTTCACTTTGAAAAAGAGGAAAGTAAAATTTTTGATGATGTAGTCGTCAATAGTTTTGGGGTGAGTCATGATGCTGCTAACCCGCAGTTTTACACTTTTGAGTGCGAAGGTAAGAGAGTGAGTATTCTTACAGATACAGGATATGTATCTGATAAGATGATAGATTATGTAAAAGATTCGCATACAATAGTATATGAAAGTAACCACGAAGAAAATGTATTATTAAGTGGGCCGTATCCATGGGTTACAAAAACAACGTATTTTATCAGATAAGGGGCATTTATCAAATAACGATTCTGCCAACTATTTAACTAAGATAGTAGGGGATAATACTAAAAAAATGTCTTTTTAGCCCACCCTAAGTGAGCAAAAATAATACAAAAGAGCTTGCTAGAATGTCTGCGGATATGACGCTTAAAAAAATAAAGATATTGATTGTGTATTAGAAGAAAATACTACTATTGAATGTAATAATAAAATAGTAATAATGGATACAGATCCAGTAATCCCTACAAAAATTACTTGAAATATAATAATTATAGAAAGAAAATGATTATTAGTTGATTGTTAAAAAGTATATCTAGTTTGATTTACGAATAAAATGATAGCTATTTTTAAGAAATACTAAGTGTATTTTATAAAAAAATAGCTATTTTTTATCGTCTAGAATAAAAAAATAAAAAAATATTAGAAGTTGAGATGTATAGACAATATTTTCAAAAGATATCTAATAATTAGGCCATAATTTTCTCAAAAAGAAAAACGTTTACTCTTAAATTTTCAGAAAAATTCTAGTTTTTGACTGAAATTTTAATTTTTTTATTGCATTTTATCGAAAAAAATCTTATAAGATATTAATATGTTATTTTTTTATTTTTTTAGAGCAATATAAACAAAAGAGATTATACATAATTATCGAATTGTTTTAGTTTTATGGCAATATTAAAAAAATAAATGGATGTCTTAATGGAAAGTATTTATATAGTAAATACTGGTTATTTTTTTGGAAGGAGTTTAGCGAATGGAAAAGCTATTAGAGATTAAAAATCTAGAAACAGCATTTAGAATTAAAGATGATTACTTCAATGCTGTTGATAAAGTTAGCTAGATCTTTATAGAAATGAAGTGCTTGCTATAGTAGGAGAGAGTGGTTGTGGTAAATCAACTTTAGCAACTACAATTATGAGACTTCACAATGAGAATTTAACGAAATCTACTGGTGAAGTTATCTTTAATGGAAAGAACTTATTAGATCTTAGCGAAGATGAAATGAATGAAATTAGAACAAAGGATATTGGAATGATATTCCAAGACCCACTTTCATCATTAAACCCACTACACAGAATTGGAAAACAAATTGAAGAGGCACTAATTTATCATACAAAACTAAGTGCAGAAGAACGTAGTGCACGTGTTATCGAATTATTAACACAAGTTGGTATTCCTAACCCAGAGCGTTGCGCTAAACAATATCCACATGAACTTTCTGGTGGTATGCGTCAACGTGTTATGATTGCGATGGCTATGAGTTGTAAACCTAGCGTTCTTATCGCGGATGAACCTACAACTGCGCTAGATGTTACTATCCAAGCGCAAATCCTTGACCTTATTAAAGGATTACAAGATGAAATGCATGCTGGAATCATCCTAATTACTCACGACCTTGGTGTTGTGGCTGAGATGGCTGATAGAGTAGCAGTGTTATATGCTGGTGAAGTAGTGGAGATTGGTACTGCGGAACAAATATTTAAAAATCCAAAGCACCCATATACACGTAGTTTATTAAGAAGTATTCCACAATTTGATGGAGAAGAAAACGATGATGATTTATATGTAATTCAAGGTATGGTACCTTCTATTAAAGATCTTGATAGAAAAGGATGCCGTTTTGCGGATAGAATACCTTGGGTTGAAAAACATCACCATGAAGAAGAACCTACTTTACATGAGGTAGAAGAAGGGCATCACGTAAGATGTACATGTCATGAAAACTTTATTTTTGAAGGAGAGGAGAACTAATGCTTAAAGTTGAAAATCTAAAAGTTTACTATCCCATTCGTGGTGGATTTTTCAATACAATAAAAGACTACGTACATGCAGTAGATGGTGTTGATATTGAAATTGAAGCAGGTAAGACTTACGGTCTTATTGGAGAGAGTGGTAGTGGAAAAACAACAGTTGGTAAAGTCGTTCTAGGTCTTGAAAAAGCAACTGATGGACACATTATCTATAAAGATGAAGATGTTACTCAAAAATCAGCTCGTAAAAAACTTAAATATAATCGTGATGTTCAAATGATTTTCCAAGATGCAATGTCTAGTTTGAATCCTAAAAAACGTATTATTGACATTATTTCTGAACCTATTATCAATTTTGAGAATCTTTCGGAAGAAGATACTAGAAAACGTGTTTTAGAACTTCTAAATATTGTAGGTATGGGTGAAGAATCATTGTATAAATACCCATTTGAATTCTCTGGAGGTCAACGTCAACGTATTGGTGTTGCACGTGCTATTGCATGTAATCCTCGATTAATCGTTGCGGACGAACCTGTATCAGCTCTTGACTTATCAGTTCAAGCGCAAGTACTTAACTTTATGAAAAAGATTCAAAGAGAATTTAATATAAGTTACTTATTTATTTCACACGATTTAGGTGTTGTTAAACATATGTGTGATTATATTTACATTATGTATCGAGGACGTATTGTAGAACGTGGAACACGTGAGGATATTTACAATAATCCACAACATATTTATACAAAACGTCTTATCGCAGCTATTCCAAGTACTAACTTAGATAAAGCAAAAGAAGTTATTAAAATAAGAAAAGCTGTTGAAAAAGAATATGAAGAAAACTATAATGATTATTTCGATAAAGAAGGAAGAGTTTATCCGCTTAAAAAATTAACGGATACTCACTACGTTGCCATGAAAGGAGGAGAAGCATAATGTGGAAAGTAGTTTTAAAACGTGTTTTAGTAATGATACCACAATTATTCATCCTTAGTATTCTGGTATTCGGTCTTGCGAAATTAATGCCTGGGGATCCTTTCGGTGGTCTTGCAGAAAATCCAAAAATTTCTCAAGAACAAATTGAGTCGATTCGTCGTGCAAGTGGATTCTATGAACCATGGTATAAACAATATTTAACATGGCTTTCTAATTTCTTCCACGGAAACTTTGGACTAAGTTATACTACTGGTAAATCAGTTGGAACGCTTTTAGGAGAAAGAATTTTCAACACATTCAACTTATCATTATTCACTGCAGTGTTAATGTACGCTGTTGCTATTCCTATGGGAATGTACGCTGGTCGTTATAATGGTTCTAAATTTGATAAGTTTGTTAACTTCTACAACTTCTTCTTCTTAGCTATTCCATCATTCGTATTATACTTATTTATGATTGCGGTGTTTGGATTTGGATTAGGATGGTTCCCAACAAGTGGATCAGTTGATGTAAACTTAGATCCTGGAACATTTACATATTATATCAATAAACTCCAGCACTTGATTTTACCTGGTATTTGTTTAGCGTTATTATCAACGGTATCAACAGTTCAATACTTACGTAATGAAGTTATTGATGCAAAACAAAGTGACTATGTAAAAACAGCTCGTGCTAAAGGGGTTCCTGTTAAAAAAGTTTACTCAGGACATATCTTTAGAAACTCTATTTTACCGATTGCAGCATTCTTCGGATTCTCTATTACTGGACTTTTCAGTGGTGGTATCTTCGTAGAAACAATTTTCGGATATCCAGGAATGGGACAACTATTCTACCAAAGTATTCAAGATAGAGACTATAGTGTTGTAACAACACTTATGTTATTCTCAGGTTTCTTAACATTATTAGGTAGTATGTTGAGTGATATTATTATGGCAATCGTTGATCCACGTATTAAATTAGATTAGGAGGAAGTTGAACAATGACAAAAGCAAAAGAAGAAAAAGTTACAACTAAAACTCCGTCTGGTTTTTCAGTTGTGGCTCGTGAATTTAAAAAAGACAAAGGTGCGTTTGCAGCTTTAATAACACTAAGTGCTATCTTAGTATTCGTAATAATATTTAACATTTATATTCGTATAAGTGGTGATTATAAATCATATTTTGATGTAGATTTATTAAATATTTTCTTAAAACCAGGTGAAGATGGATTCTTACTTGGTACTGATGTAGGTGGTCACTCAGTATTTGGATGGCTAATGATGGGGATGCTTAACTCAATCCTTATCGCCGTTGCGGTAACATTTATAACTATTACTTTTGGTACTATGGTTGGATTAGTTATTGCTTACTACGGAGGTCGCGTTGATAACTTTGTTATGCGTTTTGTAGACTTTATGGTAATTATCCCAGTACTTATGGTTATAATCGTATTCGTAAGTATTAAACGTGATTATGGTATTGGATTATTTATCTTTATCTTATCAGCATTCGCTTGGATGAGTTCTACGCGTCTTGTACGTAGTAAAGCATTATCTGAATCTCGTCGTGACTATGTTCTTGCATCAAAAACAATGGGAACACCTGATTGGAAAATTATGTTAAAAGGTATCTTACCAAACATTAGTTCTATTATCGTTGTAGAAGCTACATTATCATTAGCGGCTAATATGGGTATTGAGGTAGGTTTAACATATCTTGGATTTGGGCTTCCTGCAGGAACACCAAGTATAGGTACTATGTTATCATATGCGAAAGATGCAGACGTACTTGTAAATAAAATGTACATTTGGCTACCAGCAGCCCTAGCTATTTTAGTTATTGTATTATGCATTAACTCTATAGGTGGAGCTTTAAGACGTAGTTTAGATGCTAGACAAAGATTATAATAAAAAAAGTCTCAAATATAGATTTTCTATATTTGAGGCTCTTTATTTTTCTTAAATTTAGTAGTTGAAACTATTTTTGCTATATTCCATAGCTCGTGCTATTTTTTTGGTTTAGCTTTTTCTTTCTTCGATATTAAACTCACTTAATAATGTCTTAAACTCTTCTAAACCAATGTTGTAGTCTTTTACTTCAAACTCAAGTTCATAGTCGACTATATCGTTTAAAAAAATGTTGTTTTATCAACAACTAACAAGCCGCTTTTTATAAGGTAGTTCATATCTTATAGTTTCGATTTTTTTGAGTAAGTATAGGAGTTTTTATTTGAACATTGATATTTTCTAATTCCGCTATTATTTCATTAGGTACTATTGGAAGTATGGTTGGTTCTTTAGGGAAAGACTCATCTAGAGGTATATTTATCTCTACATTTTGTTTAGAACCTTTTATTTTTTTAAAGTCATTTCATCTTTATTATTAGTGTAGCGAATTCTAAGCGCTGAGTTAGCTTTTTTAAGGCTTTCATTAGCATCATCATAATAAAAAAATTTTTTTATTTATTATTTGAGGTTTATCTTCTAATTTCAACGAAGTGTATAGGTTATTATATTCATCTTCAGTTAATAAGTTTTTTTAAATTCTATTTCTATTTCTCGCATAAGATATCCTTTCTTTTTTTCTAAGGCAATAATAAAAGGTGCATTATTTTTTTGATTGATAAACTGATATACTAATACTTCTATCTCTTTTTGATCAAGTTGGCTTAGTTCTTTTAGGAGAGCTTCTTTTTCAACCTTGCCATTTTCATGTCCCCAATAGACGACTATAACGATACGGCCGCCGACATTTAATCTAGTGATAAACTTATTTATAGTATTTAATGTAGTTTCCGCTTGTGTAGTAATAGTATGATCGGCATTTGGCAGATATCCTAAGTTAAAAACTACCGCTTGAATATTTTCTTCGATATATTTATCAAAATTTTCATGAGAATCAAGGATAACCTCGCACTTATCAGCGAAATTATTTTTTTCTAATAGGTCATTAGTATTAGTTATAGCTTTGTTTTGGACATCGAATGCGAATACCTTTTTGGCAGGAGTCTTCGCTAAAAACAATGTATCATTACCATTTCCCGCTGTTGCATCGACAACTATAGAGTTTTTATCGATAACTTCTTTTAATAACTTTTTACTAAACGCAAGTACCTTATCCATTGTTGCGATCTTCTTTCATATTGATTATTATATCGTTTAATTCGTAAAAATTATCGCAGGCAATTGTAAAATCAAGGGCTGTGTTTATAATCTTAGCCAGTATTTTGGCGTTACCAAGAGTGTAGTCTTCTGCTTTTTCAGAGTTATCTTTTAGCTCTTTAGTTAGTAGTTCTAATTTTTGAATTAAATCACTTTCTGTAATTTCTACATTTTCATCAAATTCCTTAGTATATGACTTAATATTGTAGCTTATATTATTTAATGGTGGAATATATAATGCGCGTAGATTATTAACTTCTTCACCTACAGTAGCTGAAAGTTCATTAAGCGGAGAAGTATAGATCTTTTCATTATCATCTCCAGCTTGCTCGATTACTGTTACTTCATGGTCAAATGGATAGAAAGCAAATAGTTCATCAGAAACATTGGCTGCTGTTAAGTCATCATAACATTGTGTAATTAAATTATGATTTAATGGATTGATTTGTTTTAAAACTATCTAGGTTTGTTGCGTCAGACAGGGTGAAGCCTTCTACAGGGTCGAACTTAGCAGCATTAAAACAAGAATCCAAGAAGCTCTCTCCACCGATGATTTTAATATCTTTGCCACTTTTAATAAGTAGTTGAGTAGTCAGTTCAGCAACCATAGGATGACCAGGAACTAGATACATAACATCTTGTGAGTTAGCTTGTTCTAAAAATATAATTAGTAATACTATTATAAGTATTTTCGAAATTCTCATTTTCTGTATAAAACCTATCGCAAGTTTCAAAAGGGATATTATTACTTTCTAAAAATTGCGGGATGTTCTTTTTGTACGAGCGATAATTTTGGCAGTTTTATTTTCTAGTAATAGGTTTTTTTATATTTTCTTTAATATTTGAACTATTGTTAGGGTCCAAGACCGATAATGTAAATCATAAGTTGCTCCTTACTTGTTAATCTAATTGTTTAGTGGCTTAAAAAAATAACCGATATAATCATATTTTGCGTTATAATTACTTTATTATTCTTTAACATAGTTATTATAACATAAATAATCTTTTAGGTTCATTAAATTATAGTATTAGAATGAGATTGTTGATTAATTTACATATAATATTCAAAGTGTTATAATTATGCTATAGCAAAAATATAAAAAAAGGAGGATTTAAATATGTCAATCAAATTATTAAAAAGTTGCTAAAAGCAACATTAAAAAAACACCAGGAGTTTTTTTGCAGGAGGAGTAGCTTTTTGGAACAGTAGGGCTTAAATTATTATCAAGCAAAGATGCTAAAAAAAGGTTATTCAGTAGTTTTATCAAAAATTATATAAAGCAAAAGATGAAGTAGAAGGAACTATTTCTAATATTAAGCAACATGCTGACGATGTAGTTGCAGATGCTAAAGATTTATATGATAAAGAGAAGAAAGAAAGTAATTTATTAGAATTAGAGGAAAAAAATAATATGGAATTTAAAATATTGCATCTATCGAGCGGGAGAGCGAGAATTAGAGCGAATTTTCGCCTAACACCAGATGTAAAAAGCATATTTTAAAAAAACAAGCGAAAAAAAGATTCAAAGCATAAACAAAGTAGAGTTTTATCAAGATGAATATACTTTTTGCTGTTATTTTCAAAACTAATCAAAAATGAGTGTCTAAAGAAATTTTTAGAACTTATAGATGTAAAAGCAAATTAGAGATTGTTACGAAAATCCAGTTTTTAAAAAGCTGAGGAAACACCTTATACGATAATAGCGGATGCGGTATTTTTGGCGAACAGTATCAAAAATTATTTATTCCACTCCCATTAAGAACAGTTTATATATGGTGGAAGGCGTCTAAATATTTTAGAGATACGTTAAAATTATTAGCTAAAAAAACAAGTTACAATGGAGACGCTTGATTCAACGGCGATTTTTTTGTTTCATTAGTAACAGGAGCGCGTGAAACAGCTAGTTCGATTATGTTTATTTTAGAATTAGGGGAGTCTTTAAATAATTGGTCGGAGAAGAAATCTGTAAAAAGAACTAGAGAAAAGTTTGATTTCATTTGATAAAGAAGTTTGGCTTGTAGAAGATGAAGGTAATAGAAAAAAATACCTAGCTCAGAGGTGAAAAAGACGATGTTATTTTTAATTTCTGAGGGAAATGAAATTTTATTCGATGGTATTGTTACTGGAGGCGGAGCAAGTATTGATGAGAGTTCATTGACAGGAGAAAGTTTTCCGGTAACCAAAAAAATTGGTGATAAAGTTTATTCCAATACTATAGTTGTTCATGGGGAAATTAAACTTAAGGTAGAAAAATCCGCAGGTTAATGGTCGAATCTATCATCTTATTCAATTGATGAAAGAGTCAGAAAAATCGTGAAGATACATACCACTATAAGTATATAAAATTGGCTGATAGTATCGTAAAATACAACTTTATAGCGATGGGACTGACATATCTTTTTACAAGATCGTTTGCTAAAGCAATTTCGTTTCTATTAGTAGATTATTCTTGTGCTTTGAAGTTATCTACACCTGTTGCTTACCTCACTACTATAAAAAAATTTAATAGATAAAAAAATAGTGGTAAAAAAACTCAGTAACGCTTGATAAATATGGAGACATAGATACTTTTTGTTTTTTTGATAAAACAGGAACAATAACTGTATCAAGACCATATATTCGAGAGGTACTACCATTTTATGAATATTCATATGAGGAAGTTGTAAAAAAATAGGAGCTTGTTTAGAAGAACATATTTACCACCCTATCGCTAGTGCAGTTGTTAGTAAAGCCGAAGAAGATGGTATTGAACACGAGGAAATGCACACAGAACTATACCATATTGCCTCTAGAGGTATTGTTTCACATATTGATGGAGAAAAGGTTGTTATAGGAAGTAGTCAGTTGATAAAAGATGAGAATATTCTAGTTACAGTTGACCAAGAGCGAATTATAGCTGAAAAACAAGAGCAATACAATTTGCTATTCTTAGGGTACAAAGGGAAATTGATTTCTATATTTTGTATAGATATTCCACTTAGGAATGAAGCAAACTCCGTGCTAGCTGAACTTAGAAATAAAGGGAAAAAGGTTGTCTTATTGACTGGAGATAACGACGTTAGAACCAATAAAATCTTAAAAGATATAACATTTGATGAAGTATATACTAATATGACACCTGTAACAAAGTTTGAATATATAAGAAAAGAAAAAGAACAAGGACGTCGTGTGTTAATGATAGGTGATGGACTGAATGATTCAGCAGCATTATCAGAAAGTGACATTAGTATTGTTATGAACGAAAGTGCTGATCTATCAAAACAGATAAGCGATGTAGTTTTACAATCAGATTCTCTTGATTCATTACTATTGTTGTCTGATGTTTCTAAAAAAACTTCGTGCTCAAATGAGTAGTAATGTCAAAAGGTACAGTTACTATAAATAGTTCATTGATATTTTTTTAGGGCTTGTAAATGTTCTATCACCTAATTTATTAGCATTATTACATAACTTAACCACGTTTGGAATAGTTTTGAAAAAAATTTTTAAAAATAAAAATAGAATATGAATAAAAAGAATGAGAGGATTAATGAAAAAGTCCTTTCATTCTTTTTAATTTTCCAGAAGATAATAAAATATAAGGAGTTTATCGCCTTAATATGCTATAATATTGTCATGAGTAAAAAGCCGAAGAGTAAAGGGGTGATTAAATGGAAGAAGTAGTAGGAAAAAGTAAGAGAAGTAGTAAGTAATGGACTTTATATAGTGTTAGATGGTGGAACAACAGCATTTCTACCGAAAGAAAAATATGCACATCGGTAAGAAGAAAAAAATTATCAGATATATTCTCTAAAGGATATGTAATTAAGGCGAAGGTTAAGAGTAAAAAAAGAAGATAGTATTATTCTAACTCAAAAAGGAAGAGAAAAAAAGAGTCTCCTCAAGAAAAATAAAGAAAAGAAAAAGACAACCCTTAAGAAAAAAACCTAAAAAAACAACAAACAAAGAAAGAAGCCAAAGCTAAAGAAGTAAAGGCACCTCCTAAAGAAGATAAAAAAACAACAAGAAGAATTACCCCAAAAAAACAAGAAACAAAAAAACAATAAAAAGACTTAAAAAAATTACAGTATATCGGTAATATGAAAAATATCTGTAGGTCGTGGTAAAAAAATCTAATATTACAGAAGTTTCAGAAGAAGTAGTTGAGAAAAAAAGAATTACCAAAAAGTACCAGAAGGCTTTTTAGATAATATTATATCAACTACAAAGTCTGCTTATAAAAAAATATGATAATGTGAAGAAAAAGTCTTAGTGAGGAAGGGTATTTAGATGAAAAATTAATACTTTGTGGAATAAAGAGGATAAAAATAGCTATTGCTTTGTCAGGTGGAGTAGATTCTATAGTATTGTTTCATTTATTAGTAACTGAGTATAAAGATAGTTATAAAGAGCTAGTAGTTTTTCATATTAATCATGGTTTACGTGAGGAGTCGTATGAAGAAGCGGAATTCGTAGAGAAGTTTGTTAAAGATTTTGATGTTAAGTTTTATAAAGAAGAACTTAATATGTCAGATTTAGAGCGTGATAGTCACACTTCAGAGGAAATGCTTGCAAGAGAATTACGCTATCAAGCGTTTAATAAGATGGCAAAATTAGAAGGTGTAACTAAACTCTTAACCGCCCATCATAAAAATGACCAAGTAGAAAATATATTAATGAGGTTATTAACTGGTCGCAGTATTGATCATTCATTAGCTATTTGCGAAGAGATTGAAATGGCTGGTTTAACTATTTATCGCCCGCTGCTTAATAGTTTAAAAGCTGAGCTAGAGGAGTACGCAAAAGGAAAAAATCTGCATTATTATGTAGATGTGACTAACTTTGATACAGACTATACAAGAAATAATATTAGACATAATATTGTGCCACTGCTTAATGATATTAATAGTGGTAGTTTTGATAATTTAATTAACTTTTGCTAATTATTATCAAAATATAAATAATAATCTAAAAAAAGCAATATTATCAAATAAAGATAATTATATTTTTTTCTAGAGATGAAGATAAAAATAAGTTTAGTTAAAGATAAATTTTTAGAGCTTAATGAAGAAGAAATGTATTTCTTATTAAAAAGACATAATTACTAATGAATTAGGTGTTTTTTTGATATTAAGCAAAAGGCGATTTTTGACGTTGTTTCGTCTTTAAAGAAAAAAATTCAGGTAATAAAAGTTATGATTTAAAAAAATAATTTAAAAAAATTATTAGTCAATATGAAACTTTATATATTCATAAAATTGAAAAAAAGTGTTATAATGATAAGATAGAAATAATTATCGATAAAATTTGTGAAAAATAGTGTTTATGAATTTTATCAAAAATAAATTTATAATATCTACAGATGCTAAAGATTCAGAAATTGGCTTTAACAAATCTGAGTTACCTCTTCTTGTTACAATAAAAAAAGAAGGGGATAGAGTGCGTCGAGGAGAAATAAATAAAAAAACTTTCCCGTATTTTCATTGATGAGAAGGTGCCGAAAAGAATTAAGAGATACTTTGCCTGTAATAAGAAATAATAAGGGCGAAGTTCTTGGTGTTTTAGGTATTGGAACAAAAGTCAATAAAAATAGAATTTATGATTATTATATAAAAAATGAAAGGATAAGACAGTGGAAAATATATTACAAGACATTGAGAAAGTTTTATTTACTCATGAGGAAATAGTTGAAGCAAGTAAACGAATTGCTAAACATATAGAAGAGGACTATAAAGATAAAGAGCCTGTTTTAATTTGTACTTTAAAAGGTGCATTACCTTTTTATGGCAGAACTTATGAAACATATTGATATTCATGTTGTTACAGATTTTATAGATGTATCTAGTTACCACGGTGGAACTGAATCTACAGGTACTATATTAATTAAAAAAGATGTAGGTATGGATATCGCTGGACGTGATGTAATTATAGTTGAGGATATTGTTGATACAGGTAGAACTTTAAAAGCACTTATCGAAAACTTATTAGAAAGAAAAGTAGCGTCTGTAACTTGTGCTTCATTACTAGATAAACCAGAAGCTCGTATCGTTGATATTGAACCGGATTATATCGGATTAATTTGTCCAAAAGCTTTCGTAGTTGGATTCGGATTAGACTATGAAGAAAGATACAGAAATACGCCATATGTAGGTGTTTTTAAAAAGAAGAAATCTATTCATAAATATAGATTTTAAATAATATAAAAAAATAATTAAAAATTTTAGTCAAATAAAGTCAAAAAAATTTTTAATCATATTTAAGGTCAAATATGGTAAAATAAGATACTTTTAGAAAAATAAATTAGGAGGTAGTTAGTCTATATGAATAATGGGAAAAAGACAAAATTCTATTCTTAGCATGCTTGCCCTTATTGTTATAGCATTGGGAGTATTTGCTTATTGGCAGCAAGACTTACCTGGGACAACAGAAAAAAACTAGACTACTCAAAAACTTGTTAAGAATATAAATGAAGACAAGATTAAAGAAATTAGTCTACAAAGAAAAAGATGAAAACTATAATGTAAAAGGGGTTTTAACAGATGGTGAAAAGAATTTTTGAATCATTAGTTCCAGCATCTGATAATGAAATCCAAAAGCAAATTAATGAAAAAGCAAAAGATGGAAAACTTAATGTAGTAGAATATAAGGCTGCAGAAAAAACTGGAGCAATTCTTTCGTTCTTAGGGAACATCGTACCATTTATCTTAATGATGGGGTTACTGTTCTACTTTATGTCACAAATGCAAGGTGGCGGTGGAGGCAAAGTAATGAGCTTCCAAAAATCTAAAAGCTAAGAAAATCGATGCAGGTGAAGGTACTGTTACATTTAACGATGTAGCAGGAGCTGATGAAGAAAAACAAGAACTTGCAGAGATGGTTGAATTCTTAAAAGATCACCGTAAATTCACTAAGATGGGTGCTAAAATACCTAAAGGTGTGTTATTAGAGGGTCCTCCGGGAACAGGGAAAACTTTATTAGCCCGTGCAGTTGCTGGAGAAGCAAAAGTTCCATTCTTCTCAATCTCAGGATCTGATTTCGTTGAGATGTTCGTAGGGGTTGGGGCTAGCCGTGTTCGTGATTTATTCAAAGAAGCTGAAAAAAATGCACCATGTATTATCTTTATCGATGAAATTGATGCTGTCGGACGTAAACGTGGTAGTGGAGTAGGTGGAGGAAACGACGAACGTGAACAAACTCTTAACCAACTTCTTGTTGAAATGGACGGATTCGATGGTGAAAAAGGTATTATCGTAATTGCAGCAACAAACCGTGCTGATGTATTAGATAACGCACTTAGAAGACCTGGACGTTTTGACAGACAAATCAAAGTTTCTACTCCAGACGTAAAAGGTCGTGAAGCAATTCTTAAAGTACACGCTAAAAACAAACCGCTTGCTAAAGATGTTGAGCTTCGTTCATTAGCTGAAAAAACTCCAGGGTTCTCTGGGGCTGACCTTGCTAATATACTAAATGAAGCAGCACTTTTAGCGGCACGTGAAAACAAAAATGCAATTGAAAAATCTGATTTAGATGAAGCTATGGACAGAGTAATCGGTGGTCCAGCTAAACGTAGTAGAGTTTATACTCCAAGAGAAAAACGTTTAGTAGCCTACCACGAAGCTGGACATGCTATTGTAGGTATGGTTCTTGACAGTGCGGATAAAGTACAAAAAGTTACTATTATTCCTCGTGGGGATGCAGGTGGATATAACCTGATGATTCCAGAAGAAGAGAAATACTTCCAAACTCGTACAGATTTAATTGATAAAATTTGTGGTCTATTAGGCGGACGTGCAGCAGAACAAATCTTCTTTAATGAAGTTTCTACTGGAGCTCACAATGACTTTGAACGTGTAACTGCAATTGCACGTGCAATGGTTACAGAGTACGGTATGAGTGATGTTGTAGGGCCAATGCAAGCTCCATTCCACGACCCATATGGTGGACGTCAATTATCAAGTATCGGTAACTATTCAGAAGAAATGCTGAAAGAAATCGATAAAGAAGTACGTAAAATTATTAATGAATGTCATGCTAAAGTGTTACACATCATTGAAACTCACAGAGATCAGTTAGAACTTATCGCTCAAACTCTTATGAAAGTTGAAACAATTGATAGAAAAGAAATTGTTGCTCTTTACCAATTTGGTAAAATGCCAAAAGAGTTAGACGAAAGAGAAGCAGAACAACTTGATAAAATAGTTAATAAAAAAATACTATGAAGAACAAGCTCGTTTAGCTAAAGAAAAAAAGAATCAGGACCAGAGATTTATGTAGAGTCTACTGATGATACTGATAACAAAGATATAGAAGAATAATATGAAGGCCAGGTTTGAAATTAATTCAAATCTGGTTTTTTTATGTTTTAAAATTATATATTTCCAGGGAAATTAACTTCAGTTAAGTTTAAAAGCTATACAATATATTTTATGGTATAATTGTTATTAATCTACTATTTTGAAAAATAAGAATATATAGAGATTATTGGAGGAAAAAAATGAAGTATTTAACTAGTGAAGAAGTTAAACAAGCTAAGAAAAAAATATTAGTGTTATAAAAACCTTATAAAAACAACAAAAGAAATAATATTTTCTAATATCTTCACGTTCTTTAATGCGATGAACTTGGTGTTAGCTGCTTTTATCGCAACAACGTTAAGATTTGAAAAATATGTTATTTTTTTAGGTGTTATCGCAATAAATACTGCTATAGGTATTTATCAAGAAGTTAAATCTAAAAAAATGCTTTTAGAAGAACTAAGTTTATTAGGGACGAAATAAATATCGCGTAAATCGTGATAATGAAATAATAGAAGTCGATTCAGAAGAAATAGTTTTAGGTGAGTACCTTCATCTAAATCTAGGAGACCAAGTGCCTGTAGATGCTGAGATAATCGAAGGTAGTATTGAGGTCGATGAATCGTTACTAACTGGAGAGAGTGATAATATTTACAAAACTACAGGGGACGCGCTTATGAGTGGTAGTAACGTAGTAAGTGGTAGTTGCCTAGTAAAAGTTACCGCAGTTGGTGGTGATAGCTATATTAATAAACTAGCTAAGAGCACAAAAGAATTTAAAAAATATCCATCAAAACTAAGAGATTATATGGATAGAATCCTGAAAGTAATATCAGTACTATTAGTTCCAGTAGCTATTATGCTTTATGTTAGAGGTGCTAGTCTAGGACGTGGTTATACGGATATAGTTTTACGTAGTGCAGGTGCATTAGTAGGTATGATACCAGAAGGGTTAATTCTGCTTGTAAGTGTGTCTTTAGCGGTTGCTGCGATGAAACTAGCGAAGAAGAAAGTTCTAGTGCAAGAACTATACTGTGTAGAAACTCTTGCACGTGTAGATGTACTTTGTTTTGATAAAACAGGAACAATAACTACAGGTAACATGAATGTAGTAGAGATAGATGAAAAAGTAGCTAGCGAGTTATCTAGTTATTTAGCATATTTTGAAGATGAGAATGCCACATCAAGAGCTTTAAAAAATTATTTAACTTGTGAGAAAAAATGGAATGTTAACGAAATTGGTGCATTTTCTAGTAAAAATAAATATTCATACATCCAATTAAAAGAAGGTGGGACATATTTCTTCGGTGCCTATGAATTTTTAGGATTTGAAGAAGGTATGACGGAATACTATGAGAACCTGAAACAACAGGGTTATAGAATATTATCTCTAGCTTATACTGATGAAAAAGTAACTACTCCATCAAACATGAAGTTAATTGGTCATGTAGTGCTTTCTGACGAAATCAAAGCTAATACAAAAGAGACATTTAAGTACTTTGAATCACAAGGAGTGGCCGTAAAAATAATAAGTGGAGATAACCACATCGCGGTACTTGGAGTGGCTAAAAAAGCAGGGTTTAAAGAAGATGCTCGTGCTGTAGATATGACGAAAGTAACAGATGATAACTTTGAGTCTGTAGTATTAGAAAATGATATTTTTGGTCGAGTGACTCCAGATCAAAAACAACGTATGGTAGAGATTCTACAAAAAAATGGAAAAACTGTTGCCATGAGTGGAGACGGTGTTAATGATGTACTAGCACTGAAAAAAGCGGATATTAGTTTTGCGATGAATGGTGCAACTAGTGCTGCTAAGAGTGTTTCTAATATTGTATTTTTAACAAATGACTTTGCAGTATTTTATGATATTTTAATGGAAGGTCGTCGTGTAATTAACAATATTCAAAAAGTAGCATCGCTATTTTTAACAAAAACATTCTTCTCGATAGTATTTGCGGTGATAAGTGTGTTATTCGCCTTTGAATTTGCATTTATTCCGATTCAATTTACGATTATTTCGGCTATAACAATAGGAGTTCCATCGTTCTTCTTAACGTTTGAATCGAATAAAGAAAAAGTAAGTAATAACTTTATGAGAGATATTTTAACGAATGCCGCTATCGGTGGTGGAGTATTGGTAGCGAGTGTCCTATTGACAAATATTGTAATAGATAACCAAGCTCAAATGAAGTTTATTTGCTTTGTGCTAGCACTTGTTAATGGATTATGTATGGTGGCTAAAGTTAGTTTACCTCTAAATAAATATAAAGTAGTATTATTAGGAGTACTAAGTTTTGCGGCTATAGTTGGTGTGTTTGTTAATATATTTATTTTGAAAAACCACTTTGCGCCATTAGCTGTGCCACAGTTACTATATATAGTAGGACTTGGATGCGTAATAGCAACTATTCATTTCTTTACAAAAACGAAAAAAAGTTTAGTTTAATTAAGACGACAATTAGTCGTCTTTTTATTCCTTTATAAAAATCGAAATATATAATATAATAAATATTAACGAACTAGGAGTATTTAATAATGAAAAAAATTTTTTTAGTAGTGACCATAACAAGTATTTTGTTGTTAATTGGATTTATAGTTGGAAATATTTATTACGAAAAAAATATAAAATAGAACATATTGTAAAAAAAGTGATAAAGCAAAAAAACAGCGGTCGAAAAATATGTTAAAGAAAAAATAGAAAACAAGGCTTTGACACCAGAAGGAAAAAAATTAAAAAGTTATAAGATTGATTATAGTAAAGTTAAAAAAAGAATCCTATGGGAGGGATTAATATTTCAATAATAGTTAATGATAATGAAGAAATGATAGTAAATACCACATTGGAAAAAACTCGAGAGGTGAGTATATAATAGACTCAACAGCTATTTCTCCCGAACTATGGAAACTTACGGATAGAGGGCAAAAAGAGGGAATAAGTTAATAAAAAAACATTTATAGAATAGGTATAGTTTATAAAGAAAGATGTCTAGTTTTGACAACTAAAAATACAATTGTGATAGAGACAGAGGTAATGATATGTTGAAGAAAGTAGTGAAAGTAATCTTATTAGTTTTGTTTATAGTGCTTTCATCAATAGGGTTATTAAAGGGTAAAGGATATATAGAGAGTAAAAGAATAGAACATATTGTGAAAAAGTGATGAAGCAAAAGAGGTAATAGAAAAAAAGGTTGAAGAGTATGGATAGTAAAGCCTTAACCCCAGAAGGGAAAAATTAGAAGTTATAAGATAGATTATAATAAAGTAAAGAAAAAAATCCAATGGGTGGTATATATATACTCTTAATAATTAATGATGACCCCTGAGATGATATTTGATACAACTTTGGAGAAAAAAATACTGTAGGTGGGAAGTATACTACCGGAGCGGGAGGGCTTAGTCCAAAAATTATATAAAGCTTACAAATGAATTAGAGGAATAATATATAATAAGAAAAAAATAAAAATAGAGGTGATAATATTGAAGAAAAAAAGTATTAATAGGAATTTCACTAGTTTTACTAGTAGTTGTCGCAATAGTAGGGGTAACAAAGTATAGAGGAAATATGAATAGTAATAAAGAAATAGAAAGTATAGTGAAAAGTGATGAGGTAAAAGAGACTATAGAAAATACGCTTAGGGCTATAGATGATAAAGCTTTGACGCCAGAAGGTAAGATAAAAAAAGTTACAAGATAGAATATGATGAATCTCAAAAGAAATCCGATGGGCGGTATAGGTGTATATTTAATAATTAATGATGACCCTGAGATGAAATTAAACACTACTCTACAAAAAGGTACACAAGGGAAAAAGTACGAAACAGGTGCTTTGGGGCGTAGTCCGAAATTAAGAAACCTTACACAAGAGAAAAGAGGTGCAATTACTATATCGGATAAGGAAAATATATATTTAACAAATCAAGCATATGTTAAAGATCCTTACTTAGGTATGTCCTTAGAAACTTCTGATAAGAAGTATGTTGCAACTCTATCTGATATAAATGATAATCGTACCAATAATGGAGAACGAATTTTCTTATATACAAAAACAATAGACGGAGAAGATGTGGTTAAACCCGATGCTCAGACTAGGGATAGAATAAAGGTGAAAGAAGTAACGATATTGTTCCAAGGGTTGCCGCGCGATGCAAAAGAGGGGGATTCGTCAAGAAATCTGGTAGAAAAAGCCTTGAAAACAACAAAAAGTATTTTGTCGAATGACAAGGCTGCGGTAGAGAGGTTAAAAGCTTCATCGGAATATTTAAAAGATATTATGGAGAAGTATCCATTTGCTAAAATTAATATATATGGTCATTTGTTAGGGGGAGCAGATGCGCAATATGCTTTAGCAAATGTAACAGATTATGATAGAATAAAAATCTGTTTATCTATATAATAGTCCAAATGTCTTTCCTATTTTATCTTATGAACAAAGATTAAATGCCAGTGCATTATATGACAACATAAATAACTTTATAGATAGTAAAAGACATAGCAGGTTTTGGTTATGAAAAAGATAAGGGGACTGTTGGTAAAAATATATGAAGTAGAATCTAATTGTTAAAAAAAGTAATTAGTGACCAATGAAATGATAATATTATTAAATTAATATAAAATATCAATACAAAAAAACAGCAAATTTAAAATGAAGATTTGCTGTTTTTTTGTATTGTTGAACGAGATGATTTGCTTGAATAGAAGGTGCAAAGATAAAATGAAAAATAAATAAAATGTATTAATCAACACTATGGATATTTGGAGTCTTAATGTAGCTAAAAATATTATATTTCTCCTTAAGTAATACAAAAAAATATTTATATAGACATATAATATACATATTTCAGTGTAGAATGAGCAACATAATATCATAGAATTGAACTACAACATATGTTGCAGTTTTTTTTGTTGTTTAAAAAAATAGATAAATAAAGTGATAATTTGATATAAGATGGACAATAAAAAAATCTTTTTAAAAATATACTATTCTAGATTTATATTTAATTATTTCATGAAATAATATACAAAGTGATAAAAAAAGTATTATAATTGTAATAAGTAAAAATATGATAGAAGGTGATGGTGTTGGTAAAAAAAGCATTAATAGGAGTATCACTAGCGGTATTAGCCACAGTAGGAGTAGTAGGAGGTAAAGTATATATGAACAATAATGATAATAAAATAGAAAACATTGTAAAAAAAGTGATGAGGCAAAAAGAGGCGATAGAGAAAATGTTAAAAGAACAAGATGATAAAGCCTTAACTCCGGAGGGAAAAAATAAAAAGTTATAAGATAGATTACAGTGAAGTGAAAAAATCCAATGGGTGGTATAAGTATAAAAAAATTATTATTAATAATGATGAGGAACTTACTATAGGTACTATTATTAACAAATATAATTCAGGAAAAGATTATAGTTTAGGAGCCTTAAGTTTTTCTTCAAAAATTACATAAATTATTGTATGAGGGGTAGAGGTTATGGCGTATTCAGATGAAACTAATGTAAATTTAGCGAAAGAGGAGTATGAAAAATAGAAATATAGGTGATTCATTAAGGACTAATCCTGGTAATGAGTATGTAGGTATCTTATCTGATGCAAACGACAACCGTAGTAATAAAGGAGAACAAATTTATACTTATACTAAAACAAGTGGAAGTAATGAAGTTGTGTCTCCAGATGCTCCGCTTAGTGAAAGAGAAAAGGTTGAGGAAATAACAATATTATATAGAGGTTCAACTGCTCCGACTGAAATATTTTCTAATGGGGGAGATGTATTAAGAGATTGGGGAGCAAATGATATTCCGATGGCTGGGAAAATAATGTTAGGAGAGAAGGGTGCTACTGGACAATTGGAAGCATCATCGGATTATTTAAAAGAAATGATGGATAAGTATCCAAATGCGAAAATTAATATTTATGCTCATTCATTAGGGTCAATGGATGCTCAATATGCCTTAGCGAATGTAACGGATTATTCTAGAATTAAGTCGGCTCATCTATATAATGGTCCAAATATTTATTCAACACTTACAGAAGAGCAAAAAATAAATGTTAGCGCATTGTATGATAAAATAAATAATTATGTAGATAGCAGAGATATAGTTGGTTTGGGATATAAAAAAGGAGAAGGTACAGTAGGGAAAACATATAAGTTTATTGGAGAGGATAAGATTTCTGAAGAGGTATCTAAAGGAAAGTTTAAAGGAGCGCTTATAGGGAGTGTTTTTGGGTTAGGTGTTGCACGTATAGGTAAAAATATAGGATCCGTTTTTGGAAATATAGCTGGGGCAACAGATCAGCATATGTGGGGAGGATATCGATTTGATAGTGATGGGAATCTTATTAATGAGGATGGAAAGAGAGTAAAAGCGTGGAATAAGCCTGATGAAATAAAGAAACTTCAAGCAGAAGCAAAAAACAAAGTTAGAGATGCGGCGATTAATAAAGTTCAAGGTCTTTCGGTTGATGTAGATCATGACGGTAAACTTGATGCTCAATTCGGAAAAGATAAGCTACTTACAACTGAGTTGATGCCGGGTAGTGGAGCGGGTAAAGATATAGTAATTAATTTCTCTTCTCTGCAAGGATTATCCAAAAATTTACAAGGGTTATTAGAAGATATAAAACAAATAAGAGAGTTATTAACTAAATCTACCACAACAAATAGTACTGTAGAATCAAGAAAGGCAAGTAGAACGGAGACTCTAGAACAATCGATAGTAAGTTACTTAGAACAAATAAATCTTATAAAGAGTATTAAAAAAATTTAGATAATTTTTATACAAAAATTAGAAGATAAAGAAAAACTATTCTCAGAAATAGCTAATTATAGTACATATCAATTTTTCTAGACAATTTGACAGGATTGGATTTAGTGGTTTTAAAAACATGGTGTTATAGAAGTGGGGCCTCATGGGATTATGGTATAGTGACTAAATTACTAGATTCACTGAGTAAAAAGGCTGGAGAAACTTGGGATACTATTAGTAAAACAATTAACGTGGTACAGGGTTCAACTGATCCTGGTAAATTCTTTACTATTTACACAAGAACAGGGATAGCTCAAAAAGGTGTGGATACAATAAATAGTTTTAAGAAAAGTATAGGTGATACTTTAAAAGGTGAGGGAATAAGATCAACATTTGACGATGGAATAGCTAATCCTCTTACGGAAGTGTTAGCTGTTGAACTAACTAATGTTGACAAAATGGAAGCATGTATAAATAGTATGATTGGTAGTGTTAATGCACTAGCTGAAAGTCATAGAAATAATGATGCTACGATTGAACGAAACTGGAGATCTAATCAAGATGTAATGGGTGGCTATATAGTAGGGAGTATTCCGACGGATTTTAAGACTTTTGTCGACAGATCAAACTTGTTTGATGACTTAGAAGTGTTAAAAGCTTTTGACCAACAAGTCGATAATACTACAAAATCTTTAGGGGATAGTATGATAACTGCTTTTTCTGGGTATTTAACTGAGTCTAAAAGTAGTGTTGATGCTACTCATAGTGGTTTAAATGATACTGAGTCTGCAGCTAGAGATGTTATAGCTGAATTTTCTACAGAAATATGTTATAAGGTGAAGTTAAGTATCAACTTTTATAATACGGTTGAAGCGTGTATTAGTATCGCTAGCAGCATTAAAGAAATTAAGAGTTTTATAGATAGTATTGAGCAGGAATATCAGGAAACAATACAAACAATCTTTAATACTGGTAATTCACTCCCTTCATTAAAAAAACACAACTTAGAAGTTATTTAGAAGATGCAATATATAATTATTCTACGTTGTCTGATGTAGTAAAAAGGTCAAAGGGTTATAGCATCGATTATGAATAGAATATATACACAAGCTCTAGGATTTTTTTAAGATTAGTGAATGAAAAATAAAGGTAAATCAATAGAAGCTCTAGAGGAAAGAATGGAAGAGATGGGAACTATGGCTTCTCATATCTCACAAATAGTAGAGCAATGTTTTGGAAGTAAAGCATAATAAATATATAAAGCGAAGAAGATTTTCTTCGCTTTTTTTTATGTACTAAGTAGATGTACATGTAAAAGTATATAAAAATATATACAAAAATATTAAAATGATATTATAATTATAAGTAAAAATAATAGAGCAGGGAGGATGAGATTGTTGAAAAAAAGTACTAAAAGGAATCCTGATAGTTTTTACTTTTTAATTATAGGGTCAGTAGGATTTATATTGGTTAAAGAATATATAGAAAGTAAAAAGAATAGAACATATAGTAAAAAAAGTGATGAAGCAAAAAGAAGTTTTAGAGAATATGTTGAAGAAAAATGGACAGTAAAGCTTTAACACCAGAAGGAAAGATAAAAAGTTATAAGATAGATTTTGATAAAGTTAAAAAGAAACCCAATGGGTGGGATAAATATATATATAATAATTAATGATGATCCGGATATGGTATTAGATACTACTTTGCATAAGGGTACTAGAGGAGATAAGTATGAAACAGGAGCAAGAGGAATTAGTCCTAAATTAGCAAATTTTTATCAATTAGGTAAAAAAAGGTAATTTAATGTATATAGTCTATATATAAAAGCACAGTAATAAAAAAATAGTTTAGGAGAGGAACGATGAAAAAAAGTATTAAAAAGGAATCCTGGTAGTTTTACTTTTTAATTATAGGATCAGTAGGGACTTATATTTGGTAAAGAATATATAGAAAGTAAAAAGAGTAGAGCATATAGTAAAAAGCGATGATGGGAAAGAAGCAATAGAGAATATGTTGAAGAAAATGGATAATAAAGCTCTAACCCCAGAAGGTAAAAATAAAAAAAGTTATAAGATAGATTTTTGATAAAGTAGGGAAAAAAATCCGATGGGAGGAATATATATACTTTTAATAATTAATGATGATCCGGAGATGAAGTTGGATACAACTTTAGAGAAAGGTACACAAGGGAAAAAAAGTATAAAACAGGAGCAAAGGGAATTAGCCCTAAACTAGATAAGTTTATATATGGAGAAAAAGCGATAATTATATGTATATAAAAAAATGAACACCGCTGACAGTGGTTTAGAATAAAAGGAGGTCTTTAGAAAATGGCAAAGAAAAAGAAGAAAAGTAAAAATATGATGGAACGCTATCATGGACCATTAATTGAAAATGAAGTGGTGTTAGGGTATATAAAGCTTGTGCCATGGCTTACTCTGGTGATTTCAGGTATGATATTTTGGGGGATGGCAATCGGAAATTGGACTGACGTCTATAGAACTTTGTTTGAGGTGTGCATATACTACAGTGCTTTCGCAATAGTCATTTCTTTTTTTGATAAGTTTATTTTAAAATTTAAAATTTTCGTTTATCTGCTTATTTCATTGATTTTCGTAGTGTTAACTATTGATATTAGTTGTATAAATTTGTTGCTTATTTCTCAAGGTGAGTTATCTTCAGAAATGATGGTAGTTTGTGTTTATATAGCAATAGGTCTGTTTCTAATTTTCAGCTTTGTTTATGCATGGCATTATTTGCCGAAAAATCAAGGGAAGATTTGGGCGATTAACCAATGGGAAACTTATGAAAAACTACTTAGAAATAAGAAATTAATGAAGTTTCTAAAACCTTTACCAGTTGTTGCTTTGTGCTTGTAGCGATAGCTGTTTTCTCAGGACATGAGAACTATATTGAATGTGTCTTTGGTGTTTTAAATGGAATTTTAGATTTATTTGCTTTTCCAGCTCTTGTAGTAGATGCTATTTATGGAGCTATCTATATAAGTGGAAATCCTAGCTACGATGAGTTGGAGTAGAAGGTGTGATTATACGCAAATAAAACTTTAAAAAAAGAATAGTGTCGTATAAACCGATGTTTTAATAAATAAATATAGAAATATATATAAAGTGAAGAATGTTTTCTGCTTTTTTTATTTTTATAAGACATAGATAGTTAATATTATAATTATTTGGATAAATATAACTTACTAATTGTGATAAGAGTAATAGCACAGAAAAAAATATTACCTAAATTTTTATTAAGCTATTTCTGAATATTGAATTGATTTTTTTCTGATTATTTAAGTTAAAATATAGATATTATTTCTAAAAAAACCAGGAGGAGTTATTAACATGAAATTTCCGAAGAAGCCAGTAGTAAGTGTAGTGAGCTTATCTTTACTAGTGGGGAATGTAAATTTATTAACTAATAATATTAATTCAAAAATATATTTATGCACAAAATGATGCAAAAGAACAAGCATTATCTAATGTTTCAAAAAGAAGATGAGAAAAAAATTTAATAATGATGATAAGGTAAAAAAATAATTGTTAAATTAAAAGAGGATAAAGTAAATCCTGACGATTTAAAAACTGCTGAAGGGTTAAAAAAACGTGAAGCTAGCACAAAAGAACCTCGTGAAAAAGCCTTAAAAGAAATAAAAGAAAAAGGTGTGAATTATGAAAAACTATTTGAATATGACACGCTTTTAAATGGGTTTGCTTTAGAAACTACTTATGAAGATGCTAAAAAAATTCAAGCAATGAACTTCGTAGACAGTGTTGAAGTAAGTGTTGCTTACAAAAAACCAGAAACAACTACTAATGCAGTTGAAACAAAAAAAGAAGAGGTAAATGACTTCTATAAAGCTCTAGATAGTTATAATCTAATTAACATTCAACCACTATGGGATAAAGGTTACCGTGGGCAAGGAAGAGTAATAGCGGTGCTTGATTCAGGGCTTGATCCTGATCACCCAGTTTTAAGATTAACAGATAACTCTCAGTCTAAATATAAAACAAAAGAAGATGCTGAAAAAGCGATGAAAGAAGCGGGTATAGACTATGGTAAGTGGTATAGTGATAAATTACCGTTTGCTTTCAACTATAATGATTGGAACAATGATATTAAACAAAGTGGTTTCAAATCACATGGTATGCACGTTGCTGGTACTGCGGTAGGAAACCCTAAAGAAAAAAGTGGAACAGGTGACTATATTACAGGTGTAGCCCCAGAAGCACAATTAATATTTATGCGTGTATTCTCAGAATCTAAAAACTCAGGAACAGAGTCTTACATTTATACTAAAGCTATCGAAGATGCTATTAAGTTAGGTGCCGATACTATTAACTTAAGTTTAGGATCACCAGCTGGTTCTGTAATGGAAGTTGGAGATGGTTTAATTAGCGCATTAGAAGTTGCTAAAAAAGCTGGGGTAAATATTGTAGCTGCGGCAGGGAACAATGCCTACTTCTCTAAAGGTGGTTTTGATTACATCACACCACGTGCGGTTAACCCAGACTACGGAACAGTAGGGCGTCCATCAGTATCTGATGATGCTATTTCTGTTGCTAATATTAGTAATAGTGTACTAAATAGAGAAATTGCTACAGTTGCGAACTTATTAGGTAATGTAGCTTTCAACAATGGTAATGTGCCTATCTTTACATATTCAAAACTTTTTGAAAATAAAGACTATGACTATGTTTACGTAGGTGTTGGGAAAGAAGAAAACTATGAAGGCAAAGATTTAACAGGTAAAATTGCCTTAGTTCAACGTGGTGAAAATAGCTTTGAAGATAAGGTGAAAATAGCTAAAAAACATGGAGCCGCAGGGGTAATAGCGTACTTTAATGATGGAGATACTATCTATAATGTTGTCTTAAATGGTCAAGATAAAGACTTCCCAGTAGTAACGACTTATTATAACTTTGGTAATGAGCTTGCTCAACATGAAGGTGAGTATAAAATTAACTTTAACGGAAAATGGGAGAAAAAACCAAATGAAAATGTTGGTAAATTCGACGATTCATCTAGTTGGGGATTAACAGTTGATGGATATTTAAAACCAGACGTTACAGCACCAGGTGGAGATATTATCTCTTCATATAATGATGGAAGATATGGATTAGACAGTGGGACAAGTATGGCTTCACCTCACGTAGCCGGGGCAACTGCATTAATAAAACAAGCTCTTGCGGAAAGATTCCCAAGTAAGACAGCGGAAGAACTTCAAAAATTAGTAAAACACTTATTAATGAGTACAGCTAGTATTAATGTTAATAAAGATAATGGTGTATACATTTCTCCAAGACAACAAGGTGCAGGATTAATAGATGCGTATAAAGCTGCTTATGGAGATGTTTATGTTACTGGAACAAATGACTACGGTAGTGTAAGTTTAGGTAATGTAGGTGATAAATTCGATGTAAAACTATTAGTTCATAATATTTCGGATAAACCTAAAACTTTAAAATATAAATCAACACTAATTACAGATGATGCATATGGAGAAGGTAATGGTGATTGGACTGGTTACTTAACTATGACTTCACGTCTACTTAATGAAATAGAAGGTGAAAAAAACAGTTACTGTAGGTGCAAATTCAACTTCAGAAATAACAGTATCTGTAGATGCAAGCAAATATAACGAAGAACTATTAAAATTATTTAAAAAAATGGTTATTATTTAGAAGGGTTTGTAGAATTTTTACGGAGCTGATGGTAAATCAACAGATAAAGTAGCAAGTATACCATTTGTAGGATTTAAAGGGAGTTCCAAAACTTACCAGTATTAGAAAAAAACCAATTTATTCTATGAAAGATGGAGAAAAACCAACATATGAATATGGATTTGATTCAAATAATAATAACTGGGATTCTCTAACGGATATGAACTTCACAGGTATATTGACTACATATAAAGAAGATAAGAAAGATAAGAGAACTCTTGCAGGTGCATATATTAACCCAATAACTAATGTGAGATTCTTTACAGATAAAATATTCTTCTCTCCTAATGGGGATGAAAACTATGATGAAATCGGTATGCGTGGAGTATTCTTACGTAACTATGAAAACTTAAAATTAACAGTATACGCAAAAGATGATGTTGAACGTAAAAATCCACTTTACGAAAATGGAAATGCCTCAGGAAATAAAAACTTCTTTAACAATACAGGTAAAAAATATACTGCATTATCATTAACAAACTGGAAGGGTGTAGATAAAAACGGTAACCCTCTTCCAGATGGAGAATATCAATATGTTCTTTCATATAGTTCGCAAGCGACTGGTGCTAAAATGCAAGAAACATCATTTAATGTAGTAATCGATAGAAAAGCTCCTAAGATTACAGGTGCTAATGGTGGATATTATGATGAAGCTACACGTAAGTTCACTCCTTACCCAATATTGGAAGACGGAAGCGGAGTATTCTATAAAAAATTAAGTTATGGTAAAAATGTGATCCAACCTAATGAAGACGGAAGTTACACTATTCCAGAAGGTGTAGACTTAAAAGATGTTACTTTCGAAGTAAAAGATTTCGCCGATAATAAAGATAGCATTACTCTATCTAATATTGCAGGTAATGGTAAAGGTAGCCTTGAAGTAGAAATCAGAAAAGGTGATGGAACAGGAAATAACTCTCGTAGAGTTCGTTACAAAATCACTAATGAAAAAGGTGAGGTAGTAGGTGATGACTTCTCACGTAATAAACGAACTTACCAATCATTACCATTTGGTAAATATACTGTAGAAGTAGTGTTATTAGATGAAGATTATAGATTAAAAACACCTTCAAAAATAGAATTCGAAATAACTAAAGACACTCCAACTAAAGAAGTAGAGTTCAGAGTGGATGAAATCATCAAAAAAACGCTGTAGAAATCAGTTTCGATAAACCAGTTCCTACAGGTACAAAAGTATATGCTGTATCTGAATCAGGAACAAAAATAGAATTACCAACAAGTCTATATGGAAAAAATGCATTCCAAAAACGTTTAGAAAATGGTAAATACACAATTCAAATCGTTACTCCAGAAGGTTATACACTAGAAGAAAATAACTTTGAATTAGAAGTTAAAGATGGACATAATAGAAAACAAGTTGGTATAACTGAAAAAGCAGTAGAAACACCGAAAGAAGACAAAGAGAAAGAAACACCAAAAGACGATAAGGTGACAGAAACTCCGAAAGAAGACAAGGAAAAAGAAACACCGAAAGAAGATAAAGAGAAAGAAACACCAAAAGTAGACAAAGTTGTTGAGACTCCAACTCCAAGTACACCAACGACGCCAACAACACCAGTAAAAGAAACACCAGTGACACCGGCGCCAAGCACAACGCCAACAACACCGGCAAAACAAACACCAGTGACACCAGCGCCAAGTACAACGCCAACAACACCGGCAAAACAAACACCAGTGACACCGGCACCAAGCACAACGCCAACAACACCGGCAAAACAAACGCCAGTGACACCGGCACCAAGCACAACGCCAACAACACCGGCAAAACAAACACCAGTGACACCGGCACCAAGTACAACGCCAACAACACCGGCAAAACAAACACCAGTGACACCAGCGCCAAGTACACCAACAACGCCAGTGAAAGAAACACCAGTGACACCAGCGCCAAGTACACCAACAACACCAGCGCCAAGTACGACGCCAACGACACCGGCAAAACAAACGCCGGTGACACCAGCGCCAAGTACACCAACAACGCCAGTGAAAGAAACACCAGCACCAAGTACACCGGTTAAAGAGAGTCCAAAAGAAGACAAAGTAACAGAAACACCAAAAGAGGACAAAGTTACAGAGAAACCGAAGGAAGACAAGGTGACAGAGACTCCAAAAGAAGATAAAGTTACACCAAACCAAGGTGGAAACTCAAATAGTCAAGTTAGCAATGTAAGCAAAGACAATAAACCAAATACTAGTACTACAGCTCCTCAAGTTGATAAAAAAGAATTAACAAATCAACTTAACAATAGTAGTAAAACAGTAGGAAGTTCAAGTTTTGCTAAGGCTAGCGAAGAAAATAGACAATCATATCTAAATTCTGTAAGCAGAGCCCAAGAAGTAGTTGCTAATGGTCAATCTACTCAAGAAGATGTAAAATAATGTACTAAACACATTGAAAGAATCTGAAGAGAAAGTTACTGATAAAGCTCCTGAAAAATCTTCAAGCTCAGATGATAAAGCAAAAGATCAATCAAAAGACCAAGCTAAATCAGAAGAAAAAACAAATAATGACAACAAATCAGAGAAAAAAGAAGAAAAATCTTCTGATAAAGAATCAAACAATACCTTAGTATATGTAGGTTCAGGACTACTAGTATTATTACTAGCGGGTGTACTATTTAGACGACGTGGTTAATAAATAATAAAAAAAGAAGTATCTTAACTCATTATGAGTAAAGATGCTTCTTTTTAAAATGTTGATTTGTAAAATTCTCCCCAAGCATACATGCTGTCAATAATAGGTTCTAAAGTTTTTCCTAAGTCTGTAAGTGTATATTCTACACGGGGTGGAACTTCTGGATAAACTTCTCTTTCTATAATTCCCTTCTCTTCTAGTGAGCGAAGGTTGGCGGTTAATACTTTTTGGCTGACTCCACTAAGTGATTTTTTCAGCTCTCCAAAGCGTTTTGTACCGGTTAATAGGTCTCTTAAGATCAATATTGTCCATTTGTTACTTAGCAATAATAATGTGACCTCAACAGGGCAAGCTGGGAGATTTGAAGGTAGTTTTTTATTTGGCATATTATTCTCCTAAAATAATCATATATATTGATTTTATATGATATATACAATTAAGGTCAAGATAAAAATAGGTTGATATATTTAAAATTTTTACTTAATAATATATTCTTCTATTTAGCGCGTTGTGGGAATAATACTGCTAAACCTTGACTATATACTGCTTGTATCAATGATGGCCAAGCATTTTTTTTGTGGCTTTTGGTTCTTTTCCTTTTGCGATATTTTTGCATAAGAACTTGGTAATAAACTATACCAAGAAGTGAACCAAAAAAATTTTATCTAACTTTTTAACTCCTGTTGATACACGTGTAGTTTCTACAATAGTATATGTACCTTGTTTAATTTTATTAGGTATATTTGGATCAATTGTCAGTGGACGAGCGATACCTATAAAATCAGTAGTATTATCATTTAATAATGTGTTCATCGCATTAATAGAACGAATACCACCTGTAACAATAACAGGAATATCAATTTTTTGTTTTAGTTTTTTGCTATATTCTGCGAAAAAAATACTTTATTGCTAGATGTACTTGTAGCACCCATCATCGCAGGTCTTTCATATGTTCCGCCTGAAATTTCGATAAAGTCTAATCCTAGGTTAGCAAGCTCGACAATAGTTTCTAAAGAATCCTCTTCTGTAAGACCATCTTCTTTAAAATCAGTAGAGTTAATTTTTATTCCAATAGGAAAATCTTTTCCTAATTCTTCTCTCATTCCAAGGTAAATTTCTTTTAAAAATCTCATTCTATTTTCTAGAGAGCCACCATATTTATCAGTTCTTCTATTATCGTGTGGAGATAAAAATTGACTAATTAAATAACCGTGTGCTGCGTGAATTTGAACCCCAGAGAAACCTGCTTCTTTTGCAACTTTCGCAGAAGATACAAATTTTTGAACAAGTTCTTCAACTTCATTAGTAGTCAGAGCACGTGGTGTGCTAAACAATTTATTAAGGCCATTTCCTAAAGGTACAGCACTAGGTGCCACTGTCTCTTTAGCTATAGTTTTTGGGGCTTGTTTACCAGGGTGATTTAATTGCACCATAACCTTAGCTCCATGTTGTTGTCCTTGATTTGCCCAATCTTTAAGAATTTCCATATTAGAATTATTATCAAAAAACTATATTTCCTGGTTCTGCAGTTCCTTTAGGATCAATCATAATATTTCCTGTAATAATTAATCCAGTTCCGCCTTCGGCCCAACGTTTATATAATGTAGCAATATTTTTTTTAGGTTGAAAATTTTTTTGTCCCCATTCCTTCACTCATAGCTGATTTGAAGAAACGATTTTTTTATAGTAGTTCCATTTGGTAATGTAATAGGGGTGAATAGTAAGTTTTCTGTCATTATTCAATCTCCTTACTTTTTATTTGTTTAAACTATTCTACTATAATAAAAAAATATTTAGCAATATAAAAAGTGTATTAAAAGTTATTGAAAGAATTTTTAAATTCATACACTATTAGTAACTTTAAAGTAACTAACCTACATTAAAGTGCGTACTTGTTAAGTGTAAAGTGTGATGTTAATATATAATTGAAATTAGAAAGAAAGTGAGCTGATTCACATGGATAAAAATATTACAAGCAAAAAAATTAATAGAAGAAGCTGACGCAATAGTAATAGGAGCTGGTTCAGGTTTATCTGCAGCAGCAGGATTAACATATAGTGGTGAGCGTTTTGAGAAAAAAACTTTAAGGATTTTTATAGCAAAAATATAAAATGCCTGATATGTATTCTGCGGCTTTCTATCCATTTAAAACCTCTGAAGAGAAATGGGCTTATTGGAGCAAACATATATTTTTAAATAGATATTCAGATGATGGTTTGGAACTATATAAGGACTTATATAATATTGTAAAAGATAAAAAAATTATTTCGTCATAACAACTAATGTCGATAGTCAATTTGAGAAGGTTGGTTTTGATAAAAGTAAATTCTTTGAAGTCCAAGGAAATTATGGAGAATTTCAATGTTCTGTACCTTGTCATAACAAAGTTTATAATAATAAAGACCAAGTACTTAAAAATGCTTGAACAACAAAAAGATTTAAAAAAATTCCTACTGAACTTATTCCGAAATGTCCTGTTTGTAATAGTGAAATGACTACGCATTTAAGGGTTGATCACAGATTTGTGGAAACAGAAGAATGGGATAAGCAATGTGATAAATATTATAGTTTTATAAACGATAATCAAGATAAGAGTATAGTATTATTGGAACTAGGGGTAGGTTTTAATACGCCTACAATTATTAGATTTCCTTTTGAAAGATTAAACAACAGGCTACCTAAAAGCGAGTTTAATAAGGGTAAACCAAGAAGATTTTTGAGTCAGCAGGGGTAATTACAATAACTAATGATATGAAGGAGGTATTTGAATCATGGAACAGCTAGATTATTTAATAAGGACATTAAATCCTAATGTAAAAAAATACCAGAAAGTAAACAAGAAAAAAAGAAGATTTATTAAGAACGTTAATGAACATTTGGGAAGTAGAAAACTTACCAGAACAATTTTTTTGATGTTCAAGATAAATATTTAAAAACAAAAAAATTAAGCGAAAAAGAAAAATTGTTGAGTTAGAAGAATTAGATGAAGTTGAAAAAAATATTTATCTATGGCAAGGTGATATTACTACATTGAAAGTTGATGCTATAGTAAATGCTGCGAATAAAGCACTTCTTGGATGTTTTATACCTCATCACAGATGTATCGATAATGCGATACATACTCAGGCAGGCTTGCAGTTAAGACAAGAATGTTTTGAAATCATGCAAAAGCAAGGTGAGTTTGAAAAAAACTGGTCAAGCTAAAAATAACTTCTGGGTATAATCTTCCGGCTAAATATGTAATACATACTGTTGGTCCAATAATTTATAATTCAGTTGAAGATAGTGACAAAAAAATTATTAGCTTCATGTTATAGAAATTGCTTGGAATTAGCTTTAAAAAATAATTTAAAGAGTATTGCTTTTTGTTGTATAAGCACTGGGGAGTTTAGATTTCCTAATGATTTAGCTGCGCAGATTGCTGTCGCTGAGGTTCGTAAAGTGCTTAGTGAAAATCCTGACAAAGATATAAAAGTAGTATTTAATGTATTTAAAGATAGCGACTTAGCTATTTATAGAGATATACTTTGTTAAAGGTATTTATAAAATGTTGGATAAAGAACTAGAAGGATACACGAAACCGTGTATCTTTTTTTCTTTGACAAAAAAATAAATTTAAGGGTAAAATAGTTCTAAATAGAACGATTAAAGAGAGAAGAAAATATGAATTTCATGGATAAACACAAAACAATAATATGTTATTACTCTAGGCTAACTAGGGCAATATGTGAAAAAAATTTGAATTAACTCAGATGGAATATGATATATTGATGTTTTTACATAATCATCCGCAGTTTAACACAGCTGCCGATATAGTGAAAAATACGCAAAGCAACAAAATCGCACGTATCAACTACATTAAAAAAACACTTGAAGATAATGGATTGATTAGGAAAATTCAGAGTCCAGATAATAAAAAACGAATAGAAATAGAATTATTAGAACCTGCGCAAAAAGTAATTCAAGAAGGACTAAATGTTCAAAAAGAATTTGTTAAAGATTTATTCCAAGGTTTAAGTGAAGAAGAGCTGCGCATGTGGCAAAGTATTTTTACAAAAGTTTGCAATAATGCGGAGAGATGTTTAAAGGAAAAGTAAGAAAGGAGATGGTTCTATGTTTAGCGTGAAAAAGAGAACGCTGCTGTTAATAGCGGGAATCGTTTGGTTTATAGCGGGCTTTAATATTGTAAGATTAGGACTTTTATCATATTTCTTAATTCAATCACATTGGTATACATATGTATCTTCTGTGATAATTTTCTTATTATTTGGAATGATGTTTTTTTAAAATGAGTATTAAAACATACTAAAAAGAATAGTTAGTTATGAAGACTACAGACCATTTTGGCATTTCTTTGACTTAAAAAGCATATATTATTATGGCCTTTATGATGAGTATGGGGATTGGTTTTTAGGATGTTAGGTATTTTTTTCTAATATTTTTGTAGCTTATTTCTACTCAGGTTTAGGGAGTGCGTTACTATTAGCAGGAGTATTATTTATTAGAAACTATCTTTGTTATTCAGAACTATTAGGGCAGTAGATTCCAGATATATAAAAAACGACTCGCAAATTTCTGCGAGTCATTTTTTATATCCAATTTAATTGTAATTATTCATCTTTTGCGAAGAATTCTGTTGCACGAACAGCACGTTTCCAACCTTTATAAAGTTTTTCTCGTTCTTCCTTTGTCATTGTAGGAACGAATAATTTTCCTGCTGAGTTAAGATTTTTAACTTCATCTAGATTTTTCCAATATCCAACAGATAGACCGGCTAAGAATGCTGCTCCTAAAGCAGTAGTTTCAAGATTTTCTGCACGTGCTATTTTAACTCCTAGTATATTAGCTTGGAAATCTAATAAATAGTCATTGTTAGCTGCACCGCCATCAACTTTTAATAATGGTATTTCAGTATTAGCATCGATTTTCATAGTATCGATAATATCTCTAACTTGGTAAGCTATTGATTGTAAAGTAGCTTTTACTAAGTCTTCTTTTGTTGTTCCTCGTGTTAATCCGAAAATTGTTCCACGTGCATCAGGATTCCAATAAGGTGCTCCTAGTCCAGTAAATGCAGGAACAAGATATACTTCGTTGTTATTTTTTGAATCAAACGCTAATTGCTCAGTTTCTGATGATTTTTTAATTAATCGCAAACCGTCTCTAAGCCATTGGATGGCGCTTCCTGCGATAAAGATAGATCCTTCTAGTGCGTAGTATACTTTTCCGTTTATCCCATAACCTATAGTTGTTAGTAGGTTATTTTTTGATAGTTCCATATTTTCACCAGTATTCATTATAATAAATGAACCAGTGCCATATGTATTTTTAATCATTCCTTTATCAAAAGCAAGTTGTCCAAAAAGGGCTGCTTGTTGATCTCCAGCTAAACCACTGATTGTAACTTCTCCTCCATAAAAAAATGGTAGTCAATAGTTTTACCATATATTTCTGAATTAGATTTTACTTCTGGTAAGATTGCTTCAGGAATATTCAAAATGTCTAATATTTCTTTATCCCACGTTAAATCTTTAATATTAAATAACATAGTACGAGCTGCGTTAGTGTAGTCTGTTACGTGTACTTTACCACCAGTTAATTTCCAAACTAACCAAGTATCTATGGTACCAAATAGAAGTTCTCCTTTTTCTGCTTTTTCCTGCGCCCCTGGAACATTATCTAATATCCAGCGAACTTTTGTTGCAGAAAAGTATGCATCAACTACTAAACCAGTTTTTTTATGAATCATATCCTTGTATCCATCAGATACTAGTTTATTAGCGATATCCGCACTTTGGCGACTTTGCCAAACTATAGCATTGTAGATAGGTAGACCTGTGTTTTTATCCCAAATAACAGTAGTTTCACGTTGGTTTGTAATACCAATACTAGCTATTTGATTAGGTTTTATACCACTTTCGATAAATACTTCAGCTATAACTGATTGAATAGAATTCCATATTGCATTTGCATCGTGTTCTACCCAACCAGATTTTGGGAAAATCTGTGGGAATTCTTTTTGACTACTAGCGATAATCTCAGCCTTTTTATTGAAGATTATAGCACGCGAACTAGTAGTTCCTTGATCTATTGCCATTATATTTTTTTCATATTTTACCTCAAAAATTTAAAAAGTGTCGTTAATATTATTATAACATTTTTTTCACAAAAAAATATCTTAAATATAATATGAAAAAAACTTAATGTTTATTTAATAATATCTATACTTAAATATCTTTCTATATAAAAGTGTTTGAAAAAAAGGTTTGTTGTTAGTGTGTTTGTAGATAGTTGTTTACAGAAACTAATAGGGATATAAAAAAATCTAAATTAAAGAATAATACTTAATTACTTATATTAAAAAAATAATTATTTAAGATTATTTTAGTGAATAAAAATATTATACAATTAAAAAGGATGTATACTATAATTAGATGTAATAAGATCAAATAATTATTAGGTGAATATAAACCAATATTTATATTTGATGAAAAGTGAAGTTTGGAGTTTTTAATATTTATTATGTTTTGAGATAGAACGATTAGAAAAATAACTAAATTATTTGTAAAAAAACGAATTTAGGAGGACTATATATGAGCAATTATACAGAATTAATAAGCAGTACCGCACATGCTTCTAACTTAGCATATGGATTTGAATCGGCAAGAATAGCTGGATATGGTAATGACAAAGTAGTGGCTGAAGCGCAGAGATTAAGGAATTATACTATACCTTCTAATCTGGAATATTTAGAAGATATGTACAATTCTGAAACAGGGACTAGTGGTACCGTATTTAGAAATAAAGATACTGGTGAGGTAATATTGGCATTTACTGGGACTAACTTTCAGAGTGAGTTTTTGAAAGATTTTGGTACAGATCTTAATGAAATTAATTTTCCTGTATTGGATCATTGTATACCAGCGTTTGAATTTTATGAACGTGTACGAGCTAAATATGGAAACAATATAGTATTAACAGGGCATAGTCTAGGTGGGAGTATAGCTCAACGAGTTGCCTTAGAATATAATGTTCCCAAAACTGTTGTCTATAACTCGGCTCCTTTATATGTAAATGATGCTCGAAGGATAGGTTTGAGCTATGGAGAATTATTAACGATAGATGAGCTTGAAAAGAAATATACTGGGGAAACAATTAGAATTCGGTCAGAAGATGATGTAGTCAGTAAATTAGGTGGAAAGCATCTTGGCAAGGAGTATATTGTTAAGGATAGGGGTAGTCATCCTATGATTAATATCGTTAATTCTGAGGTAGCTATGACGGAAATAGAAAAGATTACTAGGCATATGAATAAAAATGTTGTCACTTTAGATGTTAATAAAGACGGAACTACAGATATTAGATTAAATAAAGTTGATCTTAGTGCGAAAAATTTATTGAATGGAAATGGTGAGTATATTCGGGTTAAGGGAGCAAAGATTCAGCTAAACCCATTTATTCTACGAAATGTAGCTAATAATTTAAGGACAAGTGTATTATCAGATCTAGAATTTATTAAAAAAATTAATAGTCTATGTATTGAAAAAAATCAAAAAAACTAGATTTGATTTTGAAAAAGAGAAAAGATCATGCTGCGGATAGATTAAAAAGGGAGTTTAATAATGCTGGAGTGCCACAAGTTTTAGATAATTTAAGGGATTCTGTGGGACAAATAATAAGAAGTAAAAGTGTTTTAGAAGGAGTAGAAGAGACCCCTAGATTAAAATTAGGTGAAATTCCTTCAGATGAAAGACCTTATGTAAAAGATGAAGCGCTATTTGGGGCTCACAGATATAACGTAGACTTATACGATTTAGCTGGGAGTGTAAGAGTGGTATTAGAACAATGTAACAAAGAAGAAACACGTAAGATAACAGATTTTTTCCAAGGAAGACCAACAATAATAAAAGCTTGGCGTGAAATTGAAGAACATACGAAGAAATTATTAGATGAAAGTGAAAAAACTTAGAAGGAGATGGCTTGAGAACTGGGAAGGAAGATGGTATTAGTCAATCACTTACTACAGTTTTAGATGTTGCTCAAAAAAACATAGGGGAGTTGGAAAAAGTTGTATCTAATACCGCAGAAATGTTTCAAAGTTTAGCTGATAGTTTTGAAACTCAAGATAATTGGATAGGAGATAATTTAAAAAATGGAAGATTTGTTGGTAGTTTACCAGAAAGAAAGATTCCAAGGAATTATAGGCAATATTTAAGTAGAGATGGTATTTTTGATGACGTAAAAGATGTGCTTCATGCATTTGAAAGACAAGTAGATAAAAGAAGTGGGGAATATGCGAAAAAAATATCAGAATTGTTTAACGAATCCTTCAGTAATTTTGAAGGAGGATTAGAAAATTGGTATGGCAGTGCAGTGTGGTTCGAAAAATATATTTTACAAGTCAGTCAAAATTCTAAACTTGATGTGGAAGTAGAAAAAAAGTATGAGGATAATAAAGGGAAAAAAAGGTACTGGGGGAAATTGATGAGGTTATATCCTGAAAGTATAAAAAATCTTATTACAACAGCTGAATCGACTATTATTCCCGCAAAAAGAAAGATTGAACAGGCGATTGAGACTTCTAAAGCTGTTAAAAAAATAATCTTTCATCTTTAGAACCACAAGTTAAGGAAATAGTTAAAGAATCAGTGTATAAAGATTTAGAATTATATGAGATTGTTAGTAGCCAAAAAAACTTATTGCTCAGATTTCTAATAAAATTGTTCAAGAGTTAGACTATGTACTAAAAACATATGAATAGCGAGGGTATGAGTGGAGAAGCTATATCTGCTTTAAAAATCTAAAGTAAAAAGATAGTGAGAAATCATTTAATTATTACGGACGATTTATAGGGGATTGTTTTTGGTAACTAAATTTTAAATTTGGAAACTACAGACTGGTTTTTAAGAATTTTAAATAATAAAAATATTTGACTTGAGTCTATTTGGTTTTTGGATAAAATGTTGAAATGTATTATATTAGGATAACTATAAAACACTTATTTATAGATAAAAAGAATAATGTTAGAGATAACAAGTATCTAAAAGTAAATAATAATACTTATTTATATTGTAGAATAAAGAATTTGTAGTATTGATTAATCAATATACATGTAATGTAAAATATACTATAATAAAAAAATAATAATTAGAATTGGATGGGAGTATGGTAAAAGAATATCGCAAATTAATAATAATGATAATTATAGGAGGTTTATCAGTGATGAGTATTTTAGGGTGTGAAAAAAACAAGAAGAAAAAATAATAGAGAATGGATAGAGAAAAGATTCGATAATATTGAAAAAGTATATAAGACAGAAAATTTGAGTGATTTATTTAGGAAATTTCTAATGGTTTTATAATAAGACAAAATAGATTGGAAAAAAAGGCTTAGATAGTAATAGTGGATATATCTATCGTCTAGAACTAGTAGGAGACAGTAGAAGTGAAGAGATAACTGGTACTGTAAAAAAAGGTTCTAACAAAAGGTAATCCATATAGAGAAATTACAGAAAAAAAGTTAGTGATGTAAAAATATGTTAATAACGAGTTAGAGTTAGTTAATTCGGAATTGACTACAGAATTATTGCCCAAGAGATATTTTTTTATTTCAAAAAAAATAGAATTAAATAGAAATATTTTTAAAAAGAAATGAAATTAGCAGTGAAAAAAATTATAGTAGTGAAAATGGAACTTACAGTATAGAGTACAAAGTGAATAATAATGAAATAAATGGGTATTTCAATCTATCATCAGAAAATAGTGTTATATTGAGATTAAGTGGTTATGAAGGAATAGAAGAGAAAGGGTATATTCAGGGTATAATTATAAAAGAAAAATATAAAAGGTATTGACTATAGTGAAGAAGTTTTAGAGGTGGAGGCAAAAGGTTATGGAGAATAGTACATTATATGCATCAGATTTGTCTTATGAATTTGAAAAAGCAAGAATTGATGGTGCCAATGATTATAACATTGTCCAAAAAGCATATGATCAAAGTAAAAAATCAATACCTGATGGATTGGAGTACTTAGATGATATTTATGATGAAGAAACAGGCACAAGTGCTACAGCTTTTAAGGATAAAACAACGGGTGAGGTTATAATATCGTATACAGGTACGAATATATCTAGTGATGCTTGGAATGATGCTGTAAAAAGTGACTTTAAAGAAATATTCTTAGGATTAGGAGAGGGTCATTATCAACCAGCATTTAAATTTTATGAAGAAATCAGAGAAAAGTATGGAGATAATATTATTTTAACTGGACACAGCCTAGGAGGTAATATTGCGCAGAGAGTAGCGTTAGAATATAATGTTCAAAAAACTATAGTGTATAATCCAGCCCCATTGCTAGTAGGAGCTAATCCAGCATATGTAAAGAAAATATCAAAAATGATGTCAGAATTTACAGGTAAAGTAATAAGATTTCAGTCAGAAAGTGATGTTTTGAATAATTCCGCGGATGCTGTAGGTGGGGTGTATATCGGTGTAGAATATATTTTGCCAAATGCAGGGTATCATTTCCTATCTGATATTATGAATTCTAAGGTAGCTACTGATGAAATTGCTAGAGTTACTAAACAGTTAAATTACGGAGAAGTTTTTAATTGATATTAATAATGATGGAGTAGTAGATGTTGATCTAGGGAAATTGGATTTTAGCGTAAAAAAATTTATTTAGTGGAAATAATGGGTTAGTAGAAGTTGATGGCGAAAAATACAGCTTACGCCGAATATACTAAGAATCTTAAGTAACAACTTGAAGATAAATGTACTTTCTGATATTACTTATCTTAAAAAGTATTAATAACTTATGTATTGAAAAAAATAATAAAAACTAGATTTGATTTTTGAAAAAAGAAAAAAATAAGGCTGCTGATGAAATAAAAAAATGAATTTAATAATGCACAGGTGCCACAAGTTCTAGATAATTTAAAAGATTCAGTTGGAGAAATCATTAGAAATAAAAAGTATATTAGAAGGGTTGAATAAAAGTTATAGCTTAAAGATGGAGGAATTTACTGCTGACGAGACACCATATGTTAATGGCAATGAATTAAATGAGACGCTATATAATCTTCAATTAACAAATTTTTATTTAACTGTAGAACCACTGCTAAATCAGTGTAATAAAGAAAAAAACTTATGATATAACATCAATTTTTAATGGAAGGCCAACAATATTGAAATCGTGGCAAGCTATTGAAGCACATACAGAAAAATTATTAAAAGAAAGTGAGAAAACTTTAGAGGGAGATGGGTTGCGAACAGGAAAAGAAGATGGTATAAGTCAAGCGTTAACTACAGTGCTAGATACTGCAAAAAACAATATTGAAGAGTTAGAAAAAACAATTTCTAACACAGCAGAATTATGTCAAGGTTTGGCGGATAATTTTTCCAATCAAGATAGTTGGATTGGCCAAAATATTCAGAGTGGTAAATTTGTGGGGAGTGCCCCAGAAAGAGCTATGCCAGCAAGTTATAAAGAATACCTAGAAAGAGATGGAATATTTGATGATGTAAAAGATGTTCTTCAAGCATTTGATAATCAAGTGGAGAAAAGAAGTGAAGAATTCGCGAAAAAAGTATCTGAGGTATATAGAGATTCTTTTGGTGATTTTGAAGGTGGGCTAGAAAACTGGAATAGATTTGCTGATGATTTTGAGAGGTGTATGTTGGATGTAACAGCTAATTTTAGTTCAGATGTTTATGTTGAAAAGAAATATGAGGAGAATGGTAAGAGTAAAACCAAAAAAAATTATTGGGGGAAAATGAGTTTATTATACCCTAAGAACTTAAGAGATAGGACTGCTGATGCAGAAACAGGTATTATTGCTCCAAAGAGAAGAATTGAACAGACAATTGCAACATCTAAAAGAACTAAAAGTAATCTTTCTAATTTAGAACCGCAAATAAAGAAAATTGTTGAGGGTGCGGTATATAAGGGGTTAGATTTAGATGAGATAGTAAATAGTCAAAAGGTTATTATAGAAATATCTGAAAAAAATAATGCAAGAGTTGGTTTATGTAATGAATCATATGTCAAGTGAAGGTATGAGTGGGAAAAGCTATCTCGGCATTGAATAATAAATTAAAAAGAAAAATAAAAAAATTCTGTTGATTACTATAGAAACTTTGTTAATGATTGTTTTGGTAATCAATCTTAGATGTGATTAAGAGAAGGTACTATTTAACTAATATTTTTTTAAAATAGAGATTTTTATCATCTCTTGGATAAGTTTTCAGAGATAAAAAAGGGTTCTAATGGCGAACCTTAAATGAACCTTATATATAATTAAAAATTTACTGAAAAAAAGGTTGTAATGTTTTTTTATAATATGTTATACTAAAAATCAAAAAAAGGAGTTGTTATATTATGACAGGGCAAATCAGAGTATCACCAGAGGTTCTACAAGGTAGAGCACGTGAATATGGAAAAGCTTCAAATGATATCAATGCAATTTTAAGTAATTTACAAAGATTACAAGATACTTTAAGAGGTGAATGGGAAGGTCAAGCATTCCAAGGTTTCGATGCACAATTCAACGAATTAAAACCTAAAGTGCAAAACTTCGCAGAACTAATGCAACAAATTAATGTTCAATTAGATAAACTGCTCAAGCAATGCAACAACACGACCAAGACTTATCACGTAACTTTGGGCTACAATAGTAATAAAATAATAAGAGATTGGGGGAGGACTTCAATCTCTTGTTTTCTTAAAGTCATAATAGAGACAATCGATATATTTTAATTAGTGTGTTAATAAAGTAGAAAAGGGAAAAGATTAGCTAGTTACAAATTATTTTTATAAATCAATAAAATAAAAAAAGGAGAAAGAATGAGTAAACGTACATTTGCAATACTATCAAGTATAATAGCACTGGTAGTAATGGTTGTAGTATTTTACGGTGTAATGAAGCCTAAAACTATAACCGTAGGTAATCAAGAAAAGAAAATAACAAATAGTGATGTTAAAATAGCATTGGTAAATGAAGATACTGGAGTTATTTATAATGGTGATGATTTAAGAATAGGTGACATACTGGTAAATTCATTAGGGTCAAGAAACAAGCTATAAGTTAGAAACTGTATCGCGTGCTATAGCTGAGAACGGGCTAGAAAAAGGTAATTATAATGTGATGATTGTCCTTCCTAGTAATTTTTCTAGAGAAACTCTTTCATTAGAAAGTGATTCTCCTACACAAGCTATTTTCCAATATAAGGTTAAGTCAGATTCTCAAGCTATTACAAAACAAGGAGAACAGGTTGTTTCTGAGATTAAAAATTTATTCAATAAAAATATTATAGGTATTTATTTTTTTCAAGTATTATAGGAAATCTTCAAACAGCTCAAACTCAAGTTGCTACATCTGTAGGGGCGTGAAAAAAACTGTTCTTAATAAGTATCAATCTAACTTAATAACTCCATTAACAGACCACTCTACACAGTTTAAAGGTTTAAGTGGGATTAGTGATAATCTAGTTAAAAAACGTATGAAAGTTTTAATAAAGATCTTCAAAAATACAAATGAAGCGTATAAGTCTATAATGGAAGTTGACAAAACGTATGATGATCAGATAAGTAAAAGCAACTAAAAGCCCAAGAGGCTTGGAAAGCATCAGTAAACTCAAGAGAAGAAACTCTTAAAAAAATATGAGGAAGCTCTAAAAAAATAGCACAACAACTGAACAAATAGAGAAAAATAAAAAAAGCGCAAGACTTTATTAAAAAAAGAGTCAAGTTGATCAAACTGTATTAAAGGATACAGAAGATAAAACAGCAGCATTAGATAAGAGTATTGATAATACATTAAGTAAGTATTATAAAATTAATAAAGAGTTACAATCTATAATAGATAAATATAAAGAGAAAAATAGATAAAGCTGTAGAAGATTCGTTGAAAAACAAATAAAAGATGAGAAAGAGCGACAAACAGTTGCAGCAGTAGTTGATGAACTTAAAAAAAGTATTTTATCGAAGGTAACTGATGCGGTAAATGATTTACCTTATTATAGTAATGAGTCTATAGATAAGCTAAAAATTGCCGATGAAGATAAAGAATATTTAAAAAAAGTTAATTCATTTGCAGAGCAATATGCCAATGCTAATAAAGATAAAGTAACTTTAAAAAGAAGAGCGACTACACGCAGTCAAGATCAACTAGATAATCTGAAGAATGCGGCAGAGAAAAATGTGAAAAATGTTCAAACCATGTCAATTTCTACAGAACAAGGAAAAATTAAAAAAGTTGAACTTTCAGTAAACCCGCAATATAAATTCGCTAGTGTTTCGGCAAAAGGTGCAAATGTTTCTATTAGTGGTGATAAGGCTGTATTAAATTTAACAAGTAAGCCTTCTGAAGTAACAGTTTCATACCAACTTGGGTATTCGAAAGATGTCACATTATTTACACCTGCTGTGGTTAATGCAACAGCTACAACAACTGAAACTATAAAAGAAGCAAAAACAAAAAGAAGAAGTAGTCGAAGAAAAAAGATAAAAAAATGGAAAGAAAGTTAAAAAAAGAAAAAACTACTGTATCTCCAGAAAATAAAGAGATAGAAAGAACAATAGTTAAAACAGCTACACATCAAGAAACACTTGATTCTGTAAATAAAAATATAGAAAATAGTAATACTGCTTTTATATAATGACTTAGAAAAATTATACACAGCTAGCTACAGTTGTAAAAACTATCTATGGATTAGACATGGCTAAGGAAAATAAAATTACTTTTAGAACCTAAAGAAGATTCTTTATTGAAAAAAAGCAGAACTTAAAGATATTAATAAAAATATTAACATCATCAATTTCTGGTGCTATATTGGATGAATTAAGCAAGGAACTTAAGGTTCCGAATGATAAAAATATTAGAGTTATCAGAATTAAAGAAAAATTCAGATCAGTTGAAAAAAGTTGTTGATACTCTTAGAACTTCAACAAAAGAATTATCTGACAATATAGATGTTGTAATAGCTGAAACAGAAAAAAATTAATACTGCTTTATCAAATAAAACCGGAATTACCAACTACTGAAACTAAAGATAATAATTCAGACTTAATGACAGTAACTATGGAGATAAACAATGATTATTCAAAACTAATGTCAGCAAGTAGAGAACTATTAGCGAAGACTAAAGCAAGCCAAGCTACATCAGAGTCTATAAATCATAGTTTCGAGAGCTTAGGTACAGCAGCTAAAAAACTAGAACAAGATGGGACAAACCTTACTAATAAGGTAAGTGAGCTAAAAGGTACTATGGATAAAGAGTATAAAGATAACCAAGACTTCTTAAAAGCTTTCTCAAAAGTACTAAGTAATACTAAAGATGGAAATAGTAAAAACCAAGCGGTTTATGACTATTTAGCAAATCCTGTAGATGCAGGTAATGTTGATAAAATAGTTGCTTCAAACAAAACAGCTAAGAGTTCAACTAAACTAGATACACGTACAGGAATATTAATAGTGTTAATCATTTTACCTAGTAAGTATCTTAATTGCTCATATGATGCAAAATATTGACTTTGAAAAAAATTCAAAAAAAGTAAAATTGTTTCTAGGGTGCAGTGGAAAAAAACTCAACAATACCAGTAAGTATGATTTTAGGTATAAGTTTTATATTATCTATGATTATTGGTATGACCGTTGGTTATAACCTTGATTTAACTGGAGAGAGAGCATTAGTATTAGTAGCTCTGTTACTAGTAATAACGGTATTGTTTATCGGATTAAATAACTGGCTGTTATCAAAAAGGAAAAATCATTAGGATTATTTGTAAGTATAAGTATTTTATTACTATATATTGTTACTACAGTTCAACTAATAGATGAGAGAACAATGGGGAATAAACTGCTATCATATATCTCACCATTAAATTATATTGATGAAAGTTTAACTCAGTTTTTAAAATTATCAAGGTGGTTGGCTACTTGTAATGATTATAACAACTATATTTGCAGTTATTAGTGTAATATTAAATGCAATAGAGTATAGAAAACTGAAAAATATAATAGAGGTAAAGATGAAAAAGTATTTGTAATAATTTTTATGTTAACAAGTGCTGTATCTTTTTAATCAAGTTGCAAAAAGCAGAAGATGGATCATTAAAAATTGATGCTGAAACTAAAAATAATAAAAACAGAAGATTATTATTTTTGAACAGGAGACCGAGCTATCCAAATTATTTAATGATGCGGTAACAAAAAAATATTTCACAAATAAAGGAGGAAGAGTCTGTATCTTATAATAAAGATAAGGCTCTTATCTTCGATACTGAGATGAAAAAAAGAATCTGTAGCGGATAATTACACAAAACATTTGTTTTTACTTAATGAAAGCAAACTTGATAGGGAGAAATCAAAAAAATAGCACTGAAAAGTAAAGAAGAAGCGGTAAATTGGAATATGATATTATTGCTTATTGCTGGTTTTTATAATAATGATGGTATCTATTTATAGGGGAGTATTTAGGAAGAGAGGTCAATAATGAATACAGAATATATTGATATAAGTTTAGATTTTTAGAAAATATATAGATAAGGTAGTTGATATAAGAGTACCTAATAATATGACTGTAAAAAGAATTATTGAAAATTATTGTAGAGTCTTATGGGCTACCACTTGAAATTAAAAATCCGAGTATAAGAGTAGAAAAATTTTAATGTTATACTAACGAGCTTTAGTTTTTTTATATAGTTCACAGTATGTAAGAAATGGAAGTTTATTAGTAGTAGAGAAATTATAGAAAAATGGAGGGGACCATGGAGTATACTGTTGAACTTGAAAAAGAAGAAATAAAAGGTAATAAGGAAATTGCATATATTTTTATTAAAGTCAAAAGTTCCTTATTTTGTGGATACTGATGTAAAAAGTAGAAGAAAGTACTGTCAGTATAACGAGTATTATAAAAGAAAGTTATACAGATTTTTGATTACGTTAAGACATTAATCTTAGAAGAAAAAAACTACGTTATCTTATTAATTTATCAGAAGTATATACAGGTGTAGAAAATACAAATTACACATATAATTTTGATATAAATTCTGTAGTTTTCACAAGAGATGGATTACCGTTACTAGTGCATAGAGGAATAGTGAATCAGGTCTATCCTTATGAGAAAATAACATACGATAAGTTTTTGCAAATATATAAAGCTATGAGTGTTGCGTTATTAGATGATAAGGCGGATTACGAAAAAATTAGTAAATGGTGGTTTAGAATTTTATAAAGGTAATTTATTAGGTGAGTATATCGCTAATTTAAACACTTTAGATGAAGTAGTTGAAAAGTTCTCAGAAGAATATAAAGAAGAAAAAGGCTAAAAAACTTAGAGAACTATTCTAGAATTACAAAGAAAAGGATGAATTTCCTGAAATTTGGTTTCATTAGTACTGCTGCTCTTGCAGTAATATTGGGTGGAACAGTAGGGGTATATGTCTTTTGTGACAGTTGGTAATAAAAACAAGCTGTTAGATATTAGACTTTCATTTATAAATAAAGATTACTCTAATGTAATAAAAAAACTAGTGAAAAAGTAGATAGTAAATCATTAAGTCAAGATGATAAATATATAGTGGCGTACTCAGTTATTCAGTCAGAGCCGCTAAGTGCTAAACAAAAAAAGAACAATTATTAAAAATTAATAATCAATCTAATTCAGATTATTTACGCTACTGGGTTCTAATTGGGCAAGCTAAAATAGATGAAGCTATTGATGTAGCCAGCTTCTTAGATGATCCACAGTTATTAATGTATGGATTAACTAAAAAATAGATGAGGTTCAACGAGACCCTAACCTTTCTTCAGAGAAGAGAACAGAGCAGCTAAACAATTATAAGACTAAATTAGAAGAGCTTAAGAAAAAAATATGTTCCTACTGATGAAAAATGCAGAAAAAGAAAAAGTGATAAAAAAATAAGTAAGGTGGTGAAACTATATGAATGTATATATTATGTATAAAGATAATAATTTCACATTATACCCTGGTAGAAAAATATGTTGTTGGGGGAACAGATACATGTGATATTTATTTAGAAGAACTACCTGAAAAAGTCGTTGTAAAAAGTAAAAAAATGATGTAGTAGTAATTGATAATAAAGAGTATTCTTTTTGGTTCGTATAATGTAAAAGTAAATCAAATAGTATTTAAATTAGTTATACTAAAACCTGAGAAATACTATTTAGTTGATAAAAATAATATTTTCATTGGTCAAAAAGATGGTGCAGATATCTGTATTGAAAATAGTAATTTAGATATGCTAATTAGCTATGATGAAGAAACTAAAATTATAACAAATGGCTCATTTTATTTAAATGGTGAAAGGCAAAAAGATTCAGCTTCGTTAAAAAGAATATGATATTTTAGTATTCGAAGAAGGATTAAGTATTGTTATCCTAAATAAATCATTAGCATTAGCAAGTAATTTTAATGTTAGTACTAATTTAATAGTTTTTTTGAACAAGATGAACAAGAAAGATAGAGCAAAAGGAATTTCATCGTTCACCAAAGGATTATTCTTCGAGAACCGACGGATAGAATAATTATAGGGACACCTCAACTGAAGAGGATCCAACTCGTCAATCGCTACTAAGACTATTATTAATGCCGGCTTCGATGATTTTTATTTACGGTATTAATATACATATACTCATCTAGTGGAGCGATGATGATTATGATGTTTGGTATGTCTGTAGTTACTATTATCACATCATTACATGGATATGTATCAGACAAGAAAAAAATTACAAAGAGCGCCAAATTAAAAAGGTTCAAGATTATAAAGAATATCTTCAAGGAAAAATATATTGAATTAGCAAAAATATGCTGAAGAACAAAAAACAATCTTTAACTTATCATTACCCAGATGTTTCTAATATATTAAGTATGACAAAAAAATGTCGATAGAAGAATCTACGAAAAACACCTTATTATTTCGACTTCTTAACTTATAAGTTAGGAAAAGGTGAAGTAGAACCTAGCTTCAACGTAGAATATAATAAGTCTGAAACGACAAAGGTTAAGGTTGAAGTAGACCAAGATATAAATAACCTATTAGATTATTATAAAGTTATTAAAGATGTTGCGGTAAAAACGATATTCACGTACCTATGGGATATATCGGAACGAGAAAGAGTAGTTATTGAACAGGTACAACAGTTAATAATGCAGATAGCTGCTTTCCAAAGTTATCATGATGTTCAATTTATAACTATTTTTAGAGAAGAAGAAAAACAACTGTGGGAGTGGAGTAAATGGCTACCTCACAATAAAATAAAGGCTTTTTAATAGTCGTGGGTTTGTGTATGATCAAAGAACTCGTGACCAACTGCTTACATCTCTTTATCAAATAATTAAAGATAGAAAAATTAGATGCGAGTCAAAAAGTCAGAAGGAAATAAAGAAAAAGTTTATATTCCGCATTATGTAGTAATTATTACTGATTTAACATTATTATTAGGACATAATATTATGGAACATATTTATGAAGATTTAACTGGTATAGGTATTAGTTTTGTCTTTGTAGATGAAGTAATTGAAAGTCTACCAGAACATGTAAAAACTGTAGTGGACTATCGTAGTGAGAAGAAAGCAACATTAATACTTCAAAAAGGGGAATTTGTTGATAAAGTCTTTGAACCACTACCTCCTATAAGCTTAGCGGAAAAAGAAAGCTTCGCAAGAAACTTAGCAGGTATTAATCATGAGGAAACATTAAGAAACTCTATACCGAACTCTATAACATTTTTAGAAATGTATGGTGCTTCTAAGGTAGAAGATTTAAATATGTTAGATCGTTGGAGAATAAATGAGACATATCAAACTATGGCAGTACCTCTAGGTGTAAGAGGCCGAGATGATTTATTATATCTAAACCTTCATGAAAAAGCCCATGGACCTCACGGTTTAATAGCGGGGACTACAGGGTCAGGGAAGTCAGAATTAGTTCAATCATATATTTTATCGCTAGCGGTAAATTACCACCCTTATGAAGTAGCATTCTTACTAATTGACTATAAAGGTGGAGGTATGGCTAACTTATTCGCCGACTTACCTCACTTAGTTGGTACTATTACCAACTTGGATGCTAACCAAGCAAATCGTGCCTTAGTATCTATTAAGGCAGAGCTTAAAAAGCGTCAAAGAATCTTTGCGCAATATGATGTTAACCATATTAATCAATATACGAAACTATTTAAACAAGGTGAAGTATCAGAACCACTTCCACACTTATTTATAATAAGTGATGAGTTCGCAGAGTTGAAACAAGAACAACCAGACTTTATGCAAGAGTTAGTTTCAACAGCGCGTATTGGTCGTTCGTTAGGGATACATTTAATACTAGCCACACAAAAACCTAGTGGGGTAGTAAACGACCAAATTTGGTCAAACTCTAAGTTTAAATAGCCTTGAAAGTGCAAGATGTAGCGGATTCTCGTGAGATAATTAAAACTCCGGATGCTGCGCAAATTACACAATCTGGTCGTGCTTATCTTCAAGTTGGGAATAATGAAATATATGAATTATTCCAAAGTGCTTGGAGTGGAGCTGACTATATTAAAGATGGTGAAGAAGATAGCAACAGAGATTTAACAATCTATGAAATAATGGAAAATGGTCAGTATAATCCAATTAATAAAGATTTAAGTGGATTATCAAATACAAAAGAAGTTAAAAACAGTACCAACTGAATTGGATATAGTTGTTGAAGAAGCTAAACAAATATTTGAAAAAACTGGCTTAGATAAAGTAGCTAGCCCATGGTTGCCACCATTAGAAGAGAAAATATTCGCTAGTGACTTACAAAACACTGACTTTAGAGAATATTGGAATAATGAGAAAGAAAATGAGAATGTTCTAATAGGATATCAAGATATTCCAGAAAAACAAGAACAATCACCATTAATCTTCGATATGAAAAATATCGGTCATATACTACTAGTTTCAAGTCCAGGGTTTGGTAAATCAACATTCTTACAAAATATGGCTATCGATTTAATGAGGAAAAATACTCCAGAGCAAGTCCACTGTTACTTATATGACTTTGGTACTAGTGGATTAGTATCGCTTAGTGATTTTCCGCATGTGGCAGATTACTTTATTTTAGATGAAAACGAAAAAATAATGAAATCTGTTCGTAGATTAAATGAAGAAATTAAACGACGTAAGAAAATATTATCAGAAGCTAGAGTAGTTAACTTAAATCAATACAACCAAGTCCTGAAGAAAAAAATTCCATCTATATATCTTTTTATAGATAGTTATGATGGTATGGCAGAAACTAAATATGCAGATGCATTTAACGATATGTTAAGTACGGTAGCAAGGGATGGGGTTTCTCTTGGAATGTATCTTGTAGTTACTTTATCTAGGGTAAATGCGATGAGATTACAATTACAAGCTAACTTCAAAACTAAGATATCATTATTCTTATTCGATAATAGTGATTTATCGGCAATTGTTGGACGTTCTAATATTCCTTTAGAGGAAATTAAAGGGCGAGCGGTTGTTAAGTTTGATGAGATTATTCATTTCCAAGTTGCACAACCGTATAAATACGATAGCTATGTAGATTATATAGAACAAGTTAAACAAGAAGCTAAAGATATGGCAGAGCATTGGAATGGTGATTGTCCAAAATCAATCCCAATGTTACCTGAAAAAATCACTATTAAGACAGTGGAAGAAAGAGAACCATTTATTAATAAAAATAATAACTTCGTGCTGGGATTATATAATGAGACTGGCGAATTAGCTCAGTTTACACTAGATAAGTCAATCTTATTAGCATCGGATAATCCATTATCAGTAGAGAAGTACTATGATTTATTTGATTATAATATTGATCGAATTCAGGATGATTACAATGTTATACTATTAGATCCAACGGAGAAAAGTATTACATTCTCAGTTAAATGGAGCAAGACGTTATGTAAGTAGCACGGATATTTCTGAAACGGTAAATAATATTATATATGATCTGAAAAAACGTATAGATAATCCAAAAGGAAATTATTCTAAGTGGATAATTGTTATTCCAGATATTGTTTCAGTATTTAGAAGTGCAGGAGTTTTAGAACAAGACTTCAAGTTATTCGTTAAAGAAGGTGGTAGATACGGTATAACACCAGTGTTTATTGGATATCACCAAGAATTAATTGCAAGTTATGATAGTATAACAAAACTGACAAAACAAGTAGTAGAGCAAGTGTACATTGGTATGCGTATTTCTGATCAAGACCATACACGATATACATTTATATCTAATGAACCTTATACAAAAGTTCCGGAAGGATTCATTCTAGAAAGACAAAATTACTATTCTGTACAAATTATAGAAAAATAATGAATTATAGGTAGTTTAAAGTATAAGGGCAAGCGTGGAGACAGGAGGTAAACACATGCAAGCTGAAGACATTAAATTAACATTAAAACAAATTGTTGAGAGCAAGGAAGTAAAAGATCTTTCTGAACAATTATTTAAAAGGCTAGATGAAGCGGCACTAACACCTAATGGGAAGATTAAAACATATAAGATAGATGAGAGTGTTTTAAAGATAAATCCTATGGGTGGAATTAGCTTAAGATTTATTATTAACGACGATGAAGATATAGTCTTAGGAACAGTGCTTAATTTATTTTCTGAGGAGAAAGGCTTAGAGTTTGGTGCTCTTAGTCGCTCTCCGGAGTTTAATAAATTAATAGGTTAATTGTGTCAGAATAGTTTGGAGGGGAAAGAATGGCTCAATATACAGATAAAGAAAATGTAGAAATAGCTCAACAGGAATATGAAAATCATAAAGTTGGGTATTCATTAGAAACATCAGGTAGTGGAAAATATGTAGGAACATTATCAGATGCTAATAACAATCGTACAAACAATGGAGAACAAATATATACTTATACTAAAACTTCTACAGGAAGAGAGGCAGTACCGCCAACAGCTTCTGCAGAAGAACGTGCTCAAGTAAAAGAAATAACAATAATGTATCAAGGATCAGCAAGTCCATCTAATCTTGTAACTAATTCTGGAGAATTTGTTAAGGATTGGGTTTTTAATGACGCACCAGAGTTTTTTAATATTATAAAAGGACAAGCAACTGGGGAACCTGGTAAAGCACCTGGCCAACTAGAAGCCTCTGCGGCGTATTTGAAAGAAATGATGGAGAAATATCCAAATGCCAAGATAAATTTATATGGACATTCACTTGGTTCTATGGATGTACAGTATGCAATTGCTAATGTTAAAGACCATAATAGAATAAATTCGGTAAATATTTATCAAGGTCCTAATATTTATCCTACTTTAACTCCAGAACAAAAGGCCAATGTTAGTGCTTTATATAGTAAAACTAATAACTACATAGACTCTAACGATATTATAGGGTTAGGGTATTTCAAAGGTCAAGGAACTGTAGGGTAAGGTATATAAATTTAATGGATATAATATGCCGTTGAGTGAAGCTGATAATAGAAGATTTGATGAAGTTTTTCCTGGTTTATCAAATTTCAGATCAGGTTTAGAATTTATAGATAAAATACCTGGACTTAATTTAGCTACTAGTGGTGTTAAGATGAATATAACTCATATGTGGGGTGGCTACAGATTCGATAAAGATGGAAATTTAATAGATGCAAACTCTAATCAAGTGCAAGGTTGGGAATCTCCTGATACAGAGAAACTAATTAAAGTCACTAAAAGTGAGGGTGAAGCTGAAGTAATAAATAGTGAGAATGGACTATTTGTTGATGTCGATCATGATGGTAAGCTAGATGCACAATTCGGTAAAGATAGGCTGATGATTAGTTCTTTAGTTCCTCATGCAGATGGGGCAACTGAGATTGTTATAAATTATGAAAATATGTCTGGTTTAGCCGCTAATCTAAATGACTTGTTAGTAGATATCGCCCAAATTCGTAATCTTCTAACGGTTTCTGAATCAACTAATAGTAATGTTGAATCTAGAAAAGCTCAACGTACTCAAACTTTAGAACAATCGATAGTTAGTTATTTAGAACAAATACAATTAATTCAGAGTATAAAAGATCTAGAAAATTTTTATACAAAAATAGATGACAAAAAAATCAGTATTTCAAAAAAATTGTAGACTATAATACATATCAATTTTCTAGACAGTTTGACTGGTTTTGGGGTAGTGGAAGTAAAGAGTGGTGTCATAAAGATGGTAGCCATTGGGATTATCATGGAGTAACAAACAAATTACAAACTTTAATAAATTCAACATCGGAACTAAATGGTAGCTTAGCAAGTCTTACTACTGATAGTAACAAAAGTTCTAACAGTGCGCCTCCTGGAGGTCAGTTAGTAGTGATGTCTACGAAAACAACATTAGCAAAACAAGGAGAGGCGACAATAAATAGCTTTAAAGGAGATATAGAAAAAACTTTTAAAGGTGAAAATATTCGTTCTAAATTTGAAGATGGTATTGCTAATCCTATTCGTGATGTAATGGCTGTAGAATTAGATAATATTAATAAAATGGAACAATGTATTGTTAGTATGAGAGATAGTGTATTAGCTGTGGCAAATAGTCATCAACAAAACGATACAACAATCGAACAAAATTGGCGTTCAAATACTGATGTTATGGGGAACTATCAGGTAGGATCAGTCCCTACAGATTTTGATACTTTTGTTAAACAATCTGATCTTTTTGATGATTTAGAAGCTCTAAAAGCCTTTGATAGTCAAGTAGATAATGCATCAAAAACTTTAGGTGATAAAATGATAACTGCATTTACTACTTATTTAGCAACTGCTAAATCTGCTATATCAAATACATATAGTGGATTAAGTAGCGTTAAGACATCTGGTAGTGCGGTTGAAGATGAATTTCCAACAAATATTTATTATAAACCTAAGGCTAATAAAAAAGCTGATCCAATTTACTATCAAACAGTTGAGGCTAGTATATCTATATCTTCAACTATAAAAAGATGCAGTGAAGTTTGTTGGTGATATTGAAGAGGATTATAGTAATACTATCAGAACTATAGCTAGTACAAGTGGAAATATACCGTCTCTAAAAGCACAATTACGAACATATTTAGAAGAAGCTATTTATAACTATGCAACTTTATCTGATGTAGTAGTAGGTCAAAAAGCAATTGGTACTATTATGAGTAGGATTGCACTTCAAGCTAATGATTTTGCTGAGTTATTAAACAGTAATAGAGGAAAATCTATAGAAGCATTAGATGGAAGAATGCAAGAAATGGGTACAATGGCCACGAATATCTCTACTCTTGTCGAAAAATGTTTTGGAAATAACGGTTAATAATAAAAAATCTAGAGTTTATCGTAACTCTAGATTTTTTTATTATTTTCCAAATTGAGCATAGTATAGTTCTGCATAGTGACCATTTTTTTCTAATAGTTCTTTGTGTGTACCTTGTTCAACTATTCCATCAGGGGTAACTACAATAATACGATCAACATTTTTAATTGTTGCTAGACGGTGAGCGATAACTAATGTAGTTCTACCTTTAGACAGTTCATCAAATGAATTTTGAATAAATTGCTCAGTTTGGGTATCTAAGGCACTAGTTGCTTCATCTAGTATTAGTATAGATGGATTTTTTAAGAATATTCTAGCAATAGATAAGCGTTGTTTTTGACCACCTGATAGTTTAACTCCTCTTTCGCCGATAGGAGTTTCAAGCCCTTCAGGGAACTCTTCAATAACTTCTTTTAATTTTGCAGCCTCTATTGCGCGTTCTACTTCTTCATCACTAGCATCTAATTTACCATAAAGAACATTTTCTCGAATAGTTCCGTTAAATAAGAATACATCTTGTTGAACGGTACCTATTTGGCTTCTAAGTGAGCTTAATGTGTAGTCTTTTATATTGACTCCATCGATAGATATTGAACCTTTTGTGGTATCGTAAAATCGTGGTAGGAGGTTGATTAAAGTAGTTTTACCAGCTCCACTAGGGCCTACAAAAGCGACCATTTCCCCAGCTCTAATCTCAAGGTTGATATTTTCAAGAACTGGACGACCATCATTATATTCAAAAGATACATTATCATAATGAATATTTCCATTAAAGTGTGGTGCCACTTTTGCATTTGGACTATCTACAATAGCTGGTTTTCTAGCTAGTTCTTCATTAAATCTTTTAAATCCTGCGAAACCTTTTGGATACATTTCTACCATTGTATTAATACGTTCAATAGGTTTAACAAAAGTATTCGCTAAAAAGTACAAAAACCTACTAATTCTCCTGTTGTTAGTTCGCCTTTAATAGTGAAGTAAGCTCCGAATACAAGTGAAGTTAGAGTAATAAGACGCATTAATACATAGTTGAATGAGCTACTAGTAGCCATAGTTTTATAAAAATGCAAGTTTATTTTTTTCTATAGTTTTGAATCATAACTGAATATTTTTCTCAAACTCCTCATTAGCAAATGCTTTTACAACACGGATTCCACTTAATGAATTTTCCAATCCAGCATTGAATTCACCAAGTTGCGAATAGATTTTTCTATTAACATTCTTCATTTTTTTGTTAAATATTGATAAACCAATAGCTAAAATTGGTATAAGGATAATTGTTCCTATTGCTAGTTGTTCATGAACATTCCACATAAGAACAAAAGCTCCGCAAATACTCATAACAGTAATAAAAACATCTTCTGGACCGTGGTGGGCCACCTCACTAATATCGAATAGATCGGTAGTAAGTCTACTCATCAGTTCTCCTGTTTTCTTCTCATCGTAGTATTCAAAAGAATGTTTCTGAAGATGTGCGAAAAGTTTTCGGCGCATGTCAGTTTCAATATTAATTCCTAAAGTATGACCAAGATAGACGACAATATAGTTAAGAGTCATACTAAAAAGGTAAAGTGCAAATAATAGAGAACAAACTAATATTATTGTCTTAAAATTACCTGTTGGTAGGACTGTGTCTATAACTTTGTTTACCGCAACAGGAAATAGCAGCTCTAGTACTCCTGATAAAATTGCACAACCAAAGTCGATTGAAAATAATTTTTTTATATGGTTTATAATAACTGAAAAAATTCTTTTTAACATAAATTCTCCTTTCAGATTATCTATTATCTATTGTAATACTATGAAAAGAGCTATGTAAATACTCTGAAAAACAATATCATTAATTATTATTAGAATTAAAGAATAAGATTTTGAAAAATCAATTGAATTTTTATTTGGTTTTATAGTACTATTTAGTAAAGAGTCCTATGTTATCGTTTTTTTAACTAGGATATTTTTTTAAAAAGAAAAGTTGTAATTTAGGGAGATAATGAACATAGATGATAAAAAAATGGATATACTCGTTTGGGGCGTTGGCATTGCCTCTTTTTAGTAGTATGGATATTTAGAATGCAGTATGGCTATATTTATCATGCTGTAGATGATGTTATGATAAATTATTCAATAATAAATGGCGAATCTATGCTGCTACCGTATATAGGTATAGTATTAACTAAAAATATTAGTATTTATTCAAAAATATCCTTCCAATGATTAATATTTATTTTATATTTTTTTAGTTGGAACATATAGTATAAGTTTTTCAGTATTTATTTTTTTATTAAGAAAAAAAGAAGATGTAAGATTTTACTTATAGTGATTATACTAATAATTGAATTTACATTATTAAAATACTTTTACCTATTCGGTAGTTGCTTATTTATTGGCGACATCAGAGTACTACTTTTATATAAAGAAGAAAAAAACTATTTTATCTAGTATAATTATTTTTTTGTAGGATTTTCTCTACGTGTACAGATTATAGCGAGTGTTATTTTTGCTGCTTTTAGGTATAATTCTCTATGAATTAATTGTAAATAAGAAAAAAAGAGAAAAACAGTGTATTTAGCTATTGTTACTGCATTAGTAATAGCGACAAACTTTATTTTTGTAAAGACTAATAGTGAAGTTGAAAATTATATTATATGGAATGATAAGAGTACGCTTATAAGAGATTATCCAGCGATGAACTATAATGAATATAAGGATAAACTAGTAAGTGAAAATATTAGTAAAAAAATGATTTAGAAAAGCTATAATGCATGGATATTTGCTGAAAAAAATGTTTTTAGTAATGACATGCTAGATAAGTTAGATGAGATAAGAGATAATTCAAAAAAATACGATTTATCAATAAAAAAATAATATTGTTCAAATTTTTTCAAATGAGTTATTAAAAGTATTTATTTATTTTATAGTATTAATACCTTTACTTTATAGACCGAAAAAGAATATATGGGTATTTAACATTATTAATGCCAATAGCTTTTAATTGGATTATTATCAATAAGACAAAAGAATGGTAGAGAGAGTCTATATTCCGTTAATAATAATATTTATTTTTTTAGCTTTATAGTATATTTACAGGATATTTTTGAAAAGAAATTATAGATTGTTAAGAGGAACGGAGAATATAATTTTTAGCGTATTAAGCCTAATTATGTTAAATAATACCATTCAATATGGAACTGATAACTTATACTGGTTTGTCCATCAGAGTTTTCCTCACAATAAGGTTTATAATGAATTATTGAAAAATAATGAGAAAAAAACTTATATTTTTCGTAGGATATAGTAATATTATTAATAGTCAGCCAAATGTTAGTAAAGTTTTTGTAGAAAAAGATAAAACTTACTAAAAAAATATGCTAACTTTAGGAAATTGGCAAACTTTCACTCCGCAATACAAAGAAAAAAATTAGATAATCTAAATGTGAGTGATAGTAATAATCTATTGTCTAGTGCACTAGATTCAGATAATATAAAATTTGTGCTTCCTGAGAAATCAGGATTAATGGAGAAAAGTAAAAATATTGTTTAAAGAGCATTATAATAAAGAAGTTAATTTTATGTTACAAGAGAAGGTAGACGAAGAAGTTAATATTTATGTTTTAAGGAGTGACGTGAGTGAGTAATACAAGAATAAAGTATATAGATATGTTAAAAGGCGATCTGTATAATATTAGTAATTTTAGGACATATGTCTTATACTCCAAGTCAAGTTAAATTATTGCTATATATATTTCATATACCGTTATTTTTTTCTTTTTTTATCGGGTATGACATTAAATATTAGTAAATATAATTCATTTTTTTGAATTTACAAAGAAGAAAAATACAAACTATTATAATACCGTGTTTTTTTAATGAATATTTCGATATTTTTTTAATACAATCAATAGTATTTGAACCGCAAAATATTTTTGAAGATGGATATTATTCATTTTATTAAAAGCATTAGTTATAGCTGATAGATTACATGTATATTTTTCAACTTTGGTTCTTATATGCTTTATTTTTAGCGGAGTTAGTGTGTTATGTAATTATAAAAATATAAAAAGAAATAATTATGGTTTAATGTTATCATATGTATTGTTGATTGTACTAGGATTACTAGGAAAAGAGATGTATATAAATGAATACTGGTTAGTGTGGAGTTTCGACTTAGTACCTTTTGCGGCTATATTTATTTTAACAGGTTATATTGTTAGAGAAAAATATGGAAGTAATTAACAAGTGGTTTAGTCTAATATATTTTTATACCTGTAGCTGTGGTAAGTTTAGCATCTGGTATATATAATAAGCGTGTAGACTTATTCTATCAACAAACAAACTCTATACCATTGTACTTTATAGCGGCATTTTGTGGGATTTGGGCAAGTATAATATTATTTAAAAACCTACCATCGATTTCTATATTTGAGAAGATAGGTAGAAATACATTAATATATTATGCATACCATTCTCCAATAGTCTTATATATATTGGATATTATTATGGAGCAGTTAGCAATTAGATATACAGGTATATTTGTAAATAATTACATTGTCACTTGTGTTGAGTTGGTATTAGCGATATGTTTCTGTGAGGTTATAGCGAAAATAATAAATAATAGTTTTCCATTTTTACTTGGAAAGAAAACAAATAAGAAGGTGAGCTTAATTGAGCTACCTTCTTATTTGTTTATTAGACAGGAAAAAAATTTTATATAAAAATATGAGAAACAAGTTTATTATTTATATATATAATTTCTCATATTAACAAAAAAATAATAATATGATAAAAAAATACAATGTAATTTTTTTAACTATCAGTGGTATAATATTAGTTATAAAAAAATTTAAGGAGAGGATTTGTGAGCTTAATTTTTTTGAAAAAAACTAGATCAGTATAAAGATAGTTTAAAAAGAAGTGTACATTAATAATATATACAAAAAATGAAAATCTAACATATAAAAACTCTAATTGAGTACTCTGATAAGCTAGCTGTTTATTTAGAAAAAAATTAGGGAACAATAAAAAAATCCAATAGTAGTATATGGGCATAAGCATCCATTTATGCTAGTTTTCTTTCTAGCTTGTGTTAAATCAGGAAGAGCTTTTTGTCCAGTTGATATAAATACTCCTCAAGAGAGAGTGGATGAGATAGTTCGTACAGTTGATTCAGAATTAGTATTAGTTACTGAGGATATAGAACTGTCTAAAGAAATGTTAAATGTTGAATTAGCGAAAGCAATAATAAATAGCACTGAAGAAAGAATATCTAAGGAATATTATGTAAAGGGAGAAGATATTTTTTTATAATATTCACATCTGGAAGTACGGGTAAACCAAAAGGTGTTTGTATTACATACAATAACTTGAATAACTTTTTACACTGGTATACAGGTTATTATAATGAAAATGATGAATTAGTATTTCTTGGGCATCCACCATTTTCATTTGATCTTTCGGTAATGTCTTTATGGCCAAGTTTATACTTAGGAGCTTCGTTAGTACAAATAGACAAAAAACACCAAGAAGATTTCAAAGTTATGTTTGAAGAATTAAAAAAATCAAATGCAACGATATGGATATCGACACCGTCATTTATTGAGATGTGCTTTATTGACAAAAGTTTCAATCAAGAACTAATGCCAAGAGTAAAACAATTTGTTTTCTGCGGAGAAAAACTATTTGCTCAAACGGTAGAAAAGATTCATAAGAATTTCCCAGGGGCACAGGTGGTTAATACTTATGGACCTACTGAATCGACAGTAATGGTTACTTGGTTAGAAGTTACTAAAGATATAGTCCAAACATATTATGAGAATCTACCGATAGGTAAGGTTAAATGGGGCTCAAAAGTAGAGTTGAAAAATGTAGATAGTGAAGGCAAAGGTGAAATAGTAATAATTGGAAATACTGTAGCCAAAGGATATTTTAAAAATGAGCAGCTTTCAAAAGAGAAATTTGGTGTAGACGTACTAGATGGAAAAGAAGTAAGAAGCTATTTAACAGGTGATTTAGGTTACTTTAAAGATAATATGCTATTTTGTGAAGGTAGAATAGACTTTCAGGTTAAACTACATGGTCATAGAATAGAGTTGGAAGATATAGATAATAATCTATTAAAAAATAAAAAGATTCGTCAAGCGGCAACTCTGCCTAATTATGAGAATGGTAAAGTAAAATCATTAACAACTTTTATTGTTTATAATGATAAAAATTGAGAAACGTTTTGAAGTGACAAAAAGAAATAAAAAAACAATTAAAAAAACTAGTTCCGGAATATATGGTACCTAAGAAAATTGTATTTTTAGAAGAAATGCCACTTAATAATAATGGTAAAATTGATAAGAAAAAAAGTTAAAGGAGTTAGTGTAATATGAGTTACTTTGAAGGTAATGAATTTTTTTCTTTTTCTTGATTCTAGCCTTAGTAATTGGTTTTTATAATAAACTATCTAGGTAAAAAAATTGAATATTATATACTAGCGTTATCTCTTGTGTTTGCTATAGTGATTTATGGTAAGAATTCGCTAATGTTGGGCTATTTAATAGGTTTTATAATCTATCAGTATATATTGGTTATGATAGCTCAGAGAACTCAAGATGAAAAACGTTTAAAGATTTTTGGTGTTCTTATCTGTAGTTCCATTAATAATAAACAAAGTATTTGCGTTAACGCATTGGCATTTACTAGCGTTTATTGGAATATCGTATATGTCTTTTTAAGACAATACAAATTATGATTGAAATATCAGATGGTTTAATTAAAGAGAGGATTAGTATAATAGATTACATACAGTTTCTATTATTTTTTCCAACGGTTAGTTCTGGTCCAATAGATAGAAGTCGTAGATTTGTGGTAGACATTAAAGAGCGAATGCCGAGAGATGAATATTTAGAGCTTGCTGGAGTAGGAGTATATAGGGTAGTGTTAGGATTGTTATATAAGGTTGTATTATCAACTTACAGTTATCACTACTTAGTAACTCTCTCTAATTTTGGTTCTTTAGATTATTCGATAAAATATATGTATTTATATACATTATATTTATTCTTTGATTTTGCTGGATATAGTTTAATGGCGGTAGGAAGTAGTAATATTCTTGGTATAAAAACGCCTATGAACTTTAATAAGCCGTTTCTAAGTATTGATATAAAAGACTTTTGGAATAGATGGCATATCACACTTTCAACATGGTTACGAGATTTTGTTTTCTCTAGAGTGTTTATGGAGGCAACAAAGAAGAAAAGGTTTAAAAAACGATTAAATACTGCAATGTATGCTTATATGGTAAATATGCTTTTAATGGGATTTTGGCATGGTCTAACAATTAGCTATATTGTCTATGGGGCCTATCATGGTATACTAATGGCAGGGTTTGAATATTATCAGAAGAAGAGTAAATTTTATAAGAAAAATAAAAAAATAAAGTATGGTATAAAAGTATGTAGTTGGTTTATAACTATAAACTTAGTAATATTTGGTTTATATATTTTTTTCAGGGGAACCATATAAAATATTAAAGACTTTATTAAATAAATAATTTATTTAAAGGAGAATTAAGAAGATGGTAAAAGAACAAGTATTAGATATGTTAGAAGAAATCTGTGAAGATGATGTAGTTAGAGAAGATTTAGATATTAATATGAAAGAAGAAGGTTTAATGGATTCGCTGGCGTTTGTTGAAATGTTGGTTAGAATCGAAGAAATCTTCGGACTAAAGTATAGCACCGACAGAAGTAACATACGAAGAGATAGATACACCAAACAAGGTAATTTCATATATAGAAAAATAGGAAATAGTGAAATATGATAAAGCTAAGGGCATTTTTAATATCAGTAATTCTGGTATTAATAACACTTTTAATTTTAGATAAAACATATATAAAAAAATAGAGGACTATTATAGAGTAAATGACAATAGTATCCGTTACAATACATCTTATGAGAAGTATAAAAGTAAGGATATGATATTAGAAAATATGACACCTAATACAGTGTTGTTATTAGGTTCATCAGAGTTGACAACTACTATAAATGAAGACTATCATCCAAAGAAAATTTTCAACTATGGAGATTTTAATATTATGCAGGTAGGTGTTGGTAATTCTCAAAATATTATTCATGCGGCTACTTTAGGATCTATAGGGGATGATGTCAGAAATAACGAAATAGTTATGATACAGTCAATCCAATGGTTCGATAATAAAAATGGAATACTAAAAGATGCATTTTTATCTAGAATTTCTGATGAACATGTATATAATACTATGGCTAATGAAAAAATTAGTAAGCAAACTAAAGAAGTTTATTAACAGGGTGATTGAACTTTCATCTACTAATAAAGAGCTAAATGATAAGTATAAAAGCTATAAACGATACTTTGTAGAAGGTAAGGGTAATGTTATTACAGGAGAGTTTCTAAAGCTAAATAATTATATACATTCTTTTAAAAATAAATATAGTTTTTATAGGAATAAAGGTAAGGAAAAATTATCCTATGAGTGGTGAAAAGACACCGAACTATAATTGGGAACAATTAAAAGAGCAAGTTACCAGTGAAGCTATAGAAAAAAACTAATAATAATGACTACCAGATTGATAATACATATTATGATAAATACATAAGAAATAAATATGATCAATTAAAAAAATAGTTCAAAAAAATACAAAGTATGATGATTCTAAAGAATATGATGACTTAGATATTTTATTATCGATAGTGAAAGACTTAAATATTAAGATAAAATTCGCCATTCTTCCAGCTAATGGGAAGTGGAGTGATTATACAGGGATAGATAGTGCAACACGTCAAGTCGCCTATAATAAAAATAAAAAGAAATTGCTCAAAAAAATAATATAGAAGTAATGGATTATTCAAGTAAAAGTATGAAGAATATTACATGTTTGATGCAATGCATTTAGGTTGGAGAGGATGGATTGATTTTGAGAGAGATCTTTATAAACTTAAAAAAATAAAATTAATGATAAACATAGACTTATATTTTTGGACGGCATTTTTCTATATTGTAATCATGGGGATAATAATTTATTGTTTTATGACTGACTTTTTCTAATGTTCAAGAATATGTGTATAGTGAGTTTTAAAATTTTTAAAAAGGATAGTTTTTAGAGACTATTCTTTTTTATTTTTTTAATTATTGATATTTACACATAAAATATTGATTTTCTAAATTTTAAGTATTATAATTAGGTGTAGATATTTTTAAAAATGTTCATATTTTTAAAAAGAAAAATGTATGAATGAAAATTTTTTTAATAATCAATAAATTAGGAGAAAATATTTTTATGGAGAAAAATATTAAATATTTATTAATGTGTGCAGCTATACCTACTAGTCTTGCACTTGTTGGTGGAGATAAAGTTAATGCAGCTGATGTAGAGGCTACTAACACTGCCGGAAGTACTACTTCAGTTAGTAATGAAGTCACAACTGCTAACAATTCTGTAGCCAATGCAACAACAAGTAACACTAATAGCGAGAATACGGTAAGTTCTACTGCTCAAAAACAAAATATTATTAACGAAGGTGGTCACGTTAATGTAGAGGGGCAAAATGCAACTCTAAGTAAAGATGGGAAAAGTGTAACTTATCCATATACAGTTGCTTTTCAAAGAATGCATTCAAGTGATCATGGCCAAACGCTAAGTGATGTACTAATTCGTGTTCCTAAAATTGAGGGTGCAACGGTTAACTTCACACTTATAGGAACTAGAGATTCACAAGGTAATCCAGTATCTGTAAATGAGCCGATGAAAGAGGTTGCTTTTGACGAAACAATGGAAAATGGAGAGAACACTTATGATATACCAACTTCTGAAGAACTTGCTGCAGGGAAAAAACCATATGTAGTTAATAGAAGTAAGGATGATTACGCCTCTCTTGAAAATGGGAAAATTGCTGCATATGCACTATACGCTAGCTTTGATAAGAGTCAGGCTGTTAGAGTTGAAATCACACTTCCTTTTGAAATAGCGAAAAATATTAAATATTTACCAATTGACGCTAGAATGGTTTGGAAAGCAAGCCAAGAAGGTGGAGTTCAAGGATATGAAACAGGTGCACAAAACTTAGAAGAGTATTCAAATCACTCTTTTGTTGCTGAAGAAGGAAGCAAAGGGCTTGCTCGTTTTGAAAATCCTTCATCGATAGATGATAGTTATGTAAAAGATGGGCATCTAATAAAATCAGTGACTAATCCTAGCACTTATATTACTCCAAATAATGGGGATTGGACTAATATTCCAGAAGATACAAATATCGATAAAAAAACATTTTTCCATTATGCTGAAATATTTAACTTAAGAGCTAATCCAGCTGTAACATATTATATATCTGAAAAAGAGGATATGGCTGACCAAGATGTTTCTGCATTATACCAAGGTGATGTAGTTGTTGATTATGTAATTAAAGGTACGAACAAACAACTTAAAGATACCTATACAAAGGTTGCATTAACACCTATCTATAATTCAAAAGGAGAGCTAATCACTTATAATCTTGGAGAAGATAGTAATGAACGCCCTCAAAAAATTACTGTTGATGGTAAAAATTATATTCTTGTTGGTACTTCATCAACATCTGATGCAGAGAGTGGTACTTTAAAAGAAGGTTCAACTCATGTTGTATATGAATATGTATTAGAAACTGAAGTAAAACCTGCACCAACACCAACACCTGAAGTAAAACCAACTCCAACTTCAACTAAGAAAGAAGTAACTAAAGAGAAAAAAGCTGAGAAGAAAAAACAATTACCAAATACTGGTATGACTACTTCATCAAGCCTGTTAGGCTTAGTAGGAGCTTTTGCGATTGCGGGATTACTTTTACGTTTTAGAAAAGAAAAATAAAAAATTAATAAGGTAGAGTTACGAAGGAATAATTTTCTTCGTAACTCTTTTTAAAAAGGTTGATAGGTAAAGGTTTTCTATATAAAATTATCTCTATATATTCTTTAGTTCTATAAAAAAATATGGTATAATAAAGGGATAAAAATTATATTTATTTTTAGAGTGAAGTAGCCATTTATTAAGATATTCATCTTTAGGGTGGCATTGTAAGGTGAACAATGAACGTTGATAAGCGATTTGAAACAGAAATAGTAAAGAAATATAGAGAAAATATACAAAAAGAAAGTGTCTTTATTCTTAAAAATTATTTTTGATAAGGTCTTGGCATTACTTTTGCTTATTCCATTATCTCCAATTATTTTTAGGAATTGCTATTTGGATAAAAACTAGATAGTGAAGGCCCTGTTTTTATAGGCAAGAGAATAACAACATACGGTAGAACTTTTTAGAATTTTTAAATTTAGAACAATGGTAAAAGATGCTGATAAGATGGGAGGGCTGCAGTTACTCAACAAAATGACCCGCGCATCAGTAAAGTAGGGCATAAACTTCGTAAAGTACCTTAGATGAGCTCCGCAACTAATAAATGTTTTAATTGGAGACATGAGCTTTGTAGGTGTTCGCCCTAGAAGTTGCTAAATATGTAAATCGTTATACAGATGAAATGTATGCAACACTACTTCTTCCTGCAGGGAATAACATCTCCAGCTAGTATAGAATATAAAGATGAAGATGAAGTTATTGAGAAGTATAAGGGAAGCGGCAGAAGTATTGACGATATCTACGTAGAAGAGATTCTACCAGATAAGATGAAATATAATTTAAAAATATATTAAAAGAATTTAGTGTTATAAATGATATTAAAATAATGATAAGAACTGCTTTAGCGGTTATAAAAATAGGAGTTAGAAATGAAAAAAATATAATATACCATTTTCACCACCAGATATAACAGAAGATGAGATTAATGAAGTAATTGATACTTTAAAAATCTGGATGGATAACAACAGGACCAAAAACAAAAGAATTAGAAAGAAGATTATCAAAATTTACTACAACACCTAAAAACAGTATGTTTAAATTCAGCGACAGCTGCCCTAGAGTTAGTACTAAGAGTATTAGGTATTGGTGAAGGTGACGAGGGTTATCGTACCTGCGATGACTTATACTGCATCATGCAGTGTTATTTATCATGTTGGAGCGAAAGCTGTAATCGTTGATATTCAAAAAGATGGTCACGAAATGGACTATGAAGCATTAGAAAATGCGATAACAGAAAAAAACAAAAGCTGTAATTCCGGTTGATTTGCGGGTATTCCATGCAATTATGACAAAAATTTTTTTGAAGTAGTAAATGCGAAAAAAATCATTATTTAAAAGCAAATAGTGAATACCAAGAAAAAAATTAGGGCGTATTGCAGTAGTAGCTGATGGAGCTCATGCATTAGGAAGTGTTTATAAAGGTGTTAAAGTTGGAGCAGTAGCGGACTTTACAACATTCTCATTCCACGCAGTTAAAAACTTTACTACAGCTGAAGGTGGAAGTGTAACATGGAAAGAAAATCCTAATTTTGATGATGAAGAACTATACAAAGAGTTTCAAATATATTCTCTTCATGGTCAAACTAAAGATGCTTTAGCTAAAAACAAAAAGCTGGTTCATGGGAATATGACATAGTTATACCAGGTTATAAATGTAATATGACTGATATTATGGCATCTATCGGTTTAGTTCAGCTAGATCGTTATCCAAAATTATTAGAACGTAGAGTAGAACTAGTGGAACAATATAATAAAGCTTTTGAAGGAACAAGAGTAGTACCATTAATACATTATGCAGATACTTACAAATCTTCAGGGCATTTATATATTACACATATTAAAGGTGCTACTTATGAGCAACGTGGTGAAATTATTACCAAAATGGCAGAGCGTGGAATTAGTTGTAATGTACACTACAAACCATTACCACTATTAACTGCATATAGCAACTTAGGCTTTGATATCAAAGATTATCCAAATGCTTATGATTATTTTGTAAATGAAGTAACTTTACCACTGCACACTCGTTTAAGTGATGAAGATGTTAAGGTTATTGTTGAAAACTTCAAAGAAATAGTAGCGGAGGTTGTAGGTGAGTAGTTTAAAAGAAATTCAAAATAAAAGTTTAGAAATGGCTGAATATTTTGTAGAATTTTGTCGTGAACATGACTTACTTTGTTACCTTTGTGGCGGTGGAGCTATAGGTGGTTTAAGAAATAAAGGATTTATCCCGTGGGATGATGATTTAGACTTTTTTATGCCAAGAAAAGATTATGAGAAACTACCTGAATTGTGGAATAAGTATGCTAAAAAAGAGTACTTTTTATCTAAAAGTGATTCTAAGTTTGTAGATAGAAACTTATTTATTACAATAAGAGATACTCAAACAACATGTATTAAACCATATCAACAAGATTTAGATATGCCTCATGGATTAGCGCTTGATGTTATACCTTTGGATTATTATCCAAAGGATGAATCTAGTAGAAAAAAACAAGTGCGTTGGGCATTGATTTACTCACTGTTTTGTGCACAGACTATTCCAGAAAAAAACATGGTGCCATTATGAAGTGGGGTAGTAAAATCTTACTAGGACTTACTCCAAAATCATTACGCTATAAAATTTGGAAAAAAGCTGAGCGCGAAATGACTAAATATACTCGTGAGGAAAGTGATGGTATAACTGAACTTTGTACAGGACCAGGGTATATGAAGAAAAAATATCCAATTGAAGCATTTGATGATAATATTTTTATTGACTTTGAAAATACAAAAATGCCAATTCCTGTAGGGTATGATATTTATTTAAAAACAGCTTTTGGTGATTATATGACACCACCACCAAAGGAAAAAAACAAGTTCCACATCATGATGCGGTAATAACTGATATGGAAAATGGTTATATTAAATATAAAGGGGAATATTATGGCTAAGAAAAAAGTATTATTTTTATGTGGTCTTACTCATTGGGAGGAGGGGCAGAAAAGATACTTTCTACTGTAATTAGAAATCTTCCAAAGGATAAGTATGATATAGATATATTGGAGATAGAACATTTTGATAAAGGATATGAGCCTATATCAGATAACGTGACTATATTAAAGTCATTACAAAGTTACAAAGCAATCTAGATTATTGCGTGCAATTTTATGGAGATTGCGTATATATTTTCCTGGTATAGTAAGACGATTATTGGTAAAAAGATGAGTATGATATAGAGTATCATTTACTATTATGAATCCACCTTTTAATTTTTCAAAAAGAAACAATGTAAAAAATAGCATGGATACATGGAAGTATAGAAGAATTTCTTAATGATGAAGAGAAAAAGAAACTCTCATAAAAAAACATTTTGAAAGATGTTGATAATATTGTTGCTATATCGAAGAAAACTAGAGAATCTATTGAAGAAGTATTTCCAGAATATAGAAGCAAGTTATGTACAATTTATAACAGCTATAATTTTGAAGAGATAATAGAAATCAAAAGAAAGTGTAGATATTGAAGTTAATTCTAATAGTATTTGTTCAGTAGGGAAGAATTGAAGAAAAATAAAGGTTCAGATAGAGTATTAGAAGTTATTCGCTTATTGCATAAACAAGATAAAAAGTATCATTTGTATTTTATAGGTACTGGAACACTTGAAGAAGAACTAAAAAGAAGAGTAGACCAATATGGTTTACAACAATATGTTCACTTTTTGAGGATATCAAAAATCCATATAAGTATTTAAAAGATATGGAGCTATTATTATCTATGTCTAAACAAGAAGGGTTTCCAGGAGTTTATGTGGAAGCTTTTAAGCTTAGGTATTCCATTTGTTTCAACAGATGTCAGGGGGTGCTGAAGAGCTATCCCAGAAAAGGTCGTTTTGGGAAAAATAATAAATACAGATGAACAAGCAGTAGAAGAAATAATTAAATATATAGAAGGATCTGAAGTATTTAATAAGGAAGAAGCTAGAGAATTTCTATCTACGTTTACTATTGAAAAAACAGATAGAAGATATTGAAAAAAATATTTAAATAATGAGGAAGTTATGAACAAAGAGTTAATTAGCGTAATAGTACCAGTTTTTAATGTAGAAAAGTACTTAGAACGTTGTGTAGAATCAATTGTAAATCAAACATATAAGAATTTAGAGATAATTCTTGTAAACGATGGTTCAACAGATAATAGTGGAGAACTATGTGATGAATTAGCAAAAAGAGATAATAGAATTAAGGTAGTCCACAAAGAAAATGAGGGGATTATCAGATGCAAGAAATAATGGTGAAAGAGAATCAACAGGAGAATACGTGATTTTTTTATTGATTCAGATGACTATATTCACCATGAAATGTTAAATACACTATATAATCAAATAGTGGAAAAAAATGCTGATGTTTCTATCTGTGGAGTAATGAATGTTTACTCAAATAGTGAAACACCACAGTGCAGTGATATAAATATGGATTTTGTTTGTGATAAAGAAGGTTTTCTAAAAGAATATTTGATAGGAGAAAAAGATACCTGGAAGTATTTGTAATAAACTATTAAAAATCAATCGCAGATAAGCTAGAATTTCCGGTAGGAAAAATATGAAGATGCATTTTATCATTATGATTTAATAAATTATGCTGATAAATATGCTATCAGTACTAAACCTTATTATTATTATTTTCATAGAGGGATAGTATTACAACAAAACCATATAGGGAAATAGATTTGGTATATATAGATATTTATAAAAAAATATTATGACTTAATATCTAAAGAATATAGAGGATTACTAGATGAAGCATTCTTTAGACTTTCATATGCTCATTTCTTTATTTTTAGATAAGATGCTTCTAGAAAAAGATTATGAAAAATTAGAGCACTATAGAAGTTTTGAGCTTTTTAAAAGAAATGCAATCAAGATATCAAAAAAATACTATTTTTTTAGAAGAAATAGAAGAATTGCTGCGTTAGTATTATTTGTTAACGTTAAATTGTATAGAAAATTATTATTTTCTAATATAGAAAATAGTAAGAGAATACATGAATAGAGGAGGAAAGTAGAGTGAGTATAGAAGGCAAAAAGTTATATTTTTGTACTAACTATGCTTAGTTATTTTATAACTATTATTATTGGTATATCCTATATATATACTAACGAATTGAAGTTATTACTGTTTACATTGTTAAAGCCTATTAATTAGTAGTATCCTATATACATTTACTAACATAAAGTATTATATTATACACTTAATATTTTATTTAACTATTTTTGTGTTTCTAGTATCGAGACCTACAATAGATTATTTTTAAAGATGGAGTTTTAAATACTTATCAGGCGGAAGCATATAAATTTTCATTTCTAATTATAGCTATATCAGTAATGAGGCTTATTTTTAGGGAGGTATATTGGTTTCTAAGAAAGGTGAAAAATAAAGAAAGAATAGCGAATCAAGTTTATATAAAGAATATTAGATTAGTTTCTTTAGTAGTTTTTCTAATATCTTATCCATTTTATACTTTAAGACTAATAGAAAGATTAATTTTCAGATTGCATACAACGTATTATGATTATTATGCCAACTTCAAAAGCGAATTGCCATATTTTTACATATACGATATCTACGTTTATGTTATATTCGTTATGTATATATTTAGCGACTAAACCTAAAAAAATTACAGTCTACAATTGTTTTGCTGATGGTTATTGCAGCTAATACAATTCACCTATTTATAGGTACAAGAAATCCATTTATACTGAGGTTTAATTTTTGCATTTCTATATTATTTTATGAGAAATCAGTCGGAAAAAAAGGAAAAATGGATAGGGTTTAAAGAAAAAAATTATTTTGTACGTAGGGTACTCCATTATTAATGATACTTATGGGGACTTTTTAAACTATGTTAGAGATGATGCTGAGGTTAAAGACGGTGGACTAGGTAATTTAATATTAGATTTCATATATAAACAAGGAACTAGTTTCGGTGTATTAACAAGGGGTATCTGTATAATAGTAATATACCAGTAAGGGATACTGTGAACTTTACTTTTGGTCCTATTTTTAGAATATTATACAAAAGGAAGTTTAGGTATCTTATTCGGAGGAAGCCATTTGTTAATACTACTAATAGTGTTGAACTTGCACTAGAAAGCAATAGTTATTCACATAATATATCATATATAGTTTTAAATAAAAAAAGTATCTAGAGGGTCACGGAATAGGAAGTAGTTATATAATGGAATTATATACAGATTATGAGCTTTTTGGCGTATTTTTATTTAATATTTTGTTAGGAATATTATTTATATATATGATGAGAATAGCTTATAGGATGGGAGTATTAGCTTATGGTATAACTCTTTTAATCTTAAATTATCTATTCTTTATGCCAAGAAGCAGCTTCTCAGAGAGTTTTTAAGTCTGTTTACTATGCAATTTTTGAGGGAATAGTCATACTTATATTTTTTTAGTGGCAGGATTACTTAATAAAAATATAAAACATATAGTTAATAGAAAAGGAGAACAATAATGTTTGAAAATTATTCAATAGCAGATTTATATGCTAATATATATAAAAAAAGGTAATTAATTTTATAGTGTTAGTGTTGGTATTTTTGTGTGATGGCAATACCTTACACATATAAAGTAATAAATAATAAAACAATAGTAAAAGATACAACAAATTACTATACATACATTACTTATAAAATCACGTCTCCATTAGAAGAACAACAGGATTCTGATAAAAAACAAAAATAGGAGGGTATAGTGATTTTTATGGTAAACTAGTTACAGCCAATATAAATGGAGCTTACTTATTTAATGATTTGTCAGAAAAAGATATGAAAGTATTAGAGAGAGAATTAGACACTAGTGCTAATACGTTAAAAAAATTCTAATTATGATTATTGGGAAAAAGAAAAATAACTGTAAGTCCGTTAGTTAATAACGCAGGGGTAACTGTTAAAAATACTTACACCTAGTAAAAATGGCTAACGATATTATCGAGAAGAAATTAGATGGTGTGGTTAATAAATTTAAAGATACTTACGCAAATGTTAAAAATAGAAAAAAATTAGAAACGATAAATTCTCTTGAATTAGCAGCGAAAGATGGACAGGAATCTGGAATTAGTAAAGTAAGTTTATTGATTAGATTAGCTGTTCTGGGAGTTGCGGCATTCATTATAACTGTTTTTAGGTAACATAGTTCTATATATATTTAATCCAACAATCAATAGAGCGGGTGATTATAGTAAATATGATATTAATTTTGTTACTAAGCTAAGCTCAGCTTCTAACTAAAAGGAATTAATAGAGTATAAAAGCAGGGAAATAGTGCAGTAGTATTATTATCTTCAGATAAAAAATTATAGAAAAGTTCTCAAAAAACAATATAGTGAGTTACTTACTAATGATAATATAACAGTAGGAAATATAGATGAAATAACAACAATAATAAAAAGCTGATAACGTACTGTTTGTTGAAGAGTATGGGGTAACTAGATATAAGAATTTTGAAGAAGTATTACAAATAGTTCAAAAATGTTGGGAAAAAAAGTGCTAGGAGTTGCTACTTATAAATTATAAAGTTAGGTTATTTAATTAAAAAGTGATTTTTTTCATAATTATTTAACTTATAATAAGATAAAAATCCGGAGCAGTATAGATTTGTTCCGGATTTTTATAGTTAATATTTATTTATGTAAAGTCTTATTTTAGTAGTGATTTACTAATTTAGACTTTTTCTTTTTATAATATTTAAAAATATTTTTTTAAAAGTAAATAAACTCTGGTTTTTGATAATTAATAATTAAATAAATTATACTTATAATAAGTAGTAATAGCATAGATATTAAAATGTTTGTTACCATATTATATTTAATATAATCAAGTAAGAAATAAAGTACAATAAATGTAATTATAGTAAAGGAGTAGCGTTTAAGCATTACTTTAGAATATTCTTTTATTGAGATTTTAAACCCATATTTAAATAGAGAATAAGGTTCATACCACATCACAGTGGCAAACGATGAGATTAAAGTTCCTAATAATACAGCAAATATTCCTAAACTTGTATATTTAACTAGTATTATAGAGAATATTAAATTAAATATTGCTTCAAATAGTGCTTTTAATTTTTTTGCTCAGAAAAATAATCCGAAACCTGTTATTAGTGTTAGAGAAGAAAGTCTATATATAGTTATATAGAAGTTCACTACAATAATTAATATAATGTGTTTTGGTAAAAAGAAATTGTGATCCTAACCATAATTCAACGACAATATTTAAAAAAATATTAATAGACTAATGCTTGCCATATATGAAATAGTAAATACAAGAAATTCATATTTTTGAAAAAAATCTAATAGTCTTTTAATATTAGAATCCTTATGATGAATTAAGTTACCAACAGATCCCATCATTGCTGTTAAAATTAACGTAATTGTTGTGTTTGCAGTATATATTATCATATTATAATTAGAATACAATCCTACAGCGGTAAGACCTATAAAACTAGACATTAATATATTATCAGTGCCATTGACCACAACTTCTCCTATTTTAGAGAAAAATAGGCCTTTTATATTATCTACAAATGTTCTTTTCTTTTTTTCTGAAATAGAGTTTTGATTTTCTTTTTAAAAATATGCATAGTCTTTATTTACTATTATAGAAATTGCTATGTTACTTATGAATGTTATAAGAATTGTAATAATTAAATATAAGTAATAATTTTTTTAAAGACTAGTATAACTATGATTTGGACTATTGATCCAATTAACAACACAAGAAAAATCAGTAAGTGTAATAATATATTTTTGATCAGCTTCTAAGAGTACGCGTTTGTACGTGAATAAGTAACTAATTACCGAATTAAATAAGAATAAGTAGTAAATTATTACTATTTCAGTTGTAATAGGTTCCTTTATTAAAAAACTTAAGGAAGAAAAGTTAATACAGTTCTATTATTAGAATAGTAAAAGGCAATTACATTGTATATTTTCTTAAATAATTTGACATAGTCTGAAATTTTTTTGCTTATCATTTTCTGATAATGGTTTATATAAAGGAATATGCCATAGCAGAAGAAACTCTAAATCAGCCAACGACAATACAGATAGTATACTAGAAAATAGTCCATTAAGACCTAAATAATAGACTCTAATACATATATGAATACAGTTCTATTAATGAATGTTAGTATAATTTTTTTAATATCTGTATACTTAAGGCAATTGAAGAATTTAATATAGCATATTGCGTTCTAGTTTTTCATAATAACCTCTTAATCATTTATATAGTATATATAATATCATAATTATATATATATCTATAAAAAAATTTAGTTATAGAATTATATATAGACAAATTATATTTAATAATAAAAAAACCTGTTAGAAATTGAAATTAAAAATAATAGTGATTAATAGAAATTAAAAAAATTTTTTTAAAAAGACATAAGGATTATGTGAAGAATATCTATAATGTTTAGAAACTTTTTATAGATTAAAATTTTTATGATATAATTAATTTAATATACAGAAAATAAACAATTAAGGAGAAAAAACATGATTTACGCAGGAATATTAGCTGGTGGAACAGGGACTAGAATGGGGATTAGCAACATGCCAAAAACAATTTCTAGATTTAGGTAATAAACCGATAATTATTCATACTATCGAGAAGTTTCTATTAGAGCCTGAAATAGAAAGAATAGTAGTAGGAGTTCATGAAGACTGGGTTTCACATGCAGAAGATTTAGTTGAACAATATGTTCCTACTTTTTAGTGATAGAATAATTATTACACCAGGTGGTGTAGATAGAAATACTACAATTGAAAAATATTATAAAAAGAATAAATGAATATAAAGAGCTAACAGATGAAGATATCGTAATTACACATGATTCTGTTCGTCCATTTATTACACTTAGAATAATTAAAGATAATATTAGATTAGCTAAAAGAAAGTGATGCAGTAGATACAGTAGTAGAAGCGGTAGATACAATAGTTGAAAGTACAAATGGGGAGTATATTACTAATATTCCAAATAGAGCACACTATTATCAAGGACAAACTCCACAAAGTTTCCGTTGTAAAGACTTCTTAGACTTATATACATCACTAGATGCAGAAGAGAAAAAAATATTAACAGATGCGTGTAAAATATTTGTTATTAAAAGGGAAAAAAAGTAGCGCTAGCTCGTGGAGAATACTCAAATCTTAAAGTGACTACTGTAACGGATCTTAAAATTGCTAAGAGTATGTTAGAGGAAGAATAATATGATTAATCAAATATATCAATTAATAAAACCAAAATTTATTAATGTAAAATATAATGAAGAAAATTTAAATGATAAAGATAAAATAGTTATTAGACCAAACTATATGGCTCTTTGTCATGCGGATCAAAGATACTATCAAGGGAAAAGAGATCCAAAGATATTAGCTAAAAAACTACCTATGGCACTTATTCATGAATGTGTTGGGATTGTTATATCTGACCCTACTGATACGTATGAAGTAGGACAAAAAGTAGTGATGATTCCTAACCAACCACCAAGAGCTAGTGATGAGGAATTCTATGAAAATTATATGAGTGGAACACATTTCTTATCTAGTGGATATGATGGTTTTATGAGAGAATTTGTAGCTTTACCAAAAGATAGAGTAGTTGCATATGATGGTGTAGAAGATAGTGTCGCAGCTATTACTGAGTTTATTAGTGTTGGTATGCATGCTATGGATAGATTTATGAAAAACTCTCATAGTAAAAAGGATAGAATCGCTATAATAGGGGACGGAAGTTTAGCATATGTTATGGCTAATATAATCAACTATACTTTGCCTAACTGTGAGATTATTGTAATAGGTCGTCACTGGGAAAAATTAGAATTATTTAGTTTTGCGAAAGAACGTTATATTACTGATGATATTCCAGCTGATTTAAGCTTTGATCATGGTGTAGAATGTTGTGGTGGAGATGGTAGTGGATATGCTATCAATGATATTATTAAATATATTAAACCACAAGGTAGTTTAGTGCTTATGGGTGTTAGTGAATATAATGTAAATATTAATACTCGTGATGTATTAGAAAAAGGATTAACCCTATTAGGTTCATCTCGTTCTGGTAGAGTTGATTTTGAAAAAAAGCAGTAGAAATGCTAAGTAATAAAAAATTCGAAAGAAGATTTAAAAATATTATTTATTTAGAAACTCCAGTGAAAAAAATATTAATGATATTCATAGAGTTTTTGCGACTGATTTAAATACAGCATTTAAAAACAGTATTTAAGTGGGAAATTTAAAATAGATATTTATGTGAATTGTTCAGTGTACAAATGAACCTGAACGTATATAAATTTAGTTTAAATAAATGGATGTTATCCTGTGTTACTCAGGAGGCATCCTTTTTATGTTTCTTTTAAATTTTGAACTACAACATATAAAAATTCTCTGTCTTGTCGGATTTTTCTTTGTTCGACAAAAAGTAATATATCAAATCTTTTAATGCATTAAATTCATATTTTTGTTAATAAAATGGATGACATAATATGTAATATATTTGTAATTAAGTGGTAACTGAGCAGTAATGGAAATAATGTTATAATGTATAATGAATTAAAACATGAATTAAAAAGAAAAAAATTAGTATAGGAGATTGGAAATAACTATGAAAAAAATAACTTAAAAATGAGTTTAGGTATTTTAACAGTATTAGCGACACCATTTGCAGTAGATGCTGCTACTGGATCTAGTGAAGCTCATGCAGCACAAGTTAAAGAAACGGCTAAAAAACAAGTTGTTACTACAACAAAACAAACAGAAACAGCAAAGAAAACTGAAAATACTAAAAAAGAAAATACTGCTAAAAAAGATGCTTCGAAAGAAAAAACAACTAGTTCTACTAAAAACAGTATCAGGTAAGTCTCAAGCTCCTGTAACTAACGCTGCAGAAAAGAAAACAGGTTGGACATCAAATGGAACATACTATGTAAATGGTAAGTTAGCCAACTGGTGGTATGATGATGGAAAAGACTGGTATTTCTTCCAAGATGGTAAAAAACATACGGGAGAAGGAAAAGATAACGCAGGTAAGCATTATTTTGCAAATGGTAAATATGCTAATGGATATCAAAAACGGAATTTACTATGCAAAAGGGAAAGCCGCAAATTGGTGGTATGATGATGGAAAAAGATTGGTACTTCTTCCAAAATGGTAAAAAACATACAGGAGAAGGAAAAGATAACGCAGGTAAACACTACTTTTCAAATGGTAAATATGCTAATGGTAATGTGAACGGAACATATTACGTAAAAGGAAAAGCAGCCAATGGATACCAAAATGGAACATATTATGATAAAGGAAAAAGCAGCAAACTGGTGGTATGACGATGGAAAAGACTGGTATTTCTTCCAAAAATGGTAAAAAAACATACGGGAGAAGGAAAAGACAATGCAGGTAAACACTACTTTTCAAATGGTAAATATGCTAATGGTAATGTGAACGGAACATATTACGTAAAAGGAAAAGCTGCAAACGGATACCAAAACGGAACATATTATGATAAAGGAAAAGCAGCCAACTGGTGGTATGATGATGGAAAAGATTGGTACTTCTTCCAAAATGGTAAAAAACATACAGGAGAAGGAAAAAGATAACGCAGGTAAGCATTATTTTTTTCAAATGGTAAATATGCTAATGGATATCAAAAACGGAATCTATTATGTAAAAGGGGAAGCCGCAAATTGGTGGTATGATGATGGAAAAGATTGGTTTTATTTCAAAGACGGTAAGAAGTTTACTGGTATAGCAAATGATAGTTCTGGAAAACATGAATTTGTGAATGGGAAATATGCTCAAAAAGGTGGTAAAGCACAAGGTGTAGAAGCTACTAGTAACCAATATTCTGGACACTACAAAGTAACAGGACTATATATCCCAGTATACGATGGTAATGGTAAAATTTTATCACATATCTCTCAAGGAACTATAATCTTCAAAGATAACAGAGCTTCTGCTTCAGGAAGAATTCCTGTTCAAGTAGCTGGATTAGTAGGATATGTTAATCCATCACAAGTACAAGCAGTTAACTCAAGTACTACATTTATTCCTGACTATGTAAGTGATGGTAAATATGTATATCACAGATACTCTAAAAATAGTAAATTAAAAGTTGCATACCATAATTCAAGTATGCAAGTAGGTAAATCATATTATTCAGCTGATGGAATTAACTTTGGTTCATTTAAATTAGAACATCCATTCCAATTCAGTAGCTTAAAATCAAAAACAAACTATTCTGCTGCTGATATAAACAAACTTTATACGCTAATGGGAGCAAGCAATAGTATGTTAGCAGGTAAAGGTGCTGCATTTAAAGCTGCAGAACAAAAATATGGTGTAAATGCTTTATACTTAGTAGCTCACAGTGCTTTAGAGAGTGCATGGGGTAGAAGTAATATAGCTAAAGCTAAAAATAACTTCTTCGGAATTGCTGCTTATGATTCAAGTCCATATACATCAGCAACTAAATTTGATAATGTAGATGCAGGTATTTTAGGAGCTGCACGTTGGATTAATGATAAATATCTAAGTAATTCAAGCTTCCCAGCAAAAGGGGCTTACTTAGGAAATAAAGTGAGCGGAATGAACGTTAACTATGCAACTGCACCTTATTGGGGAGAATCTATTGCAAGTATAATGTTTGATGCTAACGATAGATTAGGTAATAAAGATAAATAATAAATTTTAGGCTAGATTACGCAGTTAATCTAGCCTGATTTGTGGAAGGAGAAAGTATGCTAGTATCAGTAGTCGTAGGATTATTAAATGAAGAAAAAAATTTTTACCGAGATTAATAGAAGATTTTAAAAAAACAAACATATAATCATAATAAAATAGAATTAATTTTTTTATTGATGGTATGTCAAAAGATGATAGTTGGAAAAATATTAGAAGATTTTAAAAAAATAGTAATCATGACTTTTATGACGTAGTACTATTAAAAAAATCCAAAAGTAATATTATCAGCAGGGATGAATGTAGGTATAAAAAGCCGCAAGAGGGAATGTATACTAAAAGTTGATTGTCACTCACACATTACAGATAACTTTATAGAAAAATAATGTAAAAATTATAGAAGAAGGAGAAGATGTGTGTGAGGACCAAGACCGAATATTATAGAAAAATGCAGATAATTTTAGTAAAAACATTATTATTAGTAGAAGAAAATATGTTCGGTAGTGGAATAGCTGACTACAGAAAAAACTACTAAAAAAATATGTCAGTTCAGTTTTCCAAGGAATGTATAAAAAAATCAATATTTGATAAAATAGGATTACTTGATGAAAAAAAGTGGGGCGTGTGGAAGATAACGAACTACATTATCGTATAAGAAAAAAATGGGTATAAAATTAGATATAGTAATGATATATTATCATACCAATATACAAGACCGACGTTAAAAAAGAATGTTAAAACAAAAAATATTCTAATGGTTATTGGATTGGAAAAAGTAAGCCATGTTTATCCTAAAAGCTTTTTCGATTTTCCATTTTGTACCATTAGCATTTGTTTTAGCTATAATATTTAGTTTATGTATGATACCAATTACATCTATATTTATTATTTTGTTAAGTAGTGTTTACTTTTTATTTACAATACTTATTACAATTATGACAATAATAAATAATAAGTTTAATGTTACAATTTTTACTAATGCCAATAATACTATTTTTTTAATCCATGTTTTATTACAGGGGTAGGAACATTAGTAGGCTTAATAAAAAGGATTTAGTTGGAAAAAGAATACTACTCTAATAAATAAAAAAATAATTTTTATAAAATAAAAAAATACAGAATTTATTAATAATTTAATTCTGTATTTTTTTATTTTAAAAGTTTACATAATTAATATGTAACAAATTTGTAATTAAGAGGTAACTGTGAAGTAATGGAAATAATGTTATAATGTATATTGATTTTTATTGAAAATATTATGATAACGTATTGAAACAAAAAAACAGTATAGGAGATTGAAAAATAACTATGAAAAAAATAATATAAAACTAGGATTAGGAATATTAACTGTATTAGCAACACCATTTTGCTGTAGATGCAGCAAATGGATCTAGTGAAGCTCATGCTGCACAAGATACTGTAAAAAAATACACAAGTAGCTAAAAACTACTAATAAAGAAGAAGTAAAAACTACTACTCAAAAAAAACAAGTAGAAAGTGCAACTAAAACAGAAGCTACTAAAAGTTGAAACAATAAAAAAAGAAAACACTAAAGTAGAAGGCACTAAAAAAAGAAAATACTGTAAAAAGAAGAAGCTACAAAGAAAGAAGAAACAACTAAGAAAGATGAATCCTCTGATAAACAAGCTAGCTCTGTAAAAAACAGTATCAGGAAACCTCAAGCTCCTGAAGCCAATTCTGCAGAGAAAAAAAATGGTTGGGCATCAAATGGAACATACTATGTAAATGGTAAATTAGCTAATTGGTGGTATGATGATGGAAAAGACTGGTATTTCTTCCAAAATGGTAAAAAACATACAGGAGAAGGAAAAGATAATTCAGGTAAGCGTCATTTTACAAATGGTAAATATACTAATGGTTATCAAAAAGATACATATTATGTAAATGGTAAGTTAGCGGATTGGTGGCTAGATGACGGTCAAGATTGGTATTTCTTCAAAGAAGGTAAGAAATTCACAGGAGAAGCAAGTGACAATGCAGGTAAACATTTATTTACAAATGGAAAATATGCCAATGGTTATGAAAATGGTTTTTTCTATGTAAAAGGTAAAAAAGCACATGGCTACGAAATAGGAACATATTATGTAAATGGTAAGTTAGCGGATTGGTGGTATGATGATGGAAAAGATTGGTACTTCTTCAAACATGGTTTGAAATATACAGGAGAAGCTAACGATAGTACAGGTAAGCATTATTTTGTAAATGGAAAATATGCCAACGGTAAAGAAAAAGGAATTTACTATGTGAATGGTAAAGTAGCAAATGGATACCAAAAGGGAACATACTATGTAGAAGGGAAAGCAGCCAACTGGTGGTATGATGATGGCCAAGATTGGTATTTCTTCAAAGAGGGTAAAAAATTCACAGGAGTTGCAAAAGATTCTTCAGGAGAGCATAAGTTTATAAACGGGAAATACGCTGCAGCAACTGGTAATGGTTCTAGTGCTTTAAATAACGTATTAAGTATAGCTCAAAGCTACTTAGGTGTTGAAATGGGTTCAACTGAACACAAAAAAATCGTTGATGCATATAACTCAGTTAATCCAAAACCTGTAGGATACACTGCTAAGTACTCAGATGACTGGTGTGATGTTTTCGTAACTACAGTATTCCAACAAGCGGGATTAAGTAGCCTTATCGGTAGAGAATGTGGAGTTCAACGTCATATCGGAATTATGCAACAAAAAGGAATTTGGCAAGGTAAAGTTTTACCAAAAGCAGGAGATGTTATTACATTTGACTGGGATGGTGGAGGATTTGCCGACCACATCGGAATTGTTGAATCTGTAAAAGATGGAATTGTAACAACTATCGAAGGTAACTCTTCACCTTACACAAGCTCAGGGAAAACAAAAGTAAATAGAAAAACTTATAACTGGAATGCAAGCTACATTAAAGGTTATGCAAGACCAAATTACTAAGAAATAGTATAATAACTTTAATAAGTTTATTAATAGGAGAAGTCGTAAAGTGTGATTAAGAAATCATAATTTATAATTTCTCCTATTTGTTTTAAATTTTAAAAAAATAGTATAATATAATGACTTAAATTTTTTTAGTTGTTAAGGAGAGTTGTTTTGTTAAGGAAAGTGATAATAACTTTGGGTTTTAGCTTAATGTTTACTAGCGTTACAACAGTTGCTAAAGCAGAGTGGATAAAAGATCAACAAAATAAATGGGTATATTATGAAAATGATTCTAGTAAACTAAACTATAATGTGACAGAAAATTATATAGAGCCGATGAAGTTACCTCAGTATTATCAGGCTGATGATAGATGGGGAGCAAAAAGATATGGTTTATCAAATATGAAGCTCACAGGATGTGTACCTACAGCTTTAGCGATGGCTATATCTGGTCTTAAGGAAGATGTTAATCCGGTTCAGGTGGCTGATTTTCTATATGTTATGACTATGGAGCTGAATACTACTTTTCTAGGAACATCTAGCTTAGGAGTTCAAGAAGTAGTAAGTCAATGGGGCTTAAATTATAAGGTAATAGATTCAAAAGAAGAATTAGAAGAAACTTTAAAAAATGGTACATTAGTCTATGGGGCAGTAGGTCATGGTATATTTGTTAATGGATATAGTACGCATGCTGTTCTTTTAACTGGATATGAAAATGGTAAAACAAAAGCTTTTGATCCGGATAATATGGCAAAAACAAATAAGTGGTATAACATAGATGATATTTGGAAAGAACGCAGCTTAGCACCTGAAGATAATATGACAGGTGGAGCATTTATAGCTATTTATAAATAAAAAACTAGTCTAAAAATTTTAGACTAGTTTTTCTTTTTAATTATTCTTCAAATCCGTTTGGATGTTTACTTTGCCATCTCCAAGAATCTTCACACATACGTTTTACATCGTATTGTGCTTCCCATCCAAGTTCTTCTTTTGCTTTAGTAGCATCAGCATAACATGCAGCGATATCTCCTGCACGACGTGGTGCAATAACATAAGGAATGTCATGTCCTACTGCTGCAGAAGCACTTTTTAATAATATCTAGTACAGAGTATCCAACACCTGTTCCTAGGTTATATTTAGATAGTCCCGCTACCTTTTTTCAAGTTTTTTAAGAGCAGCAACATGTCCGCGAGCTAAGTCAACTACGTGGATATAGTCACGTACACCAGTTCCATCATGTGTATCAAAGTCATCACCAAATACATTAACTTTTTCTAGTTTTCCGACAGCTACTTGCATTACATATGGAAGTAAGTTGTTAGGAATACCCGATGGATCTTCACCAATATCTCCGCTTTCGTGTGCTCCAATTGGGATTGAAAGTAACGAAGTAATACTACATTCCACTCGTTATCAGCAGTATAAATATCACCTAGAATTTCTTCAAGCATAAGTTTAGTACGTCCATAAGGGTTAGTTACTGATAATGGGAAGTCTTCTTTAATAGGAAGAGCATGTGGATCTCCGTATACAGTAGCTGATGAACTGAAGATTATATTTTTTTACAATTATTTTTTTTTCCATAACACGGCAAAGTGTTGTAGTTCCAGCTACGTTATTATCATAGTATTTCTAGAGGTAAATGCACAAGATTCTCCTACGGCTTTTTAATCCCTGCAAAGTGAATTACTCCAAAAAAATATCTTTTTCTGTTTCAAATACTTCGTTTAGTTTTTTTCTTCATCACGAATATCAACTTCATAGAACGTTACTTTTTTTTACCAGTTACTTTTTCTACTACTTCTAAACTTTTTTTTATTTGCATTGTATAAGTTGTCAACAACAACTACTTCATTTCCATTGTTTAATAATTCTATACAAGTGTGAGAACCAATAAATCCTGCTCCACCTGTTACTAATATTTTTCTTATTCATAATGTTTTTAATCTCGTTTAAACGAGTCCTTTCCTATGATTTTATACTTATAATTTTATAGTAAGGGCATTCTTATGTCAATAAATTATATTTTTTTAAAGACTAAAAACTTTAAGATAATTATAAATTTTATTTGTAAAAATAATAAAAAAATATAATAAAATATAGTGTATGAATTAAAAATATTATTAGGAGAAATAAAGATTATGGGTGAAAAATAGACTAAAAAGTTGGATTGGGATTATTAACAGTCCTAGCAACTCCAATTGCAGTTAATTCAGTAGTCAGTAATGAAGTACATGCAGCAGAAGAAAAAAACAAGTAGTTGTTGAAAAAACAAGTAACAGCAGAAAAAAAGCTGTAAAGGCTGATAATAAAGTGATTGTTGAAAAAAACAAAAGTTGAAAAAAAACAAAAAAAGTTTCTGAAAAAAATTAGTAGAAGATAAAAAAATAGAAGCTGTTGAAGAAAAAAAACACTTACTGAGAAGCTCAGTTTCGGTAGAAAAACAAACAATAATTGAGAAAGAAGTAGAAAACAAAAAAATTCTGTAGTACCAAAAGAAGGTGGAAAACCAGCTGAAGAAAAAAAAGAACAAGTTAAAACGGGTTATGACAATGGAATTTTTTATGATAATGGTAAATTAGCCAACTGGTGGTATGACGACGGTTCAGCATGGTATTTTTTCCAAAATGGTAAAAAGCATACCGGAGAAGGAAAGGATAATGCAGGTATCCATTATTTTGTAAATGGGAAATATGCGAATGGAACTGAAAATGGAATATTCTATGTAAATGGAAAACAAGCAAATGGATATGAAAAAGGTACGTTTTATGATAATGGTAAAATTAGCAAACTGGTGGTATGATGATGGAACGGCATGGTATTTTTTCCAAAACGGTAAAAAACATACTGGAGAAGGAAAAGACAATGCAGGTACGCATTATTTTTCAAATGGGAAAATATGCTAATGGTTATCAAAAGGAAACATACTATGTAAAAGGTTCTCTTGCTAACTGGTGGTATGATGACGGAACAGCGTGGTACTTCTTCCAAAATGGTAAAAAACATACAGGAGAAGGAAAAGATAATGCAGGTATCCATTATTTTGCAAATGGGAAATATGCGAATGGAACTGAAAATGGAATATTCTATGTAAATGGAAAACAAGCAAATGGATATGAAAAAGGTATGTTTTATGATAATGGTAAATTAGCAAACTGGTGGTATGATGATGGAACGGCATGGTATTTCTTCCAAAACGGTAAAAAGCATACAGGAGAAGGAAAGGATAATGCAGGAGTCCATTACTTTGTAGATGGTAAATATGGGACTGGCGAGTATAATGGAAAGATATATATAGACGGAAAAGAAACAACACCAATAAAATATGGCTATAAAAATGGACTATTCTTTGCTGATAGCAAGTTAGCGAATTGGTGGTATGATGATGGAACAGCGTGGTATTTCTTCCAAAATGGTAAGAAATATACAGGAAAAGGGAAAGATAATGCAGGATATCATTATTTTGTAAATGGTAAATATGATAATAATGTACCGGCATTAAATATGCCGCAATATTACCAAAACGATGCTCGTTGGGGAAGAAAAGTATATGGAATGTCTAATTTGGCTGCCGCAGGATGTGTTCCTACATCTTTAGCAATGGTATTCTCAGGATTAGGAAAACCAGTTCTTCCAACAGCTGTAGCTGATACTATCTCTAATGGTGGAGGATTAAATTACGGTGGTTTTGGAACAAGTGCTAAGGGTGCCGCAGATGCTATTAAAAAATATGGATATAACTATAGAGTGCTTAAAACTAAAGAACAACTAGTAAATGCATTAAGAAAACGGGAGAATCAGTGTTGGCAACAGTGCAACAAGGTTATTTTGTTAGAAGTGCATATGAGACTCATGCCGTTGTTTTATCAGGATTCGATAATGGAAAAGTAAGAGCTTTGGATCCATATAATAAGAATGCAACAGGTAAATGGTATAATATAAACGAGATTTGGAATCAAAGAAGTACTGCAGCTAGTGATACAATGCTAGGCGGTTCATTTACTGCGATAGAAAAAAATAAAAGTATTAAAAATAGGACTTTTTGAAATTGTATTTGATTTCAAAAAGTCTTTTCTTTAATTTCTTCAAGCATAAGTTTTGTGTGTCCATAAGGTTTAGTTACTGATAATGGGAAGTCTTCTTTAATAGGAAGAGCATGTGGATCTCCATATACAGTAGCTGATGAACTAAAAATAATATTTTCACAATTATTTTTTCCATAACACGGCAAAGTGTTGTAGTACCAGCTACGTTATTATCATAATATTTTAAAGGTAAAGTACAAGATTCTCCAACTGCTTTTTAATCCAGCAAAATGTATTACTCCAAAAAAATATCTTTTTCTGTTTCAAATACTTCGTTTAGTTTTTTTCTTCATCACGAATATCAACTTCATAGAATGTTACTTTTTACCAGTTGCTTTTTTTCCACTACTTCTAAACTTTTTTTTATTTGCATTGTATAAGTTGTCTACAATAACTACTTCATTTCCGTTATTTAATAACTCTATACAAGTGTGAGAACCTATAAAACCGGCTCCACCTGTTACTAATATCTTTTTACTCATAATGTTTAATCTCGTTAAACGAGTCCTTCCTATGATTTTATACTTATAATTTTATAGTAGGGAATTCTTATGTCAATAAATTATATTTTATAAAAAAATTTATTATAATTAGTACTTTTTTTGTAAAAATAGATAAAATGTAATAGAATATATAGAGTATAAAATTATATTTTTTTAGGAGTAAACATATTATGGTAGACAATAAATTAAAAGTAGGAATAGGGTTGTTAACAGTGCTAGCTACTCCAATCGCAGTTAATGTGGTATCAGGTAGTGAAGTACACGCAGCAGAACAAAAATCAGCAGTAGTAGAAAAATCAGCAACGGCAGAAAAATCAGTTGCAGAGAACAAACAAAATGTAGCCGAAAAATCAGCTACAGAAAATAAACAAAATGTGGCAGAGAAACCAGCAGTGGCTGAAAAATCAGATAATAAAGCTGTAGTTGCAGATAAAAAAGTTACAGAGAAATCAGCAGATAATAAAAAAACAGAAGCTATTGGGGAACAGGAAATTGTAGAGAAGTCATTATCAGAAGAAAACAAAACAGAATCAGTAAAACAAGAAGAAAATAAAAAAAATATGCTGCCAAAAGAAGGTGGGAAACCTTCTGATGGAAAAAAAGAACAAGACAAAACTGGTTATGATAAGGGGATATTTTATGATAATGGTAAATTAGCTAATTGGTGGTATGATGACGGTCAAGATTGGTACTTCTTCCAAAATGGTAAGAAACATACGGGAGAAGGAAAAGATAATGCGGGTAATCACTATTTTGTAAATGGAAAATATGCTAATGGTTATCAAAAGGAAACATACTATGTAAAAAGGTTCACTTGCTAACTGGTGGTATGATGATGGTCAAACGATTGGTACTTCTTCCAAAATGGTAAAAAAACATACAGGAGAAGGAAAAAGATAATGCAGGGTAATCACTATTTTGTAAATGGAAAATATGCAACTGGTGAGTATGATGGTAAGATTTACGTAGAAGGAAAAGAGACGACACCGGTAAAAGATGGTTATAAAAATGGAGTATTCTTTGCAGATGGAAAGTTGGCGAATTGGTGGTATGATGATGGTACAGCATGGTATTTCTTCCAAAAATGGTAAGAAACATACAGGGGAAGGAAAAAGATAACGCAGGATACCATTATTTTGTAAATGGTAAATACGGAACTGGTGAGTACAATGGTAAAGTATATATAGAAGGAAAAGAGATAACACCAATAAAAAATGGTTATAAAAATGGTTTCTTCTTTGTAGACAGTAAGTTAGCAAATTGGTGGCATGATGATGGAAAAGATTGGTATTTCTTTAAGAATGGTAAGAAATATACTGGAGTAGCTAATGATAGTGCAGGGAACTCATCGTTTTGTAAATGGTAAATATGATAATAATGTACCAGCAATAAATATGCCACAATATTACCAAAGTGATGCTCGTTGGGGAAGAAAAGTATATGGAATATCTAATATGACTAATGCAGGATGTGTTCCTACAGCTTTAGCGATGGCATTCTCAGGTCTAGGAAAACACCTAACACCAGTAAACGTCGCAGATGTAATTTATTATAATACTAAAGAATTTAATGTAAGTATGATTGGTACTTCAGGAGCTGGTGCAGACTATGCAATCAAGTATTATAACTTCAAAAATACAGTTATTAACTCTAAAGCACAACTAGTTCAGGCTCTTCAAAGTGGTAATCCTGTATTTGCACTTGTAGGTAATGGGGACTTTGTAAAAGGATACGCATATACACACGGTATTATGCTAAGTGGTTACCAAAATGGTAAAACAAAAGCTATGGATCCAGCTAGTGCTTACAATACAAATAAATGGTATAATGTAGATCGTATCTGGGAATCAACGTAGCACGGATCCATATGATACAATGCTTGGTGAATCATTTATGCTAATTGAGAAAAAAATAGATAGAAATAACTAGTCTAGAGTCTAATAAATTATATTCTTACCAAAAAGTTGATACAAAAAAATCTGGCTTTTTGGTAAGAATATATAAAATTAGATTGTAAGACTAGTTTTTTTATTTGAAATGGTTAAATGCAATGGTCTTTTATAATTCGACTGTTGCTAAATATTAATAAAATTGGTATACTATAAGTTAAAGAACTTGAAAGCGAAGGAGTGTGCTTAATTCATGGTTTATAACCACAGAGTAATAGAAAAAAAATGGCAAAAATATTGGGAAGAGAATAAGACATTTAAAACATTAGATGATCACACTAAAGAGAAATTTTATGCATTAGATATGTTTCCATACCCATCAGGAGCAGGGTTACACGTAGGTCACCCAGAAGGATATACTGCTACTGATATATTAAGTAGATACAAAAGAGCGAATGGCTATAACGTTCTTCACCCTATGGGATGGGATGCATTCGGACTACCTGCTGAGCAATATGCATTAGATACAGGTAATGACCCAAGAGATTTTACTAAACAAAATATAGACACGTTCCGTCGTCAAATTAAAGAACTAGGATTTTCTTATGATTGGGATCGTGAAGTGAATACTACAGATCCTAAATATTATAAATGGACACAATGGATTTTCAAAAAACTTTATGAAAAAGGTCTTGCATATGTAGATGAAGTACCTGTTAACTGGTGTCCAGCACTAGGAACAGTACTTTCAAATGAGGAAGTAATCGATGGTAAATCAGAACGTGGAGGTCACCCAGTAGAGCGTCGTCCAATGCGTCAATGGGTACTTAAAATTACTGATTATGCAGAGCAGCTGCTAGCTGATTTAGATATTCTTGATTGGCCCGAGAGTCTTAAAGCAATGCAACGTAACTGGATTGGGAAATCTGTTGGTGCGGAGATTGACTTTAAAATAGAAGGTACTGACAAAGCATTCACAGTATTTACAACACGTGCGGATACAGTTTTTGGTGTATCTTATTGCGTACTTGCACCAGAGCATAAACTAGTAGAAGAAATCGTTACTGAAGGTCAAAAAGAAGCTGTAGAAGCATATTTAGATTTAGTTAAACGTAAATCTGACCTAGAAAGAACAGATTTAAACAAAGATAAAACAGGTGTGTTTACAGGAGCTTATGCTATAAACCCTGTAAATGGTGAAAAAGTAGAAATTTGGATTGCGGACTATGTACTTGCAAGTTATGGAACTGGAGCTGTTATGGCGGTTCCTGCACATGATGAGCGTGACTATGAATTCGCGACTAAGTTTAACCTGCCAATTAAAGCTGTTATTGAAGATAATGGTGAGGTAGTTGTACCATTCTACGGTGATGGTAAACACATTAATTCAGACTTTATCAATGGTTTAAACAATGAAGAAGCTATCGCTAAAGTTATTGAATTTTTAGAAGAAAATAATGCAGGACGTAGTAAAGTTACTTATAAACTACGTGACTGGTTATTCTCAAGACAACGTTATTGGGGAGAACCAATTCCAATTATTCACTGGGAAGATGGTACTATGACTACTGTACCTGATAGTGAATTACCATTATTACTACCAGAAACAGATAATATTAAACCATCAGGAACTGGAGAATCTCCACTTGCTAATATCGAAGAGTGGTTAAATGTTGTAGATCCAGAAACTGGTAAAAAAGGTAAGAGAGAAACAAATACAATGCCACAATGGGCAGGATCATGTTGGTACTACCTACGTTATATCGATCCACACAATGATGAAGTGTTTGCTGATCCAGAAAAACTAAAATACTGGCTACCAGTTGATGTATATATCGGTGGAGCAGAACATGCCGTTCTTCACTTACTATATGCTAGATTCTGGCACAAAGTTCTTTATGATTTAGGTTTAGTTCCATCTCGTGAACCATTCCAAAAACTATTCAACCAAGGAATGATTCTTGCTAAAGGTAAAGATGGACGTCCAGAAAAAATGTCTAAATCTAAAGGTAACGTAGTAAACCCTGATGACATTATCGTATCACATGGTGCAGATACACTGCGTGTTTATGAAATGTTTATGGGGCCACTAGATGCTTCTATCGCATGGAGTGAAAATGGTCTAGATGGATCACGTCGTTTCTTAGATAGAGTATATCGTCTATTCGTAGATGAAGAAACTGGAAAAGTTAATGATAAAGTTCAAGATAAAGATAATGCAGAGTTAGAAGTAAGCTACAACTACACTGTTAAGAAAGTATCAGAAGATATCGAGATTCTTGGATTCAATACTGCTATTTCTCAACTTATGGTGTTTGTAAATGATTGTTACAAAGCGGAATTTATTCCTCGTAAATATGCACTAGGATTTATTCAACTTCTTGCTCCATTTGCACCACACCTTGCTGAAGAAATGTGGGAAATCTATGGTAATACTGAGTCTATCTCATATGCACCATGGCCAACATTCGATGAAAGTAAACTTGTAAGTGATACTGTAGAAATAGTAGTTCAACTTATGGGTAAAGTTAAAGCTAAACTAGATGTTAAAAAAGATTTAACTCCTAAAGAATTAGAGGAAATAGTTTTAGCTAATGATGAAGTAAAAGAATTAATAGCTGGAAAACAAGTTATGAAAGTAATTGTTGTTCCTGGAAGATTAGTAAATATTGTTGCTAAATAAGGAGAATAGAAATGGAAGAGTTAATTTATAACATTGTAAGTGAAATCGTTGAGCATAAAGATGAAATTAAAATCGAAAAATTCGTAAAAAATGCACGTGAACACTATATCTTAACAGTACACCCTGATGATTGCGGGCGTATTATAGGGAAAAAAGGTACGGTAATCAACGCGATTCGTACAGTATTAAATTCAACAACATTTAGTAAAAAAAGTGTACTTGGATTTAGTAGAGTAGTAAAGTTAATATGAAATGTTAAATGGAATACCTCAATAATAATATAAGTATTATTGGGGTATTTTTTTTATAAAAAGTATTTCTGTTTTAATAAATACAACTTTCATACTAGAATTTTATAATTTTTTTAGAAGTATAATTAAAGGGATACAAAAATGATATGTCAGTTGTAATTGGGAGGAAAAAAATAATGCGTGAAACAGTAGATGGAATTATTATAGAAGATAAAAAAATGTAAAAAAATAGCATTCACTCATAGAAATATTGATGCAAAAAATAAAGACGATATGAATATTTTTTCTGAGAAGTATGGGTTTAACTACAGTAATGTAGCATTTAACAGTCAGGTTCATGGTGCATCTGTTCGAAGAATTAAGTCTAGTGCAGATTTAGCTGAAAATGGTAAAGAAGCTGATGGCTTAGTAACATCATTAAAACAAGTGCCGTTGTTAATATTTACTGCTGACTGTGTGCCTATAGTTTTTTATGATAAAAAACAAGGTGTTGTTGCTTTAGCTCATGCAGGATGGCGTGGTACATATGGTAATATTGCCGGGGAAATAGTAGAAATTATGGAAAAAGAATATAACTGTCAATTAGGTGATATTAAAACTATAATTGGGCCATCGATCTCAAAAGAAAAGTATGAAGTATCTGAAGATTTAATAGAGAAATTTGCTAGCTTAAAAGTAGATAATTACTATGAAAAAATAGGAGATAGTTACTATTTAGATTTATGGACTATTAATAAAGGTTTATTAGAACAAGCTGGTATTTTAGAAGAAAAATATTGAGGTTACTAGTATTTGTACTGTAAAAAGAAAATGATAAGTTCTTCTCATACCGTCTAGATAATCAAACGGCTAAAAAGAATAGGTACATTAATACAAATTGATTAATTAAGAGAGGTAAAGTAGGTTTAATGGAAAAAAAGATATAAAATTAGTTGAGCAAATTTCTACATTTAAGAGATTGCCAAAGGGTGATAGTAGATGGAGAGTTGCATTTTACTATATCGCTAAAGAATTCTGGGATTTAGAAGAAGTATTTGTAATTATTGATAAAAATCTATACACTGAAAAAGGATTGAAGATACCGGTGTTTAGAGAATATCAAGAAGCGGAAGGATTTCAAATCTTTTCTAGCTATGTAAAAGCAAAAGAGTTTGTTGAAAAAAACAAGGTGATTTATTCACTTTAGAAGATGGCACAAAATTAATTGGAAGAATTCGCCAAGGTGCTTTTAGAGAAGTATTTGTTCCATTTTTCGCAGAGCAAAAGTTCAATTATCTTCTAAATGAAGATGAAGGTTTATTTGCGGATACATTTAAGAGATTATTAGGTGTAATGGAAGCTAGTGAAAAATTATATAGTAGATGAAGAACAAGAAAAAAATATCTACTAGATGGTGATGTTCAAAGCTTCTTTGCAGATATTTGTAAAAAAATATAGTTTTAGTATAAAAGAAAAATCGTTAGCAGCCGCTAACGATTTTTGTTGATGACTAAATCATAATAACTTAACGATAAGAGAAGCTCTATTTTTTTGTCTAAATATATGTTATAATAAACAAAAATAACTTTATAAGGTAGGATAATAAAATGAGAGATATGCTATCAGTGATACTGAGATTAATATTAGGAATTGTAGCTTTTTTTGTAATAATAATAGTAGTTGTTTTTTTAACTATGAGACTGGAGAAGATAAAAAGAAATATTAGATTAGAAGAAGATAGAATTGCAGAATACACAGCTCAAAATTACAAAGATGTTAAGAAAAATAGAGTTTAAAAGGTTTGAAAAAAATATTTCAACTCAAACATGGTTTATTGATGCGGTAATAAATGATAATATATCTGTAAGTTATAGTCTTAATGGAATAGGTGAAAATGCGGATATTGGAATATCGTATAATCCTGATAAATTTAAAGAAAGAACTAAAGATGAACAGAATATTACAGAAAAAAAGAAATGTTGAAATAATTTATAAATAGGAAAAATCATATAATTAATGTTAAAAAGTTATACTAAATGGGAAATTGAGTGTATTTAAATAAAAAAAGATAAAGCGGGTTGAAAAAAATGAAAGATATGAAATCAATAATAGGAAGAATAATATTAGCATTCATAGCATTTATAGTTATAATAACAATTTATGGATTAAAAAGGGAAGACAGGCGAAGATGAAAGAAAAAAATCAGATTAGAAGAAGAAAAGAATTGCAGAGTATACGATTCAAAAATTATAAAGATGTTAAGAAAATAGAGTTTAAAAAGTTTTGAAAAAAATAGTTCGACACAGACATGGTTTATTAGTGCAGTAATAAATGATAATATATCAGTAAGTTATAGTCTTTTTCAAAATAGGAGAAAAATAAGGATATAGGAATAACGTATAATCCAAATGAATTAAAAAAAGAGAACAAAAAGATGAACAGAATATTAAAGACAAAAAAGTAATGTTGAAATAATTTATAAATAGGAAAAATCATATAATTAATATTAGAAAGTTGTGATAAAAATTCCAACTTATTGTATCTAAAAATAAAAAGATAAAGGAGCTTTTGATAATGAGAGATATGTTATCAGTGATACTGAGAATAATATTAGGAATTGTAGCTTTTTTTATAATAATAATAGTATTTGTTTTTAACTATGAGACTGGAGAAGATAAAGGGAAAATAAGAAAAGATGAAGATAGAATAGTAGAATATATAAAAGAAAAAAAGTGGAGTTAACCGACAATGAAGAACTAAGGAAAAATTGAATTTAAAGAATATGAAAAGAATAGCTCAACAGGAACATGGAAATTTTTATGTAGTTTTAAACGATAGAGTGGATGTGGCAATTACTTTATGGGGTCTGGGTGGTAGGATATATATAGATAGATTTACAGAGGAACTATGAAAGTTTTAGATGATGATAGTAAGAAAAAAAGTAATGATAATGATATAGAGGTGGTATATGGAAACTAATATAACTGATAAAACAAAAATGCTGATCTATCTACTAAAGTTTATGATGTAGCAAGTAATAAAGTGAAGGTAGGAGAACCAGTAGATGAAGGACAATTCAAAGTTCTAACAATAGAAAATAATCAAAATAATGGAATGCAAGCAATGGTAGTTGCTCCAGTAGATAGCAATAAAAAAAGTAGAGATTTTATAAAACTTAATAACCAAATAAAAAGAGTATAATAACTCTATTTTTTTTATCTAAATATATGTTATAATAAATAAAAAGATGTATATAGAGGAGGCTGAAAAAAATGAAAGATATGCTATCGATAATAATTAGAACGATATTAGCGATTGTAGCTATTTTTGTGATAATAATAGTATTTGCTGTAGGTACGAATAGTAGTGAGGATAAAAAGGAAAAATAAGACAAGATCAAGAAAGAATAGTGGAGTATACAAAAGAAAAAGTTGAATTTTTTTAAATCATGAAGATATAAAAAATAGAATTTAAAAAAATATGAAAGAAACTTATCAACAGGAATATGGAATTTTGAAGTTATATTAAATGATAGAGAGGATGTAATCTTTAAAGCAGTTGGATTAGAAGGAGAAATATATCTAGGTAGTTTTGATGGAGAGAATATTCGCTTAGTTCAAAATAAAACCAAAAATTATAATGATATTGAGGTAATATATGCAAAAATAGGATAACGGATAATGATTCTTATAAATTATCAGATGCAGTTTATGATAGTGTTGAGGTTGGTAGATCGGTAGCAGAAGGTAGGTTTAAAGTTCTGGCTGTGGAAAACAATATGAATAATGGAATGAGGGCAATGGCTGTTGCTCCTATAGATGAAAATAGGAATGTGGATAAGAGTAAGGTAATCATTGCATATGCGGGGACAGGTGATTTAAATGATGTAAGAGTAGATCGTGATGAGGTTGTATTTGGTTTTGAGCATCCTGGGAGCCAAATAGCAACTTCAGAAAAATTTGCAAAAAAAATGAGACAGGAATATCCGAATTCAGTTTTTAATTTTACAGGTCATTCTTTAGGAGGCTATTTGGCCGTCCATAATGCGGCAGAAAATAAATCACAAGCTACAGTTTTTAATGCTCCAGATGCTTCTAACACAATGAATAAAGATCAGATAGATTTTGTTTTAAATAACCCTGGTTTAATTAAAAATTATAGACATCCTAAAGATATAATAGGGAATTATGGTGGAGATAAACTGGGAATTGCTATTTATGTAGACAGTGACACAAATGGATACGGTATCCCTTTAATAAGTAATGCATTTGATATAGGGTTTAAATATCATGCAATTAAATCATGGAAGGAGCGATTTGATAAGGATGGTAATTTAATTGATAAAAATGGGAATATAGTAAGAAAAAAATAGATTTAAAAAGAGCTTGATATAGATGGTGATGGAAAAAAATAGATTTTTAGATTAGATCGAAAGAATCTAGAAGAGGAACCTTTATTTTTCTTCAACATTTACAGAAAAAAATCAATGGTGGATTAGAAATAAAAAAATTAATTATGAAAGTCTAAAGTATCTATCTAATCAATTAACAACAGCAATTAATGATTTAGAAACAGCGTTAAATATGTTAAATAGTGCAGAAGTATATAACAATGAACTATCGAATAAAAAAAGAAAATAGAAAAGAAACCTTGGAACAGTATGTAATAAATCATCTTGAACAAATGAATGTTATAAGTATGATTAAAAAAACTAGATAAATTATTTAATGATATTGATGATAATAAGGGAAAAATATAGTCATGTAGGAAACTATGATCCTACAACTTTTTCTATCCAATTTCACAATACAGGAAAAAAACTATGTGGGTAGAAGCAGATGATCATTTATTTAATTATAGTTCTGTAGAAGGTCGGTTAGTTGCGGTAGTTAATTCGAGTAATGAAGTAGCTAAGAGTTTAAGAAGGGCATCCATAGTGGATATTATAAAGTCATACGGACACGGACCAATGGTAAGTTTAAATGTCAGAAGTGAAATAGCTTTTAGCAGGTGAGGGTATAATAAATAGTTTTAAGAATAAAATAAGAGATAGCTTCAAAGGTGAAAATAATAGAAGTAGTTTTGATGATGGAATAGTAGATGCTTTAAAAGAAGTAATCCGAGTTGAAAAGCAAAATGTTCAAACACTAATAAATTGTTTCCAATATATGAATTCGGCGGTGCAGATAACTGCTTATAGTTTTAATGAATCAGATACAGATTTAGGGTAATAAACTAAAAAGAAAAATCAACAAGTAGTAGGCAATTATCAAGCGCCAACAGTAACAGCTGATTACAATACATTTTTTTAAAAACAAACGGATGTATTTAATGATGTTGCGGTAGTGAAAAGCTTTTTGATAAGCAGGTGGATACAAGAACTGAAGAATTATCGGGAGAAATGATAAACAAATTAAGTGACTATTTTAACTCAGTAGCAAGTAGAGCGAAGGATATATTAAATAATGTTACTGAAAAATAAGTACTATGTAGAAAATGCAGTTGAAAAAAATATCCTATTCAAATATATCATAAGACTATAGGAAGTAAAGATAAAACTTATTATGGATCCGTAGAAAGTTGTATAAGTGAAGCAGCGTCTATAAAAGAAGTAGGAGAAATAAGTAAGGAAATAGAAGAAAAACATTCGAGATTACTTCCAGATATAGAGAATGTATTGTTGAATTTACCTAGATTAAAGCAATCATTAAAAGGTTCTCTAGAAGAACTAATATACGGCTATGATAATCTAAATGGAATATTAAAAAGCGCATAACTTTGTAAGTGATATATTAAATAAAATTAATAAACAAGCGTCAGTATTTAATAGTTTACTTAAGGAAAAATAGAGGTCAAACAATAAACAAGGCAGAGGTACGATTAGAAGAGATTATAAATACAACAAATAATGTTAATACTATGATTGAAGACTGCTTTGGAAAACATTAATACTAAAAAAATCGTTAGCGGCTGCTAACGATTTTTTTATCTGTAATAAAAGTTTATACCATATGCAATCGCAACAAATAATATTACGATATATATAGTGTAATCTGTATAACTAGTATTATTAAGAACGTTTACTAGATAGCTTTTGAACAGAAAATGGAACAAACACTGCAAATATTAGTGTAAGTAACTTATCTTTTCTAAAAATTACTATAAAGAAGATAAAAGTTAATAATGTCAATATAAAGTAAGTAATTCTTGGTAGTTCGATATTGAAGCTTTCTGGTCTTGGGAAAAGGGTTATAATAGAAGAATATAATTCCTAACAATACGTAAACAAGTACTATACCATTATGCTCTCTTTCAGAACTTTTCAATACATCTTTTAGAATTAATAAATACCCTGAGGATAACCATAAAAACAAGAACAATCAGTATTATGATAAGATTCATAACATTTAGTTTTTTTGGCTTAAATCAAAGTTTATTTTAAAAAGTATAGATAAATGTAAAAACTAAAAAGTAGAATAGATAATAAAATTGAATATTTTTTTTATTCATAAGTAAATCCTTCTAAATTATCAACTTTGAGGATTTGTTGATTAAATTTCTTTTTTTCTATATAATATTAAGTAATTATATCATTTTAAGCAATTTAAAAACAAGGAGAGTTAAATGTTGAAAAAAATATAAAATATAAAAAAACACATGGGTTAATAACTTTATTAGAAATAATTTTAATAGTTATGATTTCTGGGTGGTATTATTATTCTGAAAGAAAAATGGGGATGATCAGACATATAATGGCAAAAAAATGTTTATAAATTCCCTAAGTACTTCACAGATGCAAATATAAAAATTAATAGTTCTAGCGTTTGCGATTATGATTTTAATACAGTTATTTTTAGTAATAAAAATCTAAAAAAATATTGAGACTTTTTTTAGTAAATCTAGTACTGGCTGGTATAGGGGCATATACTATTTTAGCCTGCAATGCAGATAGTATATTTATTTATTATTACTGGATAATCTTTTTGGTCTATTTAATCTACTTAGATTTCTACAATTTTTCACTTTAAAAATAAAAATAAAGTACGAAGGTACTTTTATTTTTTTATAAAAAAATATTGAGTAGAAAAACTTTATAAATTCTTTAAACTTTGTTTTAACTCACACTGATAATATGTAAATGTACCGAAAAAAATATAGTGAAAAATTAATTGTACTAATAGCACTATAAGTTGTATAATTATAATACAATATACTATAGATATTAGTATAAGGAGGGAATTTATGGATAATAGAGATAACCAAAATAATCAAAACTTAGAAAATAATAATCAACAATTTAATAATCAAAATCTAGAAAATAACCAACAAGTTAACAATCAAAACAATGTACAACAACAAAGTTACGATCAAAACAATGAGGAATTTGAAGATTTTGATAATGAGAAATACTTTGAAGAAAATCAAGACTTTGAAGATGAAGAGCAAAATGCTCAAGATCCAAAACAAAATAAAAATTATGGCAAGTTATTTTTAACTGTATTCGCAGCATTTGCGCTAGGAGCTACTAGCGTTTTCGGTGCACAAGCTGTAACGGGTACAGGTAGCGCCTTGAAGTCTTCAGTTACTGCAACAAAAGAAGATAAGGATAACCAACAACTAACTGTTAATGCTATATCAAAAGCTAAAGATGCGGTAGTATCAGTAGTTACATACCAAACTAACAGCAATAACTTAGATTCAATCTTAGGTGGTAATTCAAAAAATAAATCTAAGAATAACTCTAATTCATCTGATTCAGGTGATTTGAAAACAGCATCTACAGGTAGTGGTGTTATTTATAAAAAAACTGGTAATACTGCATATGTAGTTACTAACAACCACGTAGTTAAAGGAGCTAAGAAGTTAGCTGTTATATTAAGTGACGGTACTAATGTTAATGCAGAAGTAGTAGGTACTGATGTTTGGACAGACTTAGCTGTATTAAAAATTAATGGTGACAATGTAACAACTACTATGGACTTTGCGAATAGTGATGACATAGCGGTAGGTGAAACTGCATTTGCGATTGGTTCTCCACTTGATGTTAGTTTTTCAAATACTGTAACAAAAGGTATAGTTTCAGCGGTAAATCGTCAAATCCCTATGGATGTTGATGGAGATGGAACTGTAGACTGGAACCAAACAGTTATTCAAACAGATGCAGCGATTAACCCAGGTAATAGTGGTGGAGCGCTAATTAATAATGAAGGAAAACTGATAGGAATCAATGAATCTAAAATTGCCAAAGCAACATCTAGTGTTAGTGCGGAAGGTATTGGATTTGGAATTCCTTCTAATGAAGTTAAATTAATTACTGAGCAACTTGAGAAATCAGGTAAAGTAGTTCGTCCGGCTATGGGTGTTCAATTAGTTTCGGTAAATACAATTGCTAATGATACTGTAAAATCGGAATTAAAATATGAAGGTAAGCAAGGAGTAGTAGTTCGTTTAGTTGAAAGTGGTACTCCAGCAGCTAAAGCAGGATTAGAAAAATATGACGTTATAACTAAACTAAATGATACAGAAGTTAAAGATGTAGCGGCAGTTAGAAAATTCTTATTTGAAAAAACTAAGATAGGTGACACTGTTAAAGTAACTTATTATCGCGGAGGTAAAGAAAAAACAGCTGAAATAGTTGTGCAGGCGGTAAGTAATACATAATATATAGAAAATTATGAGGGAGATGTGTTCTCGTAATGGACTTTTAATGTCTTTATTGTTCGTAAAATGTTTATTTTTAGAAATGATAAAGAGTGAAAAACATTATAAAAAAACAGAATTTATAGATTTATTAATTTTAAAAAAATATTTAATAAAAAAATGTTTGATTTATTGTAAAAAAATAGTAAAATATTATTTGCCAAAAAAAGTCAAAAACATGTTATCATAGTTCTGTTGAAATTTTTGAGAAACATAGGTGAATATATGAAGAAAGTAAGAAAAGCAATTATTCCGGCAGCGGGATACGGGACAAGATTCCTTCCAGCTACTAAAGCATTACCGAAGGAAATGTTGCCAATCATTGATACACCTACTATTCAATATATAGTAGAAGAGGCAGTGAAAGCTGGGATAGAAGATATAATAATAGTAACAGGAAAACAAAAAAGAGCGATAGAAGACCATTTTGATAGAAATGTTGAACTTGAAGTAGAATTAGAAAATAAAGGCAAATTAGAACTTTTAGAAAAAGTAAAATACCCAACTACTTTAGCGAAAATTCATTACGTTCGTCAAAGAGAAATGGCAGGTCTAGGGGATGCAATCCTTACAGCTCGTAGTTTTATCGGAGATGAGCCATTTGCAGTATTATTAGGGGATGATGTTGTAATTAATAAAGAACGCCCTGCAATAAAACAACTTATGGATGAATCAGAAAAAACAGGATGCTCAGTTATTGGAGTACAAACTGTACCTGAAAATCAAACACATAGATATGGTGTAATTGCTCCAAAAGGTCATGAAGGGAAATTATACGAAGTTGAAACTTTCGTAGAAAAACCAGCCCCAGGGACTGCGCCATCTAACTTAGCTATTATGGGACGTTATGTTCTAAATCCAGGAATCTTTAAGCATTTAGAGAAAAAACACGTTGGTGTTGGTGGAGAAGTACAATTAACAGATGCTATCCAAATGCTAAATGAAGAAGAAAAAGTTTATGCTTATGATTTTGATGGAGCACGTTATGATGTAGGGGAAACTATTGGTTTCGTTAAAACTACAATAGACTTCGCTCTGAAAAGCGACCTTAAGGATGAACTAGTTCCATTCTTAAAAGAAAAATTAAGTGAATTAGAATAATACTAAAGCGATGTAATATTACATCGCTTTTTTAAAACTATAGGTAGGTATAGCTATGATTGTTAATCACATTGGAATTTATGGAATTTGTATTAAAGATAATAGACTATTATGTATAAGAAAAAGAAAAAGGTCCATACAAAAAATAGATTCGATTTACCTGGAGGTAGTCAAAAAGAAAAATGAGGGATTAACTGAAACGTTAGTTCGAGAATTTAAAGAAGAAACAGGTTATCAAATAGAAAAACTACAGAAATTGCAGGGTTTATGATATATTTGTAGAAGAAAAAAATCGTACGGTACATCATATTATGGTATTTTATGATGTAGACGTTAATTTTGAACAACAAGATGAAGTTTTAGAAAAAAACTTGTTGATGAATTAAATGATTCTAGTGGAATCTATTGGATTGACTTGGAAAAAAATTAGATATAAGTAATGCATCTCCTGTTATTTTAAAAATTAGTACAGGAACTTAGTAATGATAAAAACTATTTTAGAAAAAAAGTAGTATTTAAGAATTGAAAAATATTATAAAAGAACTTATCCATCAGAAAGTATGGATAAGTTCTTTTTTGTTCTATTTAAAATCATTTTTAGCGTCAGGTTTAGCACCTTTATCTTTGTTTTCATCTACAGGTAGAGAACCATCTAGTTGCCAGTCATTCCATCCTCCATCGTAGAAGTATGTATTAGCACGACCAGTTAGTTGAGTCATAAACCAAGGAATAGAGTTTCTCCATCCAGTTCCGCAATAAACTGCAATCTTATCTGTTTCAGAAATACCTTGGCCTTTCCATAAGTTATAAATTTCTTGTGGATTACGTAATGTACCATCTGGATCATAGTAGTCATCCATATTAGCAGCATCAGTTCCAGAGAATCCGTAGACAGCTCCCTTAGGTTCACCTTTCTTATCGATATAGTCGTAACCACTAGTTTTACCAGTGTATTCATCCCAAGAACGAATACTAACTAGTTTAATTCCTTCTTTTTGAGCTTTTTCAGACATTTCTTTAGCACGAGCTATATCGTATTCAGGATGAGCTGGTACATTAACACCGAAGTCTTTAGCTTCTTGTGGAGTATTAACATTTGATTCTGTTTCATATCCAGCATCTTTCCAAGCTTGTAATCCTCCGTTTAAAACTCGTACATCTTTAACTCCAGCCCATTTAAGCGCCCAGTTTACACGGAAGGCAGCTGACGCATCGCTAGAGTATAATATGATAGTTTTATCACTTGTAATACCTTGTTTTAATAAATTCTTTTTGATTTCATCCGCAGAGCGAAGATTCCAAATTGGACCTTCTTCTATCCAGTCAGTATTAAAGTGATAAGCTCCTTTGATATGCTCTTTGTAGGCTTTTGCCTTATCTAATTCTCCCCAAGAAACTTCAAAGATCGCATAATTATTATTTGTATATGTTTCAGGTTTTTTACCATCTTGTACATCTTTTACCCATTTAGGAGAGACAAGGTTTTGATATTCTGGATAAGCTACTATATTTGCTTTGTTTGCATCGTTATCAGCAAATGTTTTATAATCCTCGAATTTATAAACCCTCATAACCTAGAGAAGCAAATTTATCTGATACTTTTGCGATATTATCTTTGTTAGTATCGTAAACAACGATTTTTTTGTTTTTATCAAGTCCTTTATCACTAACAAACTTTGCTTCCTTATCTTTATTAACTTTACCTATGAATGAAGCACTATATTGAATTGAGTTTTTAAGGTGTCCTCCGTTTTTCACGTTATCAACTTTAAACCCGTTATAAGCTTCATCATCACGTATCAATAAATTGGTACTCGCTGTTACTTAAATTCTTAGTGAAATCTTCCAGTGAAATAGCCTTTATCTCCTTCTTCTCAACAGGTGTACTACTATTGTTGCCATCTTTTGTAGTACAGCCGCTAAGAATAAATCCTGAAGCTAAGAAAATAATCCCCACTTTCTTAAAGTTAATCATATTAAATTGTATGTGGTAACCTACCACTTTCCTCCTTTTTATTTGTACACTATGATTATATTATATAATTTAAAAAAATTGTAAATATGAGTAAAATTTTTAAATTTCTAGTAAGGTTTACATAAAAATATCTCAAACTGTACTATCGTTAAAAAAGTATGAATATACAAGTGTGTAAAGGTTTTTTTGTTTTAAGTGATAATCTCTTTCAATTACAATAAAAAAATTATTATGATAACATTTTCTTAAATAAATGCACATATAACGATAACCATAAAGTTTATGTGTAAAACGAAGAGAATAATTTTTATTTCTCAAAAAAATAAATTAAAAAAAGCTTTGCAAATTTTTCTGAAACTGTTATACAATAAAAACCAGTAGGAGTTTTGTGCTACTGCTTGTAAATAAATTTTGCTGAAAGGAGGAAAAGGTATGTTAGAGTTTAATGTTGATAAAATTACTATTCCGCTAAAACAACATGTTGGTGGCCCATGTCAACCTATCGTTAGTGTTGGGGACCATGTAAAACGTGGACAACTTGTTGCAACTCCTAATGGATTAGGTGCTAATATTCACACAAGTTTATCTGGTGTTGTTGAATCTGTTGATGAAATGAACATCGTTGTAAAATTAGATAAAGAACAATCAGATGACTATGTAAAATTAGAACCAACAGACGATCATCTACAACGTATTAAAGACGCTGGTATCGTTGGTGTAGGTGGAGCTGGATTCCCTACTGGAATCAAATTATCTGCACAAATACCTGGTGGATACGTAATAGCTAACGCTGCTGAATGTGAACCGGTATTAGGACACAATGTTCGTTACATGGAAGAACATCCAGAAGAATTGGTACGTGGATTAAAATACATTCTTAAACTAACAGGAGCAAAAGAAGGTTATATTGCGATTAAAACTAAATATCGTAAAGCTTTATTAGCTTTAGGAAAAGCATGTAAAAACGAACCAAATATCAGTATTAAAATTTTACCAAATATGTATCCTGCAGGGGACGAACGTGTTATCGTTAGGGAAACATTAGGTGTAATTTTAAAACCTGGTCAATTACCATTAGAAGCAAATGCTATTATCTCAAACGTAGAAACTATTAAACGTATTGTAGAGGCTATTGAATTAGATAAACCATTAATCGATAAAGATATTACTGTCGGTGGACGTGTTCATAATCCAGATGTTTTCATGAATGTACCGATTGGATTACCAATTAGTGTATTTATTGAAAAAGCAGGAGGATACATTAACCCGCATGGTGAAATCGTACGTGGTGGACCATTCACAGGGCGTCCAGCTAAAGAAGACGAACCAATTAATAAAACAACTGGGGGTCTATTAGTGGCAATGCCATATCCACAAGAACGCGAAAAAGTAGGGATACTTATTTGTGAATGTGGAGCCCAAGAAGAACGTCTTCGTCAAATAGCTGACGGAATGGGAGCAGAAGTTGTATCTGTTCAAATGTGTAAACGTATGAAACCAGATAAAAACGGAAGATTACGTTGTGAGCTACCTGGTATCTGTCCAGGACAAGCGGAAAAAGTATTAACAATGAAAAAAGATGGTGCGAAAGCTGTAATAGCTGGTACTTGTCAAGACTGAACTAACACCGTTACAGGTGTAGCTCCTAGGTTAGGAGTAAAAGTTTATCACAGTACCGACCACGTCCTTCGTGCCACTGACCATCATTTATACAGAAGCTATAAAAGCTTAGAATTACATAATAACAAATAATTAGTTGGAGGTTAGAAGTAATGTCAATTACAGTAGAAACTGCAAAAGAACATTTAAATGACAAAGCGGTATTTTGTTGCAGAGCTGAGGAAGGTATCGTAATTACCCCAGAAAACTTAGAAGATCCAGGGTTATTCGATGATTTAGTAGATTCAGGTTTACTATCATTCCCAGATGATGCTTTAACAATCGGACAAGTATTAGGAGCTAAATTAACTAAAACAACAGACGCTCTAGTACCTATTACGCCAGCTATCATTGATGCTGTTCAAGGCGGAGAAGAAAAAGCAGAAGAAAAACAAGAAGAAGTAGCAGAAGTTGCACCAGCTGCAGAAGTTGCTGAAGCAGCACCAGTTGCACCAGTTGCAGCACCAGTTGCTCAAGCATCAGCACCAGCTGGAGTATTCAAATTACAAATTGGAAAAGGTGAAAACATTAACCTTGAAATTCCATTATCAGCATTCGCTCAACAAGCTGCTCAACCAGCACCAGCTGCAGCAGTAGTTGAAGGGAAATCAGCAGCAGTAGCAGAAGCAGCTCCAGTAGCTGTAGAAGCAAAAGCTGAAGAAAAACATGAAGGTGAATCAAAATTCATCCGTTCATTAAAAACTAAACACTATAAAATTGACAAAGTAGTATTTGGAGAAAAAACTGAAATTCAAGGAACTACTTTAGTATTAAGAACACCAGAAGATTTATGTAAAGAAGCTGCTGAGTCAGAAGAATTAGTAGAAGATGTTAAATTAGAAATCATCACTCCTGATAAATATGACACTTACAGTGAAACAATCATGGACGTTCAACCAATCGCTGTTAAAGAAGAAGGAGAAATCGGACACGGAGTTACTCGTGAACTTAAAGGTGTAGTAATGGTTCTTACAGGAACTGATGCTAACGGAGTTCAAATCGGGGAATTCGGATCTTCTGAAGGTGAATTAGAACGTAACATTATGTGGGGACGTCCTGGTGCTCCAGATAAAGGAGAAATCTTCATTAAAGGTCAAGTAACAATCAAAGCAGGAGCTAACATGGAACGTCCAGGACCATTAGCTGCTCACAAAGCTTTCGATCACATTACTGAAGAAATTCGTAAAGCTCTTAAAGAATTAGAAGATGAAAGCCTAGTAGTAGGTGACATCAACATCGAACAATACCGTCACCCAGGAAACAAAAAAGTATTAATCGTTAAAGAAATCATGGGACAAGGTGCAATGCACGATAACTTAATCTTACCAGTAGAACCAGTTGGTACACTTGGTGCTAAACCAAACGTTGACCTTGGTAACTTACCAGTAATGCTTGCTCCAACAGAAGTATTAGACGGTGGTATCCACGCATTAACATGTATTGGACCAGCTTCTAAAGAAACTTCTCGTCACTACTACCGTGAACCATTAGTACTTGAAGCTATGGCTGACGAAGAAATCGACTTAGTAGGGGTATTACTAGTTGGATCACCTCAAGCTAACTCAGAAAAATTCTATGTATCTAAACGTGTTGGTATGACTATCGAAGCTATGGATATCGATGGTGCTATCGTTACAACTGAAGGATTCGGTAACAACCACATCGACTTTGCTTCACACATCGAAGAAATCGGTAAACGTGGAGTATCAGTAGTTGGTATGACTTACTCTGCAGTACAAGGTGCTCTTGTTGTAGGTAACGAATACATGTCAGCTATGGTTGATAACAACAAATCTAAACAAGGTATCGAAAAACGAAATTCTTTCAAACAACACATTATGTAAAGAAGATGCTATCCGTGCTTTTAGCAATGCTTAAAAACACAAATGGGTGGCGGAACAATCAAAAAAAGCTGAAAGAAAAATGGAATCCAAACGTTAAATTAAAACAACGTTGAAGTTATCGAAAAAAACTACTGGTGAAAAAGTAGAATTAGTTGATAACGAACAAGTATTACCAAAAATCTAAAAAAACGTCAAGAAATTTACGAAAAAGAAGACTAAAATTTAAAAAGAATAGGGAAGTAAGTTATGATTGAAAAAAATTAAAATATGCATCTACAGAAAGAGTGTTCGAAGGGGTTATAGTCGATCATAACGACGCCAGCGTTACGATAGATATCAAAGGACGCCTAGGGCAATTTAAAATTCCTATGAGAATGCTAATCTCGGAATATCCAGTAAAAATCGGACAAGAAGTTGCATTTTTACTAAGTTATCCAGAAGTATTAAATGAAGAACCTGACGAACATTATGTAAATGCAATACTTAATACTAAAAAGTTAGAACAAGAAGTACAAAATAGAAAACACAACGAAGAAAAATAGTAGGAAGGAGAAATTAGAATGTCATTAACGATATTTGAAGGTCTACAATCAGAGATTTTTGTACCTATTACACCTAAACCAGTTTGGGCTCCAGTAACTAAAGAATTAAAAGATATGAAAGTAGCATTAGCTACAGCAGCAGGAGTTCACTTAAAAACAGATAAAAGATTTAACTTAGCAGGGGATACTACGTTCCGTGAAATCCCAGATACTGCTCACAGTTCAGATCTTATGGTATCTCACGGTGGATATGACAACGCTGACGCTAACAAAGACATCAACTGTATGTTCCCAATCGACAGATTACACGAACTTGCTAAAAAAGGTTTCATTAAAAGCGTAGCAGAATTCCACTATGGATTCATGGGTGGTGGTGGAGACCAAGAGGCTTTCACTAACGAAACAGGTCCAGCAATCGCTAAAAAATTAAAAGAAGAAAATGTTGATGCAGTTATCTTAACTGCTGGTTGAGGTACTTGCCACAGAACTGCCGTGATCGTGCAGAGAGCAATTGAGGAAGCAGGTATTCCAACAATCTCATAGCAGCACTACCTCCAGTAGTGCGTCAAAACGGTACTCCAAGAGCCGTTGCTCCACTTGTACCAATGGGAGCAAACGCAGGAGAACCTAACAACGTTGAGCAACAAACACAAATTCTAGAAGCAACATTAGAGCAACTAGTTAAAATACCTAGTGCAGGTAAAATAGTTCCTCTACCATTCGAGTATATCGCTCACGTGTAGGAGAATTCCAGAGAGGGCGAAAGCCCTCTTCATTTTTACACAAACTGTACTATAAAACAGTTAGGTTGCTGTTTCATTACAGAAAATTTATAGTAAGGGATGATGATTATGCCAAAAGAGAGATTACAAATAAAGGCATTTCATATGAAAGATGTTGCATTAGGTAAGAAAGTGAAAATTGATAATAATCAATTAACTATTCCTACAGAAATAGAATATGATGAAAATGTCTTTGAAAAAGTAGAGGTTAAAATAATAAAACCAGGAGAACATAATTTTTATGTTAATACTATAATGGACATAGTACCAATATCAACAAAAGTTATAGGTCGTCTTGGGGAAGGAATAACACATACATTAACAGGAGTATATATGCTTTTAACTGGCGCGAATACTAAGGGTGAGCAAATGCATGAATTTGGTTCATCAGAAGGTATCTTGCAAGAACAGTTGGTATTAAATAAGGCTGGTTCTCCAGCAGATACAGATTACTTAATACATATAGATGTTATTATTAAACCTGAGATTGATTTTAATCGTCAGTTAGCATTTTCTATTTTTTTGAACTTTCTGATGTTTACTTACAAAATATAAGAGAAGTTATGAAAGTTCTTAGTGGTCGTGATGCTGATGAAGTTCATGAATTTTATAATAAACAAAATCCAGGAAAACCAAAAGTTGCTTTGGTTAAAGAAGTAGCTGGACAAGGTATGATGTATGATAATCAGTTATTTCCTATAGAACCAAGTGGTATTGATAAAGGTATTTCAATTATAGATATGAATAATATGCCAGTTCTATTAACACCTAACGAATATCGTGATGGTGCTATAAGAGCTATGGTATAGGAAGGGGTGTTATTATGGGGATAGGACCATCTACAAAAGAAACAAGTTTGCATCACTTTAGAGATCCGTTATTAGATACGCTGGCAGACGATCCAGATATCGATTTCCAAGGGGTTGTTGTTGTAGGGACACCACAAGATAATAGATTAAAACACCTTGTAGGTTGGCGTACAGCGGTGTGGCTAGAAGCTATGCGTACAGATGGTGCTATTATTTCAGCTGATGGTTGGGGTAATAGTGATGTCGACTATGCCAATACTATGTTTGAAATTGGGGAACGTGATATTTCTATAGTAGGTTTAAAATTTATGGGTAAACATAAGTTTGTTGTAGAAAACCAGTATACGAAATATGTTTTAGATTTTAATAAATCTGAAGAAGGTAATGAAACTGAGGTAGTTTGTCAAAAATAATATTGATTATTCTGATGCAAGAAAAAGCTTTAGCACTATTAAAATTAAAAATGCGTCAAGACGCTAATGAAAAAAATTAAAAATTAAGGAGTGAATTATAATGAAACTAAATAAAATGATTTCAGTAATAGATACACATACAGCTGGGGAAGCTGCACGTTTAGTAACAGCAGGAGTTCCAAAAATTCCTGGTAAAGATATAGTTGAGAAAAAACAATATCTTATTGACAATTTAGATGATCTACGTAAATCTGTAATGTTTGAGCCACGTGGACACCAAGATATGTTTGGAGCATTCTTATTACCTCCAACAAAAGAAGAAGCAGACTTCGCTTTAATCTTCATGGATACTGGTGGTTACTTAAACATGTGTGGACACAACACAATCGCAGCGGTAACAGCAGCTGTAGAAACTGGTATGGTTGATGTTGAAGAAGGGGCTACTGAAAAAGAAGTAGTAGTTGAAACACCAGCTGGACTTATCTATGCAACAGCTAAATTAAAAGATAACGGAGCAAAAGTAAAAGAAGTTTCATTCAGAAACGTTGAATCATTCTTATACAAACGCGACTTAGAATTAGATGTTGAAGGAGTTGGACACATCAAATTTGATATTTCATTCGGAGGAAGTTTCTTCTGTATTCTTTCTGCTGATCAATTAGGATTAGAAGTTAAACCTGAAAATGCTTCTAAATTAAAAGAAGCTGGTCTTAAAATCCGTGACGCAGTAAATGCAAATATCGAAATTCAACACCCAACATTATCACATATTAAATCTGTAGACTTAGTTGAAATTTATGACAAACCTTCTCACCCAGAAGCTACTTATAAAAATGTCGTAGTATTCGGAGATGGTAACATTGACCGTTCACCATGTGGAACTGGTACTTCAGCTAAATTAGCTACATTATACGCTAAAGGTGAACTTAAACCAGGTGAACCATTCGTATATGAAAGTATCTTAGGTACTTTATTCAAAGGTAGAATAGTAGAAGAAAGAAAATTAGCCGACTTTGATGCAATCATCCCAGAAATCACTGGTTCTGGATACATCTTAGGATTCAGTAACTATGTATATGATCCAGATGATTCATTAACTTACGGATTCTTATTAGGATAGGAGTGTAGACATATGAATTTATTAACGGTATTATTAGTAATATTAGGAGCTGGAGGAGTATTCTTCTTAGTTTCATTTGTAATGGACGTAGTTAAGCATAAAGATGATTTAGGAAAAGAAAACCCAATTCTTGGATTCTTCATCGGATTAGTAACTGACTTCTTCGATACATTAGGTATCGGAAGTTTCGCACCAACAACATTATTATTCAAAGTTACTAAATTTTTAGATACAGATAAAAAAATCCCTGGTACATTAAACGTTGCGCACACAGTGCCAGTATTAATGGAAGCTTTCTTATTCTTAACAGGGGTTAAAGTTGAAGGTGTTACTTTATTCTCAATGATCGCATCTGCAATCGTAGGTGCACTAGTAGGAGCAAGAATCGTAAACAAACTTCCTGAGAAAAAAATCCAACTTGTTATGGGTGTATGTTTAATCGTAACAGCATTCTTAATGGCTTCAGGTCAATTAGGTTGGTTAAAAGCTCTAGGTTCTGGTAACGAAGCAGTTGGTTTAACAGGTATTAAACTTATTATCGGTGTTGTAGGTAACTTCATTCTTGGAGCTCTTATGATGGCTGGTGTTGGACTATATGCACCATGTATGGCTATGGTTTATATGTTAGGACTAAGCCCATTAGTGGCATTCCCTATTATGATGGGATCTTGTGCTGGATTAATGGCTATCGGTTCTCCAGAGTTTATTAGAGCAGGGAACTATACTAGAATTGGTTCTCTAGCGATTACTGTTGGGGGAGTTATAGGGGTTACTGTAGCTTACACATTAGTTAAGAGCATGCCACTAGAAGTACTTACTTGGGTAATCATTGCAGTTGTTATCGTAACAGGTATCTCTATGATTAAACAAGGTACTAAAAAAAGAAGCTTAATATTTAAAAGAAAAAAACGGAATTTAAAAATTAAATTCCGTTTTTTTATAAATTCAAATAATAAAAGTCATCAAATTATTTTTTTGATGACTTTTATTTATTAGGCTTTGTTTTTTTCATTGAAGTTACTGCAGAATAACAAAAATACAATAACTGCAATCCAAATTATTATGAATGAAATAAGTTTTTGGATACTAAGTTGTTCCCCGTAGACAAAAATACCTATAAAAAATTGCATTGTAGGTGGTAGATATTGAAGTATTCCTAGTAAATAAAGTGGAATATCGATAGCTCCTTTTGCAAAAAGCATAAGAGGTACCGCAGTTACTACACCTGATAATAATGCATATATTAAAGTAGATGTCCCATATGTATGGAACGTAATATTGCTGTTTGTTCCTAAGTACCACATGTAAATAAGTGCAATTGGTGATACTATGGCAGTTTCCACTAATAAACTAGCTTTAGGACTAAGAACGATTTTCTTTTTACATAAACTATACAATCCAAAAAGTTAAAGCTAGTAAAAATAGAAATCCAAGGCAATGATCCTAAAGAAATAAATAAGTACAATAGAGAAGCTCCTACACATAAACATGCGATTGTTTGCACTCTTGTTAACTTTTCTTTTAGAAATACTACCGCTAAAATTATCGTAACTATAGGATTTAAGTAGTAACCAAAACTTGCTTCTAGAACATGGTTACTATTTACAGCGATAATATAAGTTAACCAGTTAGCAGTTATCAATAGAGAAGCCGCTATTAGTAGAACAAAAACTTTTTTTATCTTTCCAAACTTCTTTAATCTCGTTAAAAATAAACTTCTTATTTGCGGCAACTAATACTACAAGAACCATAAAAAAATAAATGAGCACAAAAACGCGCAGTGAAAGTACTTCGTATGCATCAATACTTTTTCAGTAGTTTAAAATAAATAGGGAAGAGACCCCATGAAAAAATAGCAAATAAGAATTGCAATCAAACTTTTTTTAGTATTACTCATAAATATCCCTCTCGTTATTAAAAGTTATTATTATATAAGTATATAGCAAATGTAAATAATAATCAATAACTAATAAAATTAAATAATAACACTAAAATTATATAGATTTTTGGTGTATGGCAATAAGGGACTTTATAAAGTTTAGAATTGGAAATGAAAAAAATGTTATTTGTATTTTAAGTAGTATATTTGTTTACTAATAGAGATAGGGAGATAAAAAATATACTTTTTATAAAATGAGAATACAAATATATTTTTAGAGACAGTGGTAAACCTTTTTCAGAAAAACACTTTCCATTATTATGTAATTGTTATAGAATAGTTATATAAGATATAAATCTGATTGAAAAAAATACAGGAGAGAACATAAGTCACCGAAGGGACAAATTGGTATTTGGCGATTATCGATGAAATTCTCAGGTACAGGGACTGTATTTTGACAGAACTCTGAAGCATATAGTCAACAGAGAGAAAGCTAGCTTTCTTTCTGTTTTTTTATTTTTAAGGAGGGGTGCTATGAAATTAATAACAAATAATCCTAAATTTAAATCGGAAAAAAATATAGGGATATAGATATCGAATATTATGATGCTGATTATCTAGATATATTAATAAAAAGTTAGAGATTTAGTGTATAGGAATTATGAATTGGTTACACATCCACTTTATGGAAGTGTTAAACCTAATGAGACAATCTATAGATCTGTCGTTATAAAAAGAGGGAAATGTCTTAGATTTAAATTCAGTTAACTTAGCATCAGAGGCTATAGGGACTTTTTGAAAAAGTTTAGAAAAAAATAGGGGAGTTCCAAATTGGACTGAAAGCGTAAGGGACGATTTTAGTGTTATTGATCATGATTTAATATCTAACGCTATAAAAAAAGAATACTATAAAAAAATACAAAGGAGAATAATTATGACAAGAGATTACGATGTAATAATTATAGGTTCAGGGCCTGCAGGATTATCAGCAGCGCTATATGCATCACGTGCAAAACTAAATACATTGGTATTAGAAAAATCAAAAAATGGTGGACAAGCAGCCATTACTCACTTGATAGAAAACTATCCTGGTGCTGTAGAAGATCCAACAGGACCTAGAGTAACTGCTCGTATGGTTGAGCAAGCTAAAAGTTTTGGTGCTGAAATTAAACAAGATGAAGTTCTAGATGTTGACTTCACTGGCGATGTTAAAGTAGTTAAATGTGTAAGTGGAGATTACACAGCCAAAACAGTTATTATAGCAACAGGAGCATCTCCTAGAAAATTAGATGCGCCAGGTATTAGAGAGCTTGAAAGTAAAGGTATTTCATACTGTGCTACATGTGACGGAGACTTTTTCGAAGGATTAGATGTATATGTAGTAGGTGGGGCAAACAGTGCTGTAGAGGAAGCTTTATTCTTAACTAAATTTGCTCGTAAAGTAACAATTGTTTATCGTAGAGAAAATGTTCGTTGTGAAAAAGTAACTGCAGAGAAAGCTAAAAACAATCCAAAAATTGAAATTTTAGGAAATACTGTTGTAACTGAAGCAATTGGTGATGGTATCTTAGAAGCTATTAAGCTTAAAAACTTAGTAACTGGAGAAGAATATATTATTGAAGCAGATGAAGAAGATGGAACAATGGGATTATTCTTCTTTATCGGATATATTCCTCAAACTAAATTATTTGAAGGAAAAGTAGAAATGACAGAAGACGGATATATTAAAGCAGGAGAAGACACACGCACAAGTGTCCCAGGTGTTTATGTAGCTGGAGATTGTCGTGTTAAAGATATTCGTCAAGTAGTAACTGCGGTATCTGATGGAGCTGTTGCAGCGATTCGTGCAGAAAAATATATTGCAGAAAAATTTGAATAACGGTAATAATCTATTTAAAAAAACATATTACAAGTATAAGTAAAGGAGAAGAAGATCATGTTAGAACTAACAAAAGATACTTTTGAACAAGAAGTACTAGAAGCCGAAGGTTACGTTTTTGTAGACTTTTGGAGCCAAGGATGTGAACCTTGTAAAGCTTTAATGCCAGATGTGCATAAATTAGCTGAACAATATGGGGATAAAATTAAATTCACATCATTAGACACTACAAAAGCACGTCGCTTAGCGATTAAACAAAAAGTACTAGGGTTACCAACATTAGCTATATATAAAGATGGTAGTAAGCTTGAAGAAGTAACAAAAGATGATGCTACTATTCCAAATATAGAAGCTATGATCAAAAAATATTACTAAAAAAATTAATATAATAGGGAGGTATTTAGTATGCGTCTTGAACTAGGTAAGATTCATATCAAAGACATACAATTTGCTAACGAATCAAAAATTGAGGCAAATGTATTATATGTTAATAAGGAAGAGTTAATAAAAGCTGTATGGGAAGATGAAGCAATTGCTTCTGTTGATCTTGAAATTGCTCGTCCGGGAGAAAGTGTTCGTATCACACCGGTAAAAGATGTAATTGAACCACGTGTTAAAGTTGAAGGACGTGGTGGTATCTTCCCTGGTATCCTATCTAAAGTGGATACCGTTGGGGAAGGTCGTACAATTGCTCTTAAAGGTATGGCGGTAGTAACAACAGGTAAAATCGTAGGATTCCAAGAAGGAATTATTGATATGACAGGATTAGGTGCTGAATATACACCATTTTCTAAAACAAATAACTTGGTAGTTATTGCAGAACCTGTTGAAGGTATTAAACAACATGAACATGAAAAAGCTGTTCGTTACATTGGATTCAAAGCTGCAAGATATATTGCAGAATTAGCTCGTGAACTAGAACCAGAAGAAGTTGATGTTTACGAAACAAAACCATTGTTAGAACAAATTGCTGAATATCCAGATCTACCAAAAGTAGGATATGTGTACATGTTACAAACACAAGGATTATTACACGATACATATGTATATGGTGTAGATGCTAAACAAATAGTACCAACAATTCTTTATCCAACAGAAATTATGGATGGAGCTATAGTAAGTGGTAACTGTGTATCTGCATGTGATAAAAACCCAACATATGTTCACTTAAATAATGGAGTAATTGAAGATTTATACAAAAAACATGGTAAAGAAATTAACTTCTTAGGAGTAATAATTACTAATGAAAATGTTTATTTAATGGATAAAGAGCGTTCTTCTAACTGGACTGCAAAACTTTGCCGTTATCTAAACTTAGATGCAGTAATTGTATCACAAGAAGGATTCGGAAACCCTGACACTGACTTAATCATGAACTGTAAAAAAATCGAAGCAGAAGAAATTAAAACTGCTATCGTAACTGATGAATATGCAGGACGTGATGGAGGAAGTCAAAGTTTAGCTGATGCTGACGTTGCTGCTAATGCAGTAGTAACTGGAGGAAATGCTAACCAACTGGTAGTATTACCAAAATTAGATAAAGTTATTGGACATCTTGAAGTAGTTGATGTAATCGCTGGTGGACACCAAGATTCTCTACGTGAAGATGGAACAATAGAAGTAGAAATCCAAGCAATCACAGGAGCAACTAATGAAACTGGATTTGGATATCTAAGTGCAAAAACTTACTAATCTAGAATTTAAAGTTAATAAAGTTTATCAAGGAGGAATAAGATAATGGTTAGTCTTGTTAATAAAAAAGTAATAATCATTGGGGACCGTGATGGTATTCCAGGATTAGCTATTGAAGAATGTGTTAAACCAATTGAAGGAGTAGAGGTAGTATTCTCATCTACTGAGTGCTTTGTCTGAACGGCTGCCGGCGCTATGGACCTAGAAAACCAAAAACGTATTAAAGAAGCTGCCGAAAAATTCGGTAACGAAAAATCTTGTGGTTTTTATTAGGTGCTGCAGAAGCTGAAGCTGCTGGTCTAGCAGCTGAAAACAGTTACAGTAGGAGATCCAACATTTGCAGGCCCACTAGCAGGTGTGGAATTAAACTTAGCTGTATATCATATCGTAGAAGATGAAATTAAATCTCAAATTGATGAAGAAATCTACGAAGACCAAGTAGGAATGATGGAAATGGTATTAGAAGTTGACGAAATCGCTAGCGAAATGCAAGATGTTCGTGGTGAATAACTTTTAAAACCAAATAAAAAAGTAGGGGGAAATAACAATGTCTAAAATAAGAGTAGTACATTATATAAACCAATTCTTTGCGGGTGTTGGTGGAGAGGAACAAGCTCATATAGCACCTGAATTAAGAAAAGAATTACCACCAATTAGTACTCAATTACAAGGGAAATTGGGAGAAGATTTTGAAGTAGTAGCTGCAGTAGTTTGTGGAGATAGCTATTTCAATGAAAATTTAGAAAGTGTTCAAAAAGAACTTCTTGAGATGATTAAAGGGTGTGATCCTCAATTATTCATCGCAGGACCAGCATTTAATGCAGGGCGTTACGGGGTAGCTGCAGGGACAATAACAAAAGCTGTTCAAGATGAATTACATATTCCAGCTGTAACAGCTATGTATGAAGAAAACCCTGGTACTGACATGTTCAGAAAAGATGTTTATATTCTTGAAACATCAGATAGTGCTGCAGGTATGAGAAAAGCATTACCAAAACTTGCAAAATTTGCTGCAAAATTAGCTAAAGGAGAAGAAATCTTATCTCCTAAAGAAGAAGGATATCACCAACGTGGACTTCGTGTAAACTTCTTCAGTGAAACTCGTGGTTCTGAACGTGCAGTAGAAATGCTTGTGAAAAAAATTAAAGGTGAAGAATTCGAAACAGAATATCCAATGCCTAACTTTGACAGAGTTGAACCAAATCCAGCTGTTAAAGACTTAAGTAAAGCTAAAATTGCTTTAGTTACATCTGGAGGAATTGTTCCTAAAGGAAACCCTGATCATATCGAATCATCATCTGCTTCAAAATATGGAGAATATAGCTTAGAAGGTTTTGATGATTTAACAGCTGAAACTCACGAAACAGCACATGGTGGATACGACCCAGTTTATGCTAATGAAGATGCAGACCGTGTATTACCAGTTGATGTAATGAGAGATTTAGTAAAAGAGGGAGTAATTGGATCATTACATGAAAAATTCTATACTACAGTAGGTAACGGAACTGCCGTTGCTAATGCAGTAGCATTCGCTAGTGAATTTGCTCAAAAATTAGTGGCAGATGGTGTAGATGCTGTTGTTCTAACTTCAACTTGAGGTACTTGTACACGTTGCGGTGCAACGTTAGTAAAAGAAATAGAGAGAGCTGGTATTCCTGTAGTACATATGTGTACAGTAGTTCCAATTTCTCTAACAGTAGGAGCAAACAGAATCGTTCCTACAATTGCTATACCTCACCCACTTGGAGATCCTAAATTAGATCACGATGAAGAGAAAAAATTACGTAGAGGTCTAGTAGACAAAGCATTGCATGCATTAACTGTTGAGGTTGATGGTCAAACAGTGTTTGAATAAAAAATAAAAAAGAAGGGGGAGCTTGGGGTACTTATTGTATCCCAAGCAACAAGTAACGATGAGTTATCCAGTATTTAAAGGGGCAGGATATATTCTTGTTCATACACCAGATATGATAGAACAAAATGGATCTACTTGCAGTATTGAGCGAGTAACACATCCAGAATCAGAATTTTTAGCAGAAGTAGGTAAACACATTCGCTCATATGAAGAAGTAGTAAACTATTTACCAAACCAAGTTTATATTGGGAATAAAACACCAGTAGAATTAAAATCATATCCAATGCCTTGGTATGATATAAAAGATGAACAAGGGAAACGCCATGGTAAATTTGGTCAAATAGTTCCACAAGATGAGTTCTTAGCTCTAATGAAAATATGTGATGCATTTGATTTAGTAAAACTTTCAGAAAGTTTTATTGCATCAGTACGTCCAAAAATAGAGGATAATTTCAAAGAGCTAGCTCCTTATTTTGATAAATTAGAAGGAAGCGACATTAGTGATAAAGAAGATGATTACGAACCATTATTACATAATGGAGAAGTAGTAGGATATGTGAAAAAAGCACATGATGTCGATGTTAACTTAAACGCTCATGTTATCTTTGAAAACTTAGTAGTTAAAGCATCTGGAGTAATTTCAGCACTTGAAGCTCTTAGAGCAACAGGTGTAAAACCAGAAGAAATTGATTACGTAGTTGAATGTTCTGAAGAAGCATGTGGTGATATTAACCAACGTGGTGGAGGAAACTTCGCTAAAGCTATAGCAGAAGTAGTAGGATTAACTAATGCTACAGGTTCAGACCTTAGAGGTTTCTGTGCAGCTCCTACACACGCTTTAATCAATGCATCAGCATTAGTTAAAGCAGGAGTATACAAAAATGTTCTTGTGGTAGCAGGTGGTGCTAGTGCAAAACTTGGAATGAACGCTAAAGATCACGTTAAAAAAGGACTTCCTGTCTTAGAAGATGTAGTAGGTGGTTTTGCTGTTGTGATTTCAGAAAATGATGGTAAAAATCCAATTATTCGTACAGACTTAGTTGGTAAGCATGACGTAGGAACAGGATCTTCACCTCAAGCTGTTATGGGAGCGTTAGTTGCTAAACCATTAGAAAAAGCAAACCTAAAAATTACTGATGTAGATGTCTTCTCAGTAGAGATGCAAAACCCTGATATTACAAAAGCAGCAGGTGCAGGAAACGTGCCAGAATCTAACTATAAAATGATTGGTGCCTTAGCTGCTATGAAAGGTGATATTGATAAAAAATCACTTAAATCATTTATCGAAGAAAAAGGACTACCAGGATGGGCTCCAACTCAAGGACACATTCCTTCAGGTGTTCCATATGTAGGTTTCTTAGTAGATGACTTAACAACTGGTAATAAAAATAGAGCAATGATCGTTGGTAAAGGAAGTCTATTCCTAGGAAGAATGACTAACTTATTTGACGGTGTATCAGTAGTAATAGAACGTAATAGTGGAGTATTAGAAGAAAAAGATAGCACTTCTGGTGAAGAAATTAGAAAAATTATTGCCGAATCAATGAGAAATATCGCACAAGAAATGCTTAATGAATAGGGGTGGTACTATGAGTAAAAAAATTATATCAAAAGTATTACTAGAAGTAGCAGATGCGATTGAAACGGGAAATTTTGGTAAAAAAGTTAAAGTAGGATTAACTACTTTGGGGAGTGAGCATGGAGTAGATAATTTACTTCAAGGAGCCACATTAGCGAAAAATTCTTTATTTGATATAGTTTTAATAGGTCAAGGTCAAGAAGGTTTTGAATCTTATAAAACAGAAAATGAAGAAGAAGCACATAAAATTATGGAAGATCTACTTGATAAAGGGGAAATTGCAGCTTGTGTAACTATGCACTATAACTTTCCTATTGGTGTATCAACAGTAGGAAGAGTAGTTACGCCATCTCGTGGAAAGGAGATGTTATTAGCGACTACAACAGGTACTTCTTCTACTAACAGAGTAGAAGGTATGATTAAAAATACTATTTACGGTATAGCAACAGCTAAATCATTAGGAATAGAAAAACCAACAGTAGGTATCGCTAATATTGAAGGTGCTAGACAAGTAGAGAAAATATTAATAGAATTAAAAGATAGTGGATATGACTTTGAATTTGCAACATCTCAAAGAGCTGATGGTGGAGCGGTTATGAGAGGAAATGACTTACTAATGGCAACACCAGATGTAATGGTTGTTGATTCACTGACAGGAAACTTATTTATGAAAGTATTCTCAGCATTTAATACAGGTGGAGATTATGAAGCACAAGGTTATGGTTATGGACCAGGTGTAGGAGAAGATTATGATAGAAGAATCTTAATCTTATCACGTGCTTCTGGGGCGCCTGTAGTAGCTAACTCATTAAAATATGCATATGAAATAGCAGTAGGGGAGGTTAATGAATTAGCAAGAAAAGAATACGGAAAAGCAAAAGAAGCAAACTTAGATGCTTTATTAAATAAACTAAAAGAAAAGAAAGAAACTTCTCAATCTGAAGAAGTTAAAGCTCCTGAAAAAGAAATAGTAACAGCTCAAATTGCGGGAGTAGATATAATGGATTTAGAAGATGCAACAAAAGAACTATGGAAACGAGGTATATATGCAGAAAGCGGAATGGGCTGCACAGGACCAATAGTTCTAGTTAATACTGATAAAAAATTACAAGCAGAAGAAGTGTTAAAAGAAGTAGGATTGCTTTCTTAGTCCATTATATGGTGAGTTACGTCTTTATGACTGTAACTCACCTTTTCTAATTTCCACAGAAAATAATAAACCCCTAAAAGTTTATAACTTTTTAAGGGTTTTGTTGTCTTATAAGAATTCGGTATCATCTTCTATTATCTCTTTTACTTTTTTTGCATCTGATTATCTAATTTAGAACTTATCTCCGCACAAAGTAGAAGACGTCTCTCTATTTCTGCTTCTTTCTCAGTGCTTAGGTTCTTCTTGTAACGAAGTTTATGTTCTAAACTTGCCCAGAAGTCCATAGCTATAGTTCTAAATTGCACTTCTACAGCCATGTGTTCAACTTTATCAGATAAAAAGATTGGAACTTTAACAATAAGGTGATAACTTCTATAACCGTTCTCTTTAGTATTTTTAATATAGTCCTTTTCAGCTATTACTGTAAGGTCATCTTGTTGCTTAAGTGCATCTACAAGCTTATAGACATCATTTCTAAATGAGCAAATAACACGAACACCAGCAACGTCATAAATATTCTCCTTGATCGTTTCAAGATCAAAAGGTAGATTTAGGCGCTGAAGTTTGTTCATTAAGCTCATAGGCGTTTTTAAACGCGTTGATATAGACTCAATTGGGTTGCTCTCTCCATGAAGAGAGAATTCCTTATCAAAAACATTAAGTTTTGTTTCTATTTCAAGCATAGCACATTCATAATGCATAAATAATTCAACGAAAGGTTGAAGTTCACTGATAAGGTTTGGTTGATTATTTTCCATAGAAAAATAATTGATCAGTTAATTTTTTTCAATTTGTGTTTTTTTCATATTCTTTTCTCACTTTATATACTTTCTCAGTCTAATAATAGAGGAGTTTCCTAAAATATAGTTTAAGTTGGAAGAACAAAATTTTTATAAGGAAGGAAACATTTTGAATTTCATTTTTAATCTTTGAATTTAAAGGGCTATTTAGGGCTGTTATAGTTAAAAAGTTTTTAAAAAAATTTAAACAGCTTTTAATAATTAACTAATAAAAAAACGCTGGTATAATAATGATTAGAGAATATCATCTTAGAAACAGCAACTCACAAAAAAATTCACAATTGCTACAAAAAGGCTAGGATATAACCTTTTTAAATTTCCGGGAAATATTCACCCTAGACAAGGGCTTTTTATTTGCGATAATATAGTAGTTAGTTATGTTTAAAAAAATATTATTAAAGTAAAGAGTTATAAATGAGGTGGGGGAAAATGCAAAAAGCTAGTTTTTTTATTCGTATTCACAAAAAAGCAGATATGCTTATAAAAAAATCTATTAGTAATAAAAAGAGATGGTCGCATTGTAAAGTTTGACCCTGACAAAAATCTATAAGGCCATCGAAAAAAGCTGTATTTAAAGTATTTGGTGAAAAAAACATAGTGTAAATATTGATAATATAGTAGACAAAGTAATTTTAGAAATTTCTAATAGATTTAAAGATAATATTAAAAATATGAAGTACAAAAATATTGTTGAGCATACTTTATTAAAATTAGGTGAAGAAGCTATCTATGAAGAGTATGTTGGCTATAGAAGTAAAAGAGATATTGAACGTGAACATAGTTTAGATATCAATATAGCGATTGAGAAGTTAGTTAATCGTGATGAAAATGTAGTTAATGAAAATGCGAATAAAGACAGTTTAGTATTTAATACGCATAGAGATTTAACGAGTGGAATAGTGGCAAAAGCTATCGGGTTAAAAATGCTACCATCACACGTTGCTAATGCACATCAAAAAGGAGATATTCACTACCATGACCTTGATTATTCTCCATATCAACCACTTACTAACTGCTGTCTAATCGATTTTAAAGAAATGTTAACTAAAGGATTTAAAATCGGTAATGCAGATGTAGATAGTCCTAAAAGTATTCAAACAGCAACAGCGCAAATGGCTCAAATTATAGCTAATGTTGCTTCTAGTCAATACGGTGGATGTAGTGCGGATAGAATAGATGAAGTTTTAGCTCCTTTTGCACAGTTAAACTATGAGAAAAACTTAAAAACTGCAAGAGAATGGATTGATGGAGAAGATAAACAAGAAAAATTTGCCTTAGAAAAAACTAAAAAAGATATTTATGATGCGATGCAATCTTTAGAATATGAGATTAATACTTTATATTCATCTCAAGGGCAAACACCATTTACATCATTAGGTTTTGGATTAGGTGAAGGATTATTTGAAAAAGAAATTCAAAAAAAGCTATTTTTAAAAAGTAAGAATACAAGGTTTAGGAAAAGAGAAAAAGAACAGCAATCTTCCCTAAATTGATTTTTGTAATAAAAGATGGTTTAAACTTAAAACCAACTGATCCAAACTACGATGTTAAAGAATTAGCTCTAAAATGTGCTACTCAAAGAATGTATCCTGATGTATTAATGTATGATACTTTAGTAAAAATAACAGGTAGTTGCAAAACTCCTATGGGTTGTAGATCGTTCTTACCAGCATGGAGAAACGAAGCTGGTGAATTAGTTGAAAGTGGACGTATGAACCTAGGAGTAGTAACTCTAAATCTACCAAGAATAGCGTTAGAGTCTGAAGGAAATAAAGAAGAATTTTGGAATATTTTCAAAGAAAGATTAGAAATTTGCAAAGATGCCCTAGACTATAGAGCGAAACGTTGTGGAGAAGCAAAACCACAAAATGCGCCTATACTTTATATGCACGGTGCTTTTGGTAAGAGATTGAAAAAAGATGATAGAGTTAAACAACTATTTGACAAACAACGTGCGACATTATCACTTGGATATATTGGATTATATGAAGTAGCTAGTGTCTTCTATGGAGGAGACTGGGAGAAAAATCCTGAAGCTAAACAATTTACATTAGATATTATGAAATATATGAAAGAAAATGTAGATAAATGGACTAAAGATGGAGATTACTGGTATAGTATTTACTCAACTCCAAGTGAATCACTAACTGACAGATTCTGTCGTATGGATACAGAAAAATTTGGAATAGTAGAAAATGTTACAGATAAAGAGTACTATACAAACTCATATCACTATGATGTTAGAAAAAATCCAACTCCATTTGAAAAATTAGATTTTGAAAAAGATTATCCATATTATGCTAGCGGTGGATTTATTCATTATTGTGAATATCCAGTCTTAAAACAAAATCCGAAAGCTTTAGAAGCGGTTTGGGATTATGCATATGATAAAGTTGGTTACTTAGGAACAAATACACCAATAGATCGTTGCTATAAATGTGGTTTTGAAGGAGAATTTGAACCTACAAAACGAGGATTTAAATGCCCAGAATGTGGAAACAATGATCCAAAGCTGCGATGTAGTAAAAAGAACTTGCGGTTATTTAGGAAACCCTCAAGCTAGACCTATGATAAAAGGACGTCATAAAGAAATAGTAGCAAGGGTTAAACATTTAAAATAAAAATAAGGACTAACTTTTAAATTAAAAAGTTAGTCCTTATTTGTGTAAATAGTTACTCTTCAACGCTCTCAAATTCTTTACAAGTAAAATTATTTTTTTGATAAAAATCATTATGATAATAAACATATTAGGAGGACAAAAATCATGGGTAAATTTTTAAAAAGGTATAGCATTATTAGCAGCAAGTGCGGTAGGTACATATTATTATAAAAAAATCCTAAAGAATTAGAAAAAAACATAAAGATATTTTTAAAAAGAAAATATTGATTTAGGATTAGAAAAAAAGTTAATGATTTAATTAAACCAGAAGCTCAAGAAATAAATCGTGAAGGTGAAGACATAGCTAAAGAAAAGCTAGAACAAGTAACTGCAGGATATAATGAGGTAAAAGAAGAAACTTTTATTCCTCTAAAAGAAGAAGCTGAAGAAAACGTGGAAGAAGCAAAAGAAGCAGCTCACGAAAAACTAGAAGATGCTAAAGAAGTAGCGGAAGAAAAAGCAGAAGACTTCGAAGAGAAAGTAGAAGAAGCGAAAGAAGCAGCTCAAGAAAAAGCAGAAGATTTTGAAGAAAAAGTAGAAGAAGCAAAAGAAGAAGCTCACGAAAAACTAGAAGATGCTAAAGAAGTGGCAGAAGAAAAAGCAGAAGACTTCGAAGAGAAAGTAGAAGAAGCGAAAGAAGCGGCTCAAGAAAAAAAGCAGAAGACTTTGAAGAAAAAGTAGAAGAAGCAAAAGAAGCGGCTCATGAAAAAAATTAGAAGATGCTAGAGAAGTAGCAGAAGAAAAAGCAGAAGACTTCGAAGAAAAAGTAGAAGAAGCAAAAAGAAGCAGCTCAAGAAAAAAAGTAGAAGACTTTGAAGAAGAAGTAGAAGAAAAAGGTTTCAGAGAAAGAGTTGCAGAAAGAGTAGAAGGCTTCAAAGATAATATGGGAAGCTTTAAAGAAAAAGTAGAAGAAAAAGCAGTTGACTTCAAAGAAGGTGCTGTAGAAAAAGCTGAAGGATTTAAAGAATCTGCAGTTGACTTTAAAGAAGAAGTACAAGAAAAAGGATTTAAAGAAGTAGCTAAAGAAAAATTTGAAGACATCAAAGAAAAAAAGTAGAGGATGTTGAAGAATTAGCTGAAGACAAAAATAAGAGATGTTAATGGAGATTTAATTAATAAGGTTGATAATATTGATGATGAAATTGAAGATGTAGAAAAAAACACACTAAACCAAGAACTACATTAGATTCAATCGTATCTCTATTTGCAACAAAAAGAAGATAAATAATTAACTAAAGAAGCAACGATAATTTAGTCGTTGCTTCTTTCTTTTTATAATTATAGGTTCTTAGTAATATTTTTTTGAATTTCTTCGAATTCAGAAGGCTCAACTTTTTGTGGAGGCCATTTAACTTCTAAATTATCGAAATTAACATCTTTATCCTTATAACGAGGAACTATATGGAAGTGTAAGTGGAAGACGCTTTGTCCAGCATATTCTTCGTTATTTTGGAAAATATTAACACCATCGCATCCATAAGCTTCTTTTACAGCGTTAGCAATCTTAGGTAAAACTCTACCGATGTTCGCAGCTGTTTCAGGATCACAATCAAAAATATTACGGCTATGTTTTTTAGGAATTACAAGTGTGTGTCCCTTAGTTATTGGGAAAACATCTAAAAAGCTATATACATGTCCATCCTCATATATTTTATAACTTGGGATTTCACCATCGATAATTTTTTCAAAAATTGTTTTTTCCATTAGTATTCACTCCTTAGTCTAAGTTTTTAAGTGTTTCAATAAGTAAGTTTTTAAGGTTTACACTTATTTTTTGAGCTGTTTTTAATACATGTTCATGGTCGTGTTTTTTCTCTTGAATACCAGTAGCCATATTTGTAGCACAAGCTAATACAGCAACAGGAAGCCCAGCGTGGTTAGCTGCAATAACTTCAGGAACAGTTGACATACCAACTAAGTCACATCCCATAGTTTTAAATGCTTGTATTTCAGCACGTGTTTCAAAGTATGGACCTTGGAAGAATCCATAAACACCACGGTGTAATTTGATATCTAGTTTTTCAGCAGAGGCTAAAAGATTATCTACTAAATATGGATTAAATGGAGTAGTCATATCAACGAATCTTTCACCAAGGCGAGGATCATTTTCTCCCATTAGAGGATTATTACTTACAAGTGAGATGAAATCATCTAGACAAACAATATCTCCTTCACTAAAGTTAGTATTAATAGCACCACAAGCGTTAGTAATAAATAATCCTTTTGCTCCTAAGAATTTTACAACATAAGTCATAAATGCAACTTCTTTCATTTTGTATCCTTCATAATAGTGAAGTCGACCGTTTAATACAAGGACATTTTTACCTGAGATTTTCCCAAAAGTAAGTTTATTTGCATGTCCTTTAACATGGTTTGAACGTTTATTTCCAGGGAAAAGAGGGATAGCCTCGTAACCAAGCTCTTGTTGTTCTTCAAGTTCTAATGTAATTCCACTTCCTAGGACAACTGCGTAATCAATTGGCTCATTGAAATACTTCTTAATATAGTTCGCAGTTTCCACAATATTTTCATAATAAGTCATAAATAAATCCTCCTGAAAATGCTTTAATCAATTCAATTATATCATAAAAAAATTAAGGAAATATATAAATTTAACACGTTTTATATATTTAATTGTTAAAATGTTTAATAAATTTAAGTTTTTTTAATAATATAGTAAAAAAATATTGAAATCGGTTTAAAAATGTGTTATTGTGTTCTTAGTACATAAATTTAGGAGGTCATTATGAAAAAGTTACGTACTATTATTGCAATGCTACTTGCATTATCACTAATTGTAGTAGGATGTTCTTCAAAAACTAAAAAATCAGAGTCAAATAATGAAGAAAAAGGTTCCTACAAAATAGGGGTTGTTACCGGTGAAGGTGGAGCTAAAGATAAAAGCTTTAACCAAGCAAACGTAGAAGCGATACAAGCATGGGCGAAGGCTAATGGAGCAAAAGAACCTGTTGTTGTTGAATCAAAAAACCAATCTGATTTAGCTTCAAACCTTCAAAATGCTGCAAAAGTTTCAGACATTATTTCTCTAGCTGGATATGAATTCGAAAAAGAATTACCAAAAGTTGCCGAACAATATAAAGATAAAAAATTCATGTATGTTGATACTTATGTTGATGCACCAAATATAGCATCGCTTATCTTTAAAGAGCAAGAAGCAGGCTACTTAGCTGGATATGCAGCTGCGTTACAATCTAAAACTGGTAAGGTTGGATTTATTGGAGGAACTAAAATTCCACCTGTAGAAAGATTTGGAATTGGATTTGTTCAAGGTGCTAAAGCAGCTAAGAGCGATATTAAAATCATGTACAACTACAGTGGAACATTCTCAGATACAAATAAAGGTAAAACATTAGCAGCTACTATGTATGATTCAGGAGCAGATGTTATCTTTGTTGCTGCTGGTAATACAGGTAATGGTGTTATCTCAGAAGCAAAAGAACGTGGTAACCTTGATATGTCTAAAGATGGAGAAATTAAACACTGGGTTGTTGGTGTTGACAAAGACCAATATGAAGAAGGTGTTTTCAAAGGAAAAGACAAAGCTGGAAAAGAATACCAAAAATCTGTAATCTTAACATCAGCTGTTAAAAATATCGAAGTAGCAGTAACAAAAATCTTAAATGAAATCAAAGAAAATAAATTTGAAAAAGGTGAACACATCTTCGGTATTAAAAGAAAAATGGTGTAGGGCTACCAAAAAGAAAAATCCTAACCTAAGCGATGACAATAAAACTAAAAATTGATAAAAGCTATTGAAGAACTTAAATCAGGTAAGGTAGAAGTAGTAGGAACTGGTGATGAGCTAAAAAGCAAAAAGGATCAGTAACTAACCTAGAAGGTGAACTATAATTTTAATAAAAAGTCTTGCTAAAGAAATTTAGTGAGACTTTTTTTATTATGTCAAAAGTATTTTTGAAAAGAATATCAAAAATGTGTATTAATAAAAATAAATAGTATAAATTATAGTTATGAAAAATGCTTTTAAATCCATCTGTATATGTATATATAAGATTGTAAAAAGTGAACATTTTCTTTATAACCAAATAAAAAAATACGCTTAAATTCCGTTTAATACGAACAATAATAAAAATATTTTTTTTAAAAAAAGTAAATAAAATGTTGATATTTATACAATTATGTGGTATTATTTAGGTATAAACAATATACAAAAAAATAAATAAAGGAGATTATTTGTTTATGAAAAAGATATTTTCATTAATCGCTGTTATTTTATCAGCAGCACTTATCTTTGTAGGATGTTCTTCTAAAACTGAGAAAAAAGAAGATTCATCTTCAAAATCTGATTTAAAAATCGGAGTAGTTACTGACGAAGGTGGAGCAAAAGATAAAAGTTTCAACCAAAGTAACGTAGAAGCTGTTAAAGCTTGGGTAGATAAAAACGGTGGTAAAGCATTAAACCCAATCGAAACTAAAAACCAAAGTGATATCGCAGCTAACTTACAAAATCGCAGCTAAAGCAGCTGATGTTATTTCATTAGCAGGATTCTATTTCGAAAAAGAATTACCAAAAGTTGCAGAATCATTTGCAGATAAAAAATTCATCTTCATTGATGGAACTGTAGATAACAAAAACGTTGAATCTATTACATTTGCTGAACACGAAGCAGGATACTTAGCTGGATATGCAGCAGCATTACAATCAAAAACTGGTAAAGTTGGATTTATCGGTGGAGCTAAAATCCCTGCAGTAGTTAAATTCGGTGTAGGATTTGTTCAAGGAGCTAAAGCTGCTAACAAAGACATCAAAATCGTATACAACTACAGTGGATCATTCAATGATACTAACAAAGGTAAAACTTTAGCAGCAACTATGTATGATGCTGGAGCTGACGTTATCTTCGTAGCAGCTGGTGGAACTGGAAGTGGTTCAATCAAAGAAGCACAAGAAAGAGCTACTAAAGATCTTAAAGAAAGTGGAGAAATCAAACACTGGATCGTTGGTGTAGATAAAGACCAATATTCTGAAGGTGTATTCAAAGCTAAAGACAAAGATGGTAAAGATGTAGAAAAATCTGTAATCTTAACATCTGCTGTTAAACGTATCGATGTTGCAGTAACTCAAGTATTAGATGCTATCAAAGCTGGTAAATTCGAAGGTGGAAAAGCTAAAGTATTCACTATCAAAGAAGATGGTGTAGGTCTACCTGCTGAAAATCCAAACTTAAGCAGTGACATCAACAACAAAATTAAAGAAGTTGTAGAATCACTTAAAACTGGTAAAGCAACTGTAGCTCCTGAAGCAGATAAAGTAACAGATAAAGCAAATATCGAAGGTGAACTATAATTTTAAAATTATAATTCAAAAAGAGGTCTAGTTTTTTTACTAGACCTTTTTTTAATGAAAAAAATTTATCAATAAAAAGTTATTTATTGCAAAACGTAATTATTATTTTTTTCGAAAGGTGAATAATTAGAAAAAAATCTTCTACAATATTAAGTTTTGAAAAACAATGAAAGTAATCATGAAAAATTCAATGATATTATGCAGTTTTTTTATAGTTTTAATTTTTTTATATTTATAAAACTGAAAAATAATATAAAAATTAATTAACAGAATCGCACTAAAATGCTATACTAGATTACAAAAAAATATTATAATAGATAAGTAACAATATACAAAAGAGAGGTAAATATATGTACGCTATAGAAATGCTAAACATAACTAAAAAGTTTGGTGACTTCTACGCAAATAAAGACATTACTATTCAGGTAAAAAAGAACGAAGTTCATGCATTGCTTGGGGAAAATGGTGCTGGTAAATCTACGTTGATGTCCGTTCTTTTTGGTATGTACCATCAAGAAGAGGGTGTCATTAAATTAGATGGGAAAGAAGTTGACATTAAAGATCCAAAACATGCTAATCAGCTTGGGATCGGTATGGTTCACCAACACTTTAAACTAATTAAGAACTTCACTGTTGCTGAGAATATCATCTTAGGGATGGAAGAAGTAAAAGGCGGAAAAATTGATTTAGATTCTGCTGCTAAAAAAATTACAGAACTATCTAAAAAATATGGATTAGAAGTTGACCCGAAAGCTTTAGTAGGTGACATTACAGTTGGGATGCAACAAAGGGTAGAAATTCTGAAAATGTTATATAGAGATGCTAATATCCTTATTTTCGACGAACCTACTGCGGTATTAACTCCTGCTGAAATTAAAGAATTTTTAGCAATTCTTAAAAACCTTCAAGCAGAAGGGAAAACTATCTTACTAATCACTCACAAACTTAACGAGATTATGGCAGTAGCCGATCGTTGTAGTATTATTCGTCGTGGTGAATACTTCGGAACTGTAGAAGTAGCAGACACAACAAAAGAAAAACTTGCTAGTCTTATGATTGGTAAAGATCTAGAAATTATCAAATATGAACGCTCTAGAGAAGGTAAGAAAAAAATATTAGAAGTATCTGGTCTTTATGCTGATACTGAAGAGAAAAAAGATATACTTTCTGACTTCAACTTAGATGTTCGTGAAAGAGAAATCCTTGGTATTGCTGGAGTAGACGGTAACGGTCAACAACAATTTGTTGAAGTACTAAATGCTCTATTAAAAGAAACTAAAGGAAAAATTGTCTTTGATGGAAAAGACCTTGCTGGAGTTCCAACAGCTAAACGTAAAGAATTAGGTCTTGAAATTATTGCAGAAGACAGACACAAAGATGGATTAGTTCTTGATTTTAGTGTTGAAGAAAACTCAGTATTAGAAAACTACTATACAGAAAAATTCTCTTCACGTGGATTCTTGAAAAAACCAGCAATCTCTAAATTTGCTAAAGAGCTTTGTGAAAAAAATATGATGTGCGTAAAGCTGGTGATGAAAAAATTTCTGCTCGTAGTATGAGTGGTGGTAACCAACAAAAACTTATTATTGGACGTGCATTAGAGTTAGATCCAAAATTATTAGTGACAACACAACCTACACGTGGACTTGATGTTGGTGCGATAAATGGTATTCATAAAATGTTAATTAATTACCGTGATAAAGGTAATGGAGTATTATTAATTTCATACGATTTAGATGAAATTCTAACATTATCAGACAGAATAGCTGTTATTCACAATGGTAATATTATTGATGTCGTAGACAATGATGAAAATGTAACTAAAGAACAACTAGGTCTTCTAATGGCCGGGGTTAAGAAGTAGAGAGGAGAGCGTATGTTAAAAAAAGTTTTAACTAATGCGGTGCTACCAATATTAGCTTCGTTTATTATAGGAGCAATTCTTATTTCGGCAATTGGAGCGTCGCCAGAAGATGTTTTAAGTGTTATTGGAGACATTTTTTCTGATTCAAATAGTATAGCAGAAATTTTTGTATCGACAATTCCACTTATTTGTACAGGTTTATCAGTAGCCTTTGCATTTAGAACAGGGCTATTCAACATTGGGGCAGAAGGACAATTTATTATGGGTGGTCTTTTTGCAGGTCTTGTTGCTATTAAAATGGAAGGTATGAATTTTTACTTAGTATTAATTTGTTCAATCCTAGCAGGTATTATTGTAGGTGGTATTTGGGCTGGTATCGCTGGTTATTTAAAAGCTAGATTTAATATCAGTGAAGTAGTTGTAACAATTATGTTAAACTATACAGCATTATACTTCGTACAATTCGCTGTTCCTAAATTTATTAAAGGAACAAATGATATTATTTCTAAACCAATCGTTGCAGAAGATGGTACTGGATATTTACAAAAATAGCCTTATCGAAGGAATCTTCAGTAACCACCGTTTAGGGTACGGATTTATTCTTCGCAATTTTTTTGGAGTAATTATTTTCTATATCGTTATGGAAAAAACAGTATTTGGTTACGAACTTCGTTCAGTAGGTTATAACGCAAATGCATCTAAATTCGTTGGTATGAAAGTTAATAGAAACACAATCTTATCTATGGCTATTTCTGGTGCTTTTGCAGGTCTAGGTGGAGCTCTTTACAACATGGGACCAGTTGGACAAGTAGTAGCAGGTTCTACATTCCAAGGATATGGATACATGGGTATCGCCGTAGCGCTTATTGGTGCTAACACAGCTCTAGGTTCATTACTAGGAGCATTACTATTTGGATTCTTAGGTGTATTAACACCTCAATTATCATTTGTTGGTATTCCAAAAGATATCGCAAATATTTTAATCGGATTAATCGTTCTATTTGTAGCTGCTAAATCTATCTTTGATTTCAAATTCTCTAAAAAAGCAGCAAGCAGTAAAAAGAAAGGAGATAAATAGATGGATACAATATTATCACTATTAGACTCAATGTTGCAATATACAGTACCTATACTTATCGCAGCAATAGGTGGTTTCTATTCTGAAAAGAGTGGGGTTGTAAATATTGCACTTGATGGTTTCGTAATTTTCGGTTCATTTGTTGCTTCTTTCATAGCATTAAGCGCATTTGGAGGGTCACCTACATTTGGTGAATTAGTACTTTGCTTATTAGCGGCAACAGCGTGTGGAGGAATTCTTTCATTAATTCACGCATTCATCAGTATTAACTTAAAAGCTGACCAAGTTATTTCAGGTACAGCGATTAACTTAATCACACCAGCTATCGCTTTATTCTTAGTAAACCACTTTAATGGAACTTATGAATTATTATTAGCTAGTGGATTCCCAAGATATACAATACTTGGTAATTTCACAGTTTACCCAACAATCATTATAGCTATTATCCTAGTTTGTGTTACTTACTACGTTATCTATAAACGTCCATTTGGATTAAGATTACGTTCTGTAGGGGAAAACCCACAAGCCAGTGACTCATTAGGATTAAACGTATTTAAATATCGTTACATTGGGGTATTTATCTCAGGATGTTTAGCAGGTTTAGCAGGAGCAATCATCGCTACTACTTTCAGCCAAGGGTTCAACGCAGCAATTACAGTATACGGATTCGGATACTTAGCATTAGCAGCACTTATCTTTGGTAAATATAACCCAATTACAATTACTTTAGCATCACTGTTCTTCGGTGGAACAAAAGTATTTGCTGAAAAAGTATCTATTTTGGCACCAGATCTACCAATTCCGGTATCATTCTGGAACATGTTCCCATTCGTAGCAACAATTATTGCGCTTATCGTATTTTCTAAGAAAACTTCTACACCAGAAGCTCTTGGTGTACCATATGATAAAGGTATGAGATAATTTTAAAAGCCTAAGAAAAATAGACTCTAAAACTAAAGGTTTTAGAGTCTATTTTTGTATCCAAATATGGTATAATAAAGGGAACTAATATATGGAGGTCAGAAATATGAACAAGAAACTATTAGCTTTGCTTGCAGCTGGTGCCTTAATAATAACTGGTTGTGCAACAAAAGGAAATGTAAAAAAACAAAGAAGATGACAATAAAAAAACAGAACAATCAAATAACTCTTCAGAAGAGAAAAAAAGGAAGAAGATAATAATACAAATAAAGAACAAAGTTCTACAGAAACTACAGAAAAATAAAGATAACAGTGAAAAACAATGGTAATAACGGAAATAATAACAATGATAACAACAGCGTAAATAGTGAAAGTAAAAAAAATAATAATAATACGCAAACAGTAAAAACAGGTAATCATGATTTTGCTTCAGCAAAAAAATTAGTAGATATAGTAGGTGTTTCAGGTAATGACGTATCGAGACTATCATCTCAAACAAACTTACTTCACTGGCTTACTCAATCGAAAATAAAAACAACAAAAGCTGCAAATGGAGAAACATTATTTACAGTATCTAGTGCTGATTACTTAGATGCTATCAATGCAGTTTCTTCGAAAACATATACTAAAGAAGAAGCAATTAACTTACTAAAAGGATCACACTTTAGTGAAAAAGAAGGAAGCTCAACAAAATCTAATGCAGTACCTAAGGAAGATGAGGTTTATTACTATAAAGGTGACAATGTTATCGCATTTACTACAAGAATAATGGATAATAATCACCCACAAGAAGTTGAGTCACAAGATAAATGGGTAGTTGAAGGTGATAAAATAAAAATCAATGTAGTAGATAAAATGACAAAAACAAAAAAATTTCAACAATCATTCTGAAAAATTAATAATAAACAGTATGCTGGTGGAAATGTAAAATCTAAATACTATGTAGAAAGTATTAAAAGTAACTAATAATAAGTAAAAGACAGGAGAATTTTTCTCCTGTCTTTTTGGTTAACTTTAATAAATTATAAATTTGATACTTTTTTTATATTTGCTTGTATCAGGTAGTTTTCTATCAAAACACCAACTTTTTATATAATCTCTTAATTGTTTCTTGTTTTGAATAACTGTTCGATAAACATTTTTATCATTCTTCATTTCAAGAGCATAACCACTTAATTCTGCTGTTTTATCCTTATTAAATAATCGAGAAAAAGAAGTTAGGTTCTTTATAGATTGGGGCACATTGAAGAAAAACTATTGTCTTTTTCCGTTAATATCAAACCATAGTGATAGATATGCTGACTTTCTTTCTGGATTATCAAGGGTATAAATAGAATTTTCTACTTCGTTCCAAGTACATGGAGTAATATTGGTAGTCTCTGTTTTATATTTTAAAAATTTCGATATCTGAACCAATAATATTATCAATATTATTGAAGTCATATATACCGATATTATACTCATCAAATATATCTAAAAAGAAAATCAATTGCATCGTCTATAACATTATAAGAAAGTGAACATATAGCACCATGTTTTCCTAAAGTGTAATCAGTTAGATAATCTTCAATATCTTCAGATGAAAAAGCAATTTCATCAGGCAATGCATATTCACCGTTCATAGGAGGGAAATGTTTAAACATTTCTTTAGCCCAAGTAGTTATAACTGGAGAGCATCCTTCAAGTGAATTATAGTCTTTGTCTTCTTCATATTTTGAAAACTCTTCTAGATAGTTTAGGACATCTAGAGAGGTCTTTATTTCTTCTCTTCTTTCAAAAATAAATAAATCTAAACTCATTGGTTATTACTCCTGTTTCTTATTTTCTAGGTTTATTATAACATTTTCTCACTCGTATTTAATAGATAGTATACCGTTAAAGAGAGCGTATTTATAATTAATAAATATACTTTTAAAAAAATATAGAAAAAGTTATAGACATACGTTATCAATAATAAATTATTAAATATTTTTTTTCAGGTGTTAAAATTACTTTTACTATTATATTTTTTTAATAAAAAAACTAGAGTATAGGGGATAAAGAGGATTTCTTTTGACAAATTAGGGATATTTGATATATAATATTAAAGCAATTATTATGCTAAAAAAATATTAGGAGGAAAAAGTATATTATGAATAAATTGCAAAAAAACATTAACAGTTGCATTAACAGCTTTTTGCTTTAACTGCAACATCACAAGCACCGTTTGCTGCTGCAGCGGATGTGAAATAGTGGAAAAGCAACGACTAAATCAAAAAGCTAGTGGAGATGAGCTTGTTGATCCAATAACTTTAGTTGTTAGTTACAATGTAGAAAACAAGTGATGGGGTTAGAAATATCTCCAAAAACAAAGAATAAAAAGTACCACGTCCGGACTTTAAGTACACCACTTAGTTATTTTTAAAGATTATTTACCAGAAGTAAAAAAAGAAATTAACTATAATGGTAAAACTTATCAATTAATTAAAGAGGACGGTATTTCTATTCAAGCATCTATACATCCAATGGAAGCATATATGAGATACTACTACGCTGAGAAAAAAACCAGTAGTAAAATCAGAAAAAAACCATTACGTGTTCCAGCTGGAAACAATGGTGCAAAAAAACTCGTGTTCCAGTTGCTAAAAAAACAACAACCAAAACAAGAGGTTAAAAAAATACAGACTTCCAGCAGGAAATAACGGAGTAAAAACTCGTAAACCAGTTGTTAAAAAACAACAACCAAAACAACCACAACAACCAGAAGTAATCAAAGATGTAGATTACCTATAAAAATAAAAATCCCTGCTCTATTAAGAGTGGGATTTTTGTATTAAAAAAATATTTGAAATATATATAATTAATTTTTAATCTCCAAAAAAAGCTATCTGATGATGAATAGTAAACAAAAAAATATTAGCTCCGCTATTAAAAATCATATTGATTTTTTTAAAGGAGGTAGATTATTATTTATAGATATAAAAATAATCATTAGTGTTGCAAATATAATAGATGTATAGTTGATTAGTTTATTATTTGTTTTATATTTGCAGTTTAATATTCCTGTAGCCAAAAATATAAATACTGGCTAAATGCTACTCCTAGTAAAGTGTAATTATATAATAGATAGCTTAATGTTGCAGTGAGAATAAAAAGTAGAAATCATACTTGTTTTTTTAGTTATTAATATTTTTCTTCATAAACTGTTGTCTCCTTTATATTATTTTTTTGATTTCATAATATATCTCAACAATAGATAATTTAGCATATTCTATCAAATAAATCAACTAAAAAAATAAAATAAAGTTTTCGAAATATTGATAAAAATATTTTAGCAAGGAAAAAAAGCTGTAATACAATGAAAAATAAAGATATTATTACAATAGTTTTTTTCAGAAAAATAATAAAATTATATTGTAAATTTAAGATATATATCATGCTTTGATAATTACTAAATTTATGGAAATCTAGAGAACTTTATAATTGTTTATTACACCGGTAATAATTTTGAGAAATTTGATGGTGTAGCTTAGGATATGGATGAGAACTATATTTTTATGGTAAGTGATTTATAAATATAGTATAATCAATTGCATAAGTAACTAATTAAGAGAGGTATATATTATGTTTTCTGCAAAAAAATTGTCAAATTAAATTATACTATGATGATATAGTCAATTATGTTTCATTTGGTTATGGAAAAAAAGAATTTATTATTAATACCAGGTTTAAATACCGAGCGAATAAAAGGAAAAAGCTTTACAACTTGCTTTTTTTCTATAGAAATTTTTTTGAGAGAATATAAAGTTTTTATATTTGATCATAAAGAACATATCAATGAGAATTATGAGATAAGTGATATGGCGGAAGAAATTGCTTATTGTATAAAAAAAGTTGAATATAGATAAAGTAGATGTTGTAGGGGGTATCTCAAGGGGGATGATTGCACAACTATTAGCTATAAATTACCCTGATATTGTTGACAAACTAGTATTAGTGGCAACTACATCAAGAAATAATTCTACAACAAACAAGGTCATAGATAGATGGATTGCTCTAGCTGAAAATGGTAAGTTACAAGATCTGCAAAAAAATATGATTGAAACTGTTTATTCAAAAAGGATATATAGAAAAAAATAAGTGGTTATCTATATTAGTACAAATTCTATTTAAGCCAAAAATTAGATCAGCTTGATAGATTTATTGTTTTAGCTAGATCGTGCTTAAAATTTGATGTTTTTTTGATAAATTAGATAAAAATCCAAGCTAAAAACTCTGGTCATAGGTGCTGCATTAGATCAAGTTATCCCAGTAGAATTTTCTAATGAACTTGCTAAAAAATCAATTGTCAGAAACTTATTTTTTTGAAAAAAATCTGGTCATGCAGTCCATCAAGAAGTTTCTGATTTTAATAGAACAGTTTTAAATTTTTTTGAAAAAGTAGTAATTAAGAAATTAATATATATATATATAATTGAAAAATTCAAATGAATTGCAGAAACATAATATGAGAACTTTGTCTAAATTCTCCCTATCAGAAGGGCGACAGATATTCTTGATAATGTTAAGAACCCTAAAAATTCGCCAAGAAAGAACTCTCAGTTTATTATGATAAACTGAACGAGGGCTTAGCCAAGAGAAACGAGCAAGAATAATGATAGATCCTTTTTTTAAGTTTTTTTATTCCTTATTTTTTTCTTGTATACCCTCTTTCTTACTTATAGCAGATTGTTTTGGCTTGAAAAAGAAATAAGAGTAATAACGGGCAGTAACAAAAGAAATTTACTAATGATCTTTCTGAAATACAATAAAATTATATTGTTAATTTAAGATATATATCATGCTTTAATAATTACTAAGTTTACAGTGGAGAAGGGGATGAAAAAAACACATAACTTACAAGGTAATGTTAGGTTATGTGTTTTTGAATTAATATAGTTTTACACTAAACTTGAAATATAAATTATTATCTACCAAAAGTAGTTTTATATTCTTGTGTACTTGGTAAGGTTTGAGCACCTTCTCTACCTTTTTTTAATTAACCATTCTAAGCAAGCTTTTAATTTCGGCGTTACTAGCATTAAATCCAACATAATTAGTTGCGATAGTTTGATAAGCATTAGTTTGTCTGAATTCTTTATAGGTTGTTGAATCAGTTACACTACCACTAAATACATATGAAGAACCAGCAGGTATAACGTCGTCATCTCCAATTCCTCCAGTAGAAGCAGTATTACCTGAAACTACTTTTTGTTTTAGTTTCTGAAGTTTGTTTGTTTTCTGCGTCTTTTTTTTCACTTCAGGTTCACTTAACTTAGCTTTTAACGCACTATGATTAAATTTATACTTATCAATAATTGAACTGACATTACCTGATTTATCTTCGTCTATTTCCTTTTTTTGCTTTGTCATAGTTGGTAATATCTTCTTTTCAACCATTCTATAGCTTTTATCAAAAATTATTGTCTACAGTAAGAGTATCGACTTTTTCTAAAGATTTTTTTAGTCGCATCGATATCTTTATTATCAAGACTCGTGTCGATATTTTTTTCAATTCTTTAGTAATTTTGATTTCAGTTTTTATGTTTTTAAAAAAATTTCTTGGCCTTCGTCAGTGTCAAGAGTTTCTAACCTTTTAATACCTCCATCAAAATCATGATTGTCATTGATAAGAGCTAAGTATTTAGTGTGTTCTGCCTTTAGATCGTTTTTTTCCAGAATGCTGATAGAAAAAAAGAATGCAGCAACTAAAAACAATAATACCTATAATACCTGTAAGAATTGTAATAATTTTTTTATTCATAATATATTCTCCTTATTTTATTATTATCTATGATAATTATACAATATAACATGGACAAAATGTGGGTAAATATTAAAACTATAAAATAGAAGTTTAATATCTTTGTTTATTTTTTTACTATTTTTATATGCTATGTAGCTTAAAAAGTTGAATACACTTTATAATACACAAAAATAGTTTATGTTTTAACGATGGTATTACTTCTAAGGTTTCTAGTGAACAATTACATTCTTTCTATAGGGGAATGAAAATTTTTATAATTTATGTATATTTCATTGTTATATAAATTTATAGGTAGAATCATATTTTTTTCTTGCAAGAACGAGTGATAAAAAAATATCCATATTTTTAAAAATGTTATTTAATTTAATTCCATTCCAATACTAAATTTATAAAGTTATTTCGAGAATAGCGAATTATAATCGCGTACTTTATTTTTATGGGTGACCACGATTATGTAAGGTGTTATTCTAGCAGGATTTTACTTAATTATATCGTTATTGTCTATTTAAGAGCATTAGATAGTAGTCCAAGTAAAAATACTATAATAGTCCAAAAGTAAAGTTAATTTTGTAGGGTCTAATTGTTTAACTTGTTTATCTTTTGGAGTAGTTAAATAATCGTATAATTTTGGTAATGAGGCTATAATAATGTAGTCAATAATTAGAAAGAAATAATATAGGACAAAAAAATTTTTATTCTAATATCATAGCGAGGAGCTACAAATAGAAGAAGAATTAAAAGCAAGTCCGAGAAGGTACTTAATATATATTTTTCTATAAAAATCTGTTGCTTCGATATAGGCTAGTATAATTGAAAAAAATAAAAAAATAGTTACTAGAACAGAAAATATGAAATCAATAGGATCGTTTCCTGCTCGATGAATAACTTCTTGGTCAAACATGTTATGTGTGCTATATATTTTTATTAAAATTATAGAAATAATAAATGATATAATAATATTGCATAATGTTGCTAATAATTTTTTTCTTTTTTTTCAGAGTTTTTTTCTTTTTTTAGGAGTATTTAATTCTTCGTTGTCTGTTGATTCACTAGTATTATTTATCTTAATTGAAATTGAATTGGTAAGATGTCTTGTTTTGAGTTCGGAACGGACTTCAAACGCTGAAAAAGTCTTTTTGTACTGTTTTCCTCTGGTTCCTCTTTTTGCTTTATCTTTTGAAGATTGTATAACTCGATATATTAAGAATAAAAATTAAACTCGCAATAACAGAAATGGTTAAAGAATTGGAATAATCAGAATTTAAATTTTTTTCTTCAAAAAGTTTTGTTTTTTTAAATTATTTTCTATATTGTTTAATTCAACTACTTTAGAATCTTTAATAATGAATGTGTTTTTTTCTATAGGACTATCCTCTAAGAAGGTATTTTTTTATAAGTGACTTTATAAGTGTAGTATCTTCCTTTCACATTATCGGAATTATAATCAACATTGTATACTATAAAGTCAATATCTTCTTTTTTTAAAGAGTCGGTATTTCCTAATTTATGTTTATTTATATATTTAATAATATTATCTATATCGTTATAATATTTTTTTATTTAACGAATGGTCTATAATATTCTCGTTATTGTTATAATGTTTTTTTCTTTTTAAAGAGCAGCCTATGATATTAGTGCTTAATAAAATTGTGGTTAGTACTATTAATATTTTTTTCATAAATAAATAAATCACTTTCTATATTAATATCTATATTGTATCAATTATTATTAACATATGCAAGCATATTAAGGATGATTTCTGTATAAAAAAATAAGTTTGGGGTAACAAAAAAATAGGGATAATTGTAGATATAATAAAAAAATCATGTTTATTAAATTAAATTATTCAATAATATTTTTTTACAACAAAGAGTACTATAGCTAGCCTAAAAATATTAAGAATATATTATAGCTATGTTGATGTTCACAGAATTAAAGTCCATGCCTTAAGGCACTCTCATGCCTCTATGTTAATATATATACAAGAATGTGCGTTAGTAATAAAAAGAAAGATTAGGACATGAGGATATTGAGACGACACTAGGAATCTATGGTCATTTGTACCCTAATTATAATAAAGAAGTAGCCAGTAAAAATCGATAAATTGTTTGAGTAGTGTAATATAAGGTATCTAGTAGCGAAGCAAATTGAAAAAAATATGAATAAGGAAAGGAGAATAAAAACAATGAAAAATAAGTCAAGAAATGCCTACTTTAGATGATTATTTTTGAATTCCTAAAGTTGTTTAATTATTATAAAGAAGAATGTATTAAAAAAAGTAAAGATGTTGTTGAAAGTAAAAAAATATTATTTAGGAGTAACAGACGGGGAAGTATCAATTGAAAAGAAGAGTGGTGGGATAGAAGTATTCCCAATATTAGGGTATTTTTAATAATTTAAGAGATTGTAAAAGGGCAAAGGAAATGTTTCAGAATACAATATTAGAGTTTGATAAATATGGATTTTTGGGGTAGGTACTGAACTTACAGGGGTATGTAGAAAAAAATAACAGTTGCTGCTGCAATATTTAATATAAAAAGAGATATAGGTGATTATATCTATCATATAGTAATTAAAGATGGAGAATTAGACGTGAAACCCGTTAAATTTTATAAGAATTTAATAACTAAATTTGGAATCTTCCTTAATGAAAAAGATTGTAGAAAAAAATAATAGATATATATTGAGAAGATTTATTGTGTTATGGAAATATTTTAAAAGAAAAATTAAATGAAAGCAAGAAAAGAAGATTTTAAGTTTAAATAAAAATCTTCTTTTTCTTAGTTAATGAATAGATACAGGGGCATTAAATTCTATTATATTAGCGTTTTTGGAATTAAATCTGTTTATAGGTTGCTAATAGTCAAAAAAATGTCCCTTTCTTCGAGCGCGCTACTCGACAAAGGAACTTTCATCAATTTCTTTACTTTTTATCTTGACTTTTTTTAAAAAAAGCCATTTAAAAATAATAGTATACAATATAAGGAAATTGATAAGCAGGAACTTTGGCGAGAGCTTGCTCTTTTTCTATTTAATTATTATAAAGCTATTTGCAAATTTTTGCGAATAGTTTTTTTCTGTTCTTACCATGTTTGGCAAGATAATTGCGTTTAAACTCTCGCATTACTTCAAGTTGAATTTCTTCACGTATTCCATCTTCAAATGCGCGTAGAAGTTCACCTTTATAGACTTTATATTCATTGTCCTTATTCAGGTACTCACAAATTAACTTACTTAGTTTTGTTTTGTCTTTTTCACACTCTTCAAATCGAACTGTCATAAACTCGCTCTTCATGAATGCTGTTAAGGTTGTATGACTATATTCAGCGTATGGATCACCTGGTAATCGACTATTTAATATATCTAGCATTTTACTTCATTCCTTTCTACCCTTCGTGTATTAACTACATCTCCCGACGTTGTACTTACATTATACCATCGATTCACACTCTTGTCAAGTGTTCTTTGAAAGACTTTCAAAAAAACCTTTTTTTAAAAAGGTTTTTTTATAAAAATCTATTCACTAATGTTGTTATTTTACGTTTTTTTGTTGATATGTGATTCGAAAAAAATGATATAATGACATAGTAGTAAGGAGGAATGTTCAATGCAAGAAGGAAAAAAACAATCAATGAATTCATTGATTATTTAATGTTAAAATACGATATTGTGGTAGAACCGGAATTAGAATCTAAAGTTAATCATAATATACGAATGAAAATCAATAGAACCATTAACAAAAAGTAGTATACTGTTAAAAAAAGTATAATGACTTGCCTGAAAAAAAGAATTTCAAAAAAACAAAAAGCAAAGGTTTTTTTCAAAAGAGTTTTGTGATGAAATTGAAAGAGAAATTTGCAATTATCTTTTGTCTTTCAATGAAGTAAACGTAGAGGAATACATGGCAACTAAATCATTTTTTTAGAACAAGTTGATTCTAATGATCTACTTTTTTTAATGTTGTTGTAGATAATTACATAAAAACCCCCAATTCTGATGAATTTAGGATTACAGGCGAACTTGACGAAGATTTCAAAATAAAGTTATTCATAGAACATATGTTTTACAGCCAATTTACGTTCGATGAATCACGATACGCTCTAGACATTCATAACTATTTGGCTTTTTAAAAAAATAACAAAGAATTACTTGATGTAACTGATATTGTTCAAATTGTAACACGGCTTAGAAATCCACACAAATACTATTTCAAAAAAGAAAAAAATAATAGGATTTATTAGATTAGTTATTACTACTAATCTGGAAAGTGCTGATTATTATTTTAGGAGCCGGTAATCTTTTTAGCTGTAATTAAATTATCTTCAATTGAATTGAGTATTTTCAATTTTTAAGAGGAGTTTTTTTATTTTATGTTATTGGTTGCAAAATGGTTGCAACTATAAGAAAAAGCCCTTGATATAATATTATTATATCAAGGGTTTGATAGGTTCTGCAACTACTCCCACTCAATCGTTGCTGGTGGTTTGCTTGTAATGTCATACACTACGCGGTTAACGTGAGCTACTTCGTTTACGATACGTGCAGAGATTTCTTCTAACGCTTCGAAAGGAAGGTGAGCCCAGCTTGCAGTCATACCGTCGATACTTGTTACGGCACGAACAGCTACAGTGTAGTCGTATGTTCTAACATCTCCCATAACTCCAACTGAGCGAATATCTGGAAGACATGTGAAGTATTGCCATACTTCTCCTTCTAATCCACGTTTAGCGATAACATCACGTAAGATGAAGTCACTATCACGAACGATTTGTAATTTTTCTTCTGTTACTTCTCCAAGAACACGGATACCTAATCCTGGGCCTGGGAATGGTTGACGCCAAACAATCTCACGAGGTAATCCAAGTGCTTCTCCTAATGCACGTACTTCATCTTTGAATAAAGTGTTTAGTGGCTCGATTAGAGAGAAACGCATATCTTCTGGTAATCCACCTACGTTGTGGTGAGATTTGATTGTTTGAGCATTTTTAGTTCCAGATTCGATAACGTCAGTATAAAGAGTACCTTGTGCTAAGAATGGTACGTCGTGTAATTTAGCACATTCTTCATCGAATACATATACGAACTCATTTCCGATAATTTTACGTTTTTGTTCAGGATCGCTAACTCCTTTTAGTTTACCAAGGAATCTATCTTTAGCGTCGATTTTGATAAGATTCATATTGAATCCACCTTCGATTTCTTTACTGAATGTATTCATAACACCTTCAGCTTCACCTTTACGAAGTAAACCGTGATCGATAAACATACAGATTAGTTGATCTCCGATAGCTTTGTCTAATAATGCAGCTACTACAGAAGAATCAACTCCTCCTGATAGGGCACATAGAACTTTTTGATCTCCAACTTCTGCACGAATTTCTTCAATTTTTTCATCGATAAAGTTTTGGATAGTCCAGTTATCAGTACATTTACATACGTTTCTAATAAAGTTTTTAAGTAAGTCGTATCCAAATTCTGAGTGACGAACTTCTGGGTGGAATTGGAAGCAGTAGAAGTCTTTTTCTACGTTTTCTGCAGCAGCGATAGGACAGTTATCACTAGTAGCTACTACTTTGAATCCTTCAGCAAGTTCAACAACTTTGTCAGAGTGACTCATTAATACTTGTTGAGTAGCAGGAGTACCTTCAAATAATCTAGCTCCTGGAGTTACATCAATATTATGAGCACCGTATTCTCTACTTGTCGCAGATTCAACTTTTCCTCCTAATTTATGTTGCATAAGTTGCATTCCGTAACAGATACCTAGTACTGGAATACCTAAGTTAAAGATTTCATCATCGATTGTAAGTGAATTTTCTTCATAAACAGAGTTTGGTCCTCCTGAAAGAATAATCCCTTTTGGATTCATTTTTTTAATCTCATCAATAGAAATCTCGTTATCATGTAGTTCAGAGTAAACACCAAGCTCACGTACACGACGTGTAATAAGTTGGTTGTACTGACTACCAAAATCAAGAACTAGTATAAATTCGTGTTTCACAGTTATCCTCCTAAAATTTACTTATAAATATACTCTATTATATCAAGGAATACCCTATAAGTAAAAACTAAATTTCCCATGTGATAGAATATTTTCTTAATAGTTTATTTTTTTCTTAAAAATTACAAATAAAAATGTATAAACTATAAAGAAAAAGTATATTTTATTTAATTAATCGAAATAGATGATATAATAAAGTAGTAATTAGCAAAAGGAGGCGTAGTAATGAGTAGAGCTTATATTGGTACATATACAAAAAAAGATAGCCAAGGAATTTATAAAGTAGAATTATCAGAAGAAGGGAAAGTTAGTAGTGTTGAGGCTGTTGCTAAAGTAGATAACCCAACATATTTAGCATTTTCAAATGATAATAAATCGTTATATAGTATTGCAAAAATAGAAGACAAAGGTGCAGTGTCAAGTTTTAAAGTAAAAGAAGATGGTAGCTTAGAACAATTAACATCGGTCGGTAAAGAGGGCAATCCACCATGTTATGTAGAAGTAAGTAAAGATGACAAATATCTTTTATCAGCAAATTATCACACAGGAACTGTAGATAGTTATTCTATATTACAAGATGGTGAGCTAGGTGAGTTATTATCTACTGACGCTCATGAAGGAAGTAGCGTTCATCCTCGTCAAGAAAAACCACATGTTCATTTTTCAGGGTTTACACCAGATGGGGAATATGTGTTTACTTGTGATTTAGGTACGGACGATATTACAACTTATAAACTAAATGAGGGTATACTAACAAAAGTCGAAAACTTTAAAGCAAAAGCAGGTAGCGGTGTTCGTCATATAGTGTTTACTAGCGATAGCAAAAAGCTTTTGTAATGACTGAATTAACTAGCGAAGTAATTTCTTTTGCTTATGATGGTAAAGGTAAATTATCTGATCCAAAATATTATCCAACATTACCAAGTGACTTTAATGGTGAAAATAAAGGAAGTGCGATAAAAATTTCTAATGATAACAAATTTATTTATGTTTCTAATAGAGGCCAAGATGCAATAGTTGTTTTTTTGAAGATAAAGGTGATTATTTGGAACAAATTCAAACTATAAGTACATTTGGAAAAGATCCACGTGACTTTAATCTAAATAAAGATAATATGCTGGCAATAGCTACTAATGAAACTAGTGGTACTATTACTGTTTATAAAAGTAGATGAAGCTACAGGGAAATTAGAATGTGTAGAAAAAGATGTTGTAGTTCCTGAAGCGGTTTGTGTGCAGTTTGTCTAGAAACTAGTGATTTATGAAATTTTCAGAAAATACAAAACAATATTTTCAAAAAAAGTTTTGACAGAGCAAAAAGTTTGGAGTAAAATATAGTTATATTACTGATAAGGGTAGAGAAAGAGGTATTTTATGTCTAAGAAAAAAGAAATAAAAACAAATGCTATGAGATTTTTAGATGATCATAATGTTGAGTACAATCACTTTGAGTTTGATGCTAGCAGTGATGCAGCGAAAACAGGAGTAGGAGTAGCGGACATTATAGGTAAGGATCATAATCAAGTGTTTAAAACAATTATGACTACAGATGGAAAAGGTACTTATGTAGTTGGTGTTTTAATGAGTGAAGATAGTATTAATTTCAAGAAATTAGCGAAAGCTGCAGGTGTAAAAATCACTGTCTATGTTACCATTAAAAGATTTAACAAAAAAATAACTGGTTATGTTAAAGGTGGATGTTCTCCATTTGCGATGAAAAAATTATTCCCTACTTTTGTAGATGAGAAATGTAAAGATGTAGAAACTATTGTTGTATCAGCTGGGAAAGTTGGGCATCAAGTAGAAGTGAAACCAGAAGTATTAGAAGAACTTATTGGTGCACAAATAGTAGATATTACAGCATAATAAATATGAATATAAATGAAAGAATCTAGAGAAATCTAGGTTCTTTTTATTGTTTTAAAAATACTAAAAAAATTTTATGTAAACAAATACAACGCGATGGCTATCGCTATTGGCTTTAAAAGAGTATTTCTTTGTAAAGAAATGACAAAGGGATTGTAACATAATTGAAATAGTTTAGATATTTTAATGAAATTTTTGTTATAATAAGAAATGTGAAGGAGGCGTACTATGTTATTTGATACACATGCGCATTTAAATGATGATGCTTATTTAGAAGATTTAGAAGATACTATAGCTCGTGCTAAAGAAGCGGGAGTAAAATTAATAAATATAGTAGGCTTCGATGATAAAAGTATAGAAAAAGCATTAGAAATTACATCTAAATATGACTTTTTATATTTAACAATTGGCTGGCATCCAGTAGAAGCAATTGATTTTACAGATGAAAAAAATACGAAATGATAAAACGAATTGCTCTTACTAATGATAAGGTTGTAGCGATTGGTGAAATTGGATTAGATTATCACTGGGATAAAAGTCCAAAAGATATTCAAAAAGAAGTATTTAGAAAACAAATTGCACTAGCTAAAGAAGTAGGAAAACCAGTTGTAATCCATACAAGAGATGCAATGGCAGATACTATTGAAATACTTAAAGAAGAAAAAGCTAGTGAAGTAGGTGGAATAATGCATAGTTTTTCTGGTTCGGTAGAAAGTATGAATATCATGCTTAAAGAGAACTTTCACATTTCATTAGGTGGTCCGGTAACATTTAAAAATGCTAAGACACCTAAAGAAGTAGCGAAAGCTTGTCCATTAGATAGACTTTTAATCGAAACAGATTGTCCATATTTAACGCCAACACCATATAGAGGAAAGCGAAATGAACCTGCTTATGTGCACTATGTAGCACAAGAAATAGCAGACTTAAAAGAAATGAGCTATGAACAGCTAACAGAGCAAACATTTAATAATGCTTGTAAATTGTTCAAAATAAAACAAAAGGAGAATGATTAATTTATATGAAATTCGGAAAAAGTAATTACAGCAGCAGCGGCATCAGGAGTTTTATTATCAGGGGCATTTATGATAGCAGAAGAGTACACAGGTCATTCAGCATTCGCGGTAACTCTTTCTGATAATACAAAAGTAGATGTAAAAGCTAAAAAAGGAACAGTAAGAGAAATCCTTGCAGCTAACAATATCAGCTATAATGCAGATGATCGTGTTGAACCAGGATTAGACACAAAAAGTAAATGGTGGAGAAGACATCCGTATTTACAAAGCTCGTGAAATCACAATCCAAGATGGTGAAACAACAACAGTTAGAAAAAAACAACTTACAAAAAAAGTTGAAGACATTCTTAAAGAATTAAACATTACTGTAGGAGCAGAAGATAAAGTAACTCCTGGTCTTAAAAACAGAAGTAGCAGAAGTTGACACTATTAAAATTGCTCGTGTTGGTAAAACAACTCAAACAGTAAAAAGAAGCAATTAAATTTGAAACAAAAAGAAGAAAAAAAGATGACACTAAATATGTAGATGAAGTAGTTACTAAAACTGAAGGTCAAGACGGTGAAAAAGAAGTTACTTACAGTGTAGTACACGAAGATGGAAAAGAAGTTTCTAAAGAAGTAGTTTCTGAAAAAGTTATTACTGAGCCAACAGCTAAAGTAGTAGTAGTTGGAACAAAACAACGTGAAGGAGCTCAACAAGCAGTTGCTTCAACATCTACTGAAACAGCAACTACAGGAGCAGGAACAATTTCAACTCAAGCAACTTCATATTCTAAAGCAGCATCAACAAATAGTTATGCAGCACAAAGTTCATACACACCGCAATATTCATACAGCCAATCTTCAGGTGGAGTAGTATTATCAAATGGTAACACTGCAGGAGCGGCAGGTACAGCGGCAGCTCAAGAAATGGCTCGTCGTACAGGTGTATCAGCTTCTACTTGGGAAAGAATCATCGCTCGTGAATCAAATGGTCAAGTATACGCAAGAAACGCATCAGGTGCTAGTGGATTATTCCAAACAATGCCTGGATGGGGATCAACTGCAACAGTTAAAGACCAAATCAACGCAGCAGTTAAAGCTTATAATGCACAAGGATTATCAGCTTGGGGTGTAAGAAGATAAGATAAATAATTAAGGTTTAAGAGTTATTCTTAAACCTTTTTTTCTATAATAATAGTGTATAAAAAGAGTTTTGTAGCAAATTAAAACTACAAAAACTCTTTTATTATTATAATTTTTTTCTCTATTGCTTTATATATTACAAATGGTATAACGCAACAAATAACGATTGCTATTGAACTAGAGTAGAAGATATTTCCGATTCCTACTAATGGTGATACAATTCCACCTAAAAAGAATGGTAGGAATCCAAATAGCGCTGAGGCACTACCTGCACGTTTACGTTCTAAGCCCATAGCAAGTGCTGATCCTGCAGGAAGTATTAGTCCAAGACCCTAATAATAGTAGGAAAAATCCAACTTCAACAAATAGAAATGGTAATGTTAAAGAAAGAACTACTGCAAGATAGATACTAACAACAAGCATTCCAGTTAGCCCAATTTTCATACTTTTCTTCTCATTAAATCTACCAGAAATTCTACTACCTAATACTATTGCGAATCCATTTAATCCGAAAACATATACTATAACTAATAGCTGATAAATTATAGTGTGTTTGTAAAATAAACGGAGATGCTGCTATATAGGCGAATATCGCAGCTAAGGCAAAACCCTTGAATAAACACTAGAGCTGTGAAAAAGTTTATTTTTTTGAAACTAAAAACAATAGAATGATATGTTTTAGTAATAGGTACATTTAGTCTCTTTTCTTCAGCTAGAGATTCGTGGAATTTTAGAGAGGCAATTATTATAATAATACCGATAATCGCAAGAGCTATAAATATTCCTCGCCAATCAGTAAGTTCAAGAAGTAGACTTCCTAGTACTGGTGAAAGAATTGGTGCAAGTCCATTTACGGCCATTAATAAGGCGAAAAATTGTGCCATTTCTTTACCTTTGTATAGGTCAGTTGACACAGCTCTTGATATTACTACAGCACCCGCAGATGAAATTCCTTGGATAAAACGTAAGATAATCATTGCATATATATTAGGTAAAATAATTATAGCTATTGTACTAATTAAATAAACGATAAGACTGATTAATAATGGCTTTTTACGGCCAAGTTTATCGCTAATAGGCCCAATAAGTAATTGACCTAAAGCAAGACCTACCATACTACCTGTAAGTGTAAGTTGAATAGTTGATGTACTAGCGCTAAAGTAATTGCTCATTAGTGGTAGTGCGGGTAAATATAAATCTGTAACAAACGGTCCAAATGCTGATAAAGTTCCTAAAAACAGAACTAAAAATAATTTTGAGTTTCTCTTAATTGCCATGTAGACTCCTTTCTCATTTTTATTGTATTAGTGATTATAACACAAATAAAAAAATTTCGTGTAAGAAAAAAACGTTGTAAAAATAATGAAAAAAATATGAAAACTTAATTTAAAGAGAATAATAAGATGTAAAACTATTAATTAAAAATATTTAGGTATGAAATTTTTAAATTAAAAAAATTTATTTTTTTATTATTGATAGTCATAGAGCTGATACTGTTGCGGTTTATCTTTAAATATTTTTTTATATATTAATATTTAAAAAAATATAATGAATTATTTTAAATATTTATTGTTTTGGAAGCATATTCATGTTATAATATAGCTGTAAAAAATAAAAATGAAAGGAAATATTTCAATATGAGCAAACAAAAAGACAAAACTCTTAAACACCCTGTCGGGCTGTGGCTTATCAATACAATGATGGCTATCCAAAGTTATGCATCTTATGCTACATCAGGATTTTTAATTTTATTCTATACTTATTCAGTAGAAAAAGGTGGATTAGGTTTAGATAAAACATTCGCAGGGGATGTTATGGCGTACCTAGGAACTATTGGATCGCTATTACCATTACTAGGAGCTTACCTAACAGATAAATACATCGGTATGCAACGTGCAATCCAATTTGGTATTTTATTCAACTCTATTGGTACTTTATTTACTGCATTTGCAAATGGTCGTTTTTATGTATTCTTAACAGGGGTTATTATTAACTCTATCGCAGGTGCTTTCTTCCGTGGTAACTTATCAGCAATGGTAGGTGAACTTTACGATGATAAACAAGTAACTATGAAAGACGCAGCATATAGTTTATTCTACATGTTCGTTAACATCGGTAGCTTACTTGGACCAATCATTGGTGGACTTATCTTCCAAGAATGGGGGCTACAAAAAATGCAAATGGAGAGATTACTAGATATGGATTTACTCCAGCATTCTTAATGGTTGCTATCTGTTTATTCATCACATTCTTAATGTTTACATTTGGTAAAGATAAATTATTAGGTGATGCAGGAAGATACCCAGTAGGTAAAAACAAACACGAAACTGCTGAAGAAAATAAAGCAGACTTAAAACCATCTAAATACGATAAAGGTCGTACTTACGCTGCGGTTGTAATCTTCGCATTCTCTTGTATTTTCTGGTCAGCTTACTTCCAAACACAAACAACAGTTACTCTTATGACAGACGAACTAGTTGACTTAAACGTTTTAGGATTCCAAATGCCAATTACATGGTTAGTATCATTTAACGGATTCTTATGTATCGTTCTTGCACCATTGTTCGGATGGTACTGGATGAAACTTGCTGAGAAAAACAATGACTGGCGTGTTGCTACTAAGATGGGATGGGGTATGATTCTTACAGGTCTTGGATTCGTATGTTTCGTACTTGGTCTACGTTCATTAGGTGGAGTACTTGATGGTTCAATAAGAATGAGCATCTGGTACGTATTAGCTGGATACTTCGTATTAACTGTTGGGGAATTACTTGTTTCTCCAATCGGTATGGCATTATTCAGTAAATTACTACCTAAAAAATATGCAGCTATGTCTATGGCGATTTGGTACTTCACATACGTAGTTTCAGCTTGGATCAGTGGTAAAACTGTTGGATGGACTGAAACTTGGGGTTATGAAAAAGTATTAGGTGTAATCGCGATTATCATGGGTGTTCTTGGGGTATTAATGTTAGCAATTGGTAAACCACTTGAAAACTTAATGGCTCTAGATAAACTAGGAAAAGAGCACGAAGAAGAGGAAACTCTAGAAGCAAAAGAAGCTTAATTTTAAAAAAGAGAAAAAAAGCGCTAAACATTAGGTTTAGTGCTTTTTTAATTTTTAAATTGATAGTATCATCTGTGGTTATGATGTTATTTTAAAAAATAGATTAATATCAAGATAACTCTGTTTTTTTAAAAACAGGTCTATGTTGGATTTATTCTATTTTGCATGATAAAATATAATAAATAATAATGTTTTGTGAAGATAAACCTCCGGTTTAGTAAACTCTACCATACTTCGGTTTACTCCTTTGGAGAATATAGCTACAATAAGTATAACAATAAAATTGCAAAGGAGAATGCCTTATGACAAACAAATCTATGGGCGATATCATTAGTACGCTTAGAAAAGAAAAAGGAATGACTCAAAAAGATTTGGCTGATATGCTTAACATAACCGATAAGGCTGTTTCAAAGTGGGAAAGAAATATTGCTTTTCCTGATACAGCAACATTACCAAAAATTGCAGAGATCTTTGGCGTATCCGTGGAAGAACTTATGAACGCTAAGTCAATTCCCGGAAATAGGCACAAAGGAGCTCCTTACTTATTTAACATTATCTTGAAGGCCATACCTACTGCAATGGGGATTGCTGTTGTTGTAAGTTCCCTATTAGGAGAACTTGACATGAAATCTGGTTTTACAATGCTTGGTATAGGACTCGCTTGTGTAGGTATTTACCAGCTTAGATCTAAGTAGTAAGTATTAAAACTGAATATAGAAAAAAATAGACCACTGAGAATATTAAAAAAATATCCAGTGGTCTTTGTTTATTAACATTTATATAGTTTAATTTTTAAAAATCAATACTATCGACTTTTGTAATTAGTTTATTATTTATAAACCAAATCAAAGTTTGTGTATAGACTGTATATGTGAAAAATAATAATGAGGATAAAAATAGTTATTTTATTATTTTTTTAAAAAAATTATAAAATTTAATAAAAAGTATAATAAGATAGATAATGCTAAAAGGCAAAACAATCTAGTCTTATTTTTTATCCAGTTCTCATATTTCAATTTTAATTCGGCTCGTTTTTGTTCTTCAGCAGACATAAATTTTTCTCCTAAAAAAATAATAATTAAATTATAGCAAAATATCAAAAAAATAAGCAATTAAATATTAAATTTGGACTTTTAATAAATAATACGTTTTTATTAAGGAATTAGTGTTGATAGATGTAGAAGATATATGTTATAATTAAGTTGTCATATTATGCACTAAAGGAGGCAGTATGTCATATACTAGAGATTATATTTTTTTGAGAAAAATTATAGAAAAAACTACCAACATTAAAAAAATTCATGAAAAAAAGAAGATGATAGTAGTATTTTTATATTAGAATACAAAAAAATAATAAAGCGAAGATAGATATTGATAGTTTTTGTAAAAAAATTAGGAAACAAAAAAATAGTCTTAGTGATAAGAAAAATTGATGAGTTTGTTTATTACATAGTTTCTAATTTTTGAAGCTCAGGAAAAAAATTTCGACATCAAACTTAAATAAAGATGATTTGATAGAGCATGTTTTTTTCCTGTAGTAAGATCTACTAGCTTTAATAAAGAAAAATAAGCAAAAACTTAATAAAGCTTAATCATACTAATGAAACAGATATTTATTTAGTATATGATTTTAAAAAAATGGCTATAAATTTTTTTAGATAGGAAAGTTACTGAACAGCTACTTATTTCTGATGAGGAACTCTTTGGGTTCGCTAAAGGTAATTTAGAAAAATTATCATTGAAATATAATAAAGACAGTGTTCAGGAAAATGATTTTTTTATTTTTTTAAATGCTAAAGATGGTTATGATGGCGCTCGTATTTTGGATGAGAAAGTATTAAATTACTTTTTATGAAAAAAATAGGTTCAGACTTTTATGTAGGGTTGCCACATCAAGATACTTTAATAATAGCGGATATAAAAAAATAAAAAAAGGATTAGAAATTTTACAAAAGGTAATGGTTCATTTCTTTGCGGAAGGGTTAGTTCAATAACAACTATTACTTTTTAAATATGATGGTAAAAAAATTAGAAAGTTACTTCATATTTGTTGAATAATTTAAAATAGATTTTTTTAGGAGTAGTTAATTATGTTATTTTTTTACAACAAAAAAATGTTAGGTGAAACATTACTAATAACTATCAAAGATAGTGAAAAATGTTACATATGAAGATAAAAAAATATAACACTTATTAAAGATGAAAATGGTCATTTAGTAGGATTAAATATTTTTAATGTAGAGAATTTAAAAACTTCAAGGTGAAGGAAGTATTGAATTAACAGAAGAACAAAAAGAAGTTCTAGAAAAAAAGATTAGAAAAAAATGGTATTAAAAATCGACTTAGAAGGAAACAACGATGACTACTTTGTAGTTGGTGAAGTATTAACATGTGAAAAAAACATCCTGACGCAGATAAGTTAAAAAGTAACAACTGTTAAAGTTAGTGAGGATGAAGTATTACAAATTGTTTGTGGTGCACCAAATGTAGAAGCAGGACAAAAAAAGTTGTTGTATCACTAATAGGAGCTATGATGCCTAGTGGATTACTTATCAAAAAAATCAAAACTTCGTGGCGTAGAATCAAACGGAATGCTATGTTCAAAACGCGAACTAGGATTGCCACAAGAAGAAGCAAGAGGTATTTTAGTGTTAGATAATGATGTTGAAGTTGGAACTAAATTTAAAGATTTAAATTTAAAAATAATATTTTAGTAGTAGGTGGTGTAAAGTATGGTAAATTGGAAAAAAATGGTTTTTAGAAGAAGATGAAGAAGAAATTTTCCGTGAAGAAGAGGAAAAAGTAGAAAAGAACTCAAAAAAAGAAAATAAAAAAGTTGCTAAGTATACAGACTACACAGATGACGAAAAGTTCGATATTGAGTATTCTCATAAAAAAAGAAGAAGTTAAAGAAGATGATATTGACTATGATTTAGAAGTTGAAGATGTATCAAGCGAGTTTGATATTGAATTCGATGATGAAGAAGAGGAATTCAGTGAAGATAAGTCTGCTAAAGAAGTTGGGGTTTTCTCTAAAATAAAAGATTTATTTAAATCTAGAAAAAAAGACAATAAGGTAGAAGATTTTGTAGAATTTGTAGAAGAGGAAGATAACTACGAAGAAGAATTTTTTTCGAAGAAGAAGAGGAAGACGAAGCAGAAGACTACAAAACGTATTTCGAAAGACAAAAGAGAGAGCGTCAAGAAAGAAATACTGAATTATACGATTCTAAAGAAGAGAAGCCAAAAGAAGAAAAAGGTGCTGGATTCTTTAGTAAGCTTAAAGATAAATTCTTTAGTGTAAGTGATGAGGAAATAGAGCAAGAAGAATTAGATCGTTCGCTTGATGAGTATTATGAAGATGAAGAAGAGGAAGAGTTTTTCGTAAAAGAAAATACTAACAAACATCAAGAAGAAGATGAACTAGTAATTGAATATCAAGATGACTATTTCGAAGAAGAACACAAAGGGTTTGAAGAAATAGATTTAGAAGAATTTGAAGAAAAAGATACTAAGGAAACATCAGAAGAAGTAGCGCCTGATTTAGCTACAACACTTAAAAAAATTAGGTGTGGAAAAATGCAGAGCTAAAAAGATGTTGATATCTTTGGAGACAAATCTGGTCGTAGAACTCACCCTACATTAGCTGCCGTTAGAACAAAACGATTAAAACAAGATCATAAGATTGATGATTTAGAAAAAGAAGTTATTTTAGGAAGAGATAATACTGCACTAAAAAGAAGAAGTAGCTAGTGTTTATCGTGAAAGACAAAAAGAACAAGAAGAAATAGAAGAACGTGAGTCTAAACACAAAGAAGAACGACAAAAAAACTTGACAGTGAATTCAATAAACTAGAAAGAAAAAGAAGATAAAATAGAAAAAGATAACCCTCTTTATCAACAAAAATAAAGAACTTGATGACATTTTTTTGAAAATATTGAACAAAAAAGAAAAATCAAGCTAAAAATAAAAAGAAGTTCCAGAGTTTGAAGTTAGAGAGTTAAAATCTGATGCAGAACGTCGTGAAAGAGTAAAAATACACAAGTGTTAATGATATACTTGGTGGAAAATGAAGAACTTTTCGAAGATGATATAGATAGAACTACTAGAAAAAAACTAGTGTGGAATCTCGCAATAAAGAAGAGGTAGAAGAAGTAGAAACTACTACTGATTATAAAGATATTACTCTAAGTGATGAGAAAGAAAAATGTAACTTTAGATGAACTTATTGAATCAGAAAAATATCGAGATAGAAGATGAGAAAGACGAAACAACTAAAGAAATAGAAGAGTTAAATTCTAACCTTGAAGAAATAAAAACAAGAAAAAGAAAAAAACTTGAAAACCTTGAAGAAAAAAAGAAGAAGACGAGGTAGATTTAGTTGAAGAAGTTGCTAAGATAGAAGATATTGAAGTAGAAGAATACGATGAAATTAAAGAACCTAAGAAAGATAGATTAGAAGGTTATAGCGACTATCATTTAGATGAAGGAGAGATAGTTGAATTAGAAGAACAAAACTATCTAGAAGAGACTACAGATAATGTAAATATCGATAGTTTACTAAAAAGATATTACAAAAAGTAAAAAAACAACAACATGTAGCTAATGATGTTGATAAATTTACAGAAGAAAAAAACAGTTCCTTATGAAGTTGTTGAAAAAAACGTCAAGAAGCAGTAAGAGAAAGAGCTAATACTACTGAAGAAGAGGTTAAGCCAGTTCAAAAAAAGCAGAAGAGGTTGAACCAGTAACTCAAACAGAGGAAGTAGAAGAAACTCCTGGAATTGAATATACTGAAAAAAACTTTATACTGAAGATGTTTATAGCTACTTTGATAGTGATAAAGGAACTGCATTAGGTGAATATAAAACTATTGACAGAGGATACAGACCAGTAAGCAAAGAGAAAATAGAGAAAAAAATCAAAAAAATACTTGATGCTATTTTTTTGAAAAAAATACTCTACAAGTACAGTAAATGTTCCCAAAAAAATCTGTAGTAAATACTATGATGGAAACAAGTACAATAACACCTAACTCAAGAAGTGTTGGTAAGTTCAAACCATCTCCTGTTTACTCATCAGTTTACGGATCAGTGTCAAAAACCATCACCTAAAAAAAGAAGAAAGTAAAAAAACTACTAAAAAAATACTAAAACAAATTCCAATATATACAAAGAAATAGCTTCACAAGAAGAAGCAGTTTGGAATATCGGTACTTCAAAAAAAGAGTTCCAAAAAAACAAAGTAAAAAAATAAAAAAACTAGAAAAATAATATCTAATATATACTAAAAACCAAAAAGAGCTTTTGAGAAAAAAATATCTCAAAAGCTCTTTATTTATTATTAAGTTTACTTACTATAATTTCAAAAAAGTATAATAGCAACAACGTTTAACATTAGTCGTGAACGAATTTTTCTTTCTAGCTTTTGGGGCATCATAAATATTAATAATCTGATCACTAATTTTCGCTAATGGGCTAGCGGTTAAACTAGTAACTGCTAAAAACCTTAGTACCATTTTGTTTCGCAGATAAAAATACTTTCATTTATTTCTTTAGAAGCACCGCCTAGGAGAATGTGATTATTACATCTTTATCTGTAGAAATTTCTGGGATTCGTTGGATACTGTATAATTCAAAGTAGTCATTTGCCCATAAGTCAACTAACTTAAGCTTTCTATTAAAATCAGCTACTACCATATAACTAGATCCACTACCAATACAAAAGATTCTTCTAGCATTAACTATTGTTTCAGCGAAACTATCAAAAGTCCTCTTGATTTAAAAATAGACATAGTACGGTTAAATTCAATAGTAAGTTGATCTTTTAATTGATTAAAATTAGATGATAGAGATGCCTCCTTACTCTTTTTCTAATTCTTTACTTAGTCTAATATCATAACGCAAGTCATTAAAAAGTATTATAGCCAAGCTTTTTGCATGCTCTAATGACTGTAGAAGAAGATACTAGAACTTCTTGCTTAATTTTTTTAAAGTTGTAGTTTCGACAGCGGGTTGTTTCATTAAAAAAATCTATTACTTGCTGTTCAGAAATAGATAACTTATCGTAGTTTTTCTTTTAAATTTTCAAAAAAACATGGAATACCTCTTAGAGTAAAAATTACTAAAATATTTATTTTGAATAAATAACATATTGTATAATACCACAAAATCAACAAAAAAAGAAAGTGATTACATAGCTGTTTTTATAAAGATAGTAAAAATTTTTACTCTAAAAAGTAAAACTTTTACATTTTAAGAAATTTTTAAGCAATATTTGAAAATACAAATTTTCTTCTGTTATAATATAGACATAAAAAAATAGAAAAAAAGGAGAAAGGTAATGGCAAAGAAAAAAATAAATTCATTTCTGCTTTCGAGCAATTCGGACGTTCGTTCTTATTACCAGTATCTGTACTTCCGGGTGCAGGTATTATTAAAAGGTATTGGTACTGCATTTAGTAATACTAATACTTTAAAAAATGTTTCCTGCACTAAACAATTCAGTAGTGCAGTTTATTATGAAATTCTTTATCGCATTAGGAGATACAGCTTTTGACAATCTTCCTATAATTTTTGCGGTAGGGGTAGCGGTAGGTCTAGCTAAACGTGAAAAAGGTTCAGCAGCTCTATCAGGTTTATTAGGTTTTATGGTGTTACATTATATACTAAACTTCCTATTAAAATTCAGTGGAAAAATTAGTTGATACATCTAAAATGTCAAGTAATGATGCAAAATTAGCATTATCTAATGCCATGCAGACTAAAGTTCTAGGTATTCAAACTATGGACCTTAGTGTATTCGGAGGTATTATAGTAGGTATTGTTGTTTATTTCGTTCACAAGTGGGCAGTTAAAGTACAACTTCCACCAGTAGTTGGATTCTTCAGTGGACCACGTTTTGTACCAATCGCAACTATGGTAGTTATGGCGGCAGTAGCAAGTGGATTATTCTTCGTTTGGCCTCCAATCCAAAAAGGTATCAGTGTACTTTCTGTATTCATTCTTAAATCGGGTCCAATAGGAACGTTCTTATACGGTTTACTAGAGCGTGCTTTACTTCCATTTGGTCTTCACCACGGTCTGAACTGGCCAGTTCGTACTACAGAGCTAGGTGGAGCTTGGGAAATTGGTGGAAAACGTGTTGTTGGTACAATCAACGCTTACTTAGCATCTCTTGCTGATCCAAACATCAAACACGTTGATCCAAATATCACTCGTTTCAATGGTGGTAAATTCGTTTACTTCATGTTCGGTCTTTCTGGTGCAGCTTACGCAATGTACAAAACAGCTGACGAGAAAAAACGTAAAGTTGTAGGTTCATTATTATTCGCTGCAGCTGGTACTTCATTCTTAACAGGTATCACTGAACCAATCGAATTCACATTCCTATTCGTAGCACCAATCCTTTACATCGTTCACGCATTCTTAGCTGGTTCAGCATTATTCGTAATGCACATGTTAGGTGCTGGGGTTGCTACTCCAACAGGACACGGATTCATTAACTGGGTTATCTACGGTGTTCTTCAAGGACCAAAAACAAAATATTGGTTAGTACCACTTGTAGGTATAGTTTACTTCTTTATCTACTATGTTGTATTTAGATTTATGATTGTTAAATTTGACCTTAAAACACCTGGTCGTGAAGATAGTGATGAAGTTCGTTTATCTAATAAAAACGAAGCTCGTGCTAAATACGGAGTTGAAATTGCAACTATAGGTAAAAGAAACTAAAGAAGCTAAAGTTGAAGAAACTTCAAGCGATGAAGTTATGGAAACTGTTCCTAAAACTAAGGAAGGTATTCATAAACAAGCAGTAGCTCTTGTTAAAGCACATGGTGGTCCAGATAATATTGAAGCAGTTGATGCATGTATTACTAGATTAAGAATTAATGTTAAAGATAAGAGCCTAGTTGATCAAAATACAATTACTAAGAAATTAGGAGCTATGGGATTTGCGGAAAGTGATATGCAAATGCAATCAATTTATGGAGCTCATGCTAATGTATTAAAAAAATGGAAATCCAAGATATGCTTGGTATGGAGGAGTAATTCTTATGAAAAAAATCTATTTGTTACAGACTTAGATGGTACTTTCGTTAAAAATTCTGTGTCAGTAGCAGAAGATGATTTAAAAGCGTACCATATCGCAAAAAAGTATGGTGATTTCTCAGTTGCAACAGGAAGATCTATAACTGAAATAAAATATGTGGAAGATCAAAACAAGCTTGATGTAACACATATGATAGGTTTTTAATGGAGCAATAATAACTCAAAAAAGATAAAGTATTATTTGAAAAACATATACCAGAAAAATGTGGTAGGAGAAATTTTTGAATACTTAAAAAAATGCAAAATTGATTTTTGATGCTTTAGACGGGAATCAACGTATTGGGAATTTTCAACATGAAAAAGTAGAAAGACTTTGGAATATGGAACTTATTTGTAAAGAAGATCCATTCCCTTATCTAGAAGGAAAAAAACTATTTATAAAATAAATGTCCGTCCAAAAAGCTGAAGATTTAGAAAGATTCTACACAGATATGAAGGAGAAATTTCCAGAAGTAGAAATCTTCAAATCTGGTTCAACTCGTATGGAAATAACAGCGAAAAAAATATTTCTAAAAGCAAGTGGAATAGAAACGATTAAGTCAGGATACGATCGTGTTATTGCTTTAGGAGATTCAGGTAATGACGTGGATATGTTTGAAAGTGCTGATGTTTCGTACTGTATGGATCGTGCTCCAGAGGACGTAAAAGATAAGGCTACTCACGTAGTTGAAGATTTTTGCAGCAGCAATAGCCCATTTTGAAAAAAACTATAAATAAATTAAAGAACCGATATTAAGTTATCGGTTCTTTTTTTATGTTAGTCGATAAAAGTATAGTAACTCTATTTTTTTATGTAAATATATATTATAATAATACAAAAGTGTAATAAATATTGAGGGTTTATAAAAAATGAAAAAAATAACAAGAGTATTGATGAGTATAACATGTTTAGTTCTACTAGCAGTATTTACAACAGGGTGTGCAGATAAAGTAGATAAGAAAGCAGTTAGGCAAGATGAAGATAGAATAGTAGAATATATAAATGAAAAAAAGTGGAACTAGAAAAATAAAGAAGAAATAAAAAAAGATTAAGTTTGTAGAATATGAAAAAAATACTTCGACAGGATTTTTGGAGATATGAAGTTATTATAAATGATAAAAATAATACTAATATTTACTGCATGGAGGCAAAGGGCGGAAGTATATCTAAGTTATGTTGATAAAGGGAATATAAATTTATTGGAAAAATAAAAAGAATACAAATGAGTCTAATATAGAGGTAATATATGAAAAAAATAGAGGGGGATTGTAAAAATGAAAGATATGCTATCGGTAATACTGAGAATAATATTAGGAATTGTAGCTTTTTTTGTAATAATAATAGTATTTACTTTTTAACTATGAGACTGGAGAAGATAAAAAGGGAAATAAGAAAAAGACCAAGATAGAATAGTAGAATATATAAAAAGAAAAAGTGGAGTTACAAGATAAAGAAGAAATAAGAGAAATTAAGTTTGTTGATTACAAAAAAATACTTCAACTGGATCTTGGAAATATGAGGTTATTATAAATGATAAAAATAAAAACTAACATTTACAGCATGGAGGAAAAGTGAGGAAGTATATTTAAGTTATGTTGATGAAGGAAATATAAAATTAATAGAAAATAAAAAAAGAATAAAAATGAGTCTAATATAGAGGTAATATATGAAAAAAATAGAGGGAGTGTAAAAAAATGAAAGATATGAAATCAATAATAGGAAGAATAATTTTTAGCCTTCGTAGCATTTATAGTAATAATAACAATATATGGATTGTATGGTGAGACTGGAGAAGATAAAGGGAAAAATAAGAAAAAGACCAAGATAGAATAGTAGAATATATAAAAGAAAAAAAGTAGAGTTAGAAAAATAAAGAAGAAATAAAAAAAGATTAAGTTTATAGATCACAAAAAAATACTGCAACTGGATCTTGGAGGTATTATGTGATTATAAATGATAAAAATAGACTTGCACTTTACTTCGTGGAGGGAAAGGAAGGAAGTAGTTTTAAGTGCTACGAAAGAAGGAGATATTAATTTGGTTGAGAATAAAAAAATAATATAAATAATTCTAATATAGAGGTGATCTATGAAAAAAATAGAGGGAGTGTGTAAAAATGAAAGATATGCTATCAGTAATACTGAGAATAATAATAGGAATTGTAGCTTTTTTTGTAATAATAATAGTATTTACTTTTAACTATGAGACTGGAGAAGATAAAGGGAAAAATAAGACAAGATGAAAATAGAATAGTAGAATATATAAAAGAAAAAAAGTGGAACTAGAAAAATAAAGAAGAAATAAGAAAAAAATTAAGTTTGTTGATTACAAAAAAATACTGCAACTGGATCTTGGAGGTATTATGTGATTATAAATGATAAAAATAGAGTTGTGGTATACTGTTTGGAGAGAGAGTAATGAAGTAATTTTAAGTTCTTCTGATGAGAACGAAATTAATTTAGTAAAAAAAATAAAAAAATAATATAAATGAGTCTAATATAGAAGTGATTTATTAATAATAGAGGAGTGTAAAAATGAAAAAAATTACAAAAAGTATTGGTAAGTATAACATGTTTAGTTTTACTTGCAGTATTTACAACAGGGTGTGTAGATAAAAGTAGATAAGAAGGCAGTTAGGCAAGATCAAGATAGAATAGTAGAATATATAAAAAGAAAAAGTGGAGTTACAAAAATAAAGAAGAAATAAAAAAAGATTAAGTTTGTAGAATATGAAAAAAATACTTCGACAGGTGCTTGGCATTATGATGTTGTTATAAATGATAAAAATAGACTTGCACTTTACTTCGTGGAGGGAAAAAGAAGGAAGTAGTTTTAAGTGCTACGAAAAGAAGGAGATATTAATTTAGTAGAGAATAAGAAAAAAATATAAATAAGTCTAATATAGAGGTAATATATGAAAAAAATAGAGGGGGCTATAAAAATGAAAGATATGAAATCAATAATAGGAAGAATCATATTAGCCTTCATAGCATTTATAACTATAATAACAATATATGGATTGTATGGTGAGACGGGAGAAGATAAAAGAAAAAAATAAGATTAGAACAAGAAAGAATGGTAGAATATACAGTACAGAATTATGAAGATATTAAAAAAATTGAGTTTAAGAGTTTCAAACAAAATGAATCTACTAGAACGTGGACGTCACATGCAATAATAAATGATGATATACATATAACATATGATATAAATGATTTATCTGGAGAAAGTGAAATTGGGATGGTTTTTTTCATATTTCAGCAAGTAATGGTAAAGAGTTAAAAAAAGAAAAATAATATTGAAAAATAATGGTAGTACTGATACAGTAGAAGTGCATTATTTGGAAAAAGTAAAAATATAGAGAGGTGTAAAAAATGAGAGATATGTTATCGTTAATAACAAGAATTATATTGGCATTTATAGCGTTTATAGTCATAATAATAGTATTTGTTTTTAACTATGAGACTGGAGAAGATAAAAGGGAAATAAGAAAAAGATCAAGATAGAATAGTGGAATATATAAAAAGAAAAAGTGGAGTTACAAAATAAAGAAGAAATAAGAGAAATTAAGTTTGTAAAACACGAAAAAAATACTTCAACAGGGGCTTGGTATTATGATGTTATTATAAATGATAAAATAGACTTGCATTTTACTTCATGGAGGAAAAAGGGAGAAAGTAGTTTTAAGTGCTACGAAAGAAGGAGATATTAATCTGATAGAGAATAAAAAAACAATATAAATGAGTCAAATATAGAGGTAATATATGAAAAAAATAGAGAGTGTGTAAAAAATGAAGAAAAATAACAAAGGTATTGATAAGTATAATATGTTTGGTTCTACTTGCAGTATCTGCAACAGGGTGTGCAGATAAAGTAGATAAGAAGGCGATTAGGCAAGAACAAGTGCGAATAGCAGAATATACCATTCAACATTTTGAAAAATATCAAAAAAATAGAGTTTAAGGATTTTGAAAAAAATCCCTCTACAGGAACGTGGTCTTCGCATGCTGTGATAAATAACGAAATACATATAACGTATCGTGTAAATGATTTATCTGGAAAAAGTGAAATTGGAATAGATTTACATATATCAGTAAGTAATGGGAAAAAAATTAAAAGAAAAAAATAATAATGATGAAAACAAAAAGCGATAATAGTAAAGATGCAGTAGAAGTACATTATTGGGAAGGGTAAAAATAGAGAGGGTGTAAAAATGAAAGATATGCTATCGATAATAATTAGAACGATATTAGCGATTGTAGCTATTTTTGTGATAATAATAGTGTTTGCTGTAGGTACGAATAGTAGTGAGGATAAAAGAAAAAATTAGATTAGAACAAGAGAGAATGGTAGAATATACTGTAAAAAAATTTTCGAAAAATATAAAAAAATAGAGTTTAAAAAAATGTTCAAAAAAACGTATTGACAGGTCATTGGAAAGTAGATGCAATAATTAATGACGATATTATTGTATCATATTCGATTGATTCACTAGGGAAAAAAAGGCAGATATAGGAATAATTAAAAAAATGAAGGTGGAGACTTAGTTAGAAAAAATAAAAGATACGGTAGTTCAAAGCAAGGATATTGAGGTGATTTATAGTGAGTGATAAAGAATATAAGAGTATTTCAGAAAAGGTGTATGACATTACAAATAATACTAATGAAATTTTTAGTGATGAAAAAGAATATAAGGTACTATATAAAGAAAAGCAATTCGATAAATGGAATGCAGGCAATGGCTGTAGTCCCAGTAGATAGTAATGAAAAAGTAGAGATTTTTATAAAAACTTAATAACTAAATAAAAAGAGTATAATAACTCTATTTTTACCTAAATATATGTTATAATAAGTCAAACGGTGTAAACAAAGGAGGTTTGTAAAAATGAAAGATATGAAATCAATAATAGGAAGAATAATATTAGCATTCATAGGATTTATAGTTATAATAACAATATATTGGTTGTATGGTGAGACTGGAGAAGATAAAGGGAAAAATAAGAAAAGATGAAGATAGAATAGTAGAATATATAAAAAGAAAAAGTGGAGTTAAACGACAATGAAGAAATAAGGAAAAATTGAATTTAAAGAATATAAAAAGAATAGTTCAACAGGAACATGGCATTTTGATGTGATTTTAAACGATAGAGTGGATGTGACAATTACTTTATGGGGTCTGGGTGGTATGATATATATAGATGGATTTAAAGATGGAACTATGAAAGTCTTACGTGATGACAGTAAGAAAAAAAGTAATAATAATGATATAGAGGTGGTATATGGAAACTAATATAACTGATAAACAAAATGCTGCTCTATCAACTAAAAGTTTATGATGTAGCAAGTAATAAAAGTGAAGGTAGGAGAACCAGTAGATGAAGGACAATTCAAAGTTCTAGCAGTAGAAAAATAATCAAAATAATGGAATGCAGGCAATGGCTGTAGCTCCGGTAGATAGTAACGGAAAAAGTAGATACAAGTAAAGTGGTAATCTCATATGCAGGAACGGATAAATTTAGTTTAAAAAGATATAAATACTGATGGGAAACAAGTAGTTTTAGGAATGAGGGGTATAAATTTAGATAATTATATAGAAAATGTAAAAAAATCTAAAGCATCAAATCCTACCTTCAGCTGTCAACAAATTTACAGTAGATGCAACTATAGCAGATACAAATTATTTAAGAGAAAGTCAAGTTGTTACTTCAGAAAAATTTGCAGATAAGATAAAAAAAGAATATCCAAATTCAATAATTGATTATACGGGGCATTCTTTAGGAGGGTATCTGGCTGTACATAATGCAGCGAGAAATAAATCGAAAGCGACAGTTTTTAATGCTCCAGATGCTTCTAACAGCCTAACTAAAGAACAAATAGAAGATGTACAAAAAAATCCTGGAATGATTAAAAACTATAGAAATCCAAGGGATAAAAATAGGTAATTATGGTGGGGATAAATTAGAATTGCAATATATGTTGATAGTGATATAAAAACCATATTTGATGCCTTTAGATGCCCTAATATCTATATACCATGCAATAGACTCATGGAAAAAAATTTTGATAAAGATGGTAACTTACTAGATAAAAATGGCAAGATTGCTCGGGAAATAGACTTGAAAGAGCTTGATATAGATGGTGATGGAAAGATAGATTTTAGATTAGATTGAAAGAATTTAGAAGAAGAACCTTTATTTTCTCCAACATTTACAGAGAAAAATCAATGGAGGACTAGAAATAAAAATTAATTATGAAAGTCTAAAGTATCTATCGAATCAATTAACAACAGCAATTAATGATTTAGAAACAGCGTTAAATATGTTAAATAGCGCAGAAGCATATAACAATGAACTATCGAATAAAAAAAGAAAATAGAAAAGAAACTTTGGAACAGTATGTAATAAATCATCTTGAACAAAATGAATGTTTTGAATATAATTGGGAAAAATAGATAAGTTATTCAATGATATTGATGATAATAAGGAAAGGTATAGTCGTGTAGGAAAATATAACCCCTAAATCTTTTTCTAGCCAATTTCAAAAATACAGAAGAAATCATGTGGGTAGATAAGTCTGATCATATATTTAATTATAGCTACATAGAAACATCATTAAATGTGGTAGTGAATTCAAGTAATGAAGTAGCGAGAGCTATTGATTTAGCAGCTGTAGGGGGACATTTAGGTTCAGGAGTAAGTGATACAATGATAAACTTAAATGTTCGAAGTGAAGTAGCTAAAGCTGGGGAAGATGTAATAAATAGTTTTAAGAATAAAATAAGAGATAGCTTCAAAGGTGAAAACAACAGAAGTGGTTTTGACGATGGAATAGTAGATGCTTTAAAAGAAGTAATCCGAGTTGAAAAGCAAAATGTTCAAACACTAATAAATTGTTTCCAATATATGAATTCAGCGGTGCAGATAACAGCTTATAGTTTTAACGAGTCTGATACAGATTTAGGCAATAAATTAAAAGAAAATCAACAAGTAGTAGGTAACTATCAAGTCCCTACAGTACCATCAGACTATAATACATTTTTAAAACAGACTAATGTATTTAATGATGTTGAGGTAGTGAAAGCTTTTGATAAGCAGGTTGATACAAGAACAGGGGAATTATCAAGTGAAATGATAAGTAAACTAGGAAGTTATTTTGAATCTGTTGCCGGTAGAATAAAGGATGTATTAAATGCAGTTAAAGATAATAAGCTTGCTGTTGATGACGTAGTTAAAAAAATACCCAACTCAGATTTACAAAAAAAATATTGGAAGTAAAGATAAGAAATATTATGGGACAGTAGAAGAGTGCATAAGTGAAGCAGCGGCAATAAAAGAGGTTGGTGAGATAAGTGCGGAATTAGAAGAAAGAAATACTAGATTAATGTCGGATATAGAAGGCGTTACATCAAGCTTACCAAGATTGAAAGATTTATTAGAACAATCATTAGAAGAACTAATATACGGTTATGATAATTTAAGTGGAATATTAAAAAGCGCATAACCTCGTAAGTGATATATTAAATAAAATTAATAAGCAAGCATCAAACTTCAATAGTTTACTTAAGGAAAAATAGAGGTCAAACAATAAACAAGGCAGAGGTTCGATTAGAAGAGATTATAAACACAACAAATAATGTTAATACTATGATTGAAGACTGCTTTTGGAAAAACATTAATAATTAATAAATTATTAGTATGTAAAAAGTTATTGTAATTAGATTCAAAATCCTCAAGGTATTCATTTTTTTCTTATATACGCAAAAAGAACCGATATTAAGTTATCGGTTCTTTTTACTTAATATTTCTCAAGTATTTCTTTTCTAACTGCTGAAATTAAATATAGTGATCCAGTAATTAGGAAAAATTTCATCATTTTCTAAGTTAGGTACTATACTAGCTAATGCAGTTTCGTAGTTTTTCGTATTTGGCAACATGTGTACTACCAAAACTTGTAATTAGATTATCTAAGTTTGATTCTTTTATTTCGATAGGTACTTTTGTTGCTGAGAATTTTGCAGGGACTGTTTTTAATTTTCCTATCATGTCTTTGTAGTCTTTATCCTCTAGAATACCTAATAGTATAGTTAGTTTTGAGAATTGTTGTTTATTAAGATATGCGACTAAGCTATCAATACCATCGTTGTTATGGGCTCCGTCTAATAAGATGTTTTCTCTTATCCATTCTAAACGGCCAACCCAAACTGACTCAGCTAGAGCTTCTTTTATAATTGAGTTATCTATGTCTATTATTCCACGTTCATGTAAGTTAAATATTGCACTTAACGCTAAAGATGCATTATAAACTTGATGTTCTCCTACCATTTTTGTTGAGTAAGTTTCGTTTTTAAAACTAAAGACATTTCCTCGAGCATTTACTTCTTTGATTTCAATGTCATTAGTATCTAAAATATTAAGGGTGGCATGTTTTTCTTCGCAGATATCATTAATTACATTCACTACACTTTCTTTTGCCGGATACATAAGGACATGATCATTTTCTTGGATTATGCCGCCTTTTTCATAGGCGATTTTCTCAAGGGTATCTCCTAAAAATAGCAGTATGATCTAAACCAATCTTTGTAATAATTGATAGTTCTTTATTTTTTTAAAGATATTAGTTCCATCATAACGCCCGCCAAGACCTACTTCCATAATAACAAAAATCTGTTTTTTTGATCTCTAAAGTATAATAAAGCTACACCGGTAATAATTTCAAAAAATGATAGTTTATCGCTAGGATCAGGATTGTTTTTATCGTAAGTTTCTTGTACTAGTTTAAATAATCTATATGCCTCTTTATATGAAATAAACTCATCATTAACACGAATTCTATCATTAAAACTAAGCATTCCAGGGCTTGAATAGAAACCAACTCGATATTTTGTTTTTAGTACATCTTTAATATAAGAGCTAGTTGAACCTTTACCATTAGTTCCAGCTACATGGATAACTTTAAGATCTTTTTCAGGGTGATCGAAAAGTTCAAGGATATGCTCCATTCTATGAAGACCAAGTTTCATACCAGTACGCTCAATTTTATAAGATGATGTAATAAGCAGTTCTTCGCATACACATTCAATAGCGAAATTAACGGTGTTATCTTCATCAAAGGTAAGTAGTTTTTCAGCTAGTGTTTCTAAGTCAAATTTATCGAAAAGCTCTAAAATATTATGTTTATCTATTAAATTATTTTCTTTTAAATATTTTTTTCAAATTTTATTTTTACAATTCATAATAAGCTCCACATTTTATAATATACATTTAATTTTATAATGAGAAAGCTTAATTGTAAAGGATATTATTTCTATCATTTTGTGATATAATTTAACTGTATTAAGAAAAGAGAAAAAGCATTGAGTAGAGAAGGAAAAATCAATATAGATGTTTATATGATATTAAAAAAATGAATCTAGTACTCATTATTGCTGGAGCGCTTATAGAATTAGAAATAATGTGAGAAATATTGAGTGGGTAAAAGACACAGGTTAAATGATTTTGTAAGAATATGATGGAGAGTAAATAATAGTATTTGTGAGGGTGTAGATATGGATATTAGATTAGAAAATGGAATAAATATAAATAATTCTTTGTTATTATGCGGCTGGTCAAATGAAAAAGGAGAAAAATTCCAAAAAAACAATGGATGGGCACTAAAATTTCCTATCCATTAGATATAGATAAGATACAAAAAAATGAATAATGTATTCTCAATTTTTTTAACGGAAAAAGAGTTTATAGGTATAATACAAATCATCAGATTTGAAAAATAATAATGCTCATATAGGTAGATTTATTGTAAATCCTCAAAAAAATAGGACAAGGATTTGGGAAAAGCAGCGCTGAAAAAAAGTTTTTTTGAAGTTTTTATTTAGCGATAAAAAAATATTGAGAGTGTAACTTTAACAGTTTTTGCCTCTAATAAATATGTAGTGAATATGTATGAAAAGTTAGGGTTTAAGATAGATGAGGTCTTAAAAACTCCAGAATTAAAAATATGTTATGAAGAAAAAGTAGATAATTTTTAAAAAATTACATTAATAAATACTTAAATATATTTAATGGAAATAAGGTGGATGTAGAGTATTGTTTAAATAAATATTTTTAAAAACTATAAATTTTATACAGTTTTTTTCTGAAAATAATGTTTACTATTTTTTTGTTATATGATATAATATCCTAAGGAGAAAAAGATTTAATTAATTTCTATTAGAATAAGGGGTGTTCTTTGCTTTTTAATATGATAATTAATTATCGAAAAAAATATTATTTTAGGTGGAAATAAAAATGAAAAAAATATTAATAATTATGCTTAGTGCATCTCTTATTTTAACGGGTTGCCAAAAAGAAAAAATAGCGCTGTAGAGGATAGTGTAGCTAATCAAAAAAAGAATAGAACACAATCTGGAAGAAGCTGCGAAGAATATTAATTATAAAAATTTATGCAAGAGCAAACGAATCTAGTCTTGCTAAACCTGCGACACTAAATTTAATTACTGCTGATAAGGCAAACAAAGATATTAAGTTAAGTAATGGTTTTGTAGTGGACTTAAAGGATGTAGTAGATGTGTTTAATGAATATCTACCAAATACATATTCGGAAGAAGAAGTGTTAGAAATCTTAGAAAAGATGAAAACTTTAAAGAAACAAATGATAAATTTGATTCAAATAATACTAAAGATGATATTGTAAAATATTACAAACAAGATAAGAAATTGGTGGTTAACTTCCAAGGAACTAGTGCAAACCGTATTGAAACAGAACCTAAAGATAAATGGAAGGTTGAAGGGGATAAAATTAGAATAAATATACTAGATCCAGTAGAAAAAGAACGTAATAATGAGAAGAAAGTTGGAGAAATTACTTTAAGCCTTAATAATAAAAATTATAAAGGTGGTAAAGAGAGATCTTACTACTATGTTGATAGTGTTAGTTATAGTGATGGATCTAATACTAATGATTCTAAATCAAGTAAAGAGGAAACTAAGTCTCAGAACACATCAGCTAACCATAACTATGAAGCAGCTGCAGGTTTAGCAGAAGCGGTAGTTATTGGTGGTAATAGTGCTGGACAATTCGGGAATCCACTGTATTTAGAGATGATTACAGAACAAAGAAGAAAAAAATTACCTGGTAAAGATCGTGCATACTCAATATCTGCAGCTGATTATCTTGATATAGTAAATGCGCTTAAAGAAAGAACTTATACTATGGATGAAGCATTAGATTTATTGACATCTTCTAATGTTTATAGAATTGAAAAAGGAAAATTCTAGTAGTTATAAATATGAAAAAGAATGATGGAGGAAGTATCCATTATTTTAAAGGGGATAATATGATAATCTTTACTGTTGGACCACATGGAGGAGGTTTCCATCATAAATTAGCGGATAAATCTTCTTGGAAAGTAGATGGTGATAGAATAACAATACCTGTTGTTGGACAAATGCCTACTAATGAAGATAAAGGTGTATTAGGTAAAAATTACTCTTAGGCTTAATAATAAACAATACTCTGGCGGTAATAGAAAAATCAATTTACTATGTAGAGAAAAATCGAAAGAGGAGAGAATTTCTAGTCTGTAAATCTTAAATAAAAAAATGCTAAGCAAATATAACTTGCTTAGCATTTTTTTACTATTTTAATCCATTCTTTTTGTGACGAAAAATTCCAATCCCAATAAATACCAACACTAATAAACAAGCTTGTAGAAATTCTAAACTCCAAATATTATTAAGTGTTGAACCAAAAATTTAGCCATATTAGTCGTCCTGGAATAAGTCCGATAAGATTAGCTATAAAATAATGTTTAAACGAAATTCTAGTAAGTCCGTATGAATAACTTACAACGCTATTAGGTAAAAATAGGAATCAGTCTAAATATTATTAAAAAATACAGCTAACTTATTTTCTTTAATACCAAAATATTCTATTAAATTCTTTTTAATGATAATTTTCGTACTAAAAAAATTTTTTTCGATATAATCTCTTGCAAAAGTATCTTGAGATAAGAAACATTATATTAGTATATACAATCGCTGCAGTAATAGTTAAGATAGCTCCAAGTTTAAATCCAAATAGGTAACCACCGATGATTGAAAAATATACCTGGTGGAAATAAAAAAATAGGGAGAATAGATGCTAGTAATAAAAAAATATTAATGGTGCATAATCACCAAATTGTGCGATAAAAATCTTGCATAGTTTCTCCTTATGTATAAATTTTAAAGGTATTAATATTATACCATAGTTTAAAATTAAATAGTACTTTATTGATATCGAGTGGGATGTAGATGTTAACGAATAAACTTCGTCGTTTTGTGAGTTGATTAACACAAAAAAATAGATAATAAAGTGATTGTAAGTAGGTTTGGTATTATATCGATGTAAAAGTGATGTGAATATAGATTGAAAAAGTTTTATAGTAAGGTTATTAATGTTCAAAAAGTGTGTATTATAAAGTTGTAGTATGTAATAGCTGTGTTGTAAGTGTATCGATCTCCCAAAAAGTTAGATTTTTTTGGTTTAATTTTTTTAGAGTTAAATCAAAGTTCATTAAGCTTTATTTTATATAGTTTTAAATTTTCTATAGATACTTATAAAAAAATGAGATATTTTCATATAATAATTACACCTTTCCTATGAAAAAAATGATATAATTTTTAAATAATCTACATAAATAAGGAGAACATTATGGATATAGAAAAAAATTTATGGATAAAAATAGAATTCAAATTCGCCAGAATAGAATTAATAGAATAGCCGGGGATAATATTAAGGTTCGAGATATTATATCATTGACTTCACTAGTACAATTGCTAATTCCAGTAGTTGCTGGGTTTCAATTATTGATAAAAGCTATTGCGGCCATTTGTTGAAGCTTGGATTATACCGTTTGGAAAAATCTTTATGGTCCTCTATTGATTATGCATTTTTTTCGGCAAAGATTTTCTAATGATATATAGCCTACTTATTTTTTTCTGTGTGAAATATTCGTGTCAGAATTAGACTTTTTTTTGTAGAGGATTTGTGGTAATTATTGGAAGTATTATTTTTAAAAGATATTATGTAAAAAAAGAAAGTATTAATAATTTTATAATAACTACTTGTTTTTTTATATTTTTAGCATATATGTTTTTAATTAATGAATATAAGTTAATTATTATTGTTATAATAGCCTTTATTTCTTTTTAACTTTTGCCCAAGTAGGTACAAATCGACCATATTTATTTATAAATAATATTTTTTTATTTATAAATCTATTTTTTTGATGATGAAAAAAATCTACTAGTGAAAATAATAAAGAATTTAAAGAATCTGAAAAATTGTCAAGTAAAGAAAAGTTTAATTTTTTTCTTTGGATTATTGGGTACATAGGTATTTCAATAATAGTAACTTTGTATTTTGATATTTCCCCAACTATTTCTTTTCTTTTGATAGCTTTAATAATAATAAGGTTTGGTGTTCAGATTACATCAAGTTCACCCAAAAAAAGAGGTAGCTATTAAAAATGAGCCTTTATATTATTATATTTTTTTATTGTTCTATTGACTGCTGAAACATCTGATAAAAAAATAGATAGTATAGCTAGCGTGGCGACAGTGGGGATAACGATATATTTTTGCAATAGATAGACTTTTTGAGCTATATAAAAATGTAGTTCAAATTCTAAAAAGAAGAATCAGTAGATTATTATTTAATTGAAAAATACTCAAAAAGACTCTATAGATCAATATATACATGATGAGATTTTATATTCATCAATAGATACTATGTCTGATGAAGAAGTTCTTATCCAGGCGATTATTAGGGCGAAACTGAATTTATCAGATAGTTTTGAAAAAAATTTGAAAAAGTACTTTGTAATAATAACAGATTCGTAAAGTACAAGTTAATCTTGATGTCACTTGATTTTTTTATTTAAAAAAAGAGAAGGATAAGTCATTGAGTATAATTGAGTTTGTAGAAGATTATAAGGAGGAGATATTATTTAATACACAAAAAAATTATACCAATAAAAATTTGTTGTTGAATTAGGAAAAAGAATACAAAGAAAAAAAGAGAACTATGAAAATGGCAAGCGGGTACTTACGTTATTCGGAATATTATAGTTCGCTTGAATATATTAAAGATTATTATGCATGTGTAAAAGAATTAGATAATCAGGAAGAGATTAATCGTTTAGAAAAGGAATATATATTAAACTAAGTTTCTTTTGATAACGTATAATATTTAAATTGATAATATTTTTTTCTAATAAAAATAAAAAGAATGTTGAAGATCTGCCCTCCCAAAAAAAGTTAAACTAAAAAAATCTAACTTTTTGGAGGTCGATACATGAATAAATAATAGACATTCTTTTTTTATTTTATAGCTTTAAATGATTGGGGGCTAGCAAATAATAAAAAAACCACTATACGATATATATAGGGTATACAATTTTAAAAAAAGAAGACTTTTTCTTATAAAAATAAAATTAGTTCAAGTTTCCGAAAAAAAGATGATTTTAAATGATGAATAAATACAATAGTTTATTACATAATGTTAGGAGTATATTTCAACTGAAAACTATACTATAAAATGATATAATAGAATAGTTAGAAAAAAATTATATAAGGTGAAAACATGAATAAACTTAGAAAAACTTTTAAATGAAAAAAATATTTAATTATGGGGATACTGAACTTTACTCCGGATTCTTTTTCTGATGGTGGGGATTTTTATGATGTAGAAGCGGCGATCGAAGGTGTTCGTAAGATGGTTGAAGAAGGTGCTGATATTATTGATATCGGTGCGGAGTCAACACGACCAGGGTCAACTGTTGTTAGTGAGGAAGATGAATTAGCTAGATTACAAAGTGTATTTCCAACACTGAGAAAAGAATTTCCTGATGTATGTTTTAGTATTGATACGTATAAACCGACAGTTGCTGAATATATGATTAAAGAAGGTATTGATGCTTTAAATGACGTAAATGGAGTTAAAGGAAGTAATATGGCTGAAGTTGCGGCTAAATATAATATTCCAATCTTTGTAATGCATAATGGCGGTGTTGAAGAAGGTCATGAAATTGAGCAGGTAGTTCGTGAACTTAGTGAAAGTGTAGATATTTGTTTAAAAGCAGGAGTGAAAAAAGAAAATATAATCTTGGATCCTGGTATGGGATTTGGGAAAACTGCAGAAGCTAATTTAGAAATAACTAGAAAACTAGAACTACTTAATTCACTAGGTTGTGAAATTTTATATGCGGTGAGTAGAAAAAGAACTACAGATTATGTCTTAGGAGGAAATACTAATCCAAAAGATAGGGATATAGTAAGTGCAGCTTTATCTTTAGAAGCGGTAAAACGTGGAGCGAGAATGGTTAGGGTACATAATGTTAAAGTTATGAAAAGAAGCTTTTAATAACTTATGAAATAATTAATGGTTAATAATTCTAAAGGAGGGTGACAATGAAAAAAATACATTTATTTATAATAATTATTTAGAAGCCCAAAAAGGTACTAAGTACTTTAGAAAAAGAATTAGAACAATGCGATGAGTTTATTTTTAGCGTAGCATTTATTTCTGAAAGTGGTCTAACTAGCTTGCTTCAAACTTTAGAAGATTTGGAAAAAAAGAAATATTCCGGGTAAAATTTTAACGACAAACTATTTGTATTTTAATACCCCTAAAGCATTAGACAAATTAAATAAATTTAAAAATATTGAATTAAAGATTTATGATAGTGAAAAAAATAAGCACGGCTTCCATACAAAGGGGTACCTTTTTCAGAAAAAGGTCATAAATGGAATATTTTTAATGGGTAGCTCAAATCTAACGAGCGCAGCACTAACTATTAATAAAGAATGGAATACTTTAGTTGAAGAAGATTTAGAACATAGCTCTAAGGTGTTGGACGAGTTTAATTCACTATGGAATCAGTCTGTAAAATATAGTGATATTAGAGAAAAGTATATTGCAGACTTTAGTGTTAATAATACTCGAAGTAAAAAAGAAGAAAAAGATTATTTCGAGGAAATCAATCCTAATAAGATGCAACAAAGTTTTATAAAAAACTTAGAAAAGCTGAGAGAACAAGATAATAGAGGGTTATTAATTTCTGCGACTGGAACAGGAAAAACATTTGCGGCAGCCTTTGGGATGAAGAGTATAGCTGCTAAAAAAGTCTTGTTTATTGTGCATCGTGAACAAATAGCAAGACAAGCACTAGAAACTTTTTAAACTGATTTTTTTGGCAATAGTCGTTCATATGGACTGTTAACGGGACAGAATAAAAAAATACCGAAGCGGATTTTATTTTTTTGCGACGATTCAAACTATATCTAAGCAAGAAGTTTATCAAAGTTTTTCTAAAAACTATTTTGATGAAATTATTATTGATGAAGTACATAGGGCAGGTGCTGAGAGTTACTTGAGGGTAATGGATTATTTTAAACCTACTTTTTTTATCTTGGTATGACAGCTAGTCCGGATAGAACAGATAGTTTTAATATTTATGAATTATTTAATAACAATATAGTTTACGAAGTTCGTCTAAAAAGAAGCTATGGAAAATGATTTATTATGTCCGTTTCACTATTTTTGGTATTAGTGATTTAGAAATTGATGGTCAACCCTATAGATGAACTTAGTGATTTTTTTCTAAGTTATATTCAAATAAACGTGTTAATCATATTATCGATAGAATAAATTATTACGGCTATTCAGGTAATAGAGTAAAAGGACTTGTCTTTTGTTCTTCTAAACAAGAGGCGAAAGCACTGAGTGATGAATTCAATAAAAAAGGTTATAAAACTACTAGTCTAACAGGTGAAGATAGTCAAGAAAGGCGTGAGAGAGAAGTCGAAAGATTAGTTGCCGATTCTGGAGATGTTCTTGATTATATTTTTACCGTTGATATTTTTAATGAAGGTGTAGATATTCCGGAAGTTAATCAAGTAGTAATGTTACGACCAACTCAAAGTGCTATAGTATTTATTCAACAACTTGGTCGTGGTCTTAGAAAAAGTAAGGATAAAGACTTTGTCGTTATAATAGATTTTATCGCAAACTATAAAAAAATAACTTTCTAATTCCTGTAGCACTATCAGGGGATAATAGTTATGATAAAGATACAGTACGAAAATTTTTATCGCAAGGAACAAGATATCTACCGGGAACTTCTACTATTCATTTTGATGAAATTTCAAAACAAAAGAATATACAGTGCTATAGATAATGTTAAGCTGAACACATGGATCTTTGTCGCTACAGAGTATAGTAAATTGAAAAAAATAAACTAGGAAGAATTCCAACATATTATGATTTTTGAAAAATTATGATGCATTAGATATTAAGAAAAATTTTTGAAGTAGCAGGAAGCTATTATACTTTCCTTACTAAGAAGGAGCGTCAATTTAAATATAAAGGTCAATTATCAAAAAAACTGCAGAAAAATATGTTAATCTTTGTATCTACCAATTTAATACTTAGTAAAAAAATAGAAGAGTTACAAATTCTAAAATTCCTTCTTAAAGGTGATGCGAAAAAAATATTGAAGGGCAGTTTAAAAGATATTATGTTGGCTGAATACAATAAGTTTATAGCTGATTATGAACTAGAAGTTAGTAAAAAAATACTGACAAATAATTTTTGTAACTAGTAGTGTTACTAAAAAAGAAATTCAGTGATTGTATATTTTTTTAGATGAGAATAGTAATACACTAAAAAAATATCAAAAGAATTTTATAAGGAATTACAGTCTGAAGCTTTCAGAGAATTGTTAACTGAATTAGTTGAGTATGGAATCTATAGATACAATAAGTATTATAAAGACCGTCTATATAGAGATACTAATTTTTGTTTTATATGAAAAATATAGCTTTGAAGATATTTGTAAGTTATTCTCATGGGGAATAAACTACGTTCCGCTTGCGATAGGTGGTTATAAATATGATGAGAGAACGAAAACTCTGCCAGTATTTATAAATTATGATATTGATGAAAAATTCATTTAATAGAGATTATACACATGGTTTTTTTACCGGATAATGGTTTTTACATCAATGTCTAAGCCTAGACGAAATTTAGAATCTAAAGAGTGTGAGTACTTTTATAATGATGATACAAAAGATCTATTTATTTATGAGAAAGAATAAAGAAGATAAAAGATGGAGCAAGGATTTTTCTACTTTTTTTAGGTGAAATGAAAACTGTAGGTGAACCGAAGTTAGTTCATAGAGAGAGAAGTGGAGATACTGTAATCCAATTTTTATTATAAAAATACAAACACCTCTTAGAGAAGATATGTACGAGTATTTTACAAGAGATAGAATATAAATCGAGAACCCCCATCCTTGAGTTAGGATGGGGGTTAAAGAAGTAAACAGCAAATATTAATGATAAATCTTCAAATATTATTTATTTTTCTTCGTATTTTTTCTTGTCAAATCCATGCCATGCAGCTTCCATGATTCCTTCTAAGTCTTTAAGAAGAGCTAGACGAGGGTTAGCTGGTGTACATTGATCTTCGTATGCATCTAATGAAAGAGTTTTTAGTGCGTCTTTGAACTTATCGTAATCTACACCGTGATCTTTGAAGCTCATTGGAGTTCCTACACGTTTACCAAGTTCGAATACTGCTTGTGCGTAAGAATCTACTGCTTCTTCAGGAGTATCAGCTTTAAGTCCTAACATACGAGCGATATCTTGGAATTTTTCTGCTCCTTTGTAGTGTTCGTATTTAGGCCAGATTGATAATTTACCTGGTTGTGTACCGTTGTATTTGATTACGTATGGAAGTAATGTAGCGTTTGTTTCACCGTGAATTGTGTGGAATTTACCACCAATTTTGTGTGCCATTGAGTGACAGATACCTAAGAATGCGTTAGAGAATGCCATACCAGCTAAGCAAGACGCGTTATGCATTTTCTCGCGAGCATCTCTATCGAATTCTTTAACAGATTTTTCTAAGTTTTCAAATACAATCTTAATTGCTTGAAGTGCGATACCATCTGTGTAGTCATTTGCTAAGATAGAAGTGTATGCTTCAGTAGCGTGAGTTAACACGTCCATACCAGTAGCAGCAGTTGGTCTAGCTGGTACTGTCATTACTAAGTTAGGATCAACGATAGCAACGTTTGGTGTTAAAGCATAGTCAGCTAGTGGATATTTTTTATCATGTTCTTTATCAGAGATAACTGCGAATGGTGTAACCTCACTACCTGTACCAGAAGTTGTAGCGACAGCGATAAATTTAGCTTTGTTTCCTAAGTGAGGGTATTTTACAGTACGTTTTCTGATATCTGAGAATTTTTGAATTAATTCTTTGAAGTCTGCATCTGGTCTTTCGTAGAATAACCACATGATTTTACCTGCGTCGATTGCTGATCCACCACCTAGAGATACGATAGCATTAGGTTTGAATGAATTCATAATTTCTAATCCACGACGAACTGTTGTGATATCTGGGTTTGGTTCTACTCCAGCGAATACTTCGTAAGCTACTTTATTTTTACGACGATTTAATTGGTCAATGATGCGTTGAGCGAATCCAAGTTTAACCATAGATTCATCAGTTACGATCATCACTCTCTCTAAACCCTCCATTTCGCTTAAGTATCTGATTGCGTTTGGTTCAAAGTATACTTTTGGGGGAATTTTGTACCATTGTAAGTTGTTGTTTCTGCGCCCAATAATTTTGTAGTTAAGTAAGTTCACAGCTCCAATGTTTCCAGATACTGAGTTTCCTCCGTAGCTACCACATCCAAGAGTTAGTGATGGGATAAGTGCGTTGTAGATATCCCCGATACCACCGAATGAAGATGGAGAGTTCCATAAGATACGGCAAGCAGGAACTACTTTACCAAATTGTTCAGCAACCTCTTCGTCTTGAGTATGTACAGCAGCACTATGTCCTAAACCATTTAATTCAACCATTTGACGAGATTTTTCAATTCCATCTTCAGTGCTAATAGATTTAATTACTGCTAATATTGGAGATAATTTTTCACGAGTAAGAGGTTCATTTTCTCCTACTTCTTTAACTTCAGCAGCTAAGATAATTGTTCCTTTAGGAACTTCGAATCCTGCTAATTCAGCAATGTGTTCTGCAGATTTACCAACTACTTGTGCATTTAATTTTGCTCCAGCACAGTTTTTAGAGTTAGCTTTTGCTCCAAATACTAATTCTTCAAGTTTAGCTTTTTCTTCTTTGTTAACGAAGTATACATGGTGTTTTTTCATTAATTCAATGAACTCTTTGTAGTGTTCAGTATCAACGATAGCTGCTTGTTCACTGGCACAAATCATACCGTTATCGAATGATTTACTTAATACGATGTCGTTAACTGCTTGTTTTAACTTAGCATCTTTGTGTACATAAGCAGGTACGTTACCAGGACCAACACCTAAAGCAGGTTTTCCGCAAGAGTAAGCTGCTTTAACCATTGCACTACCACCAGTAGCAAGAATTGTAGCTACTCCATCATGTTTCATTAATGCGTTTGTTGCATCTAATGATGGTTGTTCGATGAATTGAATACATCCTTCAGGAGCACCAGCTTTAATAGCTGCATCACGAACTATACGAGCTGCTTGTTTAGAACATTCATTTGCAGCAGGGTGGAAACTGAAGATAATTGGGTTACGAGTTTTTAAGCAGATTAATGATTTAAATACTGTAGTAGATGTAGGGTTAGTTGTTGGTACGATACCACAAACAACACCAACAGGTTCAGCAATTGTAGTTAAACCATCTGATTCATCTTTATCAACAATACCTACTGTTTTTAGTCCGCGTAAGTTGTTTGTAATGTATTCAGAAGCAAATAAGTTTTTAATTGCTTTATCTTCTACTAAACCACGACCTGTTTCTTCGAAAGCAGCGATTGCAAGAGGTCCATGCTGATCTAATGCTGCAACTGCAGCTGCATGAACGATTTTATCGATTTTTTCTTGACACTCAATTTCTTTAAATTTCTCTAAAGCCACTAATGCTTTACTAACAAGATTGTTTACTTCTTCAACTGGATCAACAGTTGTAACTTTTTCTTTCGCCATAATAAATTCCTCCCGAAATTTTTCTTTTATAATTTTATTATGTTTGTTATTTGTAAAAACTATCTAGAAAATTTAGATAATTTTTTTAAGATTAAAGTTGAAACTTTAGTTTTTATTTGGTGTCGACTACCATTTACAGATAGTGTAACATAGGAAAAAAAGTAATATTAAAAATGAAAACCGAAGCATAGAAAAATTAATGAAAATTTATAAAATTAAAAAAAGAAAAAGACAACTGTATTTTTTTATTTGTATAGGCAATGAAGTTTTTTTAGATATACAGTTCAAAACCTACAAAAAGTTAACACTAAAAATATTTTTTTAATGGTTTTCTGTCTGCTATAATACATGTAATTATATAACAGATGAAATAGGTTAATTACCTTAATTATATTTGTATAAATAATAAAAACTAGGTTAGAATTAATTTTTTTTGTAAATGATAATTTCTATTAGTTATCATTTTATAATATATTTTTTTATAGAATAATAAAAAGCTTTGTATAGCTAATATCTAAGGTGAAAAAACAATTTTTTTGAAAAAAATAAAGTAAGGGATTGCGAGTTCGCATAAATTCATTGTAAAAAAATACTTCTTACATACAAAAAAATAATATAAATGAACATTTCATTAATGGAATAATTTTTCAAAAATTAATAAATCTGTATTTTTTTGTTGTAGATTTTTATTGTATTATATAAATTTAATCTTTATATTGAAAAGAACTATATGTTAAATTCTAGAGTGGTTTAATTTGGATATAATAATTGTATAGATTATATTAAGAAAAAAATATAAAAATACTGTTTTTATTATTAGTAGTATCAATATAACTTTCTCTATTATATAGTTAATTTATAGTAGGTTAAGTACTTGTTTTACGGATATAGTTTACGTTTTTTTCAGTATGTATGGTTAGTGATAATATTGTAAAAAAAGTATTTTTGAAAAAAATAATCATAAAAATCAGAGATATCTATTGATTTTTTTATCTCTATACTTGATATAATATTCGCTAGAGTAATTTTATTACTCCTTACTCTCTTGAAAAATAGAGAGTCGCAAAGACCAAAAGGAGGTAACACACACATGAGAAAATATGAAGTAATGTTTGCTGTTCAACCACGTATTGAAGAAGAAGCTAAAAAAGCTGTGGTTGAAAGATTCGTAAATATTCTTTCAGAAGGTGCAGAAGCAGTAGAAGTTAAAGATTTAGGTAAAAAACGCCTAGCTTATGAAATCGAAGACTTCAGCGATGCTTACTACTATGTAGTAGAATTAACTTCAGAAACAGATGCGTCTACAAAAGAATTCGATCGTTTAGCAAAAATTAGCGATGATATCATCCGTCACATGGTAGTTAGATTAGAAAAATAAGGGGTGGCTTACTATGATTAATAACGTAGTATTAGTAGGAAGATTAACAAAAGATCCAGAACTAAGATATTCTAGTTCGAATATACCGATGGTTTATTTTACAATTGCTGTAAATAGAACATTTGCTGACCAAAGCGGTCAAAGACAAGCTGATTTTATAAGCTGCGTTGCTTTTAGAAAACAAGCAGAAAACATGGCTCGTTTTTTAGGGCGTGGTAGTTTAATCGGTGTAGAAGGTAGAATTCAAACTAGAAATTATCAAGGTAAAGATGGTAACACTGTTTATGTTACTGAAGTAGTAGCTGACAGAATCCAATTCCTTGAATCTAAATCTAGTTCAAATAGACAAAACAACGGTTTTGACTCTATGAGTTTTAATCAACCTCAATCACAACCTTCGTTTAATAATAATCAAAATTATTATAACAATACTAATCAAAACCAAGGGCAAGCTAATTCAGCTATGCAAGATTTTATTAATGACAGTTCATCATTCTCTGATTTTTGGGGAAAAACTTCCCAAGTAACTTAGATGATGACTTCATGCAGGATGTAGTAAATCCGTTTAAAGAAGACTAAAAATTACATAGGAGGACATGCACAATGGCAGTAAATAACAATCGTCGTAACAACATGCGTCGTCGTAAAAAAAGTATGTTATTTCACTAAAAAAATAACATCGAAACTATCGATTACAAAGACGTAGAATTACTTAAAAAAATTCATTTCAGAACGTGGAAAAAAATCTTACCACGTCGTGTAACTGGTACTTCAGCTAAGTATCAAAGAATGTTAACTACAGCAATTAAAAAGAGCTAGACACATGGCACTTTTACCATACGTTGTAGACGAAAAAAATAAGATTAATAACGAAAAAAGATGAGCTTAGGCTTGTCTTTTTTTGCCTCTGATATAATAAAAAGGGAAAAGAGTAAACATTTAACATATTTTATTATAGAGGAAAAAAAGATGGAATTTAGAAAAATTAGATGAAACAAAAGTTTTAAAAGATCCTGTACATAGTTATATTCATATTAATTATGAAGTAGTATGGCAATGTATAGATAGTAAAGAATTTCAAAGATTAAGACGTATTCGACAATTAGGTGGAGATTTTCAGGTGTATCCAACAGCAGAACACTCACGTTTTTCACATTCTTTAGGAGTGTATGAAATAGTTCGAAGAATGGTTACAGAAATTAAGTCGCTTAGTAGCGAGTTAAGTGAGTATGATAAAGTATCTGTTATGCTTGCTGGATTACTGCATGATGTAGGTCATGGACCTTTTTCTCATGCATTTGAACATGTAACAAATCACAGTCACGAAGACTACACTGTAAAGATAATTTTAGGTAATACAGAACTTAATGCAGTTCTAAGTAAAGTTTCTAAAAACTTACCACAAGATATAGTTGCTATTATTCAACACACTCATAAAAATGATATATTAAATCAAATTGTTTCAGGGCAATTGGATGCGGATAGAATGGATTATTTATTGCGTGATTCGTACTTTTACAGCAACAAGTTACGGTCAATTTGATCTTGAGAGAATTTTTGAGAACTATGCGTGTTAGAAAAATAGATGATGATAAAAAGCAACTAGTTGTTAAGTATACAGGTATTCATAGCGTAGAAGATTATATTATGGCTCGTTACCAAATGTATTGGCAAGTGTACTATCATCCTGTAGCTAGAAGCTATGAAACGGTATTTATTCAATTATTTAAAAGGTTAAATGATATTTTTAAAGTAAATAAAGATTATTTTTTTCTGATATAAAAGTTTTAGTTCCGTTTTTTTAGAAAAAATCAGAAGTGACTGTTGAAGAATACTTTTAGATTAGATGAAAATTCATTATTGTACTGTTGTACTTTAATCCAAGAAAAAAAGACGATAAAATAGCTGCTGATTTGGCTGATAGATTACTTAATAGAAAAACTTTTTGAATACGTTGATTATAATGAAGATAACCTAGAACAAATAAAAAAATATGTTAAAAAGAAAATAACTTTGATATGAATTATTATTTAAGAATAGAAAGTATCGAAGCAAGTTTATATAGTCCATATAAGGGAAGAAAAAAATACTAATAGAGAAGTTAGATGGACAAATAGTTGCTTTTAGAAAAAAAGCTAGTACTATAGTAGAATCAATCACAAAAGGTGAAACTAAAAGAGAAGGTACTATATTTTATCCTAGATAAAGTTAATAAAATAATTGCTAGTATTACGATATTGCTATGTATAACTAGTAATTATTTTTTTAAAACATTAAATTGTCAGAAAAATAAATTTATTTTAACTAACTATTGATTTTAATTGTCGGAAATGTTATAATCGTAATTAGTTAAAAAATTTTCAACAATAAAGGAGCGATGTTAAATGTTTGAATTAGCAAATGTATCAAGACCAGGAGTGAGTGAATATATTTCAGGAAGTGGCGCGTTATCGGCACTTGATAGTAGATTAGAAGGTTTTAAAACTCCTTTAATTGTTACTGGAGAAAAATCTTATGCAGCTTTCAAAAAATTCTATAAAGGTAATAGAGAATTCAGAGTAGCTAAGTATGATGGAACATCATCATATGAGGATATGCAACGTATCGCTGAAGAATATGGACAAGATGTTGATGTAGTACTTGGAGTAGGTGGAGGTCGTGTTATCGATACTGCTAAAGGTGTAGCTAGTGTATTAAATAAAGAATATATGACTGTACCTACAGTAATTGCAACATGCGCGCCATATGCACCGGTAGCTGCTGTTTATCATCCAGATAAAACATTCAGAGAAGTAGCTTACTTTAAACGTACGGCATATGCATGTGTAGTAGATTTAGATTTATTATTAGAATCTCCAAAAGAATATTTTGTAGCAGGTATTGGTGATACACTTGCTAAATGGTATGAAGCAGTAGTACTAGTAGAAAGAAATAATAAATATAATGATCCATTAGTAAGAATGGGGCTAGAAGCAGCGAAAATTACTCGTGACGTATTATTACGTGATGCAAACGGAGCTTTAGAAGCTTTAGATAAAAAAGAAGTGACAGAAAGCTTTAAAAATGCAGTAGACACTGTATTTGCAATCTCTGGATGTGTAGGATGTTTCGCAGTTCATTACGGACGTATGGCAGGGGCACATGCTGTGCATAATGGTATGACATTAGTTGAAGAAACTCATAGTGTATTACACGGAACAAAAGTTTCTTATGGTATCTTAGTTCAATTATTAGCAGAAGGTAAAAAAGATGAAGTGGAAAAATTAGTTCCATTCTATAAAGAAAATAACCTTGCTTATAACTTAGCATGTGTAAATGTTGTAGAGGATGTTGATGCTAAGATGCAAAAAATTGCAGAATTTGCTGCAAGTGATAAAGAATCATTCAAACTAGCTGTAGATGTATGTACTCCAGAAGTAGTGTTAGCAGCTATGAAAGAATTAGAAGAATTAACTAAATAATATATCAAAAACCCACTAAGTAAATTTAGTTTTACCTAGTGGGTTTTAGAGTGGGCTGTGATTAAAGATTATTTTTTAATACTGGAACTAACATAGCTTGTTTAACATCTTCTGCAGTATTATCCTGTAATAAGTAGTTTACTATTTCGTATCCGAATAATATAGCTACAGCTGGTCCTTGTGCAGTAATTACATTTTTATCTATAACAACTGCTTTATCAGAGTTGTAATTTTTATAATTAATTTCTTTATCAAAACCAGGGTAAGATGTTACTTCTTTGTCGTCTGTTATTCCAGCAGCACTAAGCACTATAGGAGCCGCGCAAATAGCAGCAACTAATTTTCCGGAATTATACATTGTTTGATAAAATTCAATAATTTTTTTATTATCACGAAGTAAAAGTGCTTCCCGGCATCCCACCTGGTATCACTATCGCATCATAGTCCAAAAATATTATTTACTTCGTTTATTTTTTTGTCAGCAATTATTTTTTTACATTATGTGAACTTGTTATAAAAATCTTCATTATTTGCAGAGATAAGATCAACTTCTAGATTAGCACGGCGCATAATAGTCTAGCGGAGCTATAAATTCTAATTCTTCACTACCATTTTCAATAAATAAAGCAACTTTTTGTCATAAGAACCTCCGAAAATTTATTATATCTACTTATATTTTATAATATTTCCTAGAAAATATAAAGTTATAGAAAAAGCAACCACATCCGGAATGTGGTTGCAAAGTTCAAGCTTTTAAAAATTATTTAGAAATTTCTAGAACTCCGTAGCCAGTGTCACGGCGTTTATAAACTATAGAAACCTCTCCAGTTTTATCATCTAAAAATGCAAAGAAATCGTGACCTAAAAGTTCCATTTGGAAAACAGCTTCTTCTCTTGTCATAACTTCAACTTTAAGTTGTTTAACTTTTCCAAGATTTACTGATGGTTCTTCTACATCTTCTAATTCGCTAGTAAGAAGATTTTCGTTAACAAATCCTTTTTCTCGACCTTTTCTATTGATTTTTGTTTTATGTTTTCTCATTTGTCGTTCTAGTTTGTCAACAGCTAAATCTACTGCAGCATACAAATCTTCGTTAGTTTCTTCTGCACGAAGTGTAACACCTTTTAAAGGCACAGTGATTTCAATTTTTTTCTTATTATTTTTGTATACTTTAGCATTAGCGTAAACGTTTGCTTCTAAACTGTCAGCAAAAGTATTTTTTTCTAATTTAGAAACTTTATTTTCAACATATTCTCTAATTGGTTGAGTAATTTCTAAATTTTCTCCTCGTACTTGATATCTCAACATTTTAAAAGCACTCCTTTCATAAAGTAGACAATCTACTTTATAGGGTTTCCCTTATTTTATACATTTATTATAACATTATTTGATAACGTTAGCAATAGTAAAAAGGTAAATAATGGATTTTAAAAAAATATATTTATTTGCTTTGTAAATATATTTTTTTGTTAAAATGAAATAAAAAGACAATATTGTAAGGAATTATAGATTATTACAAATATTAAAAAGAAGAATTATCTAAGATGATGCTTAAAGATTATTATAAAAATAATGTTATGGGTTATTTTTATAGAATGCTTTTATTATTGCTGTATTAATATTAGTATTGGAAATTTTATTTTTTTTATATTAGATAGGCAGTTATAGAGTGATAGGGTTATTGAATGTTTCTAGGAGTAAGTTATGTTTTTTTGAAAAAATATTGTGAATTTATTGAGGCTTTATATTGTGTGCATTATTGCAATATTACTGAAAAATAAAAAGATAGATTATTACAAAAAATATATAATGATTATTTAAAAATTTGGGAAAAAGAAATAAAGATTTTGAAGAAATATACAAGAGTATAACATCAGGAGTAGTCTGTACTTTAAATTATTCTGATTTAGAATTTTTAAAAAAGTATAATGGGCTACTTTTTCTATTTCTGACTTGTTAAACTTAAAAATTAAAAATACATTATTTAGATTCTTGTCCTCATGTTAAAAAAAGCAATTAGGTGTAGAAAAATAAAAAAAGAAACAACATTATTGTATTAGATGCGGAAATACTAGTCAAAAATTTATTTTTATAGTTATAAAAAAATGAAGATGTTAAGATAGTTTATTGCATGAGATGTATAGAATTTGGTCGTGTAGATAATTTTTACACCTATGTTTCAGATTAACATTCCGGTTATAAATAAGAAGAATATAATAAAAACCAAGTACTAAACTTAGCGATCTGCAGAGTGAGGCAAGTAAACAATTAGTAATTAATACTAGAAACAATAAAAAAATACTTTTAGTTTGGGCTGTTTGTGGAGCAGGTAAGACAGAGATAGTTTATGAGTTAGTTTATGACTCCGTTATGTCTAATAAACGTATCTGTATGGCTATTCCTAGAAAAAGATGTAGTAAAAAGAATTATACACTAGATTTTCTAAAGATTTTAGAGGTTTAGATATTAACGTCTTGCATGGTGATGAAAAAAAGTTTTGTTGATTCAAATTTTTTTATATTATGACAACACATCAGTTAATAAAAATATTATAAGTATTTTGATATTGTAATTATTGATGAGGTAGATGCCTTCCCATATTCAGGTGACGAGTGTTTAGAAGAGGGTGCTTTATCAAGCTTAGTAGAAGAAGGTGTTTTTAGTATTTTTTTATCAGCAACACCATCAAAAAAATTAAAAAGTTATGTGGATGAAATAATAAAAAAATCCTGATTAGATATCATGGTTACTTATTACCTGTACCGAGAATAAGAAAAAGTAAATAAAAAAGGTATTAATTTTTTTGAGGAAAAAAATCAGAAATAATAAATAAATATATCTTAGATATTTTAAACAAAAAAACGTAGATTACTAATATTTGTTCCAATAATAGCTATGTGCCAAAGTCTCAAGAATTATTTAGAAAAAGTATATTTCAGAAAGTATTAAAAATAGATTATGTCTATAGCGAAGATAAAGACAGATCCAAGAAAAATCCAAAGGTTTTTATAATAAAAAAATTGATATACTAATAACGACAACAATATTAGAAAGAGGTGTAACCTTTGACTATTTAGATGTTATGGTCTTCGATGCTGGGCATAAAAAAATTTTACAAAAAGAATCGTTAATACAAATTGCAGGAAGAGTAGGGAGAAAAGAGTATGATAATACGGGAGATAATTTATTTTAGTGACGAAATAACTAAAAAAATATAAAAACATGCAATAAAAAGAAATAGAATATATGAATAATTTAGCTAGCTACAGAAAGCTAAATAAGGAGTAAATATGAAATGTATGTATTGTAAGAAAGAGATAGTGGAAAAAAACTCAGTTTTAATAATGTTTTTTTTCTAAAAAGGATAGTTTAGTTTTATGTGGAGAATGCAAATATAATATTGACATAAATATAACTGAACTAGCAGAATATACCTTTGTATTATTTTTGGTGATTATGAGTTTTTTTAAAGGAGATTATATATAATATTAAATACTCTGGGGCTATTCATAAAGCGGAAAGATTTAGAGAGCTTTTTAGCTTGTTTTTTTAAAAAAATATAAGTTTAATCTCGTTACAATAGTGCCGATAAATAATACGAGGAAATACACTAGAGGTTTTGATCATATAGCGCAGTTGTGCAATGTTTGTAATGTGAAATACACTAACACCTTGCAATGTGACTATCGAGAAAAAAACAATCAAAACTTCATAAAAAAACGTGAAAAAGCATAAGTTTAGAATTATAGATAATCTAAATTTTGAAAAAAATATCCTAAGAGAATCTTGATAGTAGATGATGTAATAACGAGTGGTAATACGTTAATAAGTTGTGCAGAAGTGTTAAAGGAAAGATTCCTGATGCGGAAATTTGCTTTTTAACATTAGCTAAATCATAGAAAAAAATATGATGTATTTACTATACGTATTTTTTTCTGTTTTGTGGTATAATTTATAAGTTAAAAAAATAGTTAGGAGATGGTTAAAACAAAAAATTTTATTTTTCACTAATAATGATAGTACTTATTTTGGTATTAGTTTATTACTTAACGAAAAAAATTTTGAATTGAAGAAGGATCAAATAATTATATTTTTGGATATTAGTATTATTTTTGGTCGGCAATTAGTATTATTAGGGCGTATAGAAAGCTCTATGCTATTACTCCTGTAGAAAAATGGAGGATTATCATTAACACCTCTTTTAGCTTCTCAAATAGCTGCAGGATATGGTTTGATGAGTTTAATAGTAAGATTACCTATGTTTTATAGCGAGTGATATATTTAGACGACGTAAAATATTCGTTCAAATATCACTGTTTTTTTACTAATTGTAACTTCGTTTTTTTAGTAGCCTTTAATGGTAGTTATACTACTTTATATTTATCATCGTTATCTTTAGGTATAAGTGCGACAATGTTAGCATTGTTTAATGTTATGTTTTCGGAGACTTTCTCTAAAGAAAAAGCTGCGTTATCAGTATCTATTTTATCAGTAGCGCCGCTTCTTGCTGAATTTATCGCAGCACCAATACAATATATCTTTACTATAAATGAATATAAACATTTTAATTATATGTGGATAGTATCAGGTATATTGGCTGTTGCAACATTTATTTTAACATTTATGATGAAAGACTATCGTCCAGTTAATAGTGGTTTTTCATTCGATAAAGTTAAAGTAGTATTAAAACATGGAAGTTTTATCTATGTTTGTATAATGGCCTTATTACTTTCATTTGTGAAGTTTGCGACAAGTGGAGCTAATATGATAGCATACGGAAAAACTTCATTAGGAATGAGTCCTCTTATGCTTGCTTATATGGATGCTGTGTTTGCTATTCCACAGCTAATAGCAGGTGTTTTAGTAGGGGTGTATTTCACAAGAAAATGGGGGCTACAAAAAACATTACTATTTATGTTTGGTTGTGCGTTAGCATTCTACATTATAGCTCTATATGTAAATAATCCATATATAATTTACTTTAGTTATATTCTAAATGGTTTAGGTTATGGTGGAGCATATAACGTGCTTATCTCTCTTGCTATGCAATATTTTGATAGAGAGTATAGAAATGTAAGTATGGGAATATATCAAGCATTCTTTGCACTAGGAATTTTCTATGGTGATTATGTATATGTTTGGATAGCTAAACATGTAGCTAATGGTTTATTCGGTTTTGACCAAAGTAAAGCAATATTCTTAATAGTTATAGGTATTACATTATTAAGTATGCTAATGGTTAAGCTTAGAGTAAAAGATAAATAAAAAAAGGATCTGACTTTTTAGTCAGTTCCTTTTTTTATTTTTAGTGTCCAATAAGATCGGTTCTCATCCAACCTTGTTTTCCTTTGTAAGTTACGTAAGACCACTCTTCTCCTTTAGAGTTTCTTTCAGTGAAATCAACATATACTGTATCACCTTTTTTAGCAGTATCTAGAACAGAGCTTGAATCATTTGAAGAACTTCTTAGGTTAACCCCAGCATCTACATATATTTTAGCAGGTCTATTACTGAAGTATGTACGATTACTACCAGAACTAGAAGAGTTAGAAGAACTAGAAGAGTTATCTTTAACTATAATAGTTTCTTTTTCTTTTTCTTTTTCTTTCTCATTTAGACCATTTACAGTGAATGTACGTTTGAATTCACCTTTTGTATCTAATTTTTAATTTTTGTGCTGTATTATGATTTAAAGTAATAGTAACTTCTACTTTATCACCATTTTTTTAAGTTTTCTTTTTTTATCGTAAGAAATATCAGGTTTTGATAAGAAGTTAGAAATCTCAGTAGAAGTATTAGCTACTTCTGGGATTTTTTTTAATATCTACTTCAGGTTTTCCTTCTCCATTTGTACCATAAGTTACGAAATTAATTTCATAAGCTGAAACATCTACAACATTTTTCTTTTTTTCATAAACTTATTATATCCGAAATATAGACCTACAACTAGAACTAAGAAAGTTACTACAGCTGTAATAATTATTGGAATAGGGCTCTTTTTCTTTTTCTTTTTTTAGGTTCTTCGTTATAACTATTGTTGTCATTATAATTATTATTGTCGTTATAATTGTTATAGTTAGGATTTACCGGTGGTACATTATACTGTTGGTTGTTTTGTTGATTATAATATTGTTGGTCATTAACCGTATTGTTGTATTGAGTATTTTTGGTTATCATATTGTTGACCAGTGTAACCAGGATTATTATATTGACCGTTATAATCAGGGTTATTGTATTGCTCGTTATATTGATTATATTGGTCATTTGGATAGTTGTTATATTGATCGTTATTGTAATTAGGATTATTATTCTGGGAATTATAATTCCTGTTGTTATTTGGGTTTTGATTATTCATAAATTTCTCCTTTTATTATTATTCTGCGTAGTCTCCACCTGGAGCATTTAGGTACTCTTCAAGTGGAATATTTTTTTCATAAAGTATTTTTGCGACATCTTGACCAACATATCTAATATGCCAGCTTTCTTCCATGTAACCAGTTTTTTCTACGAATTCTGGTTTATATCTAACGATAAATCCATATTTATGTGCGTTATTAGCAAGCCATTGAGCAGCTTTTTTACTACGTTCGCTTGTTCCTTCAGAACCTAGCAGCTGACCATCGCTATCGATAAGGTCAAATACTAAACCTGTTTGGTGTTCACTGTATCCAGGACGAGCTGAGAATCTATCCGCTTCTGCTTTTCCGTGTGCAGATACATAGTTGTTATATAAGCCAACTTGTGTCTCATAAGATCTAAATCCTGATACTTGATTTGTAATATCCATTCCAGCGCTTTGAGCATCTTTAATTAGCTTATTAACATTTTTTCTCGCTGTTGGATCTTCACCAGGGTTATAGTTTTTAGGTAAAGGGTGTTTTTTGTTAGCTAGTACTATACCGTTTATAACAGTAGGTTCACTAACAGTTTCTGGAGTTTTACCTTTTTGTGATTCTGAGTTTTCTTTGTTGTCAGAATTTTTAGAGTTACTTTGATTATTAGAACTGTTTGAATTATTATTGTCTTTTTTTGTTTCGGATGTATTATTTGTTGATGAAGTATTTGAGTTAGAAGAACTTTCGTCATCTTTTGTTAAATAATATAGACCACCAAGAGCAAAATGTAAGGACAATTATACTAACAGTAACAATAGTTATAATATGTCTTTTCATAAATTTTCTCCTTTCCTTAATAAAAAAACATACTTTATAAGAATACTATAATTTTATACGTATTTCTCCTATGTTATATATGATAAGTTGAAGTTTAGATTTTGTCAATATAAAAATAAAAAAATATAGTAATTTAATAAAAGATTTTTCAATTTTTATGTCTTTTCAAAAAAATTAAGGGGAAAACAATGGATAAAAATTCAAAAAAATTGTTTTAAATTGAAAGATTAATAGTGAAATATTAAATTTTATTTTCCTTTAAAAAAAGTAGTAAAATTTGGTATAATTAATAGGATATAGAACAGAGGTTCTCTATAAAAAAACGAAAAAAAGGAGTGTTAAATTGAATAATAACATTTCAGAAAGTCTAAAAAGAATTAGAGAAATTATTAGAGAATAAATTTTTTTCTTTAAAAAAAGCCTAGTAATACTAAAATAATTGTTTATTCACTTACTTTTTATTGCGTTAGTTGTTTTTAAGTGCTTTTACTTAATGTTGTGGAAATAGGTGCTTTTTCTAGCAGTATTTCCTTTAACTTATGTATTAGGAGCTAGAGGGCTGAAATACTACTTACCACTGGTTTTATCTGGTGTTGTAATATTGATGTTTTTTTCTCAAGTCCATATATGCTATTTTTGGTTTACTATGCATATGGTACTAGCGTTTATTGTGTATCAATCTATAGTAACAAGAAACTCTAAGGTGTTTCTAGTTACAGCAGTTTCTGCATTTTTTTATTTTTTTAGGAATTGCTATTTACACAGCATTATTAGTAAAAAAATGGAATTTTAAATATTACAAATGAACAAATTAATCAATTTGTAAATGATATTCAAAAAAAGAAAGTACACTTTCTAATCAGACTATTGATAAAAAGTGTCTTATTATCAACGATTGATTCGTTGAAAAGAACTTTCCTGTAACATTGTTTATTACGTTATTCTTATACAGTTTACTATTAGTTCAATATACATTATCTATGTTAGGAAGAGAATATATTATTATTCCTACGTTTCCTAAGTTTAGTAGAATTACTCTAAGTCCTCGTATTGCGAACATCTATATAGTTTTAGTTATTATAGAGTTAATAGTAGGTGTGCAAGTAGGAGATAATTCTAATAATTTTTGGTATGTATTATTGCAAAAATACTAATACTATATTAGGACTTGTCTTTGCACTTAATGGTTTATTTACAGCATTTTTTTCTTTGCTGAATTAAAAGAAAATGAAACTAGTATAAAAAAATAATGTTAGTTATATTGTTTATAATATTTAATCCCAATTTTAGAAATGCTTGGGTTTGTAGACAGTGTATTTAAAGCTGAGAGAAAATTATATTATTATGAAGAAAGGAAGATAGCGATGAATGCAAAAAAAGAAAGTATGAATTAATTATTTTAGCGATTGTTATTTTAGGTGCTATAGTAATAGGGTCTACTAAGTTTAGAAAGCTTAGCTATATATTTCTTAGTGTTGCTTCTGCACTAATCCCTATCTACTATTATTCTAAAAAAAGTTGCTGAACAAACTGAAAAAAATATGTTAGCAAGCTAACTAATCGAATAAAAGATTCGTCTGAAAAAAAGGAATAAATAAATTTCCTATTGGTATTATAGTGATAGATGAAAATAAAAAAATATAGAATGGGCAAATAATTTTATTTATAAACATATAAAAAGTTGAAGAAATAAAAAGGTGTTAATATACTAGAACTTATGCCTGAAATTGAAGAAATCTTTGATGTAGAAACACCAGTTGATAATCAGTTCGAAATTTTTGGGAAACATTACAAAGTTAATTATCAAAAAGATAGTGGTTATATTTACTTTTTTGATATTACTGAAAGTAAAGTAGTAATGCAGAGATTTCGTGATACAAGACCTATTATTTTAAACTTAAGTCTTGATAACTATGAAGATGTTTATGACTCATTAGATGATGAAGTGGCAAGTAGCTTTGATGCCACTGTAGTTAGAATTTCTAACTGATTGGGCTAAGAAAAAAATAGTATTTATTTAAAACGATTAGATGAAGATAGATTTATAGGTCTTTTAAATGTTAAAGATCTTAAAAAGATAGAAAAAGATAAGTTCCAAATATTAGATTCAATTAGAAACTTAAAAGAAGAATTTGATGCACCAATTACCCTTAGTATTGGTGTAGGGATGGGAACAGATTTCTTACCGGAGCTTGGTGAATTAGCAAAAAGTTCTCTAGACCTTGCATTAGGACGAGGTGGAGACCAAGTTGCTATGAAAGACGTTGATGGAACGATTAAGTTTTATGGAGGTAAAACTAATCCGCAAGAAAAACGTACAAGAATTAAGGCAAGAGTTATATCAAATGCCCTTGCTGATATTATTTCTGATAGTGATAAAGTTATAGTTATGGGGCATAAACGTCCTGACTTCGATGCTATTGGAGGTTGTGTAGGTATTTATACTTTTTCAAAAATAGTAGGAAAAGATTGTTACATAATTTTAAATGACAGTGATAAAGATGAAACTATTCAAAAAGTTATGTTAGAAATTGAAAAATACTGATGAAACATTGACGAAAAGTATTTCATTAATAGTGATGAAGCTTGGGAGTTAATGACACCTCAAACAACATTGATTATTGTAGATACTTCAGATGCTTCACGTGTTATAGATGCTGCGATATTATCAAAAGCAAACAAAAAAGTTATAATTGACCACCATAGACGTGGTGAAGATATAATAACAAATCCGCTATTAACGTATATAGAACCATATGCGTCATCATCATCAGAGTTAATAGCTGAATTGATTGAATATCAAACAAAAATTGAAAAAATTACACCACTAGGAGCAACAATTATGCTAGGTGGTATAGTAGTTGATACTCAAAACTTCTCAATAAGAACCGGTTCAAGAACATTTGATGCTGCTGCTTATTTAAGAAGTAATGGAGCAGACCCAACTAAAGTAAAAAAACTATCTTAAAAAGAACCAATTGAAAACTTTATGAATAGAGTAGAAATTATTAATAATTCTATTCAGAAAACACCAGAAATAGTAATAGCTAAAGCGCCAAGTGAAAAAAACATATACAAACGTTATGTTAGCTCAAAGTGCTGATTTACTACTTACTTTAAAAAGGTATTGAATGTAGTTTTGCAGTTGGATACTTAGATAAAAAAATAGAGTAGGTATTTCTGCTAGATCATTAGGTAATATGAATGTTCAGTTAGTAATGGAAGAGCTTGGTGGAGGTGGACACCTTGCTAATGCTGCTACTCAAATAGAGGGTGTTGACATTGATACAGCAGTGTCAAGATTAAATGATGCAATAGATCACGTATTATTACAGTAGTTTAATAAATTTAAAAAGTGAATTTTATTTAAAGGAGATAGGGTAATGAAAGTTATATTTTTTTAGAAGATGTAAAAAGGTAAAGGTAAAAAAAGGAGACGTTAAGGAAATTGCTGACGGATATGCAAAATTCTTAATCACAAATAAAAAAAGCAGTTCAAGCAACTAATGCTAATATGGCTACATTAAAAGGACAACAAAAAAACGTGTTGAAAAAAGATAAAGCAAGAAGAATTAGTTCAAGCTAAATTATTAGCAAAAACAATTAGAAGATGTTGAAGTTAAAATTGCTGTTAAAGCTGGAGAAGGTGGAAGATTATTTGGATCAGTTTCTTCAAAACAAATTGTTGAAGAACTTAAAAAACAACATGATCTTAAAGTAGATAAGAAAAAAATTGATTTACCACATGGAATCCAAGCTTTTAGGATATACAAATGTAAAAAAATTAAATTACACAGTCAAGTAGAAGGAACTATTAAAGTTCATGTAGTGGAACAATAATAATTATGTAGGTGGAAGAATGAAATATCATATAGATTCTGTTATTTTAGCAGAGCAATCTCTGCTTGGAGCTCTTATGCAAGAGCCAGAAAAATTAGTAGAAGTTAAAGCTGCAGTAGATGCAGAAGACTTTTATGATGAAAAAAACAAGGATATTTATAATGCTATTTTACGTTTAGATGAAGCGGAAATAATACCTGATACCACTACAATATTTGAAGAAATTAATAATAGTGGGGCATTCAAATCTATGGATGCCTCATTATATATAGTGGAGCTTTATGATATTACGCCAAGTACACGTAATATAATGCATTATGCGAACTTAGTGAAACGATATTCTATATATCGTGAAATTCGTTCAGTTTTATTAAGCAGTACTGAGGAGATGAATCAAGGGAATGCTGATATCGATTCATTAACTGCTACTTTATTCGACCAAGTGGAAAGAGCTATGGAACGAGCAAAAACTTCACAGTTCAAAAATATGAAAGATATAACTGGTGAAGTATTCCAAGAAATAGTAGCACGTATGTCTGGAGAGGGTCAAAAATATCGCTATACCAACAGGGTTTAGTACATTAGACCAAATTGTTGGATTAGGAAAAGGAGACCTAGTAATTTTAGCAGCTCGTCCTTCTATGGGGAAAACAGCCTTTGCATTAAACATTGCCTTAAATGTAGCAGGTAAGAACCATAGAGATGAGAGTGAGAAAAAAACAGTAGCTTTATTCTCTTTAGAGATGGGTGCAGATCAATTGGTATCTAGGATGATTTGCAGTGAAGGAATGTTAGACTCTGAAAAAATCAAAAAAGGTACTTTTAGATAATGATGACATGATGAAGCTAGAAACAGCTGTTCATTTCTTAAATCAGAAAAATATTTTTATCGAGGATAGTGCATTTATAAAAGTTAATGAAGTTAAAGCGAAATGTAAACTTCTAAAAAATGAACATGGTTTAGATCTTGTTGTTATCGACTATTTACAACTTTTACAAGGAAGTAAAAGAACAGATAATAGACAACAAGAGGTTTCTGAGATTTCTCGTAGTTTAAAACAAATGGCTAGGGAATTGGACTGTCCAGTTATAGCATTATCACAGTTATCACGTAGTGTTGAATCGCGTCACGATAAACGTCCTATGATGAGTGACCTTAGAGAATCTGGAAGTATTGAGCAAGATGCCGATATTGTATCATTCTTATATCGTTCAGATTACTATAGAAGTGAAGATGCGGACGAAAATGAAGTTCAAGAACCTAGTGACGTTTCTACTGTTGAAGTTATTATAGCTAAAAACAGAAATGGTCAAACAGGTACAGCGGAATTAGCATTTATGAAACGATATAATAGATTCGTTTCAAAAAGCTATGGTGAATAAAGTATAAAATACTATAATTTAAATGAAATCTTAGGAGAAAATTAATATGAAATTTAAAAATAAAAAGGTTAATTTCAGCTGCGATTGTAGTAGTGTTGGTAATTGTTTCACTAATAGGTGGAACAGTAGGATCAAAAAAATCAGAAAAAAAGATGCATCTGATGGATATCTAGCAGATTTTCTAATGAATCAGACAGTTCATAAATTAACATTAAAAAGAAGGTAGCGGAAGCGAAGTTATTCAGAAAAATTTCTGTTGAAGGTGAAATTGGTTCAGAAATGACTAATACATATTCAAGAGGATCAATAATAAATCAAATTAAAGTTGCCTCAGCAGATCCAAATGTAAAAAGCAATTTTATTATCTGTAAATACTCCTGGTGGAGGAGTATATGAAACTGCAGAAATTTATAATGCTTTAAAAAATAGTGGAAAAGATGTTTATGTAGCAATGAAAAAACAAGCAACATCAGGAGGTTATTATATCTCTATGGCTGCTAAGAAAATCTATGCTAATTCAGAAACAACTACTGGATCAATTGGGGTAATAATGAGTTATGTTTCTGCCCAAAAATTCTTAAATGAACATGGAATTAAACAAGAAACTATTCGCTCAGGTGATCAAAAAGCAATAGGTGGACTTGCAGAAGATTTACCAGAATCTACTAGAAAAATTTATCAAGAACAAAACAAAGAAGCATATGATAGATTTGTTAAAGCTATTGCTGAAGGACGTAATATGAGTGAAGATGAAGTTAAAAAACTAGCAGATGGAAGAACTTATAGTGGTAAACAAGCGGTAGAAAATAAATTAGTAGATAAAATCGGGACAGAAGATGAACTTATTAACTTAATCAAAGAGGAGAAGAACCTAAGTAATCCAAGTGTTATTGAATTAAGAAAAGATAGTTCATCAGAAAGTATTTTATCTAGATTAGTAAAAAGCTACAACTAGATCAATTATTTCAGAATTCAATAGTGAAGCGTCATCGACTAGTGTAGAAAGAAGTTATTTAGGTTAGGGGGTAGTTATAATGACTAATAATGAAAAATACAAAACCCTGATTATCTAGGTAATGAATCAAACCTTGATCAAAATAGTGAAACTTCACAAGTGAAAACACCAAAATGAGGACTTAACATCAGATACTATCCAAACTAGCGAGTCAACTACTAATAATGAAAAGTAATGAGACGTTGCAGTCTGACTACCAAAGTAGTGAACCGAAAGAAAAATCAAAATAATGAACAATCTGTAAAAATCCGAAAATTTAACTCAGCAAGTTAATCAAACAAATAATCAAAAGTTATAATTACAATAATTATTACCGTAATGTAGATTTTTTTCATTACCAACAACATTTGAAGATTATATAAAACTATCAGAAAAACTTTCTATGCAGGTTTTCTGGCAAAGATTTATGGCTTATATAATAGATTTAATAGTAGTTTTCTCAATCACTGGATTGTTCAATACGGTGACATTAAATTATTTAAACGTAGAGATTAAACTTTTTTTAATTGGAGAATTTACTTTAAGCTTTGTGATAGTATTATTTACTTACTTTTATTCTTATGACATATTTCTTTTCTCAAACATTAGGTAAAGTAATAATGAAGATAAAAGGTAGAAACAAATAAAGGTGAAAAAAACTATCGTGGTCTGATGTAATTTATCGTGAGACTGTAGGGAAGAATACTAATGACAGTATTATTCTGTACTCCTTATCTTTTAGTAGGTATACTGCCTAAGAAAAAAGGATTACATGATTATATTGCTGATACTGTTGTTGTTAAAGAAGACTTTTCTAAGTTAAGAAAACAAATGAATGAAAAAATAAGAGCTTTATAGCCAAAAAAAGATGCAATATTTTAAAATTGCATCTTTTTTCTTCTATTTATCGTAACCAAGATACCCGATAGCAACAGCACGAGGCCCTGCATGGCATCCAATAACTGGAGAAACAACTTCAATTTCAGTTTCGATATCTCCAAATACTTTTTTTAATTGTATCTTGTGCTTTAGCTAGTAAATCATCACTTGTATATAGTATGAATAGTGATTTTGGATTTTTTTCTTTAATTTCTTCACACATTTTCGTAAGAACTTTATTCATACCTCTATGCTTTCCAGAAACAGTTAATAAAACCATCTTTTAACTGTGATAATAGGTAGAATGCTTAATAAGTTTGATAAATAAAGAACTGAGCTTTTAGTTAAGCGTCCACCAGCATAAAGGAAGTCCATAGTTTCTACTGTTACTAGAACGTTTTGTTTTTTTCTAAAAAGTTCTTTGTATTTACTTTCTATATCTTCATAAGCAAGTGTTCCTGCTGTATAATCTTTTAACAATTTTTTTCAATAGCACAACCAACCATTCTAGCTACTTGTTCAGTATCTATTACTTTAATTTCAAGTCCATCGATAAGATCTTTTGCTTGTAAGAATGATGAATAAGTACCAGATAATTTTTGAAGATACACTAAAAGCTACTATTCTTTCATAACCTTCACTTTTTAGTTTTTTTCATATACTTCTAAGATTCTTCCAACTGATGGTTGGCTAGTGCTAGGTTTCATACCAGCATTTACTTTTTTTCGTAAAAATACCTCAGGAGTAATAGTTACATTATCTATATAAAGTTCATCGTCTCAGACGAACCTCAACTGGAATTACAGTTAAGATTGGATTGTTTTTTTCGAATTCTTGATTAATTTGTAATGCTGAATCACATACAAATGCTGTTTTCATAAAGTTTCACCTCAAATATAAAATATACATTTAGTTTTTTTAATAATCATAAAGTTATGTAGAAAAATTCTACTTAGATAATGATAAACTAAAAAAATAAATTTTTTTCAAATAAAAAAAGTGAAACGATATATTAACTTATATTAAAAGTATTTTTGTGATTAAAGTTGATTTATATATGATGTTAAAGCTTTTCATCCATCTAAAAATATTTTTTTAAAAAGATACATTATTTATCTCTAATTATATTTACATTTATTTGATGAAAAAGATATAATAGTTTATAGAAAATATTTAGTATGTTTACTAGATGCTATAATAAAAATGAATGATTGAATTAGATTGATTTATGTTATAATAATATTTATACAGCGATGGAATTAGGAGGATTCAGGATGATTTTAGAAAATATTTCAGGACCAAAAGACCTTAAAGAATTAACAATTGAAGAATTACATACTCTTGTAGATGAAACAAGAACAGCGTTATTAGAAAAAATAAGTGCTCATGGTGGACATAGTGGGCCAAACTTAGGAATGGTGGAGATGACAGTTGCCTTGCACCATGTATTTGACTCTCCAGTTGATAAGTTAGTTTTTGATGTATCACATCAGACTTATATTCATAAAATGTTAACAGGGCGTCAAAAGGCATTTACAGATCCTAAACATTATGATGATGTCTCAGGATATACTAATCCAAAAGAAAGTGAGCATGATCTATTTACTATTGGTCATACATCAACTTCTTTATCTTTAGCAAGTGGTATACTACATGCAAGAGACTTGAAAAAAGAAAAAGGTAATGTTGTGGCAATTATTGGAGATGGTTCTTTATCAGGTGGTATGGCTTATGAAGGGTTAAACACAATAGCAACATTAGGAACTAATGCAATAATTATAATAAATGATAATGACCAATCTATTGCTAAAAATCCTAAAGGTGGTATATATACTGCATTAAGAGAGCTGCGTGAAAATAAAGGTCAGGTAACAAACAATATTTTTTTAAAAGCATTAGGATATGATTATCACTACTTAGAAGATGGTAATAACTTAGAAGAACTAATTTCATTATTTAAAGAAGTAAAAGATATAGATCATCCAGTAGTATTACATATTTACACAGAAAAAGGTAAAGGATTTGAACCTGCTGAAAAAGATCACGAAAAATTCCATGCTGGTGGACCATTTAGTTTAGAAACTGGAGAATATAAAAATCAAGGTAACTCTTCTCAAACATACAATGGTATTACATCTCAGTATTTAGCTAAAAAATTAGAAGAAGATTCATTGGCTGTTGTTGTAAATGCAGGGACACCAAGAATAGTTTTCGACAGAAAATTAAGAGAGAAATTTAGAAGTCAGTTTGTAGATGTTGGTATTGCTGAACAACAAGCAGCAACTATGACAACAGGACTAGCTAAAAATGGAGCAAAGCCTATTTGGTCAGTATTTTCTACATTCTTACAAAGAGCATATGACCAACTTTCTCATGATATGGCATTAAATAATCAAGCAGGGGTAGTATTAGTCTATGGTGCTTCAATAAACTCAATGAATGATGAAAGTCATTTAGGATTTTTTGACATACCATTTATATCTCATATACCAAACTTTGTTTACCTAGCCCCGACTAATAAAGAAGAACATTTAGCAATGTTAGATTGGGCAATTAATCAAGATAAACATCCAGTAGCTATTAGAGTTCCTGTAGGAAGTGTTGTGGAAACTGGCGAAGAAGATACAACAGATTATTCTATATTAAATAAGAATAAAGTAGTTAAAGCTGGGAAACAGGTTGCAATATTTGGAGTTGGAAACTTCTATGGCTTGGCTGAAAAAGTCGTTGAACAACTGAAATCTAAACATAATATAGAAGCAACATTAGTAAATCCAAAGTTCTTAACAGGTTTGGATAAAGAATTATTAAATTCTTTAGAAGAAAAATCATAAGTTAGTTGTAACGATTGAAGATGGTATAGTAGAAGGTGGATACGGTCAAACTGTAGCAAGTTTCCTAGGAAATATAGGCTTAAAAAGTGCAAAACTACGGGATAAATAAAAAAATTCTATGATAGATATAAAGTAGAAGAATTAATGGAAGAAAATGGTTTAACCGTAGATAATATAGTAAAAAAATATTATAGAAAGTCTATAAAATAAGTAAAAAGCATCCTCAATTTTTTTGAGGGATGCTTTTTCTATTTAAAACTATATTATATAAATTATTTTGTTTAGAAATATATGTAGTTAAAGTCATTAGAGTAGGGTTTTTATAAAAAAATTAAAGCGTTTTTTTCTTTTTTTAAAGAGAAAATAACTGTATTAATTTTTTTTGAAACGTTAACATTATAATAAATGTAGGTGGTGAAGCAAATGGAGATTTTTAATTATGATAATAGAAGTTTGAGACTACTAAATATACTAGAATCTAACTTTTTAGTTCAGGATCAATACTTTACTAGATGTATTAAAGGTAAGTTCAAAAAAACTATTAGTAATGAAATAAAAATCTTTAAATGAATTATTTGAAGACTGTGCATACATAGAAAATAAAAAAATTCAAATTATAGTCTTTTTATTACAAAGTTAGAAGAATACTTTAAAGAGAAAAAGATCTATATATGAAGCTAGTGTTAATTTTTGATTCTAGTAAGGTAAGGCTAGTATATATATTTAAGACATTAGTTTCATCGGGTGAAAGTACACTAATAGACGATTTAGCTTTTGAAATGATAGTTAGTAGAACAACTTTAAATTCCGATATAAAAAAATTAAATGACATTATAAGTAGTTATAATCTTGTTATAAAAAGGAAAACCTAATACAGGTATTAAAGTAGTTGGTCTAGAAAAAGATATTAGAATTTTTATTTCTAGAAAAATATTTTTAATTATATGTACAAGGAAGATATTTTTGATAAAGATGATAATATTTTTTTGATGAAACATTTGAAAAAGTACAAAAATTGATAAACAGGCAAAAAGCTGAATTTTTTTCAGATACTTAACAGTATCTTTTAGATCGATTTGCTAATGGCTTTTATCTAGACTTTGAAGAAAAAGCAATATGAAGAATTATTAAACAACTATGCACAACCTTTTTATTAAAGAGATAAGTGATTATATAGAGAATAAATACAAGATAAACTTATCTACTGATGAAATCAAATTTTTAGCGATTTGCTTTTGCTACGATGAGAGTTCCTACAAAAAAATAAATAAAATAAGAGAAAAATCTAAAAATATACTGAAGAGTATACAAAACTTGTTCAGGAAATTTTAGAAACAGTTGTTTACGAGTATGGACTTGAATTTGATACTTGGATATAATTGAAGAGTTTATCTATCACATATACTTCTTAATGGAACGATTAAAAATACGGTGTTAGATATAACAACAATATGAAAGAGAAAAATTAAAGAACAATATCCGGTATCATATAAAAATTGCTAAAACTGCCAGTAAAGTAATTAACAATAAGTATAACTATATAGTTTCAGAAGATGAAATTAGTTATCTAGCAATATATTTTTGAAACATTATTGAAGAAAAATAAAAGTTCAATCTGAAAAATCTAAGTATCTTGTTGATAACTAATTCAGGACCAGCATATAGCAAACTTATGATAAATGAAATAGAAAGTATAATAGTAAATTCACAAGTATCAGCATACACCACTTTTGAAAAAAAGTTGATTATAGTAAATTTAATATTATAATTTCTACTGAAGATATAAAGTTTGAAACAGAAACACCGGTTATTTATCAAAAATGAAATTTTTAGATAAGATGTACTTGAAAAAAGAAATTAATTTTTTTACAATATGTTAATAAAATGAATAATCCTAGTATTCGAGGAATGGAATCAGTATTGCTAAGCTCGATGAGAGAAGAGACATTTTTTTCAAATGTGATAGTAAAAAAACATATGCTGAAAATATTGACTTTTATGATAGAAGAGTTAATAAAACAGCATTTAGTAGATGATAAGTTTTTAAAGAGAATCAGAGAAAGAGAAAAAAATCGTCTATGATTTTTTTGAGAAAAAAATGTAGCATTTCCACATACAATAAATAAACTGGGAGATGATTTAATAATTGCTCTAGGGGTAAGTGAAAAAAAGGATTTAAGGATAATAAAGACTTAAAACTAATATTTATGGCGTGTGTACCTGAAGGAGAAAAAAATGGGTTGATTTTAGCTAAAACCTACGATGAATTAATTTCTATTATTAAAGATGAAAAAAATTAATTACAGACATATCTAAAATAGATAATTATGACTTATTAGTAAATTACTTTTATAAAAAAATACTAATTTATATAGATAGCAATTAGGAGGACATATGAATTTAATAGTTTTAGGAATACTCTTTATTTTAGCGTTTATTTTACAGTATGCTCTAACTTATGTTCAGTTAAATAGTTTCAAACGAAGCTATAGTAAACTTAGACGAATAGGTAGAGTAGTAATAGGAAGAAAAAAAGGTGCTGCACGTGCGGGAGCAATTGTTATGCTAGCTATAGACGATAATGATAAGGTTATCACTGGAGAAGCTATGCAAGGAGTAACAGTACTTGCTAGATTTAAAAAATTTGAATATTTCAATGGTCTTAAAGTAGGGACTATAAATAGAGAAGATTGTAAAGCGATAAAACTATCAGCATCTTTAACTAGTGCAGTGCTTGACGGTGTTGTTAATTATAAAAACAATTTCTGCTGGTGGACAGGTTGAAATGGAGCCAAGTCCATTTGGGAAATTAGCAAAAAAATTAAAATTAAATTAAATATTATAAGGAGGACAATATGGATTATATTGTTAAATTAGCATCAGGCTTTACAGGTTTATTTGACGAAGGTGCAAAAGTATTCGTAAGTTGGGTTGGAGGAATCGTACCGAAAGTATTATTACTACTTGTATTTATGAATGCATTAGTCGCTTTTATTGGACCACACAGAGTAGAAAAATTTGCTAAAGTGTGTTCTAAAAATGTAATTTTAGCTTACGGAATTTTGCCATTCGTTTCTGCATTTATGTTAGCAAACCCTATGGCATTATCAATGGGTAAATTTTTACCAGAACGTATGAAACCTAGTTATTATGCATCTGCATCATATCACTGTCACACGAACAGTGGGGTATTTCCACACATTAACGTTGGTGAAATCTTCATCTACTTAGGTATTGCAAATGGAATTACTCAATTAGGATTAGACGTTACACCATTAGCAATTAGATACCTTCTTGTAGGGTTAGTAATGAACTTCTTTGCTGGATGGGTTACAGATTTTACAACAAAAATGGTTATGAAACAACAAAAAATTGAATTAAGTAATGAATTAAAAGCGTAGGATTAGGAGAAATAATTATGACATACGGAACAATTAAAATAGAAAAAGGTAGTGGTGGTTTCGGTGGACCTTTAGTAGTAACTCCAAAAACCAGGAAAAAGATAAAATTTTATATATCACAGGTGGTGGAGCTGAACCTGAAATCGTAGAAAAAAATCGTAAAATTAACAGGTGCTACTGCGGTTAATGGATTTAAAACATCAGTACCAGACGAAGAAATTTTCTTAGCAATTATTGACTGTGGTGGAACATTGCGTTGTGGTATTTACCACAAAAAAAGAATTCCAACAGTTAACATTATGCCTGTTGGACCAAGTGGACCACTTACTAAATTTATTAAAGAAGATATTTATGTTTCAGCTGTAGGATTAGATCAAATCTCATTAGCTGAAGGTAGTGAAGAAGTAGTAGTTGAGGAAAAAAACTCAAGAAGAACCAAAACGTGAATTTAAATATAGTGCAGATAAAAAAGTTTCACAAAGTTTAGCAGAAAATGCTAAATCATCTGTTATTCAAAAAATTGGTATGGGTGCTGGTAAAGTAGTTCATACATTATACCAAGCTGCAAGAGATGCAGTTCAATCAATGATTACAACAATTTTACCATTTATGGCATTTGTTGCGATGTTAATAGGGGTTATCCAAGGATCAGGATTTGGTAACTGGTTTGCTAAATTATTAACTCCGCTAGCAGGGAACATCTTTGGATTAGTAGCTTTAGGATTTGTATGTTCTATTCCATTATTATCAGCGTTACTTGGACCTGGTGCAGTAATTGCACAAATTATCGGTACATTAATTGGGGTTGAAATCGGAAAAGGAACTATTCCACCGCAATTAGCTCTACCTGCATTATTCGCAATCAACACACAATGTGCTTGTGACTTTATCCCAGTTGGTTTAGGTCTTGCAGAAGCTGAACCAGAAACAGTAGAAGTAGGGGTAGTATCAGTACTTTACTCAAGATTTATTATTGGGGTACCAAGGGTTATCGTAGCTTGGTTAGCAAGCTTTGGAATGTACTCTTAAAATTTCATAGGAAGCGGTCTTCGCTTCCTACATTAACGACGTAGTCGACCGTAAATGAAGGAAATAAAAAATAAGCAAAGGAAGAATGATTATGATAATTTATGAAAATACAGTAAAAAGTAAAGGAAGTCTTGTAGGTGAATTTGGTGATGGGATGTTTATCCTTTTTGGTGATAATGCACCAGATATGTTAAAAGATTATTGTTATGGAATTGATGTAGTACCTACTAATGCAACTATTGAAGTAGGTCAAACATTAAAAGTAGATGGAGAAGAGTTTGAAATTCTTGGTGTAGGTGATGTAGCTGAGAAGAACCTAGTTGATTTAGGTCATCTAACAGTGCATTTCTCTGGTGATTTAGATAATTTATTACCAGGGGCAATCGTAGTGGAAGAAAAAAAGCTGTCCAGCAATTGGTATTAATACAAAAAAATTACAATAGAAAAAAATAATAAGGAGAAATAATTATGAGTTGGTTAAATTTAGAAGGAAAAACAGTAGTAGTAACAGGTGGAGCATCAGGTATTGGAGCAGCAGTAGTTGATGAATTCTTAAATCAAGGATGTAACGTAGTAGTAAGTGACTTAGCAGAAAAAAAGAGTCTGATAATGATAAATTACTATATGTTAAATGTGATGTAACTAAGAGAAGTGATGTTAAAGAAGTTGTAGCTAAAACTTTAGAAAAAAATTTTGGAACAATCGATATCCTTGTAAATAATGCTGGAATTAATATTCCTCGTTTATTAGTAGATAAAAATGATCCTGAAGGTAAATACGAGTTTAGTGATGAAGAGTATGATAAAATTATGGATATAAACGTAAAAGGTCTATTTATCTTCTCTCAAGAAGTTGGACGTGTACTTGTAGCTAAAGGTAGTGGTGTAATAGTAAATATGTCATCAGAATCTGGGTTAGAAGGATCAGAAGGACAAAGTATTTATGCAGCAAGTAAAAATGCTGTAAATTCATTAACACGTTCTTGGGCAAAAGAATTAGGAAAACAAGGAGTAAGAGTTGTTGGAGTAGCACCTGGTATCTTAGAAGCAACTGGACTAAGAACATTAGCTTATGAAGAGGCATTAGCTTATACTCGTGGTGTAACAGTAGAACAAATTCGTGCAGGATATACAAGTACAAAAACTACTCCATTAGGACGTGATGGAAAATTATCAGAAGTAGCAGATTTAGTTGCTTATATAGCAAGTGATAGAGCTAGCTATGTCCATGGTGTTACATATAATGTAGCAGGTGGAAAAAAACAAGAGGATAATATGTTTAGTTGGAGTATATATTATATGCTCCAACTTTATTTAGTAGAAAAGAATAGTTTGTAAAGAAAAATGTTTATAGACTATAATTAAATATGTAAAAGAATAATAATATAGGAGGCGACTATGGAAATTAAGGCGGTATTATTTGATATGGATGGCCTAATGGTCGACACAGAAAGTCTATCTACAGAAGCTTTTTATAAATTCAGCAAAAGCTCAAGGTTATAATATGACTAAAGAGGAAACTTTGAAAGTTTTAGGATTTACTAAAGCAAATATTTATCAATTTTGGATTGATTATTTTTCAAGGAACAAATGTAGATGGAAAAAAATTGGTAGATGATCATTATGAATATATTGAAAAATGTTTTGTATACAGTTGGCCCAGGAAAGATGCCTTATGTGGAGGAATTATTAAAATATTTAAGAGAAAATAATTACAAAAATTGCAGTTGCTTCTTCATCAGATACGGCAGATATTAAAAAAATAACTTAGAAAAAAACAAAGTTAGAAAAAAATATAGATGAGATAGCTAGTGGAGCAGAGGTGGAAAAATGGGAAGCCTGCTCCAGATGTATTTTTATTAGCTGCTAAAAAGATTAGGTGTAGATGCAAAAGATTGTTTAATTCTAGAAGATTCAAAAAGCAGGGATAAAAAGCTGGAAAAAGCTTCAGATGCGATGGTATTTATGGTTCCGGATATGTTTACTGTAGATAAAGAATGTGAAGATACAGCAGACAGAATATTAACAAACTTGGGAGAAGTAATAGAAATATTGGAGGGTAAAAATGAGTAAAAATATTTTTAGATAGTGCAGATATTAATAAAGCAAAAAGAAATAGCTAAATATTACAGTATAGCAGGGATAACAACAAATCCAAGTATACTATCTAAAATAGATAAACCTTTAGAAGAAAAAGTTAGCGGAAATTAAAGAGTTTGCTTATGATAAGTATGAAATTCACGTTCAAACGACTGAAAAATTCTGCACAAAAAAATATTAGAAGAAGCCAAAAAAATTAAAAAGCATACTTTTGGAGAAACATTTTTCATAAAAAAATTCCAGTAACTAAAAGAAGGTTTAGAGGCTATTAAATTATGTGATAAAGCAGGTATTAATGTAACTGCAACAGCGGTGTTATCTGCAATGCAAGCATTAGCTGCAGCAAAAAAATGGAGCGAGTTATGTTGCTCCTTACGTGAATAGATTAGAAAAATATTGGTCAAGATGCTGAGGAAGTTATTGTAGAAATAAAAAGAATTGTTGAAAAGATTATAAAACAGAAATATTAGCAGCAAGTTTTCAAAAATGTTAAACAGTTTAAAAAAATATACTTCTTTGCGGAGCGGAAGCTGCTACAGTAGCGCCAGATGTGTTAGAAACAAGTATTTGGCATCCATATACTGATAAATCAGTAATTGACTTTTGAAAAAAGATTGGGAAAGAAAATTCAATAGAAGTAAAGTAGTAGATGCTTTAAAATAAATAAAAACACTCCTTAGAATATTGATTCTAGGGAGTTTTTTTATTATGTTCGGATATTTGTTGACTGTCAACTTATTTATATATATAATTATATTATTGTATGCTAAAAGGTGTTGGTAAATTAAAAATCGGCCCGGATAGCATTATTGTTTTCCCGAACAATTAACTAAGTTGATAAAATTTTTTTATTTTAAGGAGAAGTCTATGTTAGGGTTTTGTTTTTGATGTTGATGATACTTTGTATGAACAAATAGTTCCATTTAGAGATGCGTATAATAAATTGTTTAAACACAAAGTTGATATTGAGAAGTTATATTGTTTAAGTAGGTACTATAGTGAGATAAAAATATGAAGATTCAAGAAACGGAAATATGACTGTAGATGAATATCACATTTACCGAGTTAAACAAGCGGCAAAATGATTTAAACATTATATTAAGTGATGAAGAGGCACTAAATTTTCAAAAAGAATATAAGAAAAAAATCAAGGACGTTTAGAAATGACTGAGCTAACAAAAAGTATCTTAGATTATTCCCTTGGAAATAATATTAAACTTGCAGTTATTACAAATGGGCCTAGTGATCATCAATGGTCAAAGGTAAAGGTACTAGGTGTAGAAAAATTGGATACATAAAGATAATATTATAGTTTCTAGCGACCTTGGTATAAATAAACCTGATAAAAGAATTTTTTTGAACATGCAGAGAAAAAAATTAGATTTAAATAAAAAAATAAGTTATTCTTCATAGGTGATTCATTAGAAAATGATGTTATAGGGGCTAATAATGCTGACTGGAATATTATTTGGATAAACCGCTATAATCAAAAATTGCCAAAAAGATATTAAAGTGTATAAAGAAGTTAAAAATAATGAAGAATTATTTTTGGAACTTAAAAAGATAGTTAAGGAAAGTTTATAAAGTTTATGTAATTATAGTTTTATGATAAAAATTATATTATAAATTAAAAAAATTTGTTATTATTATAACCAAATATAAAGGAGACCATGAGTATGAAACTAGTACTATTTAATTTAAGAGAAGATGAAAAAAAGTGCATTAAATAATTGGATTGCTTCACATCCTGAAGTGGAAGTTGATGTGCATTCAGAAGAGCTAACAGCTAGTAATAAACATTTATTAGAAGGTAAAGATGGTGTAGTTCTTGCCCAAAAATAAACCTTTTCGAAAAAAAGAAGTTTATGAATACGCAAAAGAGCAAGGGATAAAAGTATTTGCTACACGTTCTGCAGGATTTGACATTTATGATTTAGAATTAATGAAAGAATTGGATATTAAAAATGACTAATGTTCCTTCTTATTCTCCAAACGCAATCGCTGAGCATGTACTAACAACAGCTTTAAGAATTAGTAGAAATACTAATAAAATCCAAAGAAATGTAGAAAAACACAATTTCACATGGAATCCTGGTATCTTATCAAGAGAACTAAGAACATTAACAGTAGGTGTAATAGGAACAGGTAGAATTGGAACACAAGCAGCTAAACTATTTAAGGCTTTTAGGGTTCAAAAAGTACTAGGTTACGATATTTATCCTAATGATGCTGCTCGTGAAGTATTAGAATATGTTGACAACATTGATGATCTTATTACTAATTCAGATATTATAACTATCCATATGCCAGCTATAAAAGATTATAATCATATGGTAAATGATGAATTTTTATCAAAAAAATGAAAGATAACTCTATCTTGTTAAATGCGGCAAGAGGTATGTTAGTTGATACTAAAAGCATTACTACGCGCACTTGATAGTGGGAAACTGTTAGGGTGCGGGATTAGATGTTTATGAAAAATGAAGGTAAATATGTGCCTAAAAAACTTCGAAGATAAAGAATTTGATGATGAATTACTACAAACACTAATAGATCGTGATGATGTAATTTATACACCACATACAGCATTTTACACAGAAACAGCTATTCAGAACCTCGTTGAAGGTGGATTAGAAGCGGCTGTAGAAGTAATTAAAACAGGAACATCAGCTAATGTAGTAAACTAGAATAACTAATACCCTAGAACAATTGTTTTTAGGGTATTTTAATTTTTATAAAAAAATCATTGACAAATGTAAACAAAAGTAGTATACTTATTTATGTAGAGATTACAGATGTAAACAAAAACATATGATAATTAAATTAATGAGGTGAAATTTATGAATAAAAAAAGAAGTGTACTCAATAGATGGAATGAGTTGTGCATCTTGCGCAGCGCATGTTGAAGAAAGTGTTAAAAGTTTAGAAGGTGTCAGTGATGTTAGTGTAAACTTAGCAACAGAAAAACTTACTTTAACAAGAGATTCCAATGTGAGCAGTGAAGATATAATAAATGCTGTAGAAAAAGCAGGTTATAGACTTAGCTTAGTTACAAGTATTGAAGAAAAAACTTTCATAATTGAAGGAATGAGCTGTGCATCATGTGCAAATAGTATTGAAGATGCAATTTCATCACTAGACGGTGTAGAAGAAGTAACAGTCAATTTGACAACCGAAAAAAATGTTTGTTAGATTTGATAAAAAATGTACTAAGTGTAGGACAAATTGAGCAAGAAGTGGATAAAGCTGGTTATAAAGCTAGATTAGATATTGATAAAAGTATAGATAACCAAGTAGATAAAAAGAAAAAACAAATCGATAATGTATGGAAAAAGATTTTTTTATTCTGCATTTTTACTATACCCGCACTATATATTGCTATGGCAGATATGTTTGGCTTACCGATACCAAGTATCCTGACACCAATGCAAAGTCCTAGATTATACTCAACAGTGCAGTTAATATTAGTATTACCGGTAATATATTTAGGAAGACAGTTTTTCATAGTAGGAACAAAATCTTTATTTAGAAGAAGACCAAATATGGATACACTTGTAGCACTTGGTACTGGAGCAGCATTTTTATATAGCTTATACTCTACTATCTTAGCTTATTTAGGTGATAAACATGCAGCGATGAATCTATATTATGAATCTGCTGCGGTTATACTTACTTTAATAACTTTAGGTAAATATTTTGAAGCTGTATCAAAAGGTCGTACAACTGATGCAATAAGTAAACTAATAAATCTTGCACCAAAAACAGCAAACATTATCAAAGACGGTGTTGAATCAGTAGTAAACGTAGAAGAAATAGTTGTGGGTGATGTATTATTAGTACGTCCGGGAGAAAAAATACCTTTAGATGGTGTTGTAATTGAAGGGTACTCATCAGTTGATGAATCAATGTTAACAGGTGAAAGTCTACCGGTAGAAAAAAGTGTAGACAGTAAAGTAGTAGGTGCTAGTCTAAATAAAACAGGTGTCTTTAAAATGAAAGTTACTAGAGTAGGTGAAGATACTACTTTATCTCAAATAATAAAACTAGTAGAAGATGCTCAAAGCTCTAAAGCACCAATAGCAAAATTAGCTGATAAAATATCAGGTGTATTCGTGCCTATCATTATTACTTTGGCTTTAGTAGCCGGAGGAGTATGGTATTTTGTTGGAGGAGAAACATGGATCTTTTCTCTTACAATTATAATTTCAGTTCTTGTTATAGCTTGTCCATGTGCTTTAGGTCTTGCTACACCAACAGCTATTATGGTTGGGACAGGTAAAGGTGCAGAAAATGGTATTTTAATAAAAAGTTCAGAAGCTCTACAAATAACTAAAGAAGTAGATACAGTAGTATTTGACAAAACTGGAACATTAACAGAAGGTAAACTTGCTGTAACTAATGTATTAACATATAATAACTATACTGAAGAAGAAATTTTACAGATGGTCGCAAGTGTTGAATATCTTTCTGAACATCCACTAGGTTTAGCAATAGTAGAAGAAGCTAAAAATAGAAATCTTGAAATTTTAGAAGTAAAAGATTTTAATTCTCTAGTAGGTTTAGGTGTAGTTGCAGTAGTAAATAATAAAAAAATATCCTAATTGGTAATAAAAAAACTAATGTTAAATAATAATGTTAATATTGCAGATAATATTAATAATGCTGAAAAAAATATGCTTCTGAAGGTAAAACACCTTTATACATTGCAATAGATAATGTGCTTTCTGGAATTATTGCTGTAGCTGATCAAGTTAAAGATAGTAGTGCAAAAACAGTAGAGCAGTTGCATAAACTAGGTATAGAAGTAGTAATGTTAACTGGTGATAATGCAAAAACAGCACAAGCAATAGCTAAAGAATTATCAATAGATAAAGTTATAAGTGAAGTATTACCAGAAGATAAAGCAAATGAAATAAAAAAATTACAAGAATCAGGAAGAAAAGTTGCTATGGTAGGAGATGGAATCAATGATGCTCCAGCCTTAGTTCAAGCTGATGTAGGATTAGCCATTGGTACGGGTACAGATGTAGCTATAGATGCTGCAGATGTAGTACTTATTAAATCAGATTTAAATACTGTTGTTAATGTGATAAACTTAAGTAGAAAAACAATAAGGAATATAAAAGAAAACTTATTCTGGGCGTTTTTCTACAATGTAATAGGTATTCCTTTTGCAATGGGTATTGTGTATCTATTTGGAGGTCCTTTATTAAATCCTATGTTAGCAGGGGCAGCAATGAGTTTTAGCTCAGTATCAGTAGTATTAAATGCGTTAAGATTAAAAAAAGAATAAAAATTAAATTAATAAGAAAGAAGGAATAATCATGAAAAAAATACTTATAATATCGAAGGTGTAAAATGTGGTGGCTGTGTAGCTACTGTTAAAGATAAATTATCTAAATTAGAAAAATGTTGATAGTGTTGAAGTTAATATCCAAGAAAAAAACTTTAACTGTTGAAGGTGATGTAGCTAAAGAATCACTTCAAGCAGCTTTTATCTGACACAAAAATTTAAAAATAAATTAATATTAAGGAGTTCAGTTAATTTCATAATTAACTGAACTCTTTTTATTTATAACCATATAGGCATGAGAATTAACCACATATACATTTGTTGTAGATTTTTACAATTTAATTATATAAAAATATAAGTAACAAAAAGAGAAAAAGGTGGTGATAAATTATGAAAGTAGAATTAAATATTGATGAAAAGTTTAAAGAAATATTAGTAACAATATCAACGGATAAGATAAATGATGAAGTTCAAGAGTTGGTAAATTATATAGAATATAAAGAAGATTATTTAGTTGGAATAGCTGATGATCAAGTTTGTGTATTAGATATTTCGGATATAATAAGAGTCTTTGTAGAAGATAGGAAAAGTTTTTGTAGTTACAACAAAAAGGAAAGTTTGTCGTAAGAAAGAAATTGTATGAAATGAATAACTTATTAACTAAAGATTTTGTAAAAATATCACAAAGTGAGATAGCTAATATTAAATTTATTAAAAATTTGGATTTAAGTATTAGAGGAACAATAGTTATAGTTTATAAAAAAATTCAGATATTAGTTATGTATCTCGCAGATTGTTAAAAAGATTTTAAAAACTAAACTTGGCTTATAGGAGGAAAGAAAAAAATGAGAACATTTCAAAAAAATTAGTTATATATATGTTGTTAGGGTATTGGTGCAGGTAATCTACTTAATTTAATATTTAGTATGGCTTACGGAGAATTCTCCAGGAAAAACCAATATTTATTGAAAGTTTTAGTAGCGTGAATACAGCTGTACTAGTTGAGACGATTGTATTTGCTATTTTAGGGTTACTACAAGGTTTAGCAAGTAATATATTCCAAAAGTAAGCTTTAATGATAATATTAAAATAACTTTTATTGCTCATTATTGCTTAATACTTTTACCGCTGGTACTAGCAGGTTACTATTTAAAATGGTTTAGCAGCTTTTACAGCATTTTTTTATCAATGATTCTACTTGCTAGTATAATATATGTAGTAATAGGTGTAGTAAAAGTATTTTAGTATAAGAAAAAAAGTATAAGAGAAATAAATGAGAAATTACTAAATTATAAATAATAAAAAAAGGTCTGACAATGTCAGACCTTTTAATGATTTTAATCAAATTATTATTTTTTTTAATAAATCACGGATTTCTTTAAGAAGTTCTTCTTTAGAATCAACTTCAACTGTTTGCTTCAGCTGCGTCAGCTTCTTCTTTAGACATTTTATCTTTTGCAGTGTTAATAGCTTTTAACAAAGATAAAGATAGCAAATGCAGTGATTAAGAAGTCAATACTAACTTGGATGAAGTTACCGTACTTGATACCTTCCCAAGCTAAGTTAGTGAAATCTGGCTTAGATGGGAATACAAGAGCGATAATTGGCATCATAATGTCAGTTACTAATGAACTAACGATTTTACCAAACGCAGCCCCTGATGATAACCCCAACTGCTAAAGTCTAGAACATTTCCTCTAAAATGCAAATTTTTTTAAATTCGTTTAACATAAATACTTTTTCTCCTTTTTAATTTTATATTTTACTTTGAGTATAATATAGTATATTGCAAATAAAAATCAAGAGGAAATGCTCATATTTTTTTAAAAAAATTTAAAGAAAAACGTATTCCATGATAATTCTTTTTATTTAGCCATCTGATAGCGCTTTTTAGTGATGTTTTTTTATACAAGTTAAATTAAGATTTTTGTAAAAAAGAAACAATTAAATTATTAAATTTAACTGTTTCTTTTGTGTATTTTTAAAAATTAAAGTTCTTCTTTTTCAACTTTATCTTTTTTAAAAAATTTGTTTAATAAGTTTAGAAGCTTTTTCTTTATTTTCTTCAACTTTTTCTACGAAAGTTTTCTTTTCGCTTATCATTTTTCGCTTTGAAGTTTGTAACATTAGATTTCATATTGTCTACAGAACTTTGTAATCCATTAATTGAATTAGCTAATCCTTCAGCAGAATTAAATAATGGATCTAATTTTTTTCAGATTTAACTTGAAGATCTTCAGCAAGAATATTAGTGTTTTTGAAGTAAAATATTAGTTTCTAACATAATAGGTTCTAAATTTCCTTCAACTTTTTTTAATAGTTTCGTTTAAATCTTGAGCAAGTTTTAATGCATCTTCAGCGATATCAGTAACATCTTCTACGCATTCAGTTGCAGCAGCAAGAGATTTTCTTACAGTACCTAAAGTTCTAGCAGCACTTACACAGGCGATTAATACACCTAATCCTGCAAGAAAAAAATTCCAGCATAAGCCAATATTTGCCAATTAATATCCAGCATTTTTTTATTTCCTCCTTAAAATTCTTCCTTTATTTTGTTTTATTTAATATTTGTATAATTATTTATTTGAGTTTTGTTCCACAAATTTATTACAAAGTTTATTGATATTTCCAGCTCCCATGAACAGTATAACACTATTATCGAAGTTTAATTTATCAAAGTTTATCTTCACCATAGATAATTTCTGAACCTGGTGTAACTTTTTGTAAATCTTCAATACCAACAATTTTTCTTTCTCACGAACTGAAGCGAAAAATAGGGCATAGGAATACCTTATCTGCAGTTAGTAAGCTTTTCAGCAAACTCATTTAAGAATTTAGCTGTACGTGTATATGTGTGGTTGGAATATTGCAATAATTTGTTTATCGCTATATTTTCTACGTGCACTATCGATTGTTGCTTTAATTTCGCTTGGGTGATGAGCATAGTCATCAACAACAATATTAGTTCCAACTTTGTGTTCAGTAAATCTTCTTTCAGCATGGTGATATGAACCAAGTGATTGTTGGATTTCATCAGTACTTAGACCACAAATATCAGCTAATGCGATTGCAGATGTAGCATTTGAAATATCATGTAGTCCAAAAACAGCCATAGTAAATGTTCCTAATAATTCAGAGTTTTTTTATAAACATCAAATTCACTATTTTTCTGAAGTAGTTTTTACATTTTTTATTTGATAATCATTACCGTCATTAAATCCGTAAGTAACAACTTTCGCTGTACTAGGTTTTAATTGAGAAGCAAGGCGGTCATCACCACAAATAACAACAGTATCTTTAACTTGATTAACAAAGCTTTGGAAAGCATCGAACATATCATGTTCATCGTTAAAGTAATCAGGGTGATCAAAATCAATATTAGTTACTACCGCATAATTTGGGTGGTAAGCTAAAAAGTGACGATAATACTCACATGCTTCTGCAACAATGTAGTCAGAATTTTTTTCACCATGACCTGTACCATCACCAATAAGGTAAGATGTTACGAAGTTATGTTTGAAAATATTGCTAACCATTGTTGATGTAGTAGTTTTACCATGTGCACCAGTTACCGCGATAGATGGTATTTCATCTAATAGTTTTCCTAAAAATTGTGCATAAGTATAGATTTTTAGACCTTAAATTCTTTTTGCTGCACGGTATTCGATATGTGTTTCATCAAAGGCATTTCCTAAAATAACTTCAAAGCCTTCTTTAATATTTTCAACATTATATCCCATACATAGGGATATTACGTTGCTCTAATTTTTTTCTTGTGTAAAAAAATAGGTTTCTTCATCAGATCCTTGTACCTCATGCCCCATATCATAAGCGATTTGAGCAAGAGAACTCATTCCAGATCCTTTAATACCTATAAAATGATATTTACTCATTGTAATTCTCCTAAAATGTGTTTATTCTTAAAATTTTTAAATAAAAAAATTTATAAGCACTTCAATTTTACATTAAAATGCTCAAAAAAATTCAATCGATAAATTTTATAAACGTTGTTTTTTTAATGTATTATTTTTAGAAAAAAATAGTATTAAATAAAAAAGGAAGAATTTCTAACAAAAAAATTTACTTGAAAAAAATTTTTATAGTATAATTAATTAAGTAAAAGAAAACATTAGGAGATTTTTTTAATGAGAAAAGTATTACGCGGTAAAAAGGTAGGAAAAGCAGGAGTGTACCTAACTTGGCCTGAGTGCCAAAAAACAAGTCATAGGATATAAAGGAGCGATATACAAAAAGTTTTGATAATATGGAGGATGCCTATGGTTTTTCTAAATAATAATAAATTTAGAAAGAAAAAAATATAGAAAGTGTAGATGGTGTCTATGCTTATATTGATGGTAGTTTTGATAGAGCATACAAAAATATATGGATCGGGTGTAGTCATAGTTGATGGTGAAAACAAATATCAATTTAAACATGCCGGAGATAAAGAAGAATATGCGGAGTTACATAATGTTGCCGGAGAAATAGAAGCAGCTAAATTTGTTATGTGGTACGCTGTAGATAAAAAAGATTCCTGAAATAACAATTTTTCTATGATTATGAAGGTATAGAGTCTTGGGTGACAGGTGAATGGAAGGCTAATTTAGATTATACAAAAAATTATGTCGAGTATGCTCGTAGAGCATCAACAAAAGTAAAATTACACTTTATAAAAGTAAAGGCACATACAGGTGTTGAATTAAATGAATTAGTAGATAGTTTAGCAAAAAGAGGCGATTGAGGAATTTAAGGAAAAATAGATATAAAAAAATATTTATAGACAAGAGGTTTAATACCTCTTTTTATAAATATAATTTAGTAAAGAAGGTGAAACAATGAATAATGAAGTCAGTAATAGTGATATTATGAAAAAAATTGGTAGTATTATTTATAAAGATAAAGTAAGAATATTAATTGCTTTTAGTAGCCTCAATAGCTTCATATTACTTTTACCCTATATCCTTCTGATAGATTAAGTTTTATTGTTGACGGAATAGCTAAATAGGAAATAGATTTTAATGGTGTTGTAAAATGAAATCACCAAAATTATTATTGTGGGGATAGCTTTATATATAGTCTATTATTTTAAAGAATATTATACCTTTTATTGGTTATGATAAGGTTATTAAAGACTTTAACATATGAACTTCAAAATGATATTTATCGACATACTCCTGTGTTTTTTTCAGTAGATTCAGTATAGGAGAAGTTATAAGTAGATCAACTAATGACATCTCAAACTATATAGCCCAAGCGTTTTGGTTATGGGTGTCTTACTTGTTTTTCGATGGAATAATTTATAATATTTTTTTATAAGTGTTCTGATTTTAAATAAGTCTAATCTAATATATCTTTTATTAATTCATATACCACTAGTAATCCAAACAATCTATTTGGTAAGTAGACGAGGTATACAAGAAAAAAATATTATAATAAAATGGCTAAAAAACAATGGATCAAATAACTGAAGAAACATTAGAAAATGTTAAGGGTATTCGTGTGATTCGAGCTTATAGCTTTATTAGATAAGGTGCGTAATAGTTTCGTAGAAAAAACTAAGAAGTTATTCAAAAAAAGCAATGAAAAAAATATGAAGAAGACATTAATATATCAACCTTTAAATACTATTTCAGCGGCAATCAGTTATGTCTTAGCAGTAGCATGTGGTTTTTATTTTATTAATTCAGGTATGATGACAATAGGTGAGTTAATATCTGTATGCGTAGTAATAGGTATGCTGCAATGGCCATATATAGCAATTTCTGAATTAGTAATAATCATTATTGAAATTCGTCAAGCGACAAAGAAAGAGTTTTAGAAATATCAGATAGAAAACCTGAAGTTAATAATGATTTAGCTGAATATGATTTTGAATTTAATGATAGTATTGAGTTTAGAAAATTTTAACTTCTCATACGATGATAAAAATGTATTAGAAAAATATTAATTTTAAAAATTAATAAAGGTGAGACGATAGGAATAGTAGGTAAAACTGGGAGTGGTAAAAACAACATTAATAAAACAATTATTGAGACTTTATCCAGTCGAAAAGAGAAACCTTATTGTTAGATAATCAGGGTATGGAAAAAAATACTATGATTATTCTGTCAGAGAAAAAAATGGGTTATGCACCGCAAGAATATCAATTATTCTCTAAAACTATTAAAGAAAATATCTTATTTTATCGCGAAAAACTCTAGAGAATAACTTAGAACAAGCCTTAATATTATCAGATATAAAAAAAGACATAGAAAATTTCAAAGGATGGAATAAATACTCTAGTAGGGGAAAAATGGAATTTCACTCTCTGGGGGCCAAAAAGCAAAGGTTAGGCATAGCTAGGGCAATTTTAGCTAATCCAGACATCTTAATTTTAGATGATAGTCTAAGCGCTGTAGATGCTAAATACAGAAAAAAACAATAATTGAAAAATATTAAGAATCATAGACAAGGAAAGACAAATATTATAGTTTCTCATAGAATTTCAGCAGTAAGTCATGCGGATAAAAATACTAGTACTAGAAAATGGTGAAGTCTTAAGTGAGGGAAGCCATGAGGAACTCTTAGATAAATGTACGTGGTATAGAGAGTTAGATGAGTATCAAAATAAGGAGGTAGAACAATATGAAGACTAAAAAAATCCATTGTTACAATTTCTACCTTATATAAAAAAATTCGAAAAAAAGAATATATACTAGGGACAATATTTTCTGTGTTAAATGTAGCATTAGGTGTTCTTGGTGTATATGTTCTATCGAAAGTTTTTGACGGAATCGAGGGAAGTGTCACTAGACAAATAGTTCTCAAGTCTTTAACTATTGCATTAGGTTATGGCTTAATTTTACTTTGTTCAGGTATTTCGAATTATATTAGAAATATATATTTAGTAAAAAGGTGCTAATGAAATATATGTTCGCATTCAGATGCAAGTGTATGATCATATCCAAAGCTTACCGATAAGATATTTTGATAATATCCCAGCAGGTTCAGTAGTTTCAAGAATAACAAGTGATGTTAATCAGATTAGAACATTTTTTTGTATCAAGTTTTATTCAAATAATGATAATAACATTAAAAAAATCCTATTTTCTTACGTAGTATTATTTTATGTAGACTATAGATTTGCATTATTTATGCTGTTATTATTACCTATAATGTATTTTGTTTTAAAAAAATCTACAATAAACTGACTATTGACAGTATAAAAAGGCTATAGACGTAAAATTCTCAGAAAGCAACGGAATAATAAATGAAAATTATCAAAAACTTTAGAAGTAATAAAAGCATTCAACAGAGAAAAAGGCAAGTATTGCAGATTGGAATAAGCATAATATTGAGCGTTATGTCTATTGGAAAGAAAACTAAATCAAGTAGATAGCTTACTACTTCATAATATTACAGGAGTTTTTAGAGTTATCTTTATTTATCGGAATAGTTTATTACTACGCATATTCAAGTTTTAATAACAATATTTTTTTGGAGTTACACTAGGTATGGTTTATTTATTTATAAACTATACTACGGATATAATCTATAGAATAGCAGACTTCACTATGGGGATTTCAACATATGTTAGAGCAGTAGGTGCGCGAATAATATTCAAGAAATTCTTAAATTAGAAGTTGAAAAAGATATTTGATATGCAAGAAACTGAAGATTTCCGAGGAAATATAGAATTTAAGAACTTATATTTTGCGTACAATGAGGATGACTATGTTTTTAAAAAGATATAAATCTAGAAATAAAAAGAAAATCAAACAGTTGCTTTTGTAGGTCATACAGGAAGCGGTAAAAAGTACAATAATGAATTTGGTAGTTAAGTTTCTATGAACCAAATAAAGGTTCGTTGAAAGATTGGTGGAAAAAGATATTTCTGAATATAGTAGAAAATATCTTAGAGAAAATATAGCGATTGTAGCTTCAAGATTCATTTCTTTATTTGAAGGAACTTTATTAGAAAAATATAACAACTTCAGGTGATAAACAATTAGCCAAAAAAAGCATTGATTCAAGTCGGGGAGAGTTTATTTTAGAAAATCACTCTTTAGAGTCTAAAGTTGAAAGTAGGAGGTAGTAACTTTTTCTACAGGTGAAAAAAACAACTTATTTGTCTGGCAAGAGCACTAGCAAAAAAATCCTAAAAATACTAATACTAGATGAGTCTACAGCTAATATAGATAGTGAGACTGAACAAAGTGTAGGAAAAAGCTATAACAGAGCTGAAACAAGGAAGAACAACTTTAATAATTGCTCATAGATTATCAACAATAAAAAAATGCAGATAATATCTTTGTTTTTAAATAAAGGTGTCGTTGTCGAAAGTGGGCAATCATGAACAGTTATTACAAAAAAGTGGAGTATATAAGAAAATGTATGAGACCCAAATAAAGGGATAAAAAAATAGGATTTAAGATAATTCTTAAATCCTATTTTTCTATTAGTTTTGAAGACAAATTCGTATGCTAAATCGATACTCTTGAATGAAACCATAACAGTTTCATAGCCTAATGGTTTGATTAGGGCACCTACTGCATTAGCTACTTTTTTTCGCAAACTTCTACAGGGCGTTCTACCCAACCGATTTCAATATTAGCACGGCTAATTTCTTCTCCATCTAAGATCGCAACACTTTCAACTAAAGTCAAGTGTGAAATGCTTCTCTTGGACGCTCGATGATTCCAGCGATTGTGTCGAAAAAGCTCAGCACTTACTTTTTTTAAGTCTTCTTTCTTGATTCCTCTAGCAACTATTCTTGGCATAATAGACCTCCAAATTTTGAATTCGTTTTCTTTTTATTATATCACAATTAGAAAAAAATATTTCTTTAAAAAAATTAATAAAAATTACAAATAAAAGCTAAACAAAATAAGCAAATTTTTTTAATTATATCTATAAGTTCTTTTCAAATATAAGATTGTTAAGGGTACAGGGAGTTTTTAATATATAAAAAGTATTTTTTTCTTATTTCAGTTTTAAATATTATCAATTATATTAATAATGTGGTAATATAGATATAGAAAGATAAATATAAAAACATATTATAAAAGGGGAAATTTTTATTAAACTTTTTATACAAAAAAATACTATTCACTTAGTATAGTAATTGTTATTTGTATTTTTAATATTTTTTTATTTTCGAATCAACCAGGAGAGGATTCCTCAAAAATATCTGATAATTTATTTATAAGAAAATTAGGGCATTTTAGTGAATATGCTATACTGGGATTTTTGGAGTTTTATATATTTTGCAAATTTATTAATAAAGGATATAAATAATAATAAAACAATAAGAGTATCTATAGCTAGTTTAATATTTTTCGATGTTTTTATGCAATAACTGATGAAATTCATCAGTTATTTGTTCCAGGACGTGATGGGAATATTAAGGATGTGGCGTTTAGATACATGTGGAGCCTTTTTGGGATATTGGTAGTAAATATATTATTTCACCTATTTTGTAACTAAAAAAAGTGAAAAAAATCATAGTTTGTAGTTGTATTTTTTTGTAAAAAGTTATAAAATAGTTATTTAGATAATAAATTAAAAAGGAGGAGTTATCAATGCTGAAAGCACTTATAATTGAAGATGATAAATTTTTTTAGCAGCTTCGCTAAAAGCAGCTATTTCAGAGAAATTTGATGCTGATGTTTGTTATGATGGACTAGATGGAATAAAAACTTGTGGATGAGAATGTGATGACTTTATTATTGCTGATAGCATTTTTACCAGGTAAAAAGTGGAATAGATGTATTAGATTATGCACGTGAAATAAGAGAACAGAAAGACACCAGTTATTATTCTAACTATTGCGGAATCAAACTGAAGAAAAAAAGCAAGAGTTATGAAACATAGAGTGACTGAATATCTTCCTAGAACAGCAGATGCTTCTCTATTGTTAACAACAATGTCGAACTTGCTACAAAGAGAGAGCAACTTAAAAAGAAGAGAATGAAGTTTCTTATAAAGAACTTGTTTTAGACTTAAAAAAATGAGTTAGTAAAAACTGATACAAAAACATTAGATACAATCAAAGGTAAATATTTAGAACTATTATCTTTCTTTGTAATCAATAATAATATCGTTTTTAGAAAAAGAAGAAATATTTGACCGCGTTTGGGGTGTTGACTCTGAAACAACAATTAACGCGATTGAAGTATATATTTCAGGGATTACGAAAAGAGCTTAGAAAAAAATTGGATACGATAAAAAAATCTAAGAACTGTTCGTGGTGTTGGATATACTTTTGAATAGGTATAGTTATGGAATTTAATTATCCTATTGATTATTCATTATATAATGTAGATGAAATTACTATCATTATAAAATTTTTTTAGATATGATAGAAGAATGCTATACACAAGGTGTTGACCTTGCAGATTATAAAGAGTGCTATAAAGAATTTAAATCAATTGTGCGCTCAAAATCTGAAGAAAAATAATTTATATCGTGATTTTAAAGAAATTACGGGATATGATGGATATCAAACAACGAAAAGAAATGAAAAAGCGAAAAAAACAAGAATCAAGCTATAGACTTGGTTCTTGTTTTTTTATTTGAAAAAGATATAATTAACTAATCATTAAATGTCGATAAAACCATAATGAAATTTAGTATTTTTTTCTTATAATTCTTTTGAAAATTATATTTTTCAAAAAAATATTATCTCTAAAATGGGCTTTAACTATAATTTTATTTTTTTAGCTACTCGTCTAGCTTCTTCTAAAAAAACTTTCAGTAGGAAAATTATAATCAGCTAGGGGTTTCGATACCAGATAAATTCATAGACTCTTTAATATTATGAGAAAACATTGGATCGAAATAAATAATATCAAATGATTTATCTTCACACTTTTTTTAAATACTCTAAGCAATCAATATTATGAGTAGTTATAGATCGCATTGCGGATAAAATTTTATTATCGCTAGCAATATAGTTTTTTAAACCATCACTTACGATATAATGAATAATTTTATTTTTTTCTCAAGGGCAGTAACTTTATTGCCATAGTAACTCAAGAGAATACTATCACTAGCTAGCCCCTATAGTGCAATCTAAAACTGAAGAAGACTGTGGTATTAATTCTGTTAGAGGCTCGTTATCATTATTTTTTTTAATTTTTAATGCAGTAGTATCGAGATGGAAGAATAACTCACTATTATCTTCAAAAATAACTGATCTTTATTTTTTTGTAAATTACTACAAACTCCCATCAAAAATGCAGATAATAATTCTGTTTATTGTCTTTTTATTTCTGTAGTGAAAAATCTAATTCTAAATTTAAAAGCATGGTTTTTGCTACTTTCAATTAGTTCATCAGATGTTTTTACACTTGTTGTTACAATAATATTTCTTTAGTTAGCATGTTATAATACCTTTTTTTCTGTAATTATGAAGTCAACTTTTTGATCGTGTTCTTCTGTAGGAATATTATCTTGAAGTAGTTGATCATAAGAAAGACCTATACTTACTTTTATAGTTATTTTTGAGAAAAAGTACTTTATCATAATATCCCTTTACCATAACCTAAACGATATCCCTTGTTTATTAAAAAAACTATAGATGGAGTTATTACTAAATCAACAGACCCATTATAGAAATCATCACTTTCTGGTTCTAAAACGTTAAAATGACCTGGTTTTTAAACTATCCCATCTTGTGATATTAACTAATTTCATATCGCCATTTACTATTTTTTTGGGACGTAGATTTGTTTATTAGCTAGGTGCTTTTTATAAATATTTCTGTTGTTATTTCACTGCCGAATCCTACAAAAAAACAAAAAAATACGTTCTGCTTTTATTGAATAAATCTAGTTCTTCTAATAAACTAAAGATTTTATTTGAAGCTTCTATTCTATATTCCTCTGGTAGAGTATTTCTTTCTTTTATAAATTTTTCTTAGTTCCTTTTTTTCAAAGTATCACCTCATTATTATTATATCATAGTTATCATTTTATATACGAAAAAGAAAAATAATCTAGATAAACTATGAAAAATTAGTCTCTAACTTTCTATTTTTTTCATATAAACTCTAAAATTAGATTACTTTGAAAATAATAATAGTTTATAAAATAATAAAAGTTGTTTAGAAAAAAATTACAGATTAAATTAAGTAAGAAATATATAAGTCAACAATTGAAAATCTATAAATAATAATAATTTAATAAAGTAAAAAGAAAAAAATAGAAATACAAACTAATAAAGTATTCATTAGAAATTTTAATTATAATGAAATGTATTTGGATATATTCGTATGTTTAGATATTTTATGTTGTAGTATGTACAAGTATAATCAAAATTTTAAGCTAGTTAAATGTGGACATAATAAGACTATTATATAGCAAATGTGTTTTCAATAATTTTCTTATGTTTTCAAGGGATTATTAATGAAAATCTTTTTATATAAAAGTCAGAAATAATAAAGAGCAATATAATATAAAATTAAAAAAATAATTATCTAGTATTTAATGGAAATTATTTTATAAATATGATATAATATAAAAGAAAAATTTATGAGAAAGGATGCCGCTACATATAATGACAAATTCAAAAAGATATAAAAGATATATTAAGTAATGATGATGCAGGAACTAAGAGTAGTAAAGCGCAGAGTTATGCTAGCTTATTAGAAAAAGGTAAAGCAGCAATTTTAAAGAAGATAAAAAAAGTCCACTGACTACTAAAACCAGTAGTTGAAGAAGAACAAGTACAAGCACAAGTAGAAGAACAAACGCAAGTAATAGATATTAAAGAAGTACAAGAAGCACAAGAAGTACAAGAAGCTCAAGAACTTCCAGTAACTCAGGAGGTTGAAACAAAAGAAGTTGATGTTGTTGAAGAACCTCAACAATTTGAAACTAATGTTATAGACCACCCTGACTATCAAGCTACAGTTGTCCTAAATCGTGAAGAATTAGATAAAGCTTTAGAGCAGGAAGGACTTAATGAGAAAGAAGAGGTAGTAATTCCACTAGTAGAAGCTGATAAAAGTAAAAGTAGTGTTTGAAGTACACGGACTTAAAAAACGTATAGGACTAAAAACAATAGTTGAAGACATTAGTTTTGATATGCATGAAGGTGAAATCATCGGACTATTTAGGGACCTAACGGAAGTGGGAAAACAACAATCATGCGTATGATGGTTGGTCTTACTAAAAGCAACAAAAGGAGAAGCTTATTGTTTTGAAAAACCAGTTGGTTTTTGGGAAAAACAGGTATGCTAAAAGAAGTTGGATCAATGATAGAAACTCCAGAATTTTATAACTATATGTCTGGTTTGGTCAAACTTAAAACAATATGCTCGTGTATGTGGTAAAAAAAGTTTCAAAAATCTCGTATAAAAAGAACTTGTTGAGTTTGTTGGACTTAGCAATGTAATTAATAATAAAGTTAAAACATATTCTTTAGGGATGCGTCAACGTCTAGGTTTAGCTCAAGCGTTACTAAATGATCCAAAAAGTTTTAATTTTAGATGAACCTGTAAATGGACTAGACCCACAAGGGTGTACAAGATTTCCGTAATAAATTAAAAAGAAATTGCAAAAATCAGGTGTATCAATCTTTAATTTCATCACATTTACTAGATGAGATTGAAAAAGTATGTGATAGAGTTATAGTTATTGAAAAATGGTAAGATTATCGCTGATGATAAACTAGCTAGTCTTAAAGGTGATAAAGTAGAAAGAACATTAGTAAGTACTTACGATAACGAGAGAGCAAGTTTCTTAATCCCTGAATTAGGTATTAATTATACTAGACAAGATGGAGCTTTCGTATTTGAAAAATCTATCTCGTGAAGATAAATCAAGATTATTAACGTATTTAGTAACAAACAATATTGAATTAGATGTTGTACGTGTATTAAATACATCATTAGAGGATCGTTTCCTTGAAATTACTGGAAAGGGGAATAAATAATGAAATTGCTAATTAATGAATTTATAAAAGATTATAGAAAAAGTAACAACATGGATTTATATGTTAGTTACTATTGGGATTAATTGACTCAGTTCAATATATTAATTCGATAAAGCTATGACAGTAAAGATGGATTTAGTACAGCTGAATCAGCATTAGCAGATATTTACAGATGGAGCGACTGGATATAGCATCTATTTTTCGCATTGATTATGCTAGCTAACAATTTATCTCAAGAATATTCAAAAGGAACAATTAAGTTTTTATATACGAAACCAGTATCGCGTTCAGCGATATTAACAGCGAAAAATAGTTTTAGGATTTTATTAACTATATTATCTTCGTAGTTATAGGAACAGTATTTAAATTATTTATTTACAAACATAGTTCTTAAATAAAGGTAGCTATGATTTAAGTTTACTAAATGAAAAAAAGTTAGCTGATGGCTACTTTTGGACGTACTGTATATCAACAGTTGGCAATTACTGAATCTTAACTGGTTTAGCTGTAATGATTTTTCTATATAGCTATGGTAGTTCTTGCTATGTGTTGTATTTAAAACACAAATACTATCATTAGTACTAGTAATGATTTCAGTATTTGGAGGTACTATAATTCAAGGATTAACAGTATTAATTGTCGATAAATTTGAATGGGTTAAATATCATATGTTTAATGTTCCATTATTTCCAATTGTTCTATGCAACTGAAGACAATAGATATTTAGTAAAAAAACACATTTTAAGTTTGATAATGCAAATACTTTAGTTATAATGTTAATCGCTTATTCAGCAATATTCTTTATAGTTTCATATGTAATTAATTCACGTCGTGATATAACAATCGACTAAAATACTTAATATGTTAGGAGGTAGGTAAAAATGAGAAGTTCATTAAAAAAATAGAGCGTGTTAAAGATATTTTAGATTTAAATGGTAGTATTTTAACTTATAAATATACAGATGAAGAAATTCGCCTTGACCTTGGTGAAGAACAGTTAAGTAGTATTTTTAGTAGATTTATAAAAAGAAATCTAGCACATGTAAAAGAGGAATTAAAAAAATGGTAAGCTTGTAAAATGTCAGAGTGGATCTAGGAATTTCTTGCTTATTTATTCCAAGTGATAATGAAGAAGAATTTTTACTTAATTACGCCATTTTTAGAATACTTTGTTCCAACAAAAGTTTTCCAAGAATCACTAGTAAAATATGGAGCAAGTATAAATGAGTTAGTTTGTGATATTTATTCATCACTTCCGATAACTCCAAGAAAAAAATTCAACTATTTAATAGAACTTTTTAGCTGAAGATGAAAATGTAGACTTCTTAGATGCTATAGTTTTAATTGAAGATTCTAGTGTAAAAAAATGTACGAAGAAATACAGCAAGAAAAAAAGTAACTATTTAAATAGTATTTTAGAAAGTGAAGTTAAATTCAAACGTGAAATAATTGAAGCTGTAATAGATGGAAATATCTCTAAAGTAAATATGCTATTCGATCTTCGCCATAGAAATCATGGTGTTGAAGAAGGTCACGTAGAAGCAGGCGTTAATGTTAGACGTAGAAAATCTTATAATATGAACGACCTACTAAGATATTCTTTAGAACAACATAGTTCAGATTACTTAGGAATTGAAGAATTATGGGTAAGAATTAAAAAACAAACTTGATAACTATGACTTATCAGAAGATGTAATTAGAAGTTACTGTCTACTAGTTGATAAAAATAAATATAAAGATAAACAAGCTGTTGTACGTAACTGTATCGCATATATAAATGACCGCATTGCTGAGAAAAATTAGTTTAGATAATGTGAGTGAGTATCTAGGGGTTAACAAAGAGTTATCTATCATCTATTTTTCAATAAAGATATGGGAATCAGTATCGTAGATTATATTCACGATAAACGTGTTTCAAATGCATGTTATCTATTAGCTAATACAGACTTCTCTATTTCAGAAGTAGCTGATTATATCGGATACTTTTGATACAAGTTACTTCATCAGAATATTTAAAAACTATAATGAAAGTAACACCACTTAAATATAGAGAATCAGCAGCGAAAATTAAAGACATTAATTAAAGAATCTCCAGAACTTATAGTTCTGGAGATTTTTTTCTTATTTTAAATTAAATAATAGTAAATATTATAAAAATTTATGATATAATATACTTACTTAATTATATTAGGAGATTGATTATGATATTTTGCATTAGATGTAGGGAATACGAAATATAGTTTTAGGTGTTTTTGGTGATGATTATAATATGATGCATTCTTGGAGAATAGCTACAGATAATACTAAAAACCGAAGATGAATTATATGTAATTATACGTAATTTTTTTATTGATAAAAAAATTTAAAATTTGAGGACTTTGATGGAGTAGTTATTGCTAGTGTAGTACCAAAGATGATGTTTGCACTGGAACTACTAAGTAAAAAGTACTTTAAAAAAGAACCAATAATAGTATCAACGGATATAAATACAGGAATAAAAGTACCTGCTCCTTATAGTAGTAAATTAGGATCAGACCGTATTGTTGATATAGTAGGAGCTAAGGTTAGTTCATACCTTCCTGCGATAGTAGTAGATTTTGGAACAGCAACGACATTTGACTGTGTAGATGGCGACATGAATTATCGTGGTGGGATTATTTGTCCAGGGATGAATATAAGTGCAGAAGCACTTTATACACGTGCTGCCAAATTACCACGAGTGGAGATAGAGGCGGTATCAACATCGTTAGGTATGGATACTACAACTCAAATGCAAGCTGGATTATTTTATGGATTTTTAGGACAATTTGAAAATATCATTAAACATCTAAAAGAAGAATTAGATGGTGAGTATAAAGTTGTTTTAACAGGTGGACTATCTAAATTCATAGGAAAACATAGTGAGTATGTTGATGTTGTGGATGAAGAATTAACATTAAAAAGGTATAATTGAATTATATAAAATGAATAGAGAAAAAGTAATTTTTTTAACTATTATATATAGAATAAAAAGGATTTATTGTTTACAAAATAGACAATAAGTCCTTTTTATTTTTGGATAAACAACCTTTCGAATAGACAATTTTAATAAGAGGATGTATAATATAACATCGTAAGAAGTATAAACAATTATTATATATATTAATTAGTCGATAATTAATGTAGAAAGGATTTTTATTTAGATGAAAGATTATTTAATTAGAGGACTAGCCTTTAATGATGAGATTAGATTTTTTGTAACGAAAACAACAGATTTAGTAGAAGAAATTAGACAAAGACATGATGCGTATCCAACAGCAATAGCATGCAGTTGGTCGTACTGCGACAGTAACAACTATGATGGGAGCTATGCTTAAAAAGTGGTGATAGAATAGATGTTGCAGTTCGTGGAGATGGTCCAGTTGGAACAATCTATGCGTCATCAGATGAAATGGGTGAAACAACAGCTTATGCTAAAAATATGCAAGTTCATATTCCAAGTAATGCTCAAGGTAAGTTAGATGTAAAAAGGAGTAGTTGGTGGAGGAAATATTACAGTAGTTAGAGATTTAGGTCTTAATGAAAAAAATATACAACAACATCACCAATAGTTTCTGGAGAAATAGCTGAAGACTTTACTTATTACTTTTGCAGCAAGTGAACAAGTTCCATCTGCAGTGTCATTAGGGGTTTTAGTAGATACAGATAACTCTGTTATAGCAGCAGGAGGCTTTTGTATTACAAGTATTACCGAAATGCAACTGATGAAACAATAACAAAAAAATAGAAAAAAAGCGATAAGTAATATTAAACCAATTTCTACGCTTATTCATGAAGGAAAAACTCCTGAAGAAATAGCTAATATCTTATTTGGTGGAGAAGAAAAACTATAGAATATTACGAACTAATGATGTAGTATTCAAATGTACATGTTCAAAAAGAGCGTTATGCAGATGCTTTAGTCACTTTAGGAAGAGAAGAATTAGAAAGATTTAGCTAAACAAGAAACAACAGAATTAGTTTGTGCATTTTGTAAAGAGAAATATCAGTTTTCTCAAGCTGAAATTACTGATTTATTAGAAAAACTTAAAATAATATTTAGAATATAGAGCCTTAATGAATAACATTTCATGAGGGCTCTTGAATTTTCACTGAAAGTCTGGTATTATTAATAAAAATTAATTAAATTTAACCGAGGAGAAGCTATGAAACTGTTAAGAGAAATGGTCGTTACAGATGGAAAAGTATATGACAATAACGTATTGAAAAGTCGATTCATTTTTAAATCATCAAATTGATGCAACATTTAATGTTGGAAATGGCAAAAGTATTTTTATGAATATTTTAAAGATGAAAAAAATTACGAAAGATTTTAACTATTGAAGCAAGTGGAATCGCACCAGCAATAATGGTAGCTAATTTATTTAAAAGTACCTATGGTTTTTTTGCGAAAAAAAGTAAACCATCAACATTAAAAAGATAATGCAGTTTTATACTGCTCAGGTACATAGTTATACTAAAAATGTAACTAACACAATAGTAGTTTCAGAAAAAAATTTCATTAAATGAAGAAGACAAAGTTCTTATAATCGATGATTTCTTAGCTAATGGACAAGCAGTTTTAGGACTTATGGAAATAGTAAATCAAGCTAGAGCAACTACTGTAGGAGTAGGGATATTAGTTGAGAAAAAGCTTCCAAGATGGTAGAAAATTAATAGAAGATAAGCAGGTTAATATTTGTTCATTATGTAGAATAGCTTCACTAGAGAACAATGAGGTTAAATTTAATATAGCTGATGACGAAAAAAATAGAAAGGATAGAAATAAGATGTGGGAAAAATAAATTTCAAAAAGAAGGTTTAACATTTGATGATGTGCTTTTTAGTACCAGCTAAAAAGTGATATATTACCAAAAAAAGTAGATTTAAAGGTTAGTTTAACAGAAAAACTTAACTTATCAATACCAGTTATTTCTGCTGCGATGGATACAGTAACTGAACACAAAATGGCGATAGCTATGGCAAGAGAAGGTGGATTAGAGTAATTCACAAAAAAATATGACTATCGAAGAGCAAGCAGAACAAGTAAGAAAAGTTAAACGTTCAGAAAGTGGAGTTATAACAGATCCTTTCTTCTTAACTCCAGATAGTAAAGTATATGAAGCAGAAGAATTAATGCAACAATATAGAATATCAGGTGTACCTATCGTAAATAATCGTGAAGATATGAAAGTAGTAGGTATTATTACTAACCGTGATATGAGATTCTAACAGATTTTGATATTGCAATCAATGATGTTATGACAAAAGAACATTTAGTTACTGCTCCAGCAAATACTACATTAGAAGAAGCTAGTGTGATTTTACGTGGGCACAAAATTGAAAAAAATTAATTTTAACTGATGAAGCAGGAAAATTAACTGGATTAATTACTATTAAAGATATCGAAAAAAATTAGCTAAATATCCTAACTCAGCAAAAGACAGTAAAGGTAGATTATTAGTTGCAGCTTCTGTAGGTGTTACTAATGATATCGTAGATAGAGTTGATGCATTAGTAGAAGCAGGAGTAGATGCGGTTGTAGTAGATACTGCTCACGGTCACTCTAAAGGTGTATTAGATGCAGTTAAATCATTAAGAACAAACTACCCAGAACTAGATATTATTGCTGGTAACGTAGCTACGGCTGCAGCAGCACGCGATTTATTCGAGGCAGGAGCAGATGTAGTTAAAGTTGGTATTGGACCAGGATCAATCTGTACTACACGTGTAGTAGCAGGGGTAGGAGTTCCTCAGTAACAGCTATTTATGACTGTGCAACAGTAGCACGTGAATTAGGTAAAAAACTATAATTGCTGACGGTGGAATTAAATATACTGGTGATGTAGTAAAAGCTATTGCAGCAGGAGGTCATGCAGTAATGTTAGGATCAATGCTTGCAGGTTGTGAAGAATCTCCAGGTGAATTAGAAATCTTCCAAGGTAGAACATTTAAAACTTATAGAGGTATGGGATCATTATCAGCAATGGAAAAAAAGGTTCAAAAGACCGTTACTTCCAAGAAGATGGTAAGAAATTAGTTCCAGAAGGTATCGAAGGACGTACACCATATAAAGGTGCAGCATCTGAAACTATTTACCAAATTATCGGTGGGTTACGTGCTGGAATGGGTTATACAGGATCTCATAACTTAGAAGAATTACGTGAAGAAGCTCAGTTTGTTCGTATGACTGGAGCAGGACTTATTGAATCTCACCCACATGATGTTCAAATCACAAAAGAAAGTCCAAACTATTCTAGATAATAAAGACTATATAAGCAAAAGTGAGATAATGTATATTTTATAAAATCATTATCTCATTTTTTTATAGGAGGAGAAAATATGGAACTATTTTTACCATATATTATTATGTATTTACTATTTTTCATTTTTATTAATGATTGTTTTTTTCAAATAATAGGGAAGAATGGTGCTTTAGCTTTTATACCGATATATAGTATGTACATAGCACTAAAATTTTTAAAAGGAAGAATTTATTATAGAAATTGGGGAATGTTTTTACGTAATTGGAACTATTCTAGTAATACCCTGTAATATATATAATAGTTGGTCATTATTACTGAATATCATAAATCTCAAAGTGTTCAATATAGTTCAAACCCCATGGGCTGGGTTTGGTGAATTTATGACAGGAATATTTTTTTATGTTTTTCTTTATTAATCTTATTTTGATAATTGGAAATATGCTAGTATATTTACCAATAATTAAAGATAGACTTTGGGTATGTGTATTATTTGTTATTTGGAATATATATTATCTATTTAAATTTCGTTATTTATATGGTAATTGGTTCAGGTAACTTTTTAGTGATTTTATATAATATATGGTATAAACTGTGTTTATGAAATATATTTTTATATTTTATATCGCAAATTTATATAAGAAATTACAGTTAGAGAAATAAAACAATAGTTTCTGAAATAGATTATGATAAATATCCTAGACCTGAAAATTAAAAGAATGATACGAAGTAGAAACTATAATTTATTTGAAAAATAATAAATAACTAAAGAGTTTATAATTTTAAGGGAGGTGCGAATTGTGGAATATATGTTACCTTATATAATTTCATACATACTATTTTCAATTTTGTTAATGTATGTTTTTTAAAATAATTGGGATAAATAGTATTTTAGCATTTATACCGTTATATAGTATGTATAAAGTGTTTGATTTTTATAAAGGAAGAATATTTTATAGAAATTGGGGAATCTTATATGTAGTTGGAATTATTTTGGTTATTCCAGTAATATTTATATTTACCATCTTAACAACCGAATATAAAAAAATCTTATAGCGTAGCCTACAGTACTAATCCTTGGGCAGGTTTAGGAGAGTTAGTGGTGGGAATATTTTTTTATGTTTTTTTCTTTATACAACTTATTTTAATAATTGGAAATATCATGGTGTATGTACCACTAATTAAAAATAAAGTAGGGTATGTGTACTATTTATAGTTTGGAATATATATTACTTATTTAAATTTGTTATTTTTATAAGTATTAATGCATTTATGAGAAACTAATCCAGATGAATTTATAGTGTTTTATATTATAATGGTTATAAGCTATTTGATAAATATTTTTTTATATTTTATATCGCAAATTTATATAAAAAAATTACAGTTAGAAAAATAAAACAATAGTTTCTGAAATAGATTATGATAAATATCCTAGATCTGAAATTAAAAAGAATGATAAGAGTAGAAAGTATAATTTATTTGAGAACTAGTTTTTCGTTAAAACAAAAATATAGAGTAGAGATTATCTCTACTCTATATTTTTATATAAATGTTGATATTATTAGCCAGAAATTTAAAATTATTAAAATTACTGTACAGATCCATGCAAGAATTTTCATCCATGGTTTAATAACAAATTCTCCCATAAGTTTTTTTATCTGATGTATAAAGTGTTAATGGGATAATAGATATTGGAAGAGCAATACTTAAGAAAACTTGAGTATAAATTAGTAAGCTTTCTATAGCTTGTTCACTATCTCCAAAAATTATTAAACAAATAACAACAGGCATTACGGCTATTACACGTGTTAGCATTCTTCTAACCCACATAGGAAGTCTCAAATGGATAAAAACCTTCCATAACTATTTGACCAGACAATGTACCAGTTATAGTAGAGTTTTTGTCCAGATGCTAAAAGTGCTATAGCAAATAATACGCTAAGTACTGGTGAAGCAATAGTTCCGACTATACTGCTATCTTGAAGAGCATTGTAAAGATCAGTAAAGCGTCCTAAACTATCTCCGTGACCATAGAATAGTGCAGCCCCAAGAACTAATAATAAACAGTTAATAACAAAAGCAATAGAGAGTTGAATATTAGAATCTATAGTAGAAAATCTAATAGCTTCTCTTTTACTATTATTATCTTTTTCTATCGTAACGTCTTGCTTGGACAATAGAAGAGTGTAGGTAAAGGTTGTGTGGCATTACTGTTGCCCCAACAATACCTAATGCGATAAATAGTGCACCTTTATTACCAACGACATCTTTATTTGGAATAAAACCTTTAATTAACTCTCCAGTATTAGGGTTAGCTAATAAGACTTCATAAAGAAAAATAATAAGTATCGTAAATATTAATGCAGATACGATGGCTTCAATTTTTCTAAAACCAAAAATGTGCTAATAATAGAAGTAAAAAAATACATCAAATATTGTTATAATTACACCTAATAGTAGAGGTATACCAAATAATAGTTTTAATGCTACGGCACTACCGATTATCTCAGCAATATCTGTAGCCATAATCGCAAGTTCGGTAATAATCCAAAGTACAAATCCCAATTTTTACCGGTATGTTTTCTAGTTGCTTGAGCTAAGTCCATACCAGTAACAATTCCTAGTCTAACGGACATTGACTGTAGTAACATTGCGATTAGATTAGATATAAGTATTACAAATAGTAAGCTATACGCGTATTGGGCACCACCAGCAATAGATGTAATCCAGTTACCGGGGTCCATATAACCAACAGCTACTAAGGCTCCAGGTCCACTATAAGCTAAAACTTTTTAAAAAAACTACCTTCTTTTGGAATTTCTACGGTGTTGTTTATTTCTTGAAGAGATAGTTGGTTTGCAGCTTCTAACTCTTCCTGGCTTTTTTTCTTAAAAATTTATTTAAAAACATTTAATCACCCTTTTCGAATTTAATAGTTAATACAAAATAATAACATCACTTTCCCTAAAAGCTAAAAATCTTTGCCTATAGAAAACTATAAAGTAATATTATACTATAAAAAAATAATAAATTGTAAATTGATTTTGAAAATAACTTTGGAAAAATTCTATGAAAATAATTATAGTAAATAAAAACTATCATTAAAAACTCAATAGGAGCTTTAATGATAGTTTTAAAATATTATAAAAATTGTGCTAAACAAACTACTAAAATAATAACTGGTAGTATGTATCTTAGTAAGAATAACCAAGATTTAAATAATAATAGGCTAGTCTTATTATCTTCTTTAACATGTAGCTCTCTCATAGCGACTTTTTATCTAGTACATATCCTGTGAAAAATAGATAAAAGCTAGACAACCAAGTGGCATTAGTATATTTGATACTAAGAAATCCATAAGATCAAAGATTGTTTTTCCAAAGATTAAAGTATCTGATAAAGACCCATAAGATAAAGCAGATGGAATACCTACTATGAAAGTCAAGATACCGATAATGATACTGAATTTAGTTCTGTTTGTATTTCTTTGGTTAGTTATATTACCAACATTTATTTCTAGCATAACAACTGAAGATGTAATAGTAGCAAATAGGAATAGTATTAAGAATAATATATAGAATAATTTTTCCAAATGCCATATTATTGAAATAGTTGTGGTAATACTATGAATAATAGACTAGGTCCACCTTCTGATTCCATACCAAAAAGATGACATTGCTGGGAAAAATAGCAAGTCCAGCCATAATAGATACTGCAATGTTCATAAGCACAACAGAGATACCTGATTGAACCATATCAGTCTTTTTATTAAGATATGATGCATAAGTTAACATTGCTGTAACCCCAATAGATAGGGCGAAGAATGACTGACCAAGTGCGAATAAGATACCTGAAGTAGTAATCTTAGAGAAAATCAGGTTTTAAGAAATATGTAACTCCGGCCATCGCATTTGGTAAAAGTAAGTGATCTAATAATGATTATTATAAAAAAATAATAAATAGAAGAGGCATCATAATTTTTAGATGCTTTTTCAATACCGTTTTTGAACACCTACGAGATACAATAATTATGTTTAATAAAATAAATAATGCTTGTGCTCCAAGAGCAATCCATGGATTTGAAATGATACTAGTGAATAATGCTGCGTGGTCTACAGTAGTATGTAGGTGCAAAGCATCAGCAATTGAAATACCTAAGCAGACAAGAATCCATCCACCGATAACGCTATAGAATGAAAGCAGTATAAATAAAAGCAAATCCACCAATATAACCAATGATATTATATTTTTTTATTTTTTTCCTAATTTACTGAAAGTTCTAATAGCTGATACTCCAGCTCCACGTCCTAAAAACAAATTCTGCAAGTAGTAATGGAAGACCGATCAATAATGTGAAAAATTAGAAAGACTAATAAGAAACTTCCACCACCATTAGCTGCAGTCATGTATGGAAACTTCCATACAGCTCCTAGTCCAATAGCAGAACCAGCTGATGCAAGTATGAAACCAATTTTTGAACCCCATGTTGAATTTTTCTGACATAAAATTTTTCCTCCCTAAAGAAATAGTTAATAATAAAAAGCTATTTAGTATTAAACTAAAATAGCTCTAAATAAATATATACTAATACTCAAAAGCCATTTAGTTTAATACCAATGGCCTGAAAAACAAACTTAACTAGCCATTGTAGACGCGTCGTTGCACTTACATCTACAATGAGTATAGATATAAGTGTCTGCTAAAATGGCACGAAAAAAAGTATTCTCTTTTAGTTAAGTTTAAAAATTTTCATTAGAGTAGCTCCTTAATTAATTGTTGATAAAATATTAACATTTATCAGAAAAATTTGTCAATAATTTTCTGAAAAAATACAATGAAAATATTTTAATATAAAAAAAGCTGTATAAAATCAATTTATACAGCCTTTATTATTTTTATAGAGTGTGATTATTCGTTATCTAATTGAAGATATACAACTTGAGTAGTTAGGTATTCTTCAGACCATGTTTACCATCAGCTCCACCAATACCTGATTTACGACGTCCAGCGTGGAATCCTTGCATAGCTTCAAAGTTTTCACGGTTAACATAAGTTTCACCGAATTTGTAGACCATTAATAGCTTTGAAAGCAGTATTTAAGTTATTAGTATATACAGATGAAGTTAATCCATATTCAGAATCGTTAGCATATTCTAATACTTCATCTAAAAGTGCTAAATGTAGCGATAGGTATAACAGGTCCAAATGTTTCTTCTTTCATAATGCTCATTTCATTAGTAACATTTGTTAACACAGTAGGTCCATAGAAGTAACCAACTTGTTCTTTATCAACTTCTCCACCATAAGCAAGAGTAGCACCTTGCTTAACAGCGTAAGATACTTTTTCAATTACGTTTTTAAGAGCACGTTTTTCAATAAGTGGACCGTAGTCTAATCCACGTTCTTTATTAGGATCACCAAATTTAACTTTATCTAATTCAGCAAATAAAATTTGTTCAAATTCTTCTTTTACGCTTTCGTGAACATATACTCTTTCTGCACAGTTACAAACTTGTCCAGAGTTAATTACACGATGCAATAATAGCTTTTGCAGCAAGATGTAAATCTGCATCTGCAAAAACGATAGCTGGAGCCTTACCACCAAGCTCTAATGAAACATTAGTAATGTTCTCAGCAGCAGCACGCATTACTTCTTGTCCTGCAGTAAGGCTACCTGTTAAGCTAACTAATCCAACTTTTGGATGAGATGCTAATCTATTTCCAACTACAGATCCACGTCCGTGAATAATGTTAAGAACACCTTTTGGAAGGCCAACTTCGATACAGATTTCAGCAAAAATGTGAGCGTTGATAGGAGTAAGTTGACTCGGTTTTAAAACAATAGTGTTACCAGTTAGAAGAGCTGGTGCAGCTTTTCTAGCAATTAAGAAAAATGGGAAGTTCCATGGCAAGATACCAGTAGTAACTCCGTGAGGGCGTTTGAATACTAAGATATGCTCATCTTTTCTATCACTTTGAACGATTTCTCCCTCATATCTTCTAGCCCATTCAGCCATATAATCAAGGTAGTCAGCTGTAAATAGTACTTCTACTTTGCTAATTCAAAAAGTTTTTACCACCTTCATCAACGATTGCTTGTGTTATTTCAGGTTCTCTTTGACGAATTCTGTCGGCAATTTTTCAAATATGCACCACGTTCAATTGCTGGTAGTTTTTCCCATGATTTTTGTGCGATATCAGCCGCGTTAATAGCGCGGTCAACATCTTTGCAGTTACCAGCAGGTATTTTAGCGATAACTTCTTCTGTCGAAGGGTTTAAAAACTTTAAGATACTCATGATTGTAATGTTCTTCAAATTCTCCATTTACAAACATTTTTAAAAACTCTAACTTCAGTCATAGCATAATTCTCCTTAGAATGTATATATTATAAAAGTAAACGTTATCATTACTTATATTTAAATTATATCGCATTAAAAAACAACTATTTTTATTAAATTTAATTAAAATTTTAAAATTTTAAAGTTTTGCACTCTTATTTTTATAAAAAAATTTAATATGGAATATTATTTTTTTAATTTGAGAAACAGTATTTATTACTTTTACTAGATAGTAATTAAACTATGATATTAAGGTTTAGTAACAACTGTATCATAGTTTTTGATTATAATTACTATAACAAATGCTACGAATTTTTATTTTATTTTCAATTGTATACTTTTAATTAGAAAATTTATATGAATAGTTGGTAATATAATGGAAAAAAATTTTGGTAAAGTTTTTATTATTAAAAATAGTATTGAAAAAATGAAAAAAATATGATTTAAGTGAAAAGTATTAGCATATTATATATATTTAATGGTATAATTTAAAGTAAGAAAAACTAGGAGGTTCAGTTTGATGAAACAAAATATCGGAGTTATCGGATTATCTGTTATGGGTAGTAACCTTGCATTAAATATTGCGGATAATGGATTTAAGGTTGCGGTGTTTAACAGAACAACATCAGTTGTTGATAAAATGTTAGAAGAACACCCACACAAGAATGTGGAAGGAAAATACTCATTACAAGAGTTAGTGGATAGTCTAGAAACACCAAGAAAAGTTGTTTTAATGGTAAAAGCTGGTTTCGCAGTAGATAGCTTAATCGAACAATTAACACCACTTTTAGACAAAGGAGATATCATTATTGATGGTGGTAACTCATTCTTTCAAAAGATACACAAAGAAGATATGATTTATTATTAGAAAAAGGAATTAACTACTTTGGTGTAGGGAGTTTCTGGTGGAAGAAGGTGCAAGATTCGGTCCTGCATTAATGCCTGGTGGAGACGAAAAAGCTTATGAAGAAATTCGTCCTATTTTAGAAGCTATTGCAGCAAAAGTTAATAATATCCCATGTTGTAGTTATACTTCAACAGGTGGAGCTGGACACTATGTAAAAATGGTTCACAATGGTATTGAGTATGGGAGATATGCAACTTATATCTGAAGCATATCAAGTACTAAAAACACTTAGGTGGGTTTAGCAACGAAGAACTACAAGCTACTTTTTGAAGAGTGGAATAAAGGTGAATTAGAATCTTATTTAATCGAAATCACTGCCAATATCTTTAAAGTAAAAAGAAGAGGATGGTTCATACTTAGTTGATAAAATTTTAGATAAATCTCAACAAAAAGGTACAGGTAAATGGACTAATGAACAGGCTATTGATTTAGGGAATAGATGTTTCAGTAATTACAGCAGCATTAAAACGGAAGATACATGTCTAATCTTAAAGAAGAAAGAGTAAAAGCTGAAAAAAAGAATTTGCTCGTCCAGCATATAAAAACTGTAAGTGATAAAGAACGCCTTAAAGATATAGTAAGAGATGCATTATTTATTTCTAAAATAGTATCTTATGCCCAAGGATTTAAATTATTACAAGCAGCTGAGAAAAGAATATAATTGGACATTTGATTATGCTCAAATAGCGAAAAATCTTCCGTGGAGGATGTATTATTCAAGCTAAGATTTTACAAAATATTATCGAAGCATACCAAAACAATCCTAAATTAGAAAATCTTATTTTTGACCCATTCTTCAAAAATATTATTGAAACAAGACAAGATAATTTACGTGAAGTAGCTGCATTAGCAATTACTAATAGATTACCATTAAGTGCTATGACTTCAGCAGTATCATACTTAGATATTTACACAACTGCGAATAGTGGAGCAAACTTAATTCAAGCACAACGTGATTATTTTGGAGCACACACATTTGAAAGAACAGATAAAGAAGGTAACTATCACTATGACTGGGTTGGAAACAATGAAAAATAGAAATGCAATAACTCTATTTGGTGGTACAGGAGATTTAACTTATAGAAAATTATTACCTGCATATACAATCTAGATGTCCTTGGACAACTAGATGACGAATTTAAAATTATTGTAATTGGACGTAGACCATATACACCTGATCAGTATATAGAAATAGCTCGTGATTGGGTAAAAGAACATGCTAGAACAAAATTTGATGAAGAGCAGTTTAGTTCATATTCTCGAAGAATAATTTATTTTCAAGATGGACATGACAGATGAAGAAGAATATCGTATATTACAAATGTTTTATGATCTATGCGTATAGATCAACACGTGTATTACTATGCGGTAGCTCCATCATTTCTTCCTTACAATTACAAGAGGATTAAAAAGTATTGTTCAGAAAAACAATGCTAAAAGTAATAGTAGAAAAACCATTCGGTGAAAAACTTAGAAAAAGCAGGAATGTTAAATGATGAACTAGCTGAATTTTTTCGGACAAGAAGAAATCTATCACATAGATCATTACTTTAGGAAAAGAGATGATTCAAAATATACTATCTCTTCGCTTTAAAAATATTATCTTTAAAGGAATCTGGAATAAAGATTTTGTAGAAAATATCCAAATTACTGCTGCGGGAAACAGTAGGAGTAGGAACAAGAGCTAGCTATTATGATAAGAGTGGTGCTTTTAAAAGATATGGTGCAAAAACCATTTACTACAAGTGCTATCTCTAGTTGCAATGGAAGAGCCTAAAGAAGAGGGTAGTCAAGGGATACATGATAGCCAACTTAGCTTCTTTCTGCGATTAAACCTATAGACAATGTGAATGATAGTCTAGTTATGGCTCAATATGATGGGATATTTAGAAGAAGAAAATATATCTAAAGATTCTAAAAACAGAAACTTATGCAGCGTTAAAAACTATTTGTTGATAATGAACGCTGGGATGGAGTACCTTTCTTTATTAGAACAGGTAAAAAAATTAGGAGATAGAGAAACACAAGTAGTAGTTCAATTTAAATCTATCGATAATGCTCCTGGGTAATGTACTAGTTATAAAAAATACAACCAGATGAAGGAGTATACTTCAGTTTAATGCGAAAAACCTGGAACTGAACAAGAACTCAACCAATATCATTAGATTTTTTTGTCAGAGTTGTATATTAGAAAATAGAATGAATACTCCTGAAGCATATGAAAGACTACTATATGCTTGTTTCAAAGGAGATAGATCACTATTCTCGCAATGGGATCAAATAGTAGTATCTTGGACTTTTGTTAATGATTTATTAGCTAAGTACCATGAACAAGGAGCTCCTTTATATACTTATCCTCAAGGTTCTATGGGGCCAAAAAGAAGCGGATGAGTTTGTGAAACTGGATAAAGAAGTAATCTAAGAAAGATATATTCTGTAGTTTATTGACTATGGAATATATCTTTTAATAATACATCTATAAAATATATAGTAATCTAGAGTTTACGTTAAAGGGAAAAGTTGTAGTATAATGAAATATAAACAAAAATATAAATTGCAATAAGGAGAATAATAATGAGATTATTAGATTCTATGCTAGAATATAATGAGTATTTTGTGAAATTTGAAGAATACCAAAAAAATATAAAACAGAAGATAAATATCCAGCAAAAAGAGTAGTTATGTTTACTTGTATGGATACTAGATTAGTTGAGCTTATGACGAAATCACTAAATTTATCCCAAGGTGATGTTAAAGTAGTAAAAAAATGCTGGAGCAATTTCTGACACATCCTTTTGGTTCTATTATGCGTAGTTTAATTATTGCAGTACATATGTTAAAAAGCTGATGAGATTATAGTAATGGGCCACCATGATTGTGGTATGCAGAAATATCAATACTGATTTAATATTGGAAAAAATGAAAGAACGTGGAGTATCAGGAGAAACACTAGATATACTCCAATATTCAGGTTTAGACCTTAGCAAATGGTTACATGGTTTTGATGATGTTAAACAGAAAGTGTAACTCATGATGTTAATATGATATGTAATCATCCACTTATTCCGAATGATGTCCCTGTTCATGGGATTGGTTATTAATCCAGATGATGGGAAAAGTGGATTTAGTAGTAAATGGTTATGATAATATAAAAAGACTAGAAGGAGAATAACATGAAAAATTTTTAGTTATAAATACTGGTGGAACTATTTCTATGAGTGAAGATCATACTACAGGGGAAGGTATCACCTAATAAAGATAATCCTTTAAATGAAGGTGGCAATATTTTTTTCTTATATAGGAGATATAGATGTAGAGGTACTATACAATCTGCCTTCTCCTCAAATTACTGAAAAAGAAATGTTAGGAATTAAATTAAGAATCTTAAAAGCTGTTGAAGAAGGATATAATGGTGTTGTAGTTACTCATGGAACTGATACACTAGAAGAAACTGCATATTATTTAGAGTTAACTTTAGATGTAAATATTCCTATAGTTATAACTGGTGCTATGCGTTCTAGTAATGAGATAGGGATCAGACGGTTTAGCTAATTTACGTAGTGCTCTTTGTAGTTGCAGCAAGTGATGAGAGTGTAGATAAAGGTGTTCTAGTTGTTATGAATGATGAGGCACATACTGCTACATACGTGACTAAAACTCATACAACTAATGTAGCAACATTCCAAACACCAACTTTTGGTCCGGTAGGATTAGTTTCAAAAAATGAAGTTATTTACTTCCAAAAACTCATTAACCAAGAACATTATGATGTTAGAAAAAATAGTAAAAAAGTATATTTATTAAAAGCGTATGCCGGGAATGAGTGGTGATCTTATAGATGCTGTAAGAGAGCTTGGTGCAGATGGTCTAGTTATTGAAGCTCTTGGTGCAGGAAATCTCCTCCTAAAAACAGTTCCCGCAGTTATAAAATGTTTAGAAAGTGGCATGCCAGTTGTATTTGTATCACGTGCTTTTAACGGAGTCACACAAGATGTATATGACTATGAAGGTGGAGGAAAAAGATTCCATCAAAATGGCGTAATTTTCACTACAGGTCTAAGTGGTCAAAAAGCTAGAATAAAACTACTTGTTTTATTAGAAGCGGGTATAGAAAATTCAAAAATTAAGAGATTTATTTTTAATTGAAACATAGCGTAGTATAAAAATTAATATATTACGCTATTTTTTTATAAAAAAGGATAACTATATAGAGAAAATCTTTACAAAGTTGAATATTTCTTCTAAATATGGTAGTATAGAAAGGGATTTTAGTTTGAAAAAGAGGTGTAACATTGAAATTTAAATATCATAAATCATATAGAGGTTTTTTTATCTATTAGATGGAGATAAATTTAAACGTCCTTATAAAAAGTTAGATCAAGAAAAAAACTATAGAAAAAAAGTAGGGGAATTAAATTTTTTTCTAAAAAGGAAATTATAGATATAGAAGATAAGTTTGTAGTTTTCGTTGATAAAAAAAGAGAAGTCAAAAAAGCGGAAGAGATAAAAACAAACTAATAAAAAAATTAAAACGAAAAACAGTTGATACTGATGCTCTAAATATAAATAGCTTAGAATTAAGATATCAAATTCCAGCTCAAATACTAGAACATCTTTATAGTACAATTAGTAAAGATACAAAAAAACGCAGAGAAGCACTTTATGTCTGTATTATCAGTAATAGAAAAATATTACACAAGTAGATGGTGTATTCTTCTCAAAAAGTTAAAAAAATATTTTTACTATAATTCAAAAAGAGCTAAGTCTAATATTAGATAGATACAATCTTAATAATATTAAAAATAGAGGGCTTAAAAAAAGAAGTAGAACTTGATTATCCAAGTCAATATATTTCAGATTTACCAGTAGATTATAAAGAATATGAGATGATTTTTGTCTTCTATTTTCATTATATTAGTTGAATTGTTAGCGGTTTTTAAAAATAGAAAAATAAATTTTTTTGATAGATTTTTAGCTTAAACTCTTGATTTTTCAAGTTTCGTTTGTTATAATCTAATCAGAAAGTTTATTTTTTTACCTCAAGTTGGTCGTTTTTCGACCGAACAGGACGAAAAGTGTCCAACGAAATAAAATTGAAGTGGAAACATAATAAAACTTTCAATCACATAGGGGAATAAGAAGATGGATATTTTACATTTGTTACATATGCAAAAATAAACTTATACCTGAGATGTTTGCTAAATTTAATAGTAGATATGCACTATTACTTACGATTAAGGTTAATCAACCTGTTGGAAGAAAGACACTATTGAAATTTTTGTAGATATGACAGAAAAGGCAATTACGAACTGAATGTGAAGTGTTATCTAAATTAGGTTTAATTATTAAAAAGACAACTGGAATGCGTATCACAGAAAAAGGTGAAGAACTTTTTATTAGAAATAAAAAGACTCGCTAGTTAACGATGCATTCGCAGAAGAAAAAGAAACTATTAAGAAAACACTTTTCAGTAAAAAGAAGTACATATAATTGCGGGTGACTTCATAAATAATGAAGGTACTAGAGAAGAAATGACTGAACTTCTTTTAGATAAGGTTAATGAAAAAAATTACCAAAGAGTGCGTAATTGGTGTTAGTGGTGGAAGTACAATGTACTATGTAACTAGTAAAACTGATGAAACATTTGGTTATGGTAAAGATGTCACTATAACACCTATAAGAGGTGGTTTATCCGTTGTTAAATACAGAATATCAAGCGAAATAATATAGCATCAAAAAAATGGCTAGAAATTCTGGAAATAAATATCAACTGTTACATGCACCGGATAACTTAGGACAAAAAAAGCATTAGATGAACTGAAAAAAAGAACCAGTTGTAAAAAATGCTTTGGATGTCATAAGCAAAACATCAATAATTATCCATAGTATAGGGAATGCTTTTGAAATGGCTTATAGAAGAAAAATCATCTAAAGAAATTTTGAAAAGTGTTAGAAGAGAAAAAAAGCTGTTTGTGAATCATTCGGAAGTTACTTTCGATGAGAGCGGCAGTGAAGTATTTAAAAACCTCTACTATAGGTATGAGTTTTAAAGATGTTAATGGCATTGATAATGTCTTTACAATAGTTGGTGGTGAAGATAAAGCGGATGCGGTATTTAGTTATTTAAATACTAAAACCTGCTAATATGACACTAATTATTGATGAGGCAATTTGCAAAAAAATTATAAATAAAGTTAATAAAATAAAATAGGAGGACTTTTATAAAATGACAGTAAAAGTAGCAATTAACGGATTTGGACGTATTGGACGTCTAGCATTAAGAAGAATTCAAAACGTAGAAGGAATTGAAGTTGTAGCAATTAACGACTTAACTCCAGTTAACCAATTAGTACACTTATTAAAATATGATACAACTCAAGGACGTTTCCAAGGTGAAGTATTTGAGAAAAACGGAAGCCTAATCGTAAACGGTAAAGAAATCAAAGGATTTGCTAATCCAAACCCAGCTGAACTTCCATGGGGAGAATTAGGAATTGACGTAGTATTAGAATGTACTGGTTTCTTCACTTCTAAAGAAAAAGCTGAAGCTCACATCCAAGCAGGAGCTAAAAAAGTTGTTATCTCTGCACCAGGTGGAAATGACATCAAAACTATCGTATACAACGTAAACCACGAAACTTTAGATGGAACAGAAACAGTTATCTCAGGTGCTTCTTGTACAACTAACTGTTTAGCTCCAATGGCTAAAAGCTTTACACGATAACTTCACAGTAGTTGAAGGATTAATGACTACAATCCACGGATACACTGGAGACCAAAACACTCTTGACGCTCCTCACCGTGGTGGAGACTTACGTCGTGCTCGTGCAGCAGCTGAAAACATCGTTCCTAACACAACTGGTGCTGCTAAAGCAATCGGATTAGTAATTCCAGAATTAAACGGAAAATTAGATGGAGCTGCACAACGTGTACCAGTACCAACTGGATCATTAACTGAATTAGTAGCTGTAGTTGAAAAAACTGTAACAGCTGAAGAAGTTAACGCTGCAATGCAAGCTGCTTCTAACGAATCATTCGGATACAATGTAGACCCAATCGTTTCTTCTGATATCGTAGGAATCGAATTTGGATCATTATTCGATGCTACTCAAACAAAAGTATTAACAGTTGGAGACAAACAATTAGTTAAAGTTGTATCTTGGTACGACAACGAAATGTCTTACACTTCTCAATTAGTAAGAACATTAAAATACTTTGCAGGATTAATAAAATAATCTATAATATATAATAGGATGAATAGATAAGATATAAGTTTTAAAAAGCTTATATCTTGTCTCATATATTCTAATAAATAATAAAGGAGCTTTCCATGAAGAAATCTATCAAAGACTTAGGTAATTTACAAGGGAAAACTGTCTTAATGCGTGTTGACTTCAACGTGCCTTTAAAAGATGGTGAAATTACTAACGATAATCGTATTACAGCAGCATTACCAACTATTGAGTATGCTTTAAACCAAGGTGCAAAAGTAGTTGCGTTCTCTCACTTAGGACGTGTGAAAGAAGAAGCTGATAAAGCATCTAAAAGCTTAGCACCTGTAGCTAAAAGATTATCAGAATTATTAGGTAAAGAAGTAAAATTCGTACCTGAAACTCGTGGAGCTGAATTAGAAGCAGCTGTAAAAGAACTTAAAGATGGAGAAATCTTAATGTTCGAAAACACTCGTTTTGAAGATGTAGATGGTAAGAAAGAATCTAAAAATGATCCTGAACTTGCTAAATACTGGGCTTCATTAGGAGATGTATATGTTAATGATGCATTCGGTACGGCTCACCGTGCTCACGCATCAAACGTAGGTATCGCTTCTAACATTGGTGAAGGAAACTCTGCATCAGGATTCTTAGTTGATAAAGAAATTAAATTTATCGGTGGTGCAGTAGATAATCCAGAACGTCCACTAGTTGCAATCTTAGGGTGGAGCAAAAAGTATCTGATAAAATTGCAGTTATCGAAAACTTACTAGGAAAAAGCTGATAAAGTAATTATCGGTGGTGGTATGAGCTTATACATTTATGAAAGCCCAAGGTAAGGAAATCGGTAAATCACTTTGTGAAAATGACAAAGTTGACTACGCACGTGAACTTATGGAAAAAAAGCAGGAGATAAACTAATTTTTACCAGTTGACACAGTAGTTGCTAAAGAATTTTCAAATGATGCACCTAGCCGTGTAGCAGAAAAATGATATTCAACCAGATGAAGAAGGATTAGATATCGGACCAAAATCTGTTGAATTATTCAAAAACACTTTACAAAGGTGCAAAAAAACTGTAATTTGGAATGGACCAATGGGTGTATTCGAAATGCCAAACTTTGCCAAAGGTACTATTGAGGGTATGTGAAGCTATCGCACACTTAGAAGGTGCTACTACTATTATCGGTGGTGGAGATAGTGCTACAGCAGCGATTTCTTTAGGATATGCTGAAAAATTCTCTCACATTTCAACAGGTGGAGGAGCTTCATTAGAATATCTTGAAGGAAAAAGTATTACCAGGTATCGATTCATTATCAGATAAATAATAATAAAAAGAAAACTCAAGGAGAGTGAAATATATGACAAGAATACCATTTATAGCAGGAAACTGGAAAATGAATTTAACAGTTGCAGAAGCTCGTGAATTCGCTAAAGAAGTTGCAGGGAAAGTACCAGCAGCTTCAAGCGTAGAATCAGCAATCTGTGCACCAGCTACTCACTTAGAAGCTTTAGTAGAATTAACTAAAGACAGTGAATTAAGCATCGGTGCTGAAAAACTGTCACTTCGAACAAAGTGGAGCATACACAGGGAAACTTCTCCTATGTATTAAACGCTTTAGGAGTAAAAATATGTTATACTAGGACACTCAGAGCGCCGTGAATACTTCGGTGAAACTGATGAACTAATTAACAAAAAAACAAAAGCAGCATTTGCTAATGGTTTAGTGCCTATCGTATGTTGTGGTGAAACACTAGAACAATACGAAGCAGGTCAAGCTGTAGATGTTATTACTGCTCAATTACAAGCTGATTTAGCAGGATTAACTAAAGAACAAGCTGAAAAATTAGTAGTTGCTTACGAGCCAATTTGGGCTATCGGAACAGGTAAATCTGCAACTAAAGAAGATGCACAAAAAAATGTGTAAAAGCAGTTCGTGATATCGTAGAAGGACTTTACGGAAAAGAAGTAGCTGATAAAGTTCGTGTTCAATACGGTGGATCAGTAAAAACCTGAAAATGTAAAAGAATACTTAGCATGCCCAGACGTAGATGGAGCATTAGTAGGTGGAGCATCTCTAAAAGTTGATTCTTTCTTAGCACTTTTTAGAAGGTGGAAAAATTAGCTTAATTTAAGGTAAAAAAATAATATAATAATATAAATTTAAATAATAAGGAGAAAGTTAATGTTAGCAAAAACATTTGATATTATCGCAGAAGTATATGCAAGAGAAGTTTTAGATTCACGTGGTAACCCAACTGTAGAAGTTGAAGTAACAACTGAATCAGGTGCATTTGGACGTGCATTAGTACCATCAGGAGCATCAACTGGACAATATGAAGCAGTTGAATTACGTGATGGAGACAAAGGACGTTACCTAGGTAAAGGTGTAACTAAAGCTGTAACTAACGTTAATGAAGAAATTGCACCATTATTAGAAGGTAAATTCGACGTATTTGATCAAGTAGGAATCGACTACGCTATGATCGAATTAGACGGAACTGAAAACAAAGGACGTCTAGGAGCTAACGCTATCTTAGGTGTATCTTTAGCAGTAGCACACGCTGCAGCTGATGCATTAGGAGTACCTCTATACAGATACTTAGGAGGAACTAACTCTAAAGAATTACCAACTCCAATGATGAACATTGTAAATGGTGGATCTCACTCAGATGCTCCAATCGCATTCCAAGAGTTCATGATTTTTACCAGTAGGAGCACCTACATTCAAAGAAGCTTTACGTTGGGGAGCAGAAGTATTCCACAACTTAGCTAAATTATTACACGCTCGTGGATTATCAACTGCAGTAGGTGACGAAGGTGGATTCGCTCCAACATTCGAAGGAACTGAAGATGCTGTTGAAACAATCTTAGCTGCTATTAAAGCTGCTGGTTTAGAACCAGGTAAAGATGTATTCTTAGGATTCGACTGTGCATCATCAGAATTCTACGAAAACGGAGTTTATAACTATGCTAAATTCGAAGGTGAAGGTGGAGCAAGCCGTACTTCAGCTGAACAAGTAGATTACTTAGAAGAATTAGTAAACAAATACCCAATCATCACTATCGAAGATGGTATGGATGAAAACGACTGGGAAGGATGGAGATTACTTACAGAACGTATCGGTGACCGTGTACAATTAGTAGGGGACGATTTATTCGTAACAAACACTAAAAAATTATCACAAGGTATCGAACAAGGTGTTGGTAACTCAATCTTAATCAAAGTTAACCAAATCGGTACATTAACAGAAACTCTAAATGCTATCGAAATGGCTAAAACGTGCTCGTTACACAGCTGTTATCTCTCACCGTTCTGGTGAAACTGAAGATTCTACAATCTCAGATATCGCAGTTGCAACTAACGCAGGACAAATTAAAACAGGTTCTCTTAGCCGTACAGACCGTATTGCTAAATACAACCAATTATTACGTATTGAAGATGAATTAGATGTAACAGCTGAATACCCAGGTGTACAAAGCATTCTACAACATCAAACGCTAATAAAATAATAGTTATAAAAAGAGCTAGTAACTAATAGTTACTAGCTCTTTTTATTTGAGAGAGATATCAAATTACACATTTAATTTTGTAAAGTAGTTACTAAAGAAAAATTTTTAGTAAAGTCGTATAAATTAAGATGAGTATTGTTTATTAATCATTTTACTAAAAAAATAGTCTAGTTTTTATAAATCATCAATTATGTTACAGAAGATAATATTCCTTAAACAAAAGAAACAAGATTTAGATTGTAAAAGAATTATTATAACTACTTAATATGTGAACGAAATGTGTCTGATTTAATAAACTTTTAATTTATCAGCTTTTTAATTAAATATAACTTTTTGGTTAGTTATAGCTATGAGAAAAATATTTCACTAACTTAAGAATATAACAGATATACATTACAAAAAATGAAACAGTTTAATATTTCTATAGATATTATAAAATAAATAATAATATATTTATTTAGATTATTTATATCTATATTCTATACAAAAGGCTATCAATAAGTATGTAAGTGCTTACGTTTACATAAAACATAAACTATATCTTCAAATATCATAAAATATTAGCTTGCATTATCTTTATTGTTGTTATATAATTACTCAGAAGGAAAGTATTTATATTTTTTTCTTTGTTGTATTATATATTATTTATTGTAAAAATATACGGGCGATGAAGCTTTTTCTTTTCTAAGATTATGTAGTCTGGAGGTGAAGAAGTGCAACTGAAAATCAAGAACGATAAAATTGATGGGTGCATCTATCGATATAGTTTTATATGATCAAGAAAACATAGAGAGAATTTTTGATGATGTAGTAATATTGTTAGAGATGTACAAAGATAGATTTAGTGCCAATGATGATGATTCTGAATTAATGGAAATTAATCACAATGCTGGTATTAAACCTGTTGTTGTTCACCGTGATTTATATGAGTTAATTCGTTTAGGAAAAATTCATAGTTTAGCACCACAAAGTTTATTGAATATTGCTGTTGGACCTATAATACAGGCGTGGCGTATTGGTTTTTCTGATGCAAGAGTACCAACGAATGATGAGATCCAAGCATTACTAAAGATTACTGACCCTAACTGTATAGAGTTAAATGACAGCCAGAAATCAGTATATCTCACTAAGAAAAATATGGAAATAAACTTAGGAGCGCTAGCGAAAGGCTACATAGCAGATTTAATTGTAAACTATCTAAAAAACGCTAGGTATTAAATTCGGCTAATTAAATTTAGGGAGGTAATGTAGTTACCTTTGGTCCTGCGTTACACAATAATGACTTTCATTGGAGGATAGGTATTCAAAATCCAACTGAAAGTCGTGGTAATCATATATGTATACTTAGAATACATGATGAATCAGTAGTGACTTCAGGGGTATATGAACGTAAAATATACGGGAGATAGATGGGAAAAACTTACCATCATATAGTAGATCCCAAAAACAGGCTATCCTGTTGAGACTGAAATAGCTGGATTAACGATTTTATCTAAGTTATCAGTAGATGGTGAAATTTGGACAACACGACTGTTCGGTCAGAGTATCGAAACAATAATGAATACTATGAAGAAACACCTGAAATAGAAGGAATTGTTGTAACTAGTCGAGGGTAAAGTTTATTATTCTAAAAGGAATATTAGATAGGATAATAGAGTAAATGTTAAATAAAAATTCTTAGGAAAGATAAGAGAGGTAGGTAACAAATTGATTAAAGAAATAGACGTACAAAAAAATAATACTCGTATTTTTAAAAATGAGGAAAGGATACAACCTAATAAAACGAATATTAATACATCGAAAGGAAACTAAGAAAAATGGTAAAATTAGTAGGGATAGTAGGAACAAACTCTAAAAAATCGACAAACCGTCAATTATTACAATTTATTCAAAAACATTTTGCAGAAAAAGCTGAGATTGAATTAGTGAAATTAAGGATATACCTTTATTCAACAAACCAGCAGATAAAAAAGGTGCCAGAGGCAATTACAGAAATAGCTGCAAAAATAGAAGTCGCAGATGGAGTAATTATTAGTAGTCCAGAGTATGATCACGCTGTACCAGCATCACTTATGAGTGTTATCGCTTGGTTATCTTATGGAATCCACCCATTATTAGATAAACCAGTAATGTTAACAGGTGCATCTTACGGGACTTTAGGTTCATCAAGAGCTCAAGCACATATTCGTCAAATTTTAGACTCTCCAGAAGTAAAAGCACGTGTAATGCCAAGTTCAGAGTTCTTACTAGGACGCTCATTACAAGCTTTTGATGAAGCTGGTGATATTTCTAACCCAGAAACAGTTGCTAAGTTAGATAGTTTATTTGCAGACTTTTTATTATTCATTAAAATTACTGAAAAATTAATGCATGCACATAAACAAGCTGAAAAAGAAATTGAAAACTTCTCATGGGAAGATTTAAAATAAGATAGGAGTGTAGAAACATGAAATTAGTAGGAATAGTAGGATCAAATGCAGAAATATCGTATAACCGTAAATTAATGGAATTTATCGCTAGAGAATATAAAGATTTATTTACTTTAGAGTTATTAGATATTACAAATTTACCAATGTTTAACCAAGATGAAGACCATTCAACTGAAAATAAAGACTTATTAGTGATGAACCGTAAAATTTTACAAGCAGATGGAGTAATTATTTCAACACCTGAACATAACCACACAATTACTGCTTCACTAAAAAGTGCTCTAGAATGGTTATCTTATGAATTGCACCCATTTGAAAATAAACCAGTGATGGTTGTAGGTGCATCATATTATGATCAAGGATCATCTCGTGCCCAATTACACTTACGTCAAATTTTAGATGCTCCAGGAGTCAATGCAATTGTATTCCCAGGTAATGAGTTCCTTTTAGGAAAAGCTAAAGAAGCGTTTGATGAAAATGGAAATCTTAAAGATGAAGGAACAATTGGATACTTACGTACTTGTTTAACTAAATTTGTTAAATTTGCTACAGTAGCTCAATCATTAGCAGAAAGAAAACCAACTCCACCAGAAGATTTAACAGCAAGTGGGAAAATTTCTACTACAATTGAAGGTGTTGATGGAAATGCTGATGACTGGTATGAAAAAGCAGCAGAAAAAGTTAATGCTGTATCAGGTGATACTTACGTAAAATTAGATCGTGGTATTTTAACAGTAGATCAATTAAATTATTTCTTAAACTCAATGCCAATGGAATTAACTTATGCTGACAGTAATAACCAATTCTTATACTATAACTACAATAAAGAAGATTACGAAATGTTAGCAAAAACGTCGTCCAGAACAAGTTGGATGTTCATTATCTAATGTTCACCCAGAAAGAGTATATGGAAGTGTAAACTGGTTAGTAGGTTTACTACGTTCAGGTCAAGTGGATGTATTCCGTACACACGTTCCAACTCATGGACCAGATAAATATGTTGTACATAACTACCAAGCTATGTATGATAAAGATGGTAAATATGCTGGAATCAATGAATATATCTTAGACTTTAAACCTATCGTAGATTGGTATCTAAAAGCAAACTGGTCAAAGCACTAGTGCCAGCAGGAGCAGCGGCAGCTGGAGGATACCACCAGCAGCACCAGCGCATGATGCAACAAGTGGAGCTTCTAATGCTGGAGGACATGGAGCAGCGCCAGCAGCACCTGCAGCTGATGCAACAAGTGGAGCTTCTGCATAATTATACAGAACTTTAATATAATAATAAAAATACACTATAATTATTACCGTTATAGTGTATGTTTAAAGTTTGATGATTGAATAAAAATTAATTAAGTAAATATTTATGTCTACCAATTAATGTTGATGTTATTAATAAAGTGTAAACTAAAGTAGGGAATAGCCTAATTATAGATAAAAAGTAATAAATAAAATTATTATTAATTTAGTATTTTTTTAATAGACAAAAACGCTCTAATGTGGATAATAGAAAATAGCATTTTTATATGTATAATCGTAAAGAAAAAGATTGTATGGAGAAAGGAAAAATATATATTATGATAGGGAAAAAATAATTATAAACTACACATAGAAAAAGATGGAGAAAAAAGTAACACGTTACTCTATAAAAATTCACTAGTTGGAACAGCATCTGTAGCTGTTGCAGCATCTATTTTCTTTTGGTATGGGTAATGTTGCTCATGCTGCAGAAGTAACTGGAGAAACTAGTACAAATAAAATAGAAATTAAAGCAAGAAACTAATTCTACAACAAATAATAATCAAAATATACAACAGAATATTAATAAAACCAGTAGTAACTGAACTAAACCTACTTCAAAAGAAGTAGCAAAATAATGAAGCTTAATAACAGATAGACAAGTAAAAGAAGCTACTGATACAAGCTGTTAATGATGAAACTAACTAATAAAGAAACTACTGAAAGAAACAGTAATAAAGTAACTGAAAAAAGAAGCAACTAGTGAAGAAAAATGTTAATACAGAAGATAACTATAAAAAAAGAGGTAGAAAAATCAGTAACAAAACGAAGAATCTATTGATAAAGAATCAGTAAAATACTCCTGAAGTTGCTAAAAAGAAGAAACAAATAAAAATGCTGAATCTAATCAAAGAATCAACTGAAGAAGTAGATAAAGTTATGTTAGAGGTTGCTATAAAAGAAGCAACTGAATTACAAAAGTGCTGGAAAATGTTGATGAAAAAGTAAAAATTCTTTAAGTAATGTTATTATAGAGGCTAACTCTGTACTTTACATACAGATCAAAATGAAGTTGATGATATTACTAAATAAAGTAAATAATATTATTGGAAAAGTTTTACTAAAACAACTTGAAAAATAAAGAAATAGCTAAAAGAGAAGAAAAGAAACAGATAGTGATAGAGATACAAGAGCTCTTCCTGGAGTTGATGTATAAAGGGTTAAAAGGTTGGATTGCAAAGCTGGAGATGCAATTAAAAATAGCGACCAATATCTAAATGCAACCCCAGCTCAAAAGAAGTGCATTAGACAAAGCATTGCAGAAGCAAAAAAGTTTTAGCTGATAGAAGATCAAATCAAACTACAAACTAATAATGTAACAAATGACCTTACGCAAGAAGTTAAAAATACGAAATGTCGCTGTAACAAATAAAAGGTCAGTTAAATAATTTAATTAATGCTGATGTGAATTTAAACAAACAAACGAGAAAATATTATAATGAAACAGATGAGGCTAAAGTAACTGCCTATAATAATGCTATAGCTGAAGGGAAAACAAAAGCAGCGAAAAGCACCTATTTCTCAAAGCAGAAATAAATGCTATAGTAGCAAAAAAATCAATAATGCGAAAAATGCATTAAATGGGAAACCAACTGATTATTCAAAATTAAGAGAGCTTTATAACGAAATTGATAATATTAAAAATAGTCCACAATATTATAATGCGGACGAAGCTGCACAGAGTGCTTATGAAGCAAATATTGATGATATAAGAGCGGTAATTGAAGGATTAGATAGTGGTGAAGAAAACCATTTTTCACAAGAAAGTCTTGATGAACTAATAAAATATACGTTAGAGTCTAAAGGAGAATTAACTGGTCGTCCTACTGACAAAGATGAATTACAGAAACTAGCATCGGAAAATAAAGAAGAAAACTCTAAATATTATAATGCAGACGCAGATAAAAAAGATGCGTATGATAAAGAAGTAGAAGCAGCAAAACAAGTATTAGCAAAAGAAAATGCAACTCAAAAAGAAACAGATGCAGCAAAAGCTAAATTACAAGCGGCAAAAGATGCATTAAATGGTGCGCAAACAGATAAATCAAAATTACAAAAATTAGTAGAATTAAGTAACTCTGATGAAGTAACAAAAGATCCTAAGTATTATAGTGCAAGTGAAGATGGCATTGTTAAACTACTATAATGCAGTGAAAAAGCAGAAGAAACATTAGCTAAACCAAATGCTACTCAAACTGAAATTGATAAAATGAAAGAAGAAGTAGAACGGCTAAAAATGCATTAGATGGACAACCAACAAATTATGAAGAGTTAAACAAACTAATAGCAGCTCAAAATACTATGCATAATGACCCTAAATACTTTAATGCTAGTGAAGCAGCTAAAAAGAATATGATGATGCAATAGAAGAAGCTAAGAAATTAGCAAGTAACCCAGAAAGCTTACCATGTTGATGAAACAGTGAAAAATCTTAAAGAAATTATTGAAGATTTAGATGGAGAAAGCAACTGATAAAGATGCTCTACAAAATTAGTAGATGAAAGTGATTCTAAAAATACAAACTATAAATACTATAATGCTTCTGGTGGAGAGTATAGCTTATGATGAAGCGGTAGAAGAAGCAGCAGTATTAGCTAAAAGCGAATCCAACACAAGATGAAAATAGATGCAGCAAAAGCTAAATTAGAAACAGCAAAAATGAATTAGATGGACAACTAACTAATTTTTGAAGGATTACAAGCCTATATAGATAAAGAAGAATCAGTTTTTAAATAGTCACGAATTTTATAATGCAGATCCAGAGAGAGAGCATTATATGAAAAACGTATAAAAAGATGCTAGAGCATTACTAACAAAAATGTAACACAGAGTGATGTAGGAGAAATAGAAGTTACTTATGTTATATTGTAAAATCATTGGATGGTAAGGAAACAGATAAATCTGAATTATCTAAATTAGTAAGCACCTGTGAAAACAAAAGGCTAAGGAAGATAAATTATACTAAAAGCAGAAGACTCTAGAAAATTTGTACATGTAACTTAGCGGTAGAAAGAGGCTCAAAAAGTCTTATCAAAGACGCAACACAAGAAGAGACACTCTATGCAGAAGACACCATTAAGCGCTGCAAGAGATGCCTATGGAAAGCGGTGATGGAGATGTAGTGCAGAGGAGGTCACAGCAAAGCTCTGGTGGATGAGTAATGGCAAGATGAAAGCAATGAGAAATGCTATAGTGCTGATGACGATAGAAAGAGTTGCGTGTGATAAAGCTATTGAAGATGCTGATGGAAAGAACTATTAGAGTAGAGAAACATATCTCAAGCTGAAATAGATGCAGCAAAGAAAAATCGATGCAGCAAAAGAAGCTCTAAATGGTAATCAATCTACTAAAGAAAACTAGAAATTTAGTAAATGAAAGTAATGGAAAAGATAGTAATTCTACGTACTACAATGCTGATCCTGA